>Ga0307516_10005571_pt1 | contig 15003 bp, 22 predicted proteins | sample 19_EM_MG_FD_203310 | JGI IMG/M metagenome (GOLD analysis project Ga0307516, IMG submission 203310) | Populus trichocarpa ectomycorrhiza microbial communities from riparian zone in the Pacific Northwest, United States - 19_EM | ecosystem: Host-associated > Plants > Roots > Unclassified | place...
CCACTGGGTTCCTTCAACCCCCGCCCACACCCCCCCCCCCCCCCCCCTTGCCATCGACCTCACTTGCTCGCTTATTTGGAAGCTACATCAACGCTCGAAGCCTCAACCTCAACCTCGGAACGGGGATAAGAGGATCAGAAATTTTTGGGCGTCCATCTCGTCGCATCTTGCACCATGGGGACGCGAATGACACTGTACAAGCTCGTGGTGCTAGGAGATGGTGGAGTCGGAAAGACAGCATTAACCATTCAGGTATGGCCATCGTTCGTCCCCACGCCCTCCTTTGTCCCCGCCACCCTTCCCCTCGCTGACGCGGAAACTCACCTAGCTATGCTTAAACCACTTCGTCGAAACCTACGATCCTACAATCGAGGACTCGTACCGTAAGCAAGTGGTCATCGACGGCAACTCGTGCATGCTCGAGGTACTCGATACGGCCGGGCAAGAGGAGTACACGGCGCTGCGCGACCAATGGATCCGAGACGGTGAAGGCTTCGTTCTCGTCTACTCGATATCCTCGCGGTCCTCGTTTACGCGTATACCGCGCTTCCACAACCAGATCCTGCGGGTGAAGGAGAGCGCGGGCACGGGCGGGTCACCGATGGCGAACTACAACAGCCAAGCACAGGTATACGGCGGCTCACCGGCTGCGAACGTACCCATCATGCTGGTCGGCAACAAGAGCGATCGCGTCACCGAGAGGGAAGTGAGCACACAGGAAGGCCATTCGTTGGCGAGAGAGCTCGGCTGCGAATTCGTGGAGGCGTCGGCTAAGAACTGCGTTAACGTGGAACGCGCCTTCTTCGAGGTGGTCAGGTTGCTGAGGAGACAACGGAATCTGGGACCAAGGAGAAACACGGGGACAGGCGATCCGGGCGAGCAGGGCATGGGTGCCACGGTCGGTGGGAGAGGGGGCAAGACAAAGAAGGGTCCAAACGGGAAAACGAAGAGGGTGTGCGTCATACTATGAGCGCTGTCACGCGGTTGGCGAAACGGGGGGATGCGGGTGGCGGCGGCGGTGGTGTGGTGGTGGGCCTAGTGGGAACTTGGATGTTGTGGAAACATGGTATACGGTATACCGAAGAAACCAGGGAAGACGCGGTTGGAGGATGAGATGTGGAAGTGCATCTACCGTTCGATTATCTACTTTCTGCATACTGGGTGTTTGCGGCGGGGTGGGGATGACGGGGCGGAAATCTGCTGAGTTTTTTTTTTTTTTTTTTTTTTTGGACTGGGAATGGGAATGGATTTGGGTTGGAGACCTGTTGTCGTGTGCGGTGTGGTTTAGTTTTGTTATCTAGGTGTGTGTTTTCAGCGAGATGTCTGTTTAGTGTGTCCCCCGTTACCGTTTCTATCACATGACGTCCTTCACTTCATTGCCGTGATTTTTCTCTTCTCTCCTTCCTTTCTCTTCGATTGGTGTGCTATGCATATGGTGGGTTGGAGTCCAAAAGATTGGATGCTTCTTGTTTTGTATTGCTTTTGGGGTTTCTCTCTTTCTGGCGGATTGGGGATGGGGGAATGTTCATAGCTGAGATTTTGGTGGGTTGGTTGGCAATTGAGTAAGAAGGTTTCGAGCGATCCGCCGCATCCACACTTTTTTTCCTTTTTTTTTTTTTGGTTTAATCAGTAATTGCATGCGACCTGTCAAGATTGTACACTTCTCCGGTTGCGCCGCATTCACACTACGCTATGTACTTATGTAGATATGAGTGAAGCGTGAATGGCGAATGAGGGTTTGTGCACCCGTGTCCGTCCGATGCCCATGCTCATGGCCGCTGCGGACCGGATAGCGAACCCTACGAGAGGTATATACAACGGGGGCTGCTATAGGAGGGTGGATGGGTATGGTGAAACCGGAGGGGGAGGGGGGAGGGGGGAGGGGGGGGGGGGGGAAGCGGGGTTCCTTCCATTCTACATATTACAGCTATCTATCTACATAGATATATCTGGCTATGACGAAGTGTTGCACAAGCGTGTGCCAGGTTTGTCGTCGGACGCACTCACTATTTATCACTCAAATGATAATAATAATTTTTTTGCTTTACAAATCGTGCATGCACATAAGTACTTAGTAAGGAGTTAACCCCCTCCCCCTCCCCACGATGGGCCCAATACAAGTCCAGCGCTTTCCACAGTTCTCTATTCCGTCTCACTAAACCAATCTTCCAAGACCGATAATGCTGAATCCCCCCCTCCTCCTCCTCCTCCGCCTCCCGGTTACATGAAGCCCGAGCACAGGCTGCACTTGACGCCGCACACCATCTGCCCGCCGGAGTGGACCAGCCGCGGGTGCTGGAAGACGAGCACGCCCGGCCCTTGCACGGGCTCGATCTCGGCGGCGTTGTCGCCGAGGTACGTAGACGCGGAAGAGCGTTCCGTGCCGTCGAGTGTGATGTACAGTACGTCCCGTTTGGTCCGTCCGTCCGTCCGTCCGTCCGTCCGTCAGTCAGTCAGTCAGTCTCGGCTGCGATATCGGGAGAGGGGGGATCACCCACGCCAAGAGAGTGTCCAGGACTGTTCTCTGCGCTTCAGGAAGCGCGATGCGCTCGCTCAACCGCGTCATCCTCCACAACCGAAGAGGGGGATCGATCGGCGGAGGACGTGGTCGTGGACATGGCGCAGGTGGCGGTATCTGGATGCGTGCTCTGGACGGTGCGTCTGGCTGTCTCCCATCTCCCCGCTTGGCTTTTATGCTGCCCCTTCGCGCCTCCCGCTATCCGCTGTACGCGCGCCGCATGAGGGACGTGCATGCGATATGGATCCCTGAACGGCGCGGCGACGCTAACGCAACGGGCTTTCCGAGTCACTCGATGAGCTGTGTCTGCCTGGTTGCGATGAATAGATAGCAGTTCCTGGCTCCTGTTATCGGGCACATTCGGTATGTAGGGAAGAACGGAGGGAAATCACATGATCGTCAACGGTTCTTTATACAGTTCAAAAAACGTTTATCCGATAAAAAAGAACCCAGGACGAAAGGCACAACCGCCAACCACCACTCGCACTACAGCTTTGCCTTTCCGCTGGCCAACAAGCCCGCCTCCTGCGCCCTCCTCAGTACAATCTGCCAGGCTGCGCTCTCGACACCCTCGGGCACATCCGTAGCGCCCTCGAGGACACCCCTGAAGAACCTCCTCTGTGTTTTCCCGGACCGCGTCCTCGGCACCGACGCGGCGGGTATGGCTACGACCTCCTTTACCGCAGCGATAGGACCCACCTCTCTCCGGACCGCCTCTCTGATCCGTAACTTGATCTTGTCCTCCTCGGTGTCGTCCACGCTCTGCTTCATCACCACGAACGCAACCGGCATCTGGCCCTTCAGTTCGTCCTTGATAGGCGCGACGAACGCCTCTGCGACACCCTCTACCGCGGAGACGGCGCCCTCGATCATAGCAGTGCCGAGGCGGTGCGCGGCAACATTGATCACATCGTCACCACGGGAGACAACGGTGAGATATCCTTCCTCGTCGAGCAAGCCGACATCACCAGTGTCCATCCACTTTCCGTTGAAGCGGCGGTAGTAAGAAGTCCACAGACGCGCCGGTTCATCCCAAAGGCTGCTGAGAGCGGTAGGGGGGAGTGGGAGACCGAGGACAACGCTGCCTTGGGTATTCGGCGGGAGGATCTCCCCAGAGTCGGAGACCACCTGGATGTTCCAGCCGGGGAGCGGTTTCCCGGCGGAACCAGGTTTGGAGTGTTGGCCTCGCAGTAAACCCGTCATGGGCGAGCCGGACTCGGTAGACCACCAGTTGTCGACGACCCGGGCGCCGGGGGCGCAGTGCTCCGTCAGAAGCGCCTCAAAACGAGAGACAAGAGCAGGCTCGCTGCGTTCTCCAGCGAGGAAGAGTGCCCGCACAGATTCGAGATTCCGTTTCTGCATCCCATCGAGAATCGGATCGTCGCGGCTGATAGCGCGGAGGGCGGACGGAGCACAGAAGAGGACGTTGGCTTTGTGTTCCTCTACGAGACGCCAGAATGCGCCGGCATCTGGAGTGCCGACAGGCTTTCCCTCGTACATGACCGTTGCTGCACCAGCAAGGAGCGGCGCGTAGACGATGTAGGCGTGGCCAACGACCCAGCCGATATCGCTGATGCAGCACATAACGTCTCCCCTTCCGACCGCCATGAGCTCGCGCATTGTAAAAGACAATCCGACGAGATGAGAGAGTGGCCGCACTACACCCTTTGGCATTCCAGTTGTGCCGGATGTGTGAAGGATGTAGTGTGGCGCTGTGGCCGGAAGTGACTGCCCTATCTCGACTTCTCTGTCGGTGCCTGGAACCTTCTGCCTCGCGGCATACGGAGGGCGAACGGTGGGACCACTGCGGAGCCGTGCCGACCGCACGAGAGATCCCCAGTTGATTTCGTGCCTGGCCTGCGCCGTGACTGCGTGTAGCTGTGGACGTTGATAGAGAAGCGTGTAACGAGGCTTGAACTTGGATCTATCGATAGCTTCCCGGACCTATAATGCATATTGAACTTCAGTTACGGACCGGGAACGAGATGAAAAACAGGCCGGCCTTACAAATGGCAGATACGGGATAACCCGCTTGCTCTCGATCCCGCAGCTGGCAGTCATCACGACGAGCGGCTGTGCGCTCTCGATTCGCTTCGCACACTCCGCTGGCGCAAATCCTCCGAACACCACGACGTGAACAGCTCCGATATGCGTGCATGCGAGCATCGCGACCAATGCCTCGGGAATCATCGGCACTGAACCCGGCCGTCAGAATTGCGCGCGCGAAAACGGAAAGACATCATTCACTCACTATAGATCAACACGCGTCCGCCCTCCTTGACACCCAGATTCCGGAGGACCTCGGCAGCGAGCTCCATCTCCGTCTGGAGCTCGCCGTAACTGATCCTCCTCTTCTCCCCGGAAACGGGCGAATCCCAGATGACAGCGAGGTCGTCCCCGCGTCCGTCCAGCACGTGGCGCGTAACCAAGTTGTAGCTCGCCGACAAGCTCCCGTCCGGGAACCAGCTCCATCGGGGGGGCTCGCCGTCGGGCGACGCGTGGGTCTGCAGCACCGTCTGCGGCGGCGTCGTCCAGGAGAGACTCGAGGCTTCTTGCGCCCAGAAGGAATCCGGGGAGGAAAGGGAGCGGGCGTGGGCGCGGGCGTGGGCGTCCATGTTTTTGTACTGTGCGGGCGCGCGGCAAGAAGGGATGGATGGAGGATAGGTATAGTTAGTACAGTACAAGTATGGCCGGGTTGCCTAGGGGAGAGACAAGGCGGGCGGTCACGTAGCCTTTTTTTATCCACAAAGCCGAGCAGCGATCTTCACTCTCTCGGCCTCACTCCATGTGCGGTGCAAAGCTGGCTTCTGGAGGTGTACATATCATAGTGCGTCAGACAAGTGGAACGGAAAGTATGGGGTTGTCCGTCTGGGGAAGCGGCGGGCCGACAGGGATGACGGGGCTCCGCCTTACGAGCTCAGTATTAGCTCAGCCTTTCTGGGAACAAAAAAACTCCATCACGAGCCAACAGCCGAATTCCGTCCTCTAAGATCGGGTAATGGGAGCACAGCCTATCACTCCTCCCGCTAGCAAGGTGGCAAGACCGAGAAGATACACACGTATGCACACGGCTAGCCACGCTCTGGGATGGGTGACGACTTCGCGGACGCCAGACAGCAACCCCCCGGACGACCCCAGCCGAGCCCGGCCCTATCCAGTGCACGCCCTCAAGGCCAGGAAGCACATCGCCACCTCCGTCAGAGGGAGCCAGCGGTGACGATCGAACTCCGGCGGTGCCCTGCCCACAAGGGGGGTGCCCAGGAACGAGAAGGCTGCGGAGTGGCGAAGCTGGCAGCGGACGAGCCCGACTCCCATGGCATGGAATGCCTCGGGCGCTACGGGAGAAGACGACTCCCCCAGCTCCCTCGCCTACTTGAAGCGCTCGATCGCCGAGACCAAGCGGGAGGAGGCAAACGCGTGGGGCTGGCATCAAAGTCGCCCACAAGGATACCATTATAGCTGGAAGGAGAATGAGCGACTGCATCCCGGCCAACGCGAACAAGCTGCTCGTCTCGAGTTTCTACCAGTGAAGACGGGCCGTGCTGATGGTGCCGCTACAAGACCCAGTCGCGGGAGCTATCTTTTCAAGGATTGCCCGCAACGGGATCGCCAACAGAAGATCCTGTGGGCGGAAGTGCGGAGGGATTCCGGGAGAGACAAGTATCGCTTCATGATCCGGGAAGTCTCCATGGACGAGAGGTGCAGCTGGGCGGTCCTGGACTTCCTCTCCACGACGGATGTGGGGAGGCGAGTACCGGACTCGGCTGAGGAAGACTTGTGAGCCCCGAGAACGAGAAGCGAGGAAAGAGGGGACGTCAAGAAGGTGGGAGGCTGAGGCTGAGGAACGACTGCATCTTCCTCACTCCTTTCATGGCCTCTTGAGAAGAGGAGCAAGGAGACGGCTTTGTTTTGTCAAGGGGAGCTACAACAAGCCGCAAGGACTGAAAAAGTGTGTACATCGAGGCCAGTGGAGAATCCCAAATTTACTGGAGCCTATCTGCTGCTCCAATTGACCTCGCCATTCGTCGGACGGAATAACATACACTGGATTAACATTTCCGGTCTGGCCGATTGCGCACACTGGTATCATGAGACAACGTTCGTAGTCACCGATCGAGCGTAGTGACGGCCGTGGCTGCAATTCATTGTCCGAAATGTCTCCGCAAAGAATAAAACCAGATTCAATACATCGGGCCCATGAACAAAACATTTCCAACCACCAACGAAACCCAATGCACCAGCCCAATTTGATCATTCGAACCTCGCGGTCACAATCCCACAGACCTCGTTGTCGATCGTTAGCTCAAAACGCATCACCTCATCGATTAGAGAAAGCCGCAGCTCATATTCAACACGGTAGTATTGCTCGCCCATGCTGTTCGTCCGAATCGGGAACTTTGAAGTAGGGATACCAGACAGATCCGACCGCAGCGAGACGAGTCTTCGGATGGCTGTGTTCAATGTCAGCTGCTTCACTCCCTCGATAACGGGGAGAAATTGGTCACCATCCGCGTTCTTCCACTGGTAATCCGGTGCGTCGTCCAGGTCGCAACTGACCAACTCATCATGGAAGATCAAGTACGGTGCCATTCCCCGAATCGCGGGGACGGGGACTGTGCGGTAGAAAGGCAGTGATGTGGACACTGTGCTTCCGAGAACCATATTCTAGAGAGGGCGGTCAGCACTACAAAAGAATCAGGCAGGGGTCTCAGGTTAGTACTCGCCTTTTGGATGTACCAGTTGAGATGCCCATCCACCATGTACATGTCATCCGAAGTATCCCAGTACCTGTGGTCCTCGAGGCCGAGGCCGGCAAAGTAAGGGCTGCACGACAGGCATCCGTAATACCGTCGTGCTCGCCTTTCCTTGACAATTGAACCGTCCAGACCTCGTAGAAGTGCACCACGAGCCTGCGAAACATGTTTAGTAAATATCCCTCTTTTGGGTGGATGTGTGTTTCTTACGATGGCACTCCGTCTGTATTGGTGCTACGTTAGTCCAAACCTAGAAATGATGAAAGGTCCTGCACTTACGCGTTCATTGGTTGGAGGACTTGAAGGATCTTATCTCCCGCTCCATACCGAGCAGCTTGAAGCTGCTTCAGGAGGTATTCCGACGATCCGAATCCACCAACAAGAAGGATTGCCTGCTAATATGAGCGCCGGCATATGGTTTTTCTCAACTGATGTCCCCACCTTTACGACTTCTCCCTTCCTCTCTACATCCCGAACCTGGTCCTTCACCAACGCGACGATGCGACTGACAACCGGATCGAAAATTCTCTTCACGTCGTCTCTATCAATGTTTGATTGACGTTAGCCAACTGATCCGTCAGAAGGTAACAGCACTGTGCGGGCACTAACTCATCCATAGTGTGGAAATTTTCTTCGATATTCTTCGCTGGGTTGTCAGGAACTCCCGGAAGGTTGACTTCCAAGTCGGCCGAAGTGTTTCCAAACTTGAACTTGACCTTTCATGAAATCAGCACGTCATAGCCCCCGTGCTGCCTCTGTTCTGTCTTACCCTCTCCTCCCAAGTCCGCATCATCGCGGCTTTCGACCGGGACTTCATCCCATCGATCACCTTATTGCCGACGACACTTCGGATGTACCTTTCGAAACCTTCATCCAAAAAGACGGAGCTGCAGAGCGGACACATCAGGATGGGAGTTGAAAGTCCTCATAGATCACTCACCCACACATGCCGCCTGTGCCACTAACACATTCGTCCAGTCGCAATGGGTTCAGATCTTTGATCCTGTAGGATATCAAGTCCCTGACATAACACGAAAGACATCAGTTCTGGGCCTTGGATAGCGTTCAAGTGGTACGCCGGGACTTACACTGTTCCGCCACCAGCATCGCAGATAATGAATGTGTCGCCGCGCTGGCAAGAATCAGCAATCTGCACATCGGGGCATAATATCCGACTTACGCTAAGGTTGTTCGGCTGAATTGCCTTGAGGGTATAAGACGCAGCACTCTCGGGCTCGGAAACCAGATGGAAATCGACGCGATGAGCGCCAAAGCCTGCATCCTCCGCAGCCTTTATCATGTGGCTCTTTGCGGCATCGGTCCAGATTGCTGGCACCGTCAGGATATACTCCACCTTCGTTCTCTGCACCCAGTGCGTTTCGTACGAGCGCTCCAGACTGGCTACCGTGACGTCACGAACGGCCCTCAAGAAGTCGGCTACCACAGTGACGGGTTGGGTGTGCAGTTCCTCGAGCTGGAGCGCAGTCCTCCGTTCCGGTGTCTCCATGGCCACAATATCGCCTCCCGCACCGAGCGAAAGACCGCCTACCAAAGCCTCCAATCCCGAAGAGCGGTAGGACCGCGCCTGTGCCTGCGTTCTGACCGGTCGCTCAGGGTGTATCGACCTCGATGAACCACTTTGGTTCTGGAGCAGAAGTTTGAACCATTTCAACGGCTCGCCGGACCTCCGGCTATTGCCGACCTCATAGCCCCACTTCATCGCCCTCGTCCTCGGATCATAAGAGACTTCGGATGGGACCTGATCGGCCGAGGAGTGGCCGGGACTGCCATTGGGCCATGTTTGCACGAGCTTCACTTCCTCCGGACTGGACGAATGGGCGAAGGCCACGGACGTGAAGGTCGTGCCAAAATCGAGGCCTGGACAAGAGTCAGCACCAAGCCACCGCGCCCCGCCGACATCGGGGTTCCTTTCCTACGACGAAGCGACCCTGCGCGTCCCCAGAGGCCACCATTCTGCCTACCGCTATAGCTGTCGATTGTCTCCGTTACTTCTGGCGGCGCGTGGTAGGAGTTGTAGTAGGAGCAAGAAAAGCAAAAGTATCGCAGCGATGGAGAGCAAGCAAAGCTACACGGATGGATTGGGGTAAGTGGTGGAGTTTAAGAGCAACGCGCCGCCGATGCAACGGAATAGATTGCGCTTCGGGGGAGGGTGCTGGCTGGAAGGGGGGGGGGGGGGCTTGGCGGACAGGCAGCTCACAGCACAGAGCAGCAGGAATGTGACGAGACGTAGGAGCTGCAGAAGGGTGTATGAGCACGTACCGGCCGGCAGGCGTTCTACCGGGCTGTGCGGGAAAGCGGGGTCTCCGCCCCTGGTTTCATGCCTTTTGTGTGCGTGTGCGCGGCGGGAGCGAGCTGGCGGTGCAGAGTGCGCATTTGCTCGCTCGCTCCAGCCAATCGCACGCTAACTGCTGTCCGGCAACTGCGGGGGATCGCCCAATTGTCCTGGCTCCACTAGCCAAAGCTGCCAGTGTTCGCCTTATCGCGCAGTTCCTATTCGATTTCCTCCCCATGCCGTCCGACCGCCGCAGCAGAAACCCTCCTTTGGCCAACCAACACAGGATGTGCTTCTACTGGGGTAGGGTTTCGCGGACAAGTTACACGTGGACAGGTGGGCAGGTTGAGGGTGGCAGTGCGCCGTCTGCAGGCGTACGTGTGAACCCCGCATCCGGCGGCACACCTTACATGCATCTCGATCCCTTCCTGCCGGCTACTAGCTTTCTCGCCCTGCCCCTCCTTGGTGCTGTCAGAACCACCAACTCGAAACCTCTCCCGTGCTGGGACTCATAAAGCCCCGCGAAGCCTCTCCTCGCACATACTCACTCCCCAAAGCAACAGTACAGCAATACCGGAACCAAACCCCCTACTTTACAATCTCGCAATCCACGGATAACTGTTGAAGATGGTAATTGGCACTCCTTGGGGCGCATTATCTGGAGTATGCAGATTTCTGGTGGAGGTAGCAGAGGTACTAAACTGATCTCAGGGTCGCCGAACTCCCAATCTCCCCACCACTACCATGGGCGAAGCGTCACCCACTATTAAAGAGCGCGTACAAGATGTTCAGGCTAGATTACAAAACCACAAGGCTCGCGGGGGATCTCAACTATGTACAGAAACAACACATACAAATACGACGGTGACACGTGACGACGGAGCCTGTGCAAGGCAGAATACGATGTATCGCCAGCCTGTAGGTCGATTGCCAGACGAAGTTACAACGAATACGCCGAATATTGGGCCCGAGTACGTTGGAATGCACCGTCTCGAGGAGAGGATGTCGCATCTCATAAGCCCCGATAAATTATCGATTGGGGATGGCACTCAGAGCCATCTCTCTCACGATAAGCCGGAAAGAGAGACGGAAAGAGAGACGGAAAGAGAGACGGAAAGAGAGACGGAAAGAGAGACGAGGGCAGAGAGGGAGGCGGCCCAGCAAGATTTCCGTGGCATTGGAGACCACCCCCCGCAGACAGAGAAGGATGACCACGAGCGAAAGACCCCAATGAGTCGTAAGGAGAGGAAGAAATTAGAGAGACCTGCGGGGGGGGCCAGTGGCGCACGTTCAAGCAGAGTGTCCGAGAGGATCGACAAGCCCGAAAAATACTCCGAAAAATACTCCGAAAAACACTCCGAAAAACACTCCGAAAAATCTTCTGAAGGTCTTGTGTCTTCGATTTTTAGGAGCGTACGTGGGTACACGAGCCCCGAGCAAGAGCGTGACCATTGGAAGGCGAAATGCGAGGAAGAGATGCAAAAGTACGCCGAGTTGAATTGGTACTACCAGCAAGAGGAAACGCGGGTCAAAGACCTTGAAGCGAAACTAAAGAAAGAGAAGGATGAGTCGCACAGGTTACGGGAAGACTACGAAAGCATCAGCAGGGTTAGGGACGAGTTCCAAAACAAGTTCCACTATAACAAGGGTCTCTTTGAGGACGCAGACAGACGTGCGAACAATCTTCAGAAAGAACTCGCCATGGCATATGAGGAACACCTCATAGAGAGGGGCCAACTGAAGACCCAGATTGACGAGCTGTACACATCTCATATCAGATCAGTGAACACCGTTGGCACGGGTTTGGATCCCATCTCGGACGATGCGATTAGCAAGAAGTTTACAGATCTTTCGGACGAGGTAGGTCCCCACCCCCCTTGTGAATGGAAAGCTTGACTAATGAGTCAATACAGATCTATTCGTGGTGTCGACGATCTTCCAGGGGAAAATCCGACGTTTTGAGTCTGTGTGAACTCGAGCCCCTCGCATTTGAATTGGGGCTGGATAGACTTCTAAAGTCCAGGACCTTTGACACCTATACAATAAGCTACTCCCGGCTAATCGAGACGATCACCTGGGGATATATCGAGCGAGAGATCTTCGCCGTTTCGTTTCCTGGGATGGATTCCGCTTGTCTTGACCATATCTGCACCCTTCAAGGGTGGATCACAGCTGGCGGTACGTGAAGCTGGTTAACCCTTTATGTTTACCTTATTAACGGTATTCCACCAGACAAATCGGACCAAAAAGAGCGAAAGGAATTCTGGCGGGCCTACACCTGTTCGTTGCTCTTTCAAAACAGCGATATTGCGGCCAGTCTTTCAGCTGTCGGTGTATATCACAACAGTTTAGTGCGAGACTACGAACTGGTCCAGCGGGAGAAGAAAGGATTATCGGAATCACAGTCCGAGGCCCTTCAGGAGCGCCTTCGGAAAGCGGTGCTCCTTGCCGCAGAGCTGAGATGCCAGCGGGGTGCCTACGAGATCGAAGACAATATTAAGCTTGGCGATCCATATGACGAGACAAGGATGGACGACGTCGGGTTCACAGTGGAGGCGTGCGAGAAACCCGTCGTCTTGTGTATCTTGTCCAAGGGTTGGGTGCGGAGGCCATTCGCGGGGTCGGACAGGGTGGATTCCCGGGTTTACAAAGCCAGGGTTTTGGTTGTGGAGGCGCGGCGGGTGAGGCGGGTACCGGGTGATTTTTCATGAGTTGTGTTTTCTTCATTGGGGGGGGGGGCTTTTTTCTTCCGATGTTGTTGATGGCGGTCAAGCCCACGTTCCAGTAGGCAGCACAGAATTGCAACCAGTCACATTTGACCTGACCAACAACTCCCTATCGCGGGCAACCACCCCACAAAGCAACTATGTATTCTAAAAACGCGCAACCGGTGTCCAGATTCAATGCACCAGGGGGAGCGCTGGTCCGAACCCCGCAGGAACCCCGCAAACCCCCCATGATGAGCAGTGACTGTGCGATGTGTCTGGCCTGTCTGGCCTTCGATTGGACGGCCTTCGTGGAATGGGGCTGTGCAAAAAAGCTGCGCGCTGCGGTTGGACGGATAACTCTGCCTAGATACAACTATGTATCGTCTTGCGCATGACCGCCGTGTTACACGGCAGTATATCGCAGCGCGGGGGAGGGGGAGGGGGGGGGGAGTCAAAGACCCAACATAAAGCCGGACACAGCCCCCCGCGCATAGATGAAGACTCCTGTAGTGTTCCTCTTCCGCAGTCCGCGCCGTCGGAAACTGCTAGATCTACGCCAATTACATCTTGCGGGGCCCGCAATGGCCTCCACAACCCCGCAAGGCTTCTGGGTGGGCGTCGATTTTGGGACCACGCACGTCTCCCTCCCCACCGCCGGGTGGCCTCCCCTGCTGATCTCTCCGACAGCTTCACCTGCGTGGCGTTCGCGCATTCCTCGAGCCCGGAGGAAGTGAAGCTGGTGCACACGTGGCCGAACGGCAGCACCGGCAGCGAGAACGCCGACCAGGTCCCGAGCGTGGTGTACTACCTCGATCCGGGGACGCGGACGAAATGCTGGGGATACGCGACGCCGCCTCCGCGGGGGCGGAGGGCCGCCGGCCCGGAAGCCGAGAAGCTGCAGTGGTTCAAGCTGCTGCTCCAGACGGCGCCGGGGAAGCAGTCGCAGTCGCAGTTCGGCGCGCCGGGGAACCCCGCGGCGAAGGCGGCCGCCGCCCTCGCAGCCATCAACATCACTCCGACGACGGTGGTGGCGGACTTCTTGAGCGAGGTCCGCGAAAAGACCCTGGAGAGCATCAGACGGACGTACGATTTCGGCTGGGTCAACGAGGCGAAGGTGTCGTACGTTCTCACCGTGCCGGCGATCTGGACCGACGCCGCGAAGAACCAGATGGTACTGGCGGCGGAGGCGGCCGGGTTCGGAACGCACAGGGTCGGTTTCCATCTGGTCAGTGAGCCCGAGGCTGCGGCGGCGCACACACTGAAGACTGTGCCTACCCACAACCTTAAGGTGTGTGCTGCTCCCCCATCCACCGCTGCCACCCCCTTCAGTTTTGCTCGTGCTCACGCCGCAAGCCAAGCTGGGGGACAACTTCATAATCTGTGATGCGGGCGGAGGGACTGTGTAAGCCCCCCTCGGTGGAGAGGACATTGCTGGTTTCGCCACGCTCACCGAGCTTGTAGGGATTTGATATCGTACAAAATCACGCAGGTGCAGCCTCTGAAAGTCAAGGAGTCCGTCGGCGGCACGGGGGATATGTGTGGGTAAGGCCTTCAAGCCGAAGATGGGTGTTTTTGTGCTGCTGCTGACGTCTTTCCCGTAGATCCGTCTATCTGGATGCTGGTTTTTTCCGGTACATCAGAAGGACGCTCGGCAACTATACCGTAGACGCCATGAAAGTCCGCAGAAACCCCCACTCCCCTACCCCCCCAGTCGAAGTCGAGCTAACCAGCCGCGTAGCCGCGCTCGAGAGCGGAAATGATGCGGACATGGGAGGAGAAAGTCAAGCTCAAGGTTCTCTCGACCCCACTCGCGCAGGGCTTCCTACTGATGGGGGCGGTAGTTCAACGGCAAGTCCGAGGGCGATGAGTGGGAGATTACCGTGCCGGGAGTGGCAGACAGCGAAGAATGGAATGTGGAGGACGGCTTCCACTACATGAAGGAGTGCGTGCTCGCCTCCGGTTAGCACGGAGCGATAGTTATGTCAGTGCTGACGGCTCGATCGACAGTGCCGCCGTAGAGGACATATTCGCGCCGATCGTGGAGCGAGTCGTGCAGCTAGTCAAGCAGCAGGTGCGGCAGTTGATGAAGAGGGGCGAAACCGTGGCGGTGCGAACACAATCCCCATGCTTCTTTTTTTTTTATTTTTTATTCGTCGTGGCTGACTGGCTCGATTATGGGTAACAGGCGATAGTCCTCGTTGGAGGGTTTGGATCCTCTCAATACCTGGCGAGGATACTGCAAAACTTACAGTTCGATGCCGGAAAGGTTGCCGTGATTCAACCTCCACAAGCGTGAGTTTCTTCTCGGTCCGTTCCTTCCGCCGACTAGCTCGCTCACGGGAATATCTACAACTCGTCCAGCCGAACCGCCATAGTAAGCCCCAGACTCTCCCGGTGTGGAGACCTACCTATCTAACCCTTTCGTCGAAGGCCCGTGGAGCCCTCCAGTGCGGCCTCGAAGGCCCTATGGTGACTGTCCGCCGCTCCAGGTTCCACTACGGCTGCACCTTCAACTGCACCTATCAATCCGGCACCGACAGCGAGCACCAGAAATACTGGTGCCCGCGGCACGAGAGATTCATGGTCAGGGAGAAGATGAATTGGTACATCAAGAAGGTATTGCCCCCCCCCCCCCCCCCCCCCGGGCCCGCCCGGGGCGGGGGGGGGCGGGGGGGGGCCCGCGGGGGGGGGCGGGGGGGGGGGGGGGGGCGGGGGGGGGGGGGGGGAGGG
>Ga0307516_10005572_pt1 | contig 15002 bp, 18 predicted proteins | sample 19_EM_MG_FD_203310 | JGI IMG/M metagenome (GOLD analysis project Ga0307516, IMG submission 203310) | Populus trichocarpa ectomycorrhiza microbial communities from riparian zone in the Pacific Northwest, United States - 19_EM | ecosystem: Host-associated > Plants > Roots > Unclassified | place...
TTCCTGATGGTACACAGCCTCCCATCAAACTTCCTGGGCTGTGCATCAATGACTCCCTTCTGCTATGCAGTGACTCATCCCTTGCTTACTGATGCTCTCATGTCATCAGTATTACTCTATCCCTTTCGCATTTTTGATATATTACTCAGCTGATGACTCACTCCCTTACCAATCAATCTTGTCATGCAGCTTACTCATTCCTGCTTATCCCATGCTCACTGATCACTTACCAAGCCCTTACAAAGCCCTTACCAATCACTTACCAATCCTTGACAAATTCTGCTTATGCCCTTCCCTTTTTGTACTTTAATGCTGTGTCCCCCCATGTATTTAAACCCCCTGGGCTCAGGCCAGTGAAAAAGAGCCCAATTGTATGAAATTATCCCTCTCTCAGTCTCTCTCAGTCAGTATCCCCTCAGCTCTTTGAGTCTTGTAGGCTTCAGTGAAGGTCTAAAGGCTCTGATATCCAAGTTTTATTCAATCTATTCAAGTCCAAGTGTTTCTCTAGGCTCAAGCGGAGTCTAGCCTGTCTAGCCTTCATCTGCCATTGCTTCTGGACGTCAGGAGCCCCATTGCCCCTTTGCTGCACCAATCTCTAGGTGTAGTATTGCTACTTCAGTCCCAGTCAACTCAATCCCTGCTTTGACACTTCCTAGGCTATAGGAAGAGTCCAGACACCTGTCCCCTTCATCTTCTATTGCTCCTGTACCTCAGGAGTATCCTATATCTCTGTCTGAATCACCCTGTTGGTGTAGATCCTCTCTCCCCCTCCTCAGCACATCCTCTCTGGACACCGTGGAGGTAAACCACCACTCACACATTTTCGTAGTCCTTTGTTGGTGTTGTGTTTGGGTTATTACTCTGACCCAAATCCACACTTTGACTCACAGCATGTGATGATAGGATTGAGTGGGTGGTGGTTTGGAAGGGTGGACATCCTTATGAGTGCATTATGGAGCATGCATTGTATGAGGAGTGGTGCTGGATATAGGTCAGCATGTATCTCCATGGAATCATTGGGGGAGGATCTCATGGCCCCAGTGACTGCTAGTGCAGCTGTGTGTTGTGTTTGGGCGATCCTCTTAGCTGCTCCTATAGATCCTCATATAGGGCTGTTGGTTTCCTTGTTGTATGTCAGTCGGAGCCATATACTGGCTGCATATAGTATGCGTAATATGGCTACCGCTCTGTATAGTTGGCAGGTAAGTTTCATGGGTATTCCCTGAGCCAATCTGGAGAGGCACCTGAGGAGCATGGCATAGTGGGCTCCCTTCACGACTGCATATGCAGTGTGTTCTTGCCATCTTAGTTCTTGGTCGAGAATTACTCTGAGGAACTTATGCGTGGGGGAGGGGTCTATTACCACCCCTTGGATTGTCATTGGTGGTCACTCTTTAGATCTGTTTAGGGTAAAGTCCATCAGTGCAAATTTACTTGGTTCGAAGCGTGAGTTGTGCTTAGATGACCACTCAAAACCTCCTTCTTCTCTTTCCAGCATTTTCCCCAGTATTTTGGTTTCTTGGAATGTTTTCCTGATGGCCAGGAATGCAGTGTTGTCTACAAAGGCTAGAGTTAGTTCCTGTTTTCCCTTTGCTATCTCTACTAAGTCTGAGTTGTAGATGATGTAGAGAATCATCGATAGTGGGTCACCTTGTCCTATGCCATTGGTGATGTTGAACCACCCTGATATGTAGTCGTTGAAGCGGAGCTTTGTCTTCCTACCCCTCAACATTCTTTCTGTGTAGGTGACTATTTCCAGGGGGAGACAGCAGAGTTTCATGCATCAGCAAACCAACCCTCCCCTGGACAGTACTGGACAGTACTGGCCAGTTACCCCAGAGCCCCAGCTACTCCTAGCAAGGTACCCAACTGGCTAGGACTGTCCAGGACTGTCCCAGGGCTTGTCCCAGGCTGTCCTAGCTGTGCCACACTGTCCCAGTAGTACTATCAACAGTAGCTATACTACCTTTACTGCCTGTACTTGAAACTTTTTGAGTGCTTAATTCATTCAATGTTAATGTTAATCAATTTATATCAATTCAATAAAAAAAACTACAAAACAAAAACTAAATACTATATACAGTGGTGGGGGTTGTTGTCGTCATCGCTGGTAATGGGGTCCTTGTCGACTCTGGTGGTGGGGTGGCCGTCATCATTGGTAGTGGTCACATTGTCAATGCAGGTGGGTGGTGGTGGTGGTGGTTGGTGTCGTCGCCATCGTCCATGGTGGGGTCATCGTCATCGTCGCTGATGGTGGTGGTCAGTGCCATTGTCGTTGACATTGATGGTGGTCACATCACTGTTGATGCTGGTGGTGGTAGCCACATCACCGTCAATGTTGGTGGTGGTTGCATCATTGTTGTTGTTGCTGGTGGTCATCGCATTGTTGCTGGTGGTTGTTGCATTGTTGCTGGTGGTTGTCAAGTCGTCACTGGTGGTGGTGGTTGCATTGTCGTTGACAATGGTTGTGGGGTGGTGGTGGTGGCCACGTCGTTGTCGACGCTGGTGGTGGTGGCTGTCAGGTGGTGGTTGACGCATGGTATGGTGGTGGTGGAAGATAGAGAGGATGAATGAAGAGACTTAGAGAAATTTTTGAAGTGTGTGTGTATGCGCATGTTTGTGTACATAATTATATCAGCAAATTGAACTACCAAATTTCTTAATAGTATTTACCACATCACTACACCCCTCGCCCACAGCCACCATCACCACCACCAGCGTCATCAATGCAACCACCATCAGCAATGACAATGACAACAACACTGACCACCACCACCAGTGTTGTCGACGCAACCACCACCATTGGCGATGATGACGATGACCCCACCATGGATGATGGCAATGACACCAACCACCACCACCACCACCAGCATCATCAACCAGACAATGACGATGACGAAGGCTACACCAAAGGCACCGACCACCACTTGTGTCAACGACACGGCCACCACCAGCATTGTCGTCATGACCTGACAATGATGACAATGACAATGATGGCCATGACAGCCACCAGCGATAGCACCCATGACGACAACGACCAGGAATGTCGTCAACGACAATGCCAACCACCACCAATGCAATGACGATGGCCACCAGCATGACAACAACAACAACAACAACAACACCACCGCCACTGCCACTGCCCATGGCATTTATTGATTAGTTTACTTAGTATTTAGTATGACTTGATATAATAAAATTCATTTGTCTTAAAATTTGGTGTGATCTTTTTTTTATTGATAGTCTAGTATGTATGTACTCTACTGGATTGACTGGAGTGTCTGTGAAGCACTGGCCAGTCTGTCATTGCTGTGTAAAGCCTGGGACAGACTTGCCGAGCTGGGCGCTCAGCTAAGCAAAAGGGTTAGTTTGCTGATGTGTTGTGGATTAGTTGGTCAGTGACAGTGTTTGGGGATGCTCCTTCAATGTCTAGGAATAGTGCTGATACAACCTTTTTCTGTTGCCACGCGTGTCTGATGGTGCTTTCAAGTAGGTGTAATGAGTCTTCTGTTGATCTTCCTGGGTGACCTCCAAAGTGGGTGCTAGGTAAGAGAAGATTGTGAGTTTCTAGAATGAAGGATGTATGGTCTGCTACTATAGCCAACAGGATTTTCACCGTGGTGTTTAGGGGGGCAGTAGGCCTTTGGTACCAAGTAGTCTGGTTTGCCTGGTTTGTGTAAGATGACGGTTATGGATTCACGCCATGGATCATAGTACATTCTTAGGTTGATGACTGCATTGAACAAGGGAAGAAGGTAGTCAGTGAGGATTCAGCATCATTGAAATACTATGTTGGCCACTCCATCGGGTCCTGGCGCTTTGTATGGACTGAGGTTGTTGATTGTTTGTGTCAGTTGTTCTTTGGTGATGGCTGTCCATTTTTCCACTGGTTCTGGATATAAGTAGTCAGTGGGGACTGCAGAGACAGTGGGAGGAGGAGGGAACAGAGCCTGGGCAAGGACCTCGCTCTTTTCTTTGTTGGTTGTTGCTTGGATGGTCCTTCCATCCAGTCCTGTTTTGCGTAATGTGGGGATGCATGTTTTGCCTCCATCTCTGCCTGGGTTTGATATGTACTTGTGTGCTATCCAGATGTCAGTGCTGGCCATGTTGTTGAGCCATTCTTTCCAGTGGTCTTCTTTCATTCTTTGTATCTCTTTGCTCATGGCGTTCTCCTTTTCCCGTAGTCTGGTGTGTGCTTCATGGTCTGGGAGGGCCCTGAGGACGTATGCCTGTTTTCGTAGGCCCCTGAGTTTGTCAGACATCTTGGTTAAGTCCTTGGTCCTCCATCTCTTCGTGTGAGGGTGAGGTCTGGTTTTGGGGACTGTTGACTCTACCATTTTTCGAAGGACTGAGTCAAGCTTGCGCACAGCTTGTTGGAACTCCTCTGCTGTTCCCAGCACATGTGGTGGTCCTGCTACCCTGGTCAGCGCATCTTTGAGAGTAGAGTTAAACTTATCCCAGTCTACACTTTGGTAGTTCCAGGGTGGGTTTTCAGATGAGACTGGTAACAACATGTCTAGGGTGGTTAGTACTGGGAGGTGATCAGTTTTGGGTCCATGCCTTTCCAGTGCTGTGTTACAACACTAGCAGCTGACTGGTGTGTTCCATGCAGAAGACATTGTCTGGGTGTGTCCAGTTCCATGTGCTGCTAGACTGCAGTGTCAGGATGTCCTTGTGGAGTGCCTGTATCATGCCACAGTCTGCCACTAAGTCCAAAAGCTTTCCTGATGCCTCAAGAGCTGCTGCTGTGAACAGGTGGTTGTTATGGTCTTCAGCCCACAAGGGGTGGTGCCGGTTGAAGTCGCCTATCCACATCATGTGGTCCTCTTCTGCTGGGCACAGTTCTGGGGCTCTGGAGCTTAAGAACTGTTCTAGTGCTCCAATTGTGTCATTGTAGATATTGACCACCATGCACAGCCCACTAGATGTGTTGAGTTGGATGACCACTACGTCCGCTGAGGGGAAGTTGATCTGTTGCCAGGTGTTAGTGCTGATTTTAGAGTTTACTAAGGTTACTGCTCTGGGTTTATCATTGTGGGTGTACCTGCAAGTTGGGTATGCTACCCTCCAGTGTGTACTTGCTCTGGTGTTGTTGAACGAGTTCAGAGCGGGTTCCTGTATGGCTAAGATGTCCCAGTCATTCGAGATGGGACTGTTGAGGAGAGTCAGCTGGGCAGTATGGGAGGTGTTAAGATTCTGCTGCCAAATGCAAAGTTGGGATATCATGGGGTGCTTAGATTGCATGTCTATGGGAGGGGGGACGATGGTGGTAGTGATGGTGATGGTGATGGTGATGGTGATGGTGGTGGTGGTAGTGGTGGTGATGTGAGTTCTTGCTGTGTTTGGTGGTTCTGGAGTGACGGCATGATGGGGAGACCCCCAGGGAAGTGAAGTGGTGAGAGAGAGGGGAATGATAGGGTGTGTGTGTGTGGTCACTCATTGGTGTCCAGTTGTGGGTTGGGCTGGTCGTGGGATGTCTCAGATGAGGGGGGGGGAGGCACTGGGGTGTTGGGGTGGGATGTGTGAGTAGGCTTAGTTGACTGGCGCCTTGGGGTGTTTCGTCTGAGGGGTACTATGAGAGTCCTTCCATTGATGACAGGTGCTGTGGGTGGTTGTTTTGCTTTCCCTGTTTGTCATTCTGTCATCCAATTGATGGTGCATTGAGTAGCTGCAGGGCCTGGGTGGTGTGATGTTGTCGATGCAGGGGGTGGTTGGGAGTGGATGATAGGACCCGACAGTTTAGGTGGGAGTGATGCCTGCATCCATGGTTCCTCAGTTGGGAAGTATGGCATGAGGTTCTCAGGGGTATGGGCATTGAGTGCGTCACGCTGCGTGATGTATTCAGGACATTCTTTGTCCAAGCTACTGTGCTTGGTGGATCTGCAGTTTACACAGTAGTACGTGCAGTAGGAGTTGCAGTTTGAGTGTTGGTGTTCTCCTCTGCATGTGCCACAGGTGTCCTTATCTTCTGGACAGGCCTTAGCCATGTGGCCCCATCATTGGCATTTGAGGCATTGTATTGGTTCTTTCTTGTCCTTCTGGGGGCAGAGCCTGCCATGGTCGTGATATAGGCCTTGTTCTATGAGTTTGTTTGCTGCTTGGGGAGTGTTGAGGGACATCAGCATGTGTGCTACTCTCTGATTCACTTTATGCCAGTGTGGGTCCTTTATCCATTTCATCTGAATGATGGAGTTGGTTGGGATGTTGTTTGTGCGCTCGATGTTCCGTAATGTAGCTTTATTGTCTGTTCTGGTCGTGATGGGGACAAAGGGGATCAGTAGGTTGTACATTCTATCCTTTACTTGTACATTGCCTCCCAGGCTTTCTGTTAGGATTAGCTTCCTTATTGGATCTCTTACCCAGCCTGCAGCTTCTGCAGAGGCCATTTCGGCTACAAATCCACTGTTCCAGATACAAGTGATTGCCTTGAGTTGTAGTGATGGTCCCTTGGGTCCCTGCATGTTCATCAGCACTTTCTGTAATGCCTGTGCCATCTCACCATCAGGGGTGTTGTCGTTGAAGATGTTATGGCCAGGTTCAATGTCTAAGAGGATTTGTCTTTCTTTGATGGCTGCATTCACCCTTGTCCAATCCATACATTGTGATGATGTTCCTGGGGCAGCTCTGGTGGTTGGAGATTTGGTCATTTCCATCAGTAGAGCATCTCTGTATGGGGTGTGGGAGCCCATGCACCTGGGTAGGCTGTGTCATACAGTCAGCAGACGATGACAATCAGCTGTGCTACATGGGCTGGCAGAAGTGAGGCTTATGACTAGAGCTTTTCCGTATCACAGGGGTCAGCCCCCAACAGCATTGTCACCAAGTGACAATGGTGGGCCCATGGCTCTGTTGTCATCGTGGGGTAGGGTGAAAGTCTTAAGCCGGACAAATGGGTGTCATCATGAAAATACTCGGGCTGAGTGGAGTAGCATACCAATAGAATAAGTGAGCCAGTACACAATGGAGGCAGTGTGGTGGAAATCTGACAGCAGCAATAACACCATAGTGAGCTGGTCAACAGTGCGGCAAAGTCAACACTCCAGCATGTTCAACAAGATATTGTGCCAATGAGATGTTGTGCCACTGATATATGGTGCTGCTGATATGTTGTGCCAGGTGTTATGTGCTGGCCACATCTATTGCTGCATCAATTTATTGCTGATGGTTCCTCGTGCTGGATCTTGGCCTAACAGTAGTTAGTTAACACTGTATGCACAGTGATACATCTATATAGAGGACATAGTATCTAGGGCCTGATGGGTATACAGGGAGATCAACTTTGTGGCCCAATGCACTCAATGGGACGCCTATCCACATGCCTTCCCAACTATATAGTTGTTCCTGCATTGAGGGCTTGTTTAATCCTCTGGGACACCCCATTCATGGCTTGGGCGCACTGACTACTATAAATGACACTGTCTCCAGGGCTTGCCCACAGTTATGGGACACCACACCTGTGGCTAGCACCCCTTAAAGGTACAGTCTCTGCACAGCCCATTGGAATGCAAGGGATAATAGTTCTGTGGCCCTTTGGTAAGAAAGGGACTCTGTTGTTACAGCCTGATCAAAGCCCAAAACACACTATTCCTCTGGCCTGCCAGCAGAAATGGCAAACCATATTTAGGGCCTGATGCAAAGCACGGGACACTGGCACTGCAGCCCTCCTACTCACTCCTATTTGTTGGGCTCTATAATAGAATAGAGAACACTGTATCCAGGGCCTCCTGCTCTTATAGATGATACAGCACCTGGGGCTGTTATGTAATCATGGGACACCATCATATGGGGCTTGACACATTGTGTGACACCAATTTAGCGGCTTACCTTGGGAACTGCAGGAGGCGGGGCCTACTCTGCTACTTCTAGCCCCTTGGCCGCAATTCCATGGCTACCCTGCTGCTAACAGTCCTTTGGCAGCAGCGGCTATCCCTGGTTCTCTGGCCACATTGCTGTGGCATACCTTTCTTTTGCCATGATACCGCAGCTGTGCTTGTCATAGTGGAGGCCACCACTGCCACCCGGCCATGATTGGTTACAGCCATCACAGCCGCAAACTTGATGACCGGCATAAGGTATCAACTTGCAGCACCCATTGTATTGGAAGATGTGGATGACACCTCCACCCGGACATGTGCTATTCCCATTCATGCCGATGTGTTCCCTGTGTGATTTCTGCCTTATTATTAACCTGGCCGGGTGTTGCAGCCGCAGCTCAGACTTTGGCCGGCAACATTATATCACATGTGTCGCTTTGGCCGATATTTGATTAACCAATTATTGTTGTGATGAACCTATATGTAGGTATTCATACAATGTTTACCTACAGCGGTGATCCAAAGACTCCTCCCATTTCTGCCACAATGCATTTGGTGCACGGGTTAGCATCTCAATGTCCTCCATCCTTTTTGCACAATGCTGCATCACCTCCATATGATATTTGAGGGCATTGTCCAAGCTCTGCAAGATATTGTCACAGAAGTACCGTGCATTTGACAAGGCCTCGTCGGAGGTATACCCAATGGTGGGTAGAACGGTGACCTTTCTATCAGCAACCTTGGCAAAGCTTTAGTATCTAACACAACATGAATAAGGGAGCATACCAGGTCCAGCAGAAAGAATGCCTCTGCCTCCAATACCATGTCCCACAGTGGCCACATGCTGTACCCTGTCGTACATGGGCTGTGGCCATTTACCCACCACGAGTTTGCCACTTGCAGCATACTTGGAACCTGGACTTTGGTGGCCTTCGCATGATAGATGTTCAACTGTTGCATCACGGTGTACAGTCTTGCCAGTGGCAGATTTTCTAGTATGACCATTCTGTGCACCCTGCTCGCCATCATTGGCAATATCATCTTTGCACCCATAGCCTGGCATGCAGCAAGCACATGTTCTAAATTTGCCTGGGGGCTCATGAGTGTGTTAATCAAATGTAATCATTCTCCACTTACCACTTCCATTTGTACGTTTGCATACCATTCAGCTGTGACCAGCATCCCAGGCTCAGGCTGTTGTTGAACCATGTGCACCATCCATTGAAAGCAGACTCCAACGTATTGCAATACCATGGACAGTTTGCAGGTTTTGTGCAGTTCAGATGTGGTATTCATGATTGATGGTGTGATGGCCGATTCACCCTAAGCCTTATAACATTCAGGCAATCAATGTTCTCATGGTCCACATGTCACCTGATGCATAATTACCACATTGTGCAACCGGGCATGTGTTGTTTTGCACCAGCCAATTGCTGATCAGCCTTGTTTAGTGGATCTAGCCAAGAATGGAATGTGTTGCATTGCCGTTTGCAAACAGATTTCTGCAGGTTGCTGCACATCCCCCACTAAAATCTTTACTCCCCACATTGTCAAAAGTCGTCCTGTTTCCAATGGCCAGTGCAAATGCCGTGCCATCCAACTATACTTTGTCTGACATCATGGCATCATATATGCGGCGCCGCTTCCTGAATGAAGCATTCCCAGACTTAAATTCCCCCACCCCGGAAACACTTCTGTCCCTGCCAGTGGACACAACTGTAGCCATGAACCAAATTGTATCCACCATCACACAGGCATACCATAATCAGAGTGAGCCAATTCTTTTATAGTTCTATTATCCCTTGCTTGATATCCACTGAAGTTTTGTGCGGCATTGACTTGACTAGGTTGTCTGAAAGCCTCGGACCAATGCAATCCGGCACAAATGAGCAACAGGAGATTAGGGTCCTCCGTAGACATCCTTCCTCTTTGAATGGGACCCTTTCCCGGCCCACCATTATTCTGGGAGAAGGTGACACAATTGCATTGTGGTATCTTCCCAGAGCTCTAGCTCCCTGCATCCAAGTATGGTATCATTCCACTCCCGCTCTCATTGTCCACTGTTGAGGCCTTTGTTTCTAGGAGCACATTGCAGCATCCATCAATCCACTTGCAGATCCACTGGAAGAGAGTATTACTAATCAATCATGGCGTACAACACACCAGTATTTCAAGGATGATGTGGATATTTTTGGGTGCTTGGAATTCTCTCCAGCATGGCACATGCTCAGCCATTCTGTGAGTACCTTCTTCTTTTGACGATGCACTTGTTTGATCTTCTCTTCCCCTTCTTGCTAGACCCCCAATGACATTCCAGGGGTGTCCAAGGCTTTGGCCAGTCCTACCAGCTATCAATGGAGCAAGGATATATGTCTTCCATCAGCCATACTTTCAGGTGTTCTTTCTATTATCCATCCATCTCTATACAATGCCGGCCACCTTGCCATGCAACACTTGACTGACTGGGTGACTGTTATGACCATGTCCAACTCCGGGTCTTATCTGGTTACTCCGGTCGCATCGCAGCACTATAGCTCAACTCCGGTCACGGTTGCGCAGATATACCTCTGTTAAGTACGACCCTTGGTCTAATCCCTATACAGTCCTTACTACACCTCGCCGTCTACCCTGCCTTAACGTGAGTTCTCTGTGTACTCGATATACCTCCTACCTTGTATCATTTTCACCAGATTTGACCTAGTCCTTACTCCAGTCGTTCCTTGTCACCGTATATACTCGTCCCTAGTTTGCGCTTAGTATAAGTACTCTGTAGATTATCCTGTACTCCTCAGTCTGAAATCAACTTAGTCACTACTCCAGTCTCTATCTGTCTCTGTCTCTGTCTCCACCTCAATCATCTTGACTGGAACCTATGCAAGGGATCAATGCTTGTTATCCTTAGTCGTTGAATCCAAGCGGTCACCAACTCCGGCTGGACTAATCTCTTGTCCAGCCCTCTGCTCTCTTCCTTCGTCCGTCTTCGTCCAGACTTGACCGGACCCCCTACCGGAGTAGACCCGGACTTGACAGTATTTCAGACTCACACTTGTGTGGGTTCACTATACAAACTTCGTACGCACATCTAGTCCCATCCCCTTATGACCATGACTACGCATTCTCATGCTCGTACCGCTGCAGCACTTGCTGAAGAAGCAGGTGCAATAAATGATCTCCATCTCTCTGCCGCCCAGCGATCTCTCACACAACAAAGACCCAGTCCACCTCATCCCCAACCAAGTCCTCCAACTCCAGAGGCAACTCATCCAACTCCGGTCAGGAGAAATCCAAGACTGGAAACCCCTCCAGCTCCACCAACTCCTCTGGCTCGTCCAAGGCGACCAGCAACCAGTCCTCCTCCAGTTCCAGACCAGACTTAACCAACAAGCTTGGTAAGGACGGGAAACTAACCGCAGACGAGCGGAAAAGGCGTCTGGACAATAACCTCTGTATGTTTGCAGACAATTGTCCAAAGAAGACCAAAAAGGCCAAGGCTCGCGCTGTGGCCATCGCTGCTGAGTCTGGTAAAATGGACTCTACTAACTCGGGTGCCAACTCCAAGTCAAAAAAAGAGTAAGCAGCTCCCGGCCCTCCACACAACCGGTGAGCTGCGTTGACTCCGGAGGTGCACCCAAGGATGCTCGCCTCAACGCGTCCGCTCTTTACAATCCTAATTCCCTTATGCCATATGTTATCCTCTTATCTTTTGACTTACCTAAAACCCACGCACTTGTGGACTCTGGGTCCACACATTGCTTTGTAGATATACAATTCGCACACAAAAACAATATTACCACCTACTCCGTTCCTCCGATTACTCTCCGGCTCTTTGACAGTACATCAAAATTTGTAATCACTCAAGCTGTCGATATATCAGTGAAATTCCCCACATCCGGTGATGTCACCCCTATGACCTTTTACCTCACTCCATTAGACTCTGAATGCTCGATTGTCCTTGGACATAACTGGCTCACCCACTACAATCCATTGATTGACTGGGTATTGAGCAGTTTAACTTTCTGGACCCCTGCACAAAGTTTGCTAGCGCCCCTGTCGACTCCCCCTCCAGTTCAGTCTGGAAACCCTGACTCCGGCCTCTCTGGCCAGTCTACCCCAGGCCCAGCGCCATCTGTTGACACTCTGGTTTGCACCCCTCCACACATCTCTCTAATCAACACAGCCGCATTCGTGCATGCGTGCAGTTTAGAAGGATCCACGAAATACCAACTCCAGCTGCGTCCTGCCGACTCAGCAAAGTTCCGGTCTTCTTCCACATCAACTCTGCCAGACCTGGATATTGTCCCTCTGGAATATCGCGACTACGTGGATGTGTTCAGCAAGGCGAAGGCCTCTGAACTTCCCCTGCATCGTGACTATGATTTGAAGATCGAACTAGAAGAAGGTACTTCACCACCCCTGGGAACCCTTTACTCACTGTCTCCGGTTGAGCTCTCCGCTCTCTGGACCTTCATCGACGAGAATCTAAATACAGGTTTCATTCATCCTACTGCTTCTTCCCATGCTGCTCCAGTCCTCTTCGTTAAGAAGAAGGATGGCTCACTCCACCTCTGCGTTGATTTTAGAGGCCTAAACAAAATCACCAAAAAGGATCACTATCCACTCCCCCTTATCTCTGACCTACTAGACTCCCCTAGCCATGCTAAGATCTACTCAAAGATTGACCTCCGGCACGCATACCATCTAGTCCGGATTGCTCCGGGCGATGAGTGGAAGACTGCCTTCCATACGCGCTATGGGTCTTATGAGTGGTTAGTAATGCCCTTTGGCCTCACTAATGCCCCTGCAGCCTTCCAACGCTTTGTCAACACCATCTTCACTGACATGTTAGATGTCTGTGTCGTCATGTACCTTGACAACATCCTTATTTACTCCGAGGATATGGAGTCCCACCAGCAGCACATCCAGGAAGTGCTCTGCTGCCTCCGGTTACATGGCCTCTTTGCCAAACTGGAGAAATGTGAATTCCACTCCAACTCGGTAGAGTACCTTGGCTATCGCCTCTCCCCTGATGGTTTGACTATGTCCCCAGACAAGATCCAAACCATCTCTGACTGGCCTGAACCTTGAAAGGTGAAGGACATCCAGTCTTTCTTAGGCTTCACCAACTTCTACCGCCAGTTCATATTCAACTACTCGGACATCATGGTCCCCCTTACCCGGCTCACCCAGAAAGATGCCCCTTGGGTCTTTTCCAAGGACTGTCAACGCGCTTTCAATTCTCTCAAGCACACCTTCACCACTGCGCCCATCCTTACCCACTTCATTCCGGACACCCCTATCATCGTGGAAATGGATGCCTCTGACTATGCCATCGCTGGCATCCTGTCTATTACTTGCGCAGACAGAGAGATCCGTCCGGTCACCTACTACTCCCAGACCTTGACTGCTCCGGAGTTGAACTATGACACCCACCATAAGGAACTCCTCGCCATCTTCGAGGCATTCTGGAACTGGCGCCACTACCTCGAAGGCTCTGCCTCTCCTATAGACGTCATCATGGACCACAAAAACCTCGAGTACTTCTCCACCTCAAAAGTACTGTCCCACCGGCAAGCCCAGTGGTCTGAATTTTTATCTCAATTTAATCTTGTCATTCGTTTCCGCCCCGGAAAACTCGGTGCCAAGCTGGACGCTCTCACTAGACGATGGGATGTCTACCCCAAAGAGGGGGATAGTGGCTACACCTGGGTTAATCCCCAAAATCTTAGGCCGGTGTTCACTCAAGAACAGCTCTCTAACTCTCTTCGTGCTACTTATTTAGAGTTCCCAGTCCTCTGTGCAGTCGCAATCATGGACGTGGAAACACTCCATAGCGACATCCTTTCTGCACTACCCTCTGATCCCATTGCCCAGGTCCACCTCACAGATCCACCGGACTCTCGCTGGTTCACCGATGAGGCTGGATTCCTTCGACTAGACAGTCACATATACATACCAGACTTGGATGACCTCTGTCTCCAGGTACTCCGGTATCGACATGACCACCCACTTGCTGGTCACTTTGGGCAAAACCGGACTCTAGAACTAATCCGGCGTGAGTACACTTGGCCTGGTCTCCAGACTTTTGTCAAGGACTATGTCCGGTCCTGTACCTCCTGCGCAAGAGCTAAGACACTGCGCCATAGACCCTACAGACTGCTGAAACAGCTCCCCATACTGGAGAAACCATGGAACTCCATCTCAATGGATTTCATTGAGCAACTCCCTTCATCTACTGGCTTCACAGCCATCCTGGTCGTGGTAGACCGGCTTTCTAAACAAGCCATATTCATCCCTACTCATGACACCATCACTAGCCTGGAGCTTGCTAAACTCTTCCTGCTCCACATATTCTCCAAGCACGGTGTTCCCACCCATGTCACTTCAGATTGTGGTACAGAGTTTGTTTCACACTTCTTCCGGTCACTCAGAAAGGCTCTCGACATGTGCCTCCACTTCACCTCTGGTTACCACCCAGAGGGCAACAGCCAGACTGAGCGCTCCAACCAGACTCTCGAACAATACCTCTGTGTCTACTGCAATTACCAGCAGGACAACTGGGCGGACTTACTCCCACTGGTGGAGTTCGCATACAATAACGCACCTAGTGCTACTACCAGAGTTTCTCTGTTCTTCGCTAACAAGGGCTACCACCCTAACATCTCTGTCTACCCAGAACGCGACATGACTTCCGCCAGGGCTTGTGATTACGCAGTCGACCTTGAGTCACTGCATCAGTACCTTCATGAAGAAATGGCCAACGCACAACTTCGCTATCAAGGTCCGGCTGATGCCAAACATACTCCGGCACCGGACTTCAAGGTTGGCGACCAAGTGTACGTGAAAGCCAAATACTTCCAGTCAACACGACCATCCAAAAAGCTATCAGAGAAGAATCTGGGTCCCTACGCTATCATAGCACAAGTAGGCTCCCTCTCTTTTACGCTCTGCCTTCCAGATTCCATGCGCTGTGAGTCAAAGTGTGGATTTGGGTCAGAACAATAACCCAAACACAACACCAACAAAGGACTACGAAAAAGTGCGAGTGGTGGTTTACCTCCGCGGTGTCCAGAGAGGATGTGCTGAGGAGGGGGAGGGGGGATCTACACCAACAGGGTGATGCAGACAGAGATGCAGGATACTCCTGGGGTACAGGAGTGATAGAAGACGAAGGGGATAGGTGTCTGGACT
>Ga0307516_10005573_pt1 | contig 15001 bp, 19 predicted proteins | sample 19_EM_MG_FD_203310 | JGI IMG/M metagenome (GOLD analysis project Ga0307516, IMG submission 203310) | Populus trichocarpa ectomycorrhiza microbial communities from riparian zone in the Pacific Northwest, United States - 19_EM | ecosystem: Host-associated > Plants > Roots > Unclassified | place...
TGTGGGAGTTCGAGTGGCTTTAGCAGTCCAAATGGCGCGTGTCGGATTGGCTTGATGCGATGGCAGGTGTCACAGTGGTCGACGTATCTGTGGATGTACTTTCGTTGCCCTGGCCAGTAGAAGCTTCAGCTAACGAGTTCCAGGGTTCTTGCTCGGCCCGGGTGTCCCACGGCTTGCGCATCATGGTGGTCTCTTAATATACGTAGTCGCAGGGTGTCATCGTACAGGATTCATATGAGGCCGTCATACATTAGCAACCCGCTGTTTTCCTTGTATAACCCTAGCGCGATCTTTCCGTCGTGGGTGGTCCCGCTCGCCTTTTTCCTCCGGATTTCTTGGATCTCTTTATCTGCTGTGCTTAGTGTCCGGATTTCATTCAGGAGTTCCTTGTCTATCTCGAGGTTGATGGTTTCTGTTGTATTGGCCTGGGGTGCTTTGAACGCTTCTTCGGGTAACAGGATTCGGCCGTGGTTCTGCCGATGCTTCATATCCCCTTCCCAGGGAGAGTCTCATGACTCTCTAGAGAGGATGTCTGGCTTGCTGGCCAATTTCCCGGGTCGATAGTTGATCACGAAGTCATAGTTAGCTAATCGCTCACCCCACCGGACCTGCCGTAGGTTGAGTTCTTTTTTCGTTTTCCAATATTCAAGGTTGTTGTGGTCCGTGAGAATCGTGAGTTTGGGTCCCGTTGTCTTGCAATAGGTATCCCATTTTTGCAGTGCGTCCACTATCGCCAGTAGCTCTTTGTCATGGATATCGTAGTTGCGCTCTGGGTCTTTGAGTTTCCTTGAGTAGTAGGCTACTGGGTGCAGAATTCCGTAGTCGTCAGGTTGGGAGCAAATCGCTCCGATGGCGTAATCTGAGGCGTCCATTTCAATGGTGACGGCCCGTTCTGGGTCGAAGTGCTGTAGTATGGGTTCCGTGATCATTGCCGTTTTTAGGGTATCAAACGCTTCTTGCTGTTTGTCACCCCATTCCCACTCTTTTTCCTTTCTTGTGAGGGAGGAAAGGGGCGTCGTGATCTTACTATAGTCCCTGATAAAGCGACGATAGAAATTGGCAAACCCTAGGAAACTCTGGATTCCTTTTAAATTCGTTGGTTCTTTCCATTCCTTGATTGTTCGAATCTTTTCTTCGTACATTCGTAGTCCCTTTGGTGTGATGACATATCCCAAGTATTCTGTTTCCGTTGTATGGAATTCGCATTTGGATGCTTTCGGCGTGTGCCCAGTTTCCTCAACTCGTTTCAAGATTGTCCGGACATGCCTCCAGTGGTCTTCCAGATTTTGCGAGAAGATCAGGATGCCGTCCAGATAGGCCACGTAGAAGATATCAAGGTATTCGCTCAGAATCTCGTTCATCCATCGTTGGAATGACGCTGGTGCATTGGTCAACCTGAAAGGTATGACGCAGTATATGTATAGTCCGTACCGGGTTCGGAAGGCTGTTTTCCATTCATCTACTGCTGCAATTCGGAGGTTGTAATAGGCGTCTCGGATATCGAGTTTGGTGTAGATGGTGGCACTGGACAGTTGATCCAGGGATTCTCCGATCAATGGTAGCGGCGTTCGGTCTTTGATCGTGATCTCATTTAGTTGTTGGTAATCTACACACAATTGTAGTCCTCCGTCCTTCTTTTTCACGAAATGTATGGGTGCTCCGGCTGGCGAGGTGGATGCCCGGATCCATCCCCGTTTTTCAGTGGTGTCTAGGTATTCCTTGAGTGCCTTCATTTTTTCGTCGTTTAGTGGTCGTAGTGGCTCATACGGGGGTGTTTTTCCGTTTTCTAGGGGGATATGGTGGTCCTGCGTCCTGTGGGGCGGTGGAGTTGTAGGTTCTTTCTCGGTGAATACCGTGAGGAACTCGCGGTTTTCCGTTGGGATCGTCTGATGGGGCTTTGTCTTATCCGTTTTTTTTATCTTGTCGATTACTGTCTGGCAGACTTCCCAGGGATCCGTCTCGCCGATTTCCCATTCTTCCAGAGTCTTCTTGTAGTATTGTTCGATGGCTTTTTCTTCAGGGACTGTATTTGCTCGTGGTGAGCTGGGTAGGCATCGTTCAGCGCAGTGGTCGGAGTGGAACTTCACGGTGTGGTTATTCCATCCTATGACCGGGTCATGCAGTTTGAGCCATGGGAGTCCTAGAATGATTGTGGCGTTTCCGATCGTGATAAAGTGCAGTCGGATGTCTTCTTCGTGATGATTGATGGTGAGGTCGATTTGGACGTCATGGGTCACCGGCCCGCCGGCGACCTCACTTCCGTCTATGGTTAGGACTCATCATGGTGCCGTTTTTCGTTGCATGGGTATCCCACTGGCTTCGGCGTAGGCCTTGAAGATAAAGTTTTCGGATGCCCCACTGTCTACCAGGGCGGTGGTGGCTTGTTCCATTCCATCGCTTCCTCGGATCCTTACCTTGATCATGACTTTTTCCTCGCGGTCGTACCTGGTTGTTCTAATCCGGTAGGGCGGATCTTCATCTTCTGCAACTGGTTTCTCCCTCGGGTGGCTGTTGCTATGGCCTATTCCCGAGGGCCGTCGTTTCCCGACGGTTCTTCTTCCTGGGTTCCTTCTTCTTCGGGATTTCCTTCGTATGTGGCCTCCGCCGCTCGGTATGGCTATTCCCCTGGGTTTCATATCTTCTTGGGTTGGGGGTATTCCCTCGCAAAATATCCCTTCTTTCCGCAATTGTAGCAGTCTTCTGTGTTCGTTCGTCGGGGGAACCGGTTCGCCGTTCTCTGGGCGAACTTGAGTCCTCGGGTGGCGTCAAGGTCCATTGGGTCTTCCGGGGGTGCCGCCGGAGGTTCCCTGGTGTGGACATGGAAGCGTGCTTCTGGGCTGGCTGTGGGGCATCGACTAATGACTCCCAGGTTGCATAGGCGGCTATCAGTTTTGATGGCCGCGGTGGCATAATCTACCAGAACTGTGGTGGGTGTTTCGTTCATGACTAGGTATCTTTTTACTTCTGGGTGTAATCCATCTTGGAACCGTGCGATGCATACATTGTCTACATATGGGAGATCTGCTTTGATTTGCTGGAATTCTGCCCAGTAGGTTGCCGCCGTCCGATTTCCCTGCTGGATTTCTGGAATTTCTCGAACGCTATTTCTTCGGCGTCTACTTGGCCAAAAGCATGTTTCATGTTAGTTTTCAGTTCTTCCCATGTTAGGTTGATTCCCCCTTCCTGGTTTAGGAAGGTTTCCACCCAGTTCCATGCCACCCCCCGGAGTAGGGATGATGCATATCCCGTTTTTTTTTCATCGTCGTCGAATCGGTTTCCCTCTGTTCTGAACTTCAGCTCGCATTGGGCCAAGTACGTTTTGAATTTCGCTTTTTCTCCTTCAAACGGTTTCGGGTCCCGGGGCTTTGGATAGCTGGTTTGCGGCGGTCTGTCGTGTGCTGCTAGGAGTGTCTGCAACATTTCTGTTGTCAGTAGATGGGGACCTTCCGTCATTCTTTTTGGCTGTTCCGGTGACTCGGGCGATTGTGGTCTAGATCCGGGTTCTGAGGTTACTGGGCTCGGCGCTCGCTGGTCGTCCGGGACATCCCTGAATTCCGGAAGGTTGAGGGGGTCCTCGGTGCTTCCGCCCTGGGAAGACACTATGTCATGCTACGTCAGGTGTCGATGGGGAGACGCAATCTAGTGTCAAGATCCTATCTCACTAGCCCGTGCTGCTCGACAGGTAACGTAGTCTTGGTCGCCGCTCGCCAGTATTCGGCTGTGCTGTGGTGGTATCTGGCCTTGCCCTAATCTCTTCACGTCCGGTAGGGTATCGTTGCGGTATTCGGCTTCGCTCTGGCGGTATTCGGCTTCGCCCTAATCTCTTCACGCCCGGCGTGGTATCGTTGTGGTATTCGGCTTCGCTGTGGCGGTATTCGGCTTCGCCCTAATCTCTTCACACCCGGTGTGGTATCGTTGCGGTATTCGGCGTCGCTGTGGCCGTATTCGGCTTCGCCCTAATCTCTTCACGCCCGGCATGGTATCATTGCAATATTCGGCTTTGCTGTGGTGGTATTCGGCTTCGCTGTGGCAGTATTCAGCTTCGCCCTAATCTCTTCAAGCCCGGCATGGTATCGTTGCGGTATTCGGCTTCACTGTGGCGGTATTCGGCTTCGCCCTAATCTCTGCACGCCCGGCGTGGTATCAGTGCGGTATTCGGCTTCGCTGTGGTGGTATTCAGCTTCGCTCTAATCTCTTCTGCGGTCTTACAGGTGGTGGTCACAGCGCCGGTTCACGGGGGTAGAGAGATAGGTCTGTGCAGAGAGATAATAGATTGCATGGAGAAGAATCTCCAGACTAGCTACTGCGCCCTTCCTTTATACCTTTCCTTTCCTCTGTGGAATTACAGCTTGCCCGCAAGACTGACACAGTTCCTCCCTAGCTCATCATGACTCAATCGCTGCGCCCAAGGAACACACGATCCTACTCGGCCCTTCATCCTCCCGCAATACGCTAGGCAGACACACACAACAGTAGGGAAACAACAAGGTAAGCAATAAACATAACACAGAGTAAAGCGAGGCAGACACGCAGACAGTAAGGAAACGTCAAGCGCAACATGGTAAGCAATAAACAGAACTCAGAGTAAAGTGAGGCAGACACGCAGACATTATGGAAACAAGCGGGGCAAATCCTGGGCGGCCCGCGACCAGGTTCTGAGGAATATCGCTACCGGCGCGATATTGGCAGGGGCGGGGGTATTGCGGCTAGACGCGTAGGATGATGGTGGCTGTGGCGAGGATTCACCTACGAGAACTATAAGCATGTGACAATATCGTGCAACAAATCTGCACGATAATGTCACGTGCTTACTACTCACCAAATCAATTGAACAAAATGATGAAATGAAATGATCAGGACCCAACTGATGAACTCGCAACGGGCTTGCACAAGGCTTTGCCCGCCATATTTCTCGCTAGATGGCTTGCTGGATCGGTTATTCTTCCGCTCGTCGACGGCTTTCCCAACTATTTGGGTGGTGTATACTTCGACAGAAGGTCAGTCGGCTCATCTGTGGGTTCACTCATATCTTCCGCTTGTCCATGACTTTGCTAACGTTCTACGCACTGTAGACTTCTCGCCGTATCGCTCACTCTTCCGCTCGTCGACGTCAATTATCACCAGCCGGTTCGCGTACCGTATTCCTCAGTAGATAGCAGTGGTTTACTCATTCTAGCACTAGTCAACGGCTTTCACGACAGTATTCGCGCCGTATTTCTCCGCAGATGGCGGCGGATAGCTCATTCTTTCTCTCGTCTACGGCTTTCACGACGGTTTGTACGCGGTGATGCTCCGCGGATGGCAGCGGATTGCTCATACTTCCGCTCGTCAACGGCTTTCACGACGGTTTTCGCGCCGTATTGCTTTACGGATGGCAGCGTATTGCTCATTCTTCCACTCGTCAATGGCTTTCACGATGGTTTGTGCGTCGTATTGCCCAGCGGATGGCATCGGATTGCTCATTCTTGCACTCGTCAATGGTTTCCACGACCGTTTTGGCGCTGTATTTCTCAGTGGATGGCGGCGGATTGCTCATTCTTTCTCTTGTCAATGGCTGTCACAACGGTTTACACGCTGTATTGCTCACTGGATGGCAGCGGATTGCTCATACTTCCGCTCGTGAAAGGCTTTCACGACGGATGGCGCACCGTATTGCTCCGCGGATGGCAGCGGATTGCTGATAATTCCGCTCATCAAAGGCGTTCACGACGGTTTGTGCGCCGTATTTCCCCGCAGATGGCAGCGGATTGCACATTCTTTCTCTCGTCAACAGCTTTCACGACGGTGTGCGCGCCGTATGGCTCAGCGGATGGCAGCGCATTGCTTATTCTTCCGCTCGTCAACGGCTTTCACAATGGATTACGCACCGTATTGCTCCGCGGATGGCAGCGGATTGCTCATACTTCCGCTCGTCAACGGCTTTTACGACGGTTTGCGCACCGTATTTCTCTGCCGATGGCATTGGATTGCTCATTCTTTCTCTTGTCAACGGCTTTCACGACGGTTTTCACGCCGTATTGCTCAGCGGATGGCAGAGGATTGCTCATTCTTCCGCTTGTCGACATTCACAACGATTTGCGCGCCATATTGCTCCTTTGATCGCTTGCTGGATAGATTATTCTTCCGCTAGTATGCGGCTTTGCCAACTTTCTGCATGCTGTATGGCTCGACGGAAGCTAAGTCGGCTCATCTGTGGGTTCACTCATATCTTCCGCTTGTCGATGAATTTGCTAACGTTCTGCACGCTGTAGATTGCTCGCCGTATCGCTCATTCTTCCGCCCGTTGACGTCTGTTGTCCCCGGCCGGTTCGCGTACCGTATTCCTCAGCGGATGGCAGCTGATTGCTCATTCTTGCACTTGCCAATGGCTTTCACGATGGTTTTTGCACCGTATTGCTCTGCTGATAGCTACGCAGATCGCTCATTCGTTCGCTCATCAACCGCTTTCACAACGGTTTGCGCGCCATATTACTCAGCGGATGGCAGCGGATTGCTCATTCTTCTGCTTGTCGACTTTCACGACAGTTTGCGCGCCATATTGCTCCTTTGATCGCTCGCTGGATCGATTATTCTTCCGCTCGTACACGGCTTTGCTAACTAATTGCATGCCGTATAGCTTGACGGAAGGGAAGTCGGCTCATCTGTGGGTTCACTGATAGCTTCCGCTTGTCGATGACCTTGCTAACGTTCTACGCACCGTAGATTGCTCGCCGTATCGCTCATTCTTCCGCTCGTTGACGTCTGTTATCCCCGGCCAGTTCGCGTACCGTATTCCTCAGCGTATGGCTGTCGAAGGCTCATTCTTGCACTTGTCAACGGCTTTCATGATGGTTTTTGCACCATATTGCTCAGTACATGGCTAGGCAGATCGCTCATTTGTTCGCTCGTCAACGGCTTACACGACCTATTGCACGCTGTATTGTTCAGTGGATGGCAGCGGACAGCTCATACTTCCGCTCGTCAACGGCTTTCACGATGGATTGCCTGCCGTATTGCACAGAGGATGGTGTGGCGGATCGCTCATTTGTTCGCTCGTCAACGTCTTTCACAACGGTTTGCGCGCTGTATTTCTCAGCGGATGGCAGCGGATTGCTCCTACTTCTGCTCATGAATGGCTTTCACAACGGTTTGTGTGCCGTATTTCTCAGTGGATGGCGGCGGATTGCTCATACCTCCGCTCGTCAACGGCTTTCACAACGGATTGCGCGCCGTATTGCTCCACGGATGGCATCCAATGGCTCATAACTCCGCTCGTCAAGCGGTTTCACGATGGTTCGCACGCCGTATGGTTCCACGGATGGCAGCGGATTGCTCATACCTCCGCTCGTCAACGGCTTTCATGACGGTTTGCGTGCCGTATTGCCCAGTAGATTGTAGCAGATTCCTCGTACTTCCGGTCGTCAAAGGCTTTCACCCCGGTTTGCATGCCTTATTGCTCAGCGGATGGCAGCGGATTGCGCGCAGCTTTGCTCAGTGAATGGCAGTGGATTGCTCATTCTTCCGCTAGCAAAGGGCTTTCCCAATGGTTTGCGCGCTGTATTTCTCATCGGATGGCAGCGCATTGCTCATTCTTCCGCTCGTCAATGGCTTTCCCGCCGGTTTGTACGTCGTACTGCTCTGTGGATGGCAGCGGATTGCTGATACCTCCGCTCATCAACATCTTTCACGACGGTTCGCGCGCCTTATTGCTCAGCGGATGATGGCTGATTGCACATTCTTTCTCTCATCAACAGCTTTCCCGACGGTTTGTGCGCCGTATTGCTCGGTGGATGGCAGCGGATTGCTCATTCTTCTGCTCGTCAAGGCTTTTCCGATGGTTTGGGTGCCGTATTGCTCAGTGGATGGCAGCGCATTGCTCATTCTTCCACTTGTCAACGGCTTTCACCACGGTTTGCACGCCGTATTGCTCAGCGGTTGGCAGCGCATTGCTTATTCCTCCACTCGTTAACAGCTTTGCCGACGGTTGGCGCGCCGTATTGCTCAGCTGATGGTAGCGGGTTGCTCATACTTACTCTTGTCGACGGCTTTCACGACAGATTACGTGCCGTATTGCTCCACGGATGGTAGCGGATTGCTCATACCTCTGCTCGTCAACAGCGTTCCTGCCAGTTTGCGCGCCGTATTGCTCAGCAGATGGCAGCGTATTGCTCATTCTTACCCTCGTCAATGGCTTTCCCGCCGGTTTGCACGTCGTATTGCTCTGCGGATGGCAGCGTATTGCTCATTCTTCCGGTCGTTAACGGCTTTTCCGACAGTTTGCGCGCTGTATTGCTCAGTGGATGGCGGCCGATTGTACATTGTTTCTCTTATCAACTGCTTTCATGATGGTTTGCGCACCGTATTGCTCCGCAGATGGCAGCGCATTGCTTATTCTTCCGCTTGTGAAAGGCTTTTCCGACAGTTTGCACGCCGTATTGCTCAGCGGATGGCAGCACAGTCCTCTTACTTCCGGTCATCAACGGCTTTCACCATGGTTTGCGTGCCGTATTGCTCAGCGGTTGGCAGCGCATTGCTTATTCCTCCACTCGTTAACGGCTTTTCCGATCGTTCGCGCGCCGTATTGCTCAGCGAATGGCTGTGGGTTGCTTATACTTACGTTCGTCAATGGTTTTCACGACGGATTGCGCGCCGTTTTGCTCTGTAGATGGCAGCGTAGTGCTAATACCTCTGCTCGTCAACGGCTTTCCTGATGGTTTGTGCGCTGTATTGCTCAGCGGATGGCAGCGCATTGCTGATTCTTCCACTCCTCAATGGCTTTCCTGATGGGTTGCGCGCCGTATTGCTCAGCGGATGGCAGCGCATTGCTCATTCTCCGCTCGTTAATGGCTTTTCCGATGGTTCACGTGCCGTATTGCTGAGCGGATGGCAGCGGGTTGCTCAAACTTATGCTCGTCAACGGCTTTCACGACTGATTGCAGGCAGGATTGCTGCGCGGATGGCAGCGGATTGCTTATAGCTCTGCTCCTCAACGGCTTTCCTGACGGTTTGCGTGCTGTATTGCACAGCGGATGGTAGCGGATTGCTCATTCTTCCGCTCGTTAACGGCTTTCACGACGGTTTGCACACCGAACTGATTGATGGATGACTTTACATCTGGTTCTTGTGTTCGTTCAAATCTTCCGCTAGTCGATGACATTGCTAACTTTCCAGGTACCGAAGGTTGGTTGCCGTATTGCTTATCACTTCGCTCGTAGACAGCTTTCACGACGGTTTGCTCGTCTTATTGTGCAGCGGCTGGCACTATTACTCTTTCGTGAGTTCACTCCTTTCATCCGCTTGTCGATGACTTTACTAACGTTGCACCTGCCATAGTTTGCGCGCCATATCGCTCATTCTTCCACTTGCCTACGACTTATCCGACATTTTGCCTACTGTATTGTGCGACGGATTGCAGTTTGCGCGCTGTATTGCTAGGCGGATGGCAGCGGATTGTTCATTCCTCTGCTCGCCAACAGCTTTCACGACGGTTTGCACACTGTATTACTGAGCGGATGGCAGCGGATTGCTCATTCTTCCACTCGTCAACAGCTTTCACGACGGTTTGTGCACCGTATTGCTGAGTGGATGGCAGCGGATTGCTCATTATTCCGCTCGCCAACGGCTTTCACAACGGTTTGCTCACCATATTGCTGAGCGGATGGCAGCGGATTGCTCATACTTCCACTTGCCAAAGGCTTTCACGACGGTTTGCGTACCTTATTGCTGAATGGATGGCAGCGGATTGCTTATTCTTCTACTCACCAACGGCTTTCACAACGGTTTGCGCACCGTATTGCTGAGCGGATGGCAGCGGATTGCTCATTCTTCCACTCGCCAACAGCTTTCACGACAGTTTGTACACCGTATTGCTGAGCGGATGGCCATGGATTGCTCATTCTTCCGCTCCCCAACGGCTTTCACGACGGTTTGCTCACCCTATTGCTGAACGGATGACAGCGGATTGCTCATTCTTCCGATCGTCAACGGCTTTCACGACAGTTCGTGTGCCGTATGGCTCAGCAGCTGGCATCAGATTGCTCATACCTACACTCGTCAATGGCTTTCACAACAGTTTGCGCGCCGTATTGCTTTGCGGATGGTAGCGGATTGCTTATTATTCCGCTCGTCAACGGCATTCGCGCTTTGCGTGCCGTTTTGCACAGCGAATGGTAGCGAATTCCTCCTACTTCCGGTTGTCAACAGCTTGTACCACGGTTTTCGCGCCGTATTGCTCAGTGGATGGCAGTGGATTGCTCATTCTTCCGCTCGTCAACGGCTCTTACAGTTTGCACGCCGTTTTGCACAACAAATGGCAACGGAATGCTCATTCTTCCAATCGTCAATGGCTTTCCCGACGGTTTGCGCGCCGATTTCCTCAGCGGATGGCAGTACATTGCTCGTTCTTCCACTTGCCAATGGCTTTCACGGTTTGCGCGCCGTATTACTCAACGGATGACAGCGTATTGCTCATTCTTCCGCTCTTCAACGGCTTTCACGGTTTGCGTGCCGTTTTGCACAACGAATGGCAGCAGATTGCTCATTCTTCCAGTTGTCAACGGCTTTTCCGACGATTTGCGTGCCAATTTCCTCAGCGGATGGTAGTGCACTCCTGGTTCCTCCGCTCATCAACTGCTTTCACGGTTGACGCGCCGTTTTCCTCAGCGGATGACAGTGCATTGCTTGCTCTTCCGCTCGTCAACGGCTTTCACAGTTTGCTCACCGTATTGCTAAACGGATGGCAGTGGATTGCTCGTTCTTCCACTCATCAACGGCTTTCACGGTTTGCGCACCGTATTGCTCAACGGATGGCAGCGGATTGCTCGTTCTTCCGCCTGTCAACAGCTTTCGCTGTTTGCGCACCATTTTGCTCAGCGGATGACATGGCGTTTCTCATACTTCTGTTCGTCAACGGCTTTCCCGGTTTGCGCGCCGTATTGTCCAATGGATGGCAGCAGATTGCTTCTTCTTCCGCTCGTCAATGGCTTTCATGGTTTCCCTGCCGTTTTCCTCCGCAGATGACAGCGCATTGCTCATACTTCCATTCGTCAATGGCTTTCACGACGGTTTGCGCGCTGTATGGCTCAGTGGATGGCAGCGGATTGCTCATACCTCCATTTGTCAACGGCTGTTGCGACGGTTCACGCATCGCATGGCTCAGTGGATGGCAGCGGATTACTTGTGCCTCCGCTTGTCAATGGCTTTTGCGACAGTTCGTACGCCGTATTGCTCAGCGGATAGTAGCAGATTGCTGGTTCTTTCGCTCGTCAACGGCTTTCCCGACGGTTTGCACCCCGATTTCCTCTGCGGATGGCAGTGCATTGCTGCTTCTTCTGCTCGTCAATGGCTTTCATGGTTTGCCCGCTGTTTTGCTCGGCGGATGACAATGTATTGCTCGTTCTTTCACTTGTCAACGGCTTTCACGGTTTCTGCGCCGTATTTCTCAATGGATGGTAGCGGATTCATCGTTCTTCCGCTCATCAATGGCTTTCACGGTTTACGCTCCGTTTTACTCAGCGGATAACTGCACATTGCTGATACTTCCGCTAGTCAAAGGCTTTCACCACGGTTTGAGCGCCGTATTGCTCACCGGATGGCAGCGGATTGCTCATTCTTCCGCTCGTCTGCGGCTTTCCCGGCGGTTTGCGGGCTGTTTTGTTCCGCAGATCGCAGCGCATTGCTCATTCTTCCACTCGTCAATGGCTTTCACGGTTTGCCCTCCGGATTGCTCAACGGATGTCAGCGGATTGCTCATACCTCCCCTTGTCAGCGGCTTCCCTGACGGTTCCTTCCCCTTATTACGCTGCGGATGGCATCGGGTTGCTCGTTCTTCCGATCGTGATCGGCTTTCACTCTTTGGGCGCCGTTTTGCTCAGTGGATGACAGCGCATTGCTCATACTTCCATTCGTCAACGGCTTTCAGGGCTTAAACCCCATATTTCCCAACGGAAGGCAGTGGATTGCTCCTTCTTCCTCTCGTCAATGGCTTTCATGACGGTTTGCGTGTCGTATTGCTCCGTGTATGGTAGCAGATTGCTCTTACTTCCGCTCATCAAAGGCTTTCACCACGGTTTACGCACCATATTTCTACGCGGATGTCAGCGGATTGCTCATTCTTTCGCTTGTCAATGGCTTTTACGGTTTTCGTACCATTTTGCTCAGCAAATGGCCGCGGATTGCTCATTCTTGCGCTTGACAACGGCTTTCCTGACTCCTTGTCCGCTGATTTCCTCTGCGGATGGTAGTGCATTGCTCGTTATTCTGCTCGTCAATGGCTTTCACGGTTTGTGCACCATATTGCTAAACGGATGGTAGCGGATTGCTCGTACTTCCGCTCCTCAACGGTATTCATCAGCAAAAACGTGAAAAATGCTCCCAGTGCTCCCGGTGCTTCTGTAAGCTTCTGTAAGAGAGAAGTTATATTTTGCTCCTGTAAGGATTTGGAAAAAAATAATCTCTTTTATTTCAACAAAAACACCGAGAAAGGAAATTTAAAATTTGTGTCTCACTTCGAAAAAAAGCAATATACCTCAACTTTTCATTTTTTTGCTGATGTTCGCGGTTTGCGTGCCGTTTTGCGCTGTGGATGACTGGGCATTTCTCATACTTCTGTTTGTCAACGGCTATCACGGTTTATGTGCCGTATTGGCCAGTTGCTGGTAGCGGATTCCTCTTACTTCCGGATATCAACGGCTTTCACCACGGTTTGCATGCCATTTTGCTCTGTGGATGACAGTGCATTTCCTATTTCTTACGCACGTCAACGGCTTTACCTGTTTCCGCACTATTTTGCTCATCGTATGGTAGCGAATTGCTCATTCTTCTGCTTGTCAACGGCTTTCAAGGTTTGCGCGCCGTTTTGCTCTGCGGATGACAGTGCATTGCTCATTCTTCTGCTCGTTAATGGCTTTCACTGTTTGGATGCCGTTTTGCTCAGTGGGTGCCAGTGCATTCCTATTTCTTATGCTCGTCAATGGCTTTCACGGTTTGTGTGCCGTTTTGCTCAGCGGATGGCAGCAGATTACTCATTCTTCCGCTTGTCAACTGCTTTCACAACGGTTTCCGTGCCGTGTTTCCCAGCCGAAGGCTGCAGCTTGCCTGTTGTCTTGCTCGTCAACGGCTTTCACGGTTTGCGCGCCATTTTGCTCCGCCGATAAAAGCGCGTTGCTTTTTCTTCTGCTTGTCAATGGCTTTCACAACGGTTTACATGCCATGTTGCCCAGTGGATGTCAGCGTGTTGCTCATTCTTCCACTAGTTAACGGCTTTCACGGTTTGCGCACCATTTTGCTCGGCGGATGGCAGCTGATTGCTCATTCTTCCGCCCGTCAACGGCTTTCACGACAGTTTGTGTGCAGTATTGCTCAGCAGCTGGCAGCAAATTGCTCATAATTCCCCTCGTCAGTGGCTTTCACAATGGTTGCGTGCTATCTTGCTCCACTGATGGCACCCTGCTGTTCGTTATTCCACTCGTCGACAGCTTTCACGACGCTTGCACACCGTATTGCTCTGCGGATGGCACCATGTTGCTTATTCTTCCACTGGTCAATGGCTTTCCCGACGTTTCGCAAGCTGTATTTCTCTGTGGATGGCAGCATATTGCTCATTCTGCCGCTTGTCAACGGGTTTCATGGTTTGGTCACTGTATTGCTCATCAGAGGGCAGTGGATTACTCATTCTTCACTTCGTACACGGCTTTCACGACGGTTTACATGCCGTATTGCTCATTCTTTCATCGTCTATGACTTTCCCGATGTTTCGCATGTGGTATTACCCAACACATGGCAGCGTATTGCTCGTTCTTCCATTCGTTGACGGTTTTCACCATTTGCACGCCCTATTGCTCAGCGGATGGCGGCGCAATGCTCATTCTTACATTTGTCAACAGCTTTCATGACGGTTTGCAGGCAGTATTGCTCTGCGGCTGGCAGCAGATTACTCATACTTCCGATCGTCAATGGCTTTCACGATGGTTGCGTGCCATATTGCTCCGCGGATGGTACAGTATTGCTCGTTCTTCCGCTCGTCAACGGCATTTACGGTTTGTGCGCTCTATTACTCAGAGGATGGTAGCATATTGCGCATTCTTTTAGTCTTCAACTGCTTTCCCAATGCTTTTCTCGGCGTATTGCTCCTCAGATGGCAGCACATTGCTTATTCATTCACTTATGAACAGCTTTTACGACCGTTTAAGCGCTGTATTGCTCAGCCAATGGCAGTGCATTGCTCATTCTTTTGCTCCTTGATGGCTTTCCTGACAATTTGCGTGCCATACTCCTCAGTTGATGGCAACGTATCGTGCTTATTTCCACTCGTCAATGGTATTCACAGTTTAGGTACCATTTTGCTCAGCGGATAGCACCATATTACTTATTCTTTCGCTCGTCAACAGGTGTCACATCAGTTTGCATTCCACATTGCTCTCAGGATGGTAGCCCATTGCTCATTCTTCCACTCATCAAAGGCTTTTCAGACAATTCGCGTCCCCTATTGCTCGTATGGCAGCGAATTCCTCGTTCTTCAGCTCGCCAATGGCTTTCACTACGGTTTGTCCGCCTTATTGAGCAGCGGATGGCAGCGTATTGCTCATTCTTTCGCTCGTCAACATCTTTCCCGACGGTTTACATGCCGTCTTGCTCAGTGTATGTTAGTGCGTTGCTTGTTCTTCCACTCGTCGACGGCTTTCACAGTTCGCACACTGTAATTCTTGTCAACAGGTATCCCAACGGTTTGCGCGCTGCCACGCTCGTCGAACATCTTATTGGATGGCTCAATACTTCCAATCGTCAACGGCTATCCTGTCAGATTACGCGTAGCACTGTTGGTTGAATAGTGCATCGGATGGTGTAAACTTTCAACATGCTGGCAATATGTCGGAAAAACAAAATATTTGTGTTGGAATATATGGATCGATGATCGTGAAGATTGTATTACAGTATTATGCGGGCACAAGATCTCTCTATATACAGGAGGGCCGTCAGGACAAAGGACGGAAGACTGCCCCCCGAGACGGTGCTCGGGGACTCA
>Ga0307516_10005574_pt1 | contig 15001 bp, 11 predicted proteins | sample 19_EM_MG_FD_203310 | JGI IMG/M metagenome (GOLD analysis project Ga0307516, IMG submission 203310) | Populus trichocarpa ectomycorrhiza microbial communities from riparian zone in the Pacific Northwest, United States - 19_EM | ecosystem: Host-associated > Plants > Roots > Unclassified | place...
GACCGTGCTACAGTAAAGACCACCGGGTGGCAGTAGACGAAGACCGCGAAGACCTCGAAGGCCGCACGAAAGACTGGGAGTTAGAGTCTCGCCAGCATAGACAGGGCTACGCCGAGGGACATCCTCACACTTCACCGAACCAGAGAGGGAAGTACTTGCCCGTGCCAGTGAGCTGAACAAACACAGCCCGAGAGCCGAATGAAAAGGAAAGACCTACCGTGTAGGCACGCCGAGGAACTACATTGCCTGTCGAGCCCAGACAGTGCGAAGAAGTCAGGATCTTGACTTACACATCACAACAATACAACCAGACCGATGAATTTCGATAATGACTTCAACGATAGTCACACCTTGCACGGCGATCAGAGCTATACAATCAGAGACGACAGCATGATATGGGAAAGTTCGTCTCCAGATTTCTCCGATGAAGACTCGCTACCCAATCACGTGGTAAGCACACCGCTGGTGCTGGACCCCGCATCGCACGACAAGGAAGATGAAGCAATCGCCGACCCCACCTACCTTGATGGCTGCCTGCGCAACGCAGAAGTGAAGGATATGGTTAGAATTCGTACCGTTGCGATGGTATTGCTGGACGACCCAACCCTGGCCACTCGAAAATCTATTTGCAATGCCATTCAGAAGATAAACGATGCGTCTTGCAACAATCCCAACCGAATCGAAGTACATCAACACGAGTGGCAGGTGGCTGCAGCAGCTGAGGTTCTTTGTGGTCGCGATACATACGTGGTAACTGCAACAGGCACCGGAAAGACAATGTGCTTCCTACTGCCTCTTTTTGCATGTCCTGGTAGCATAATTGTCATATCGCCACTCATTGCTTTGATGGATGACCAGGTTGCAGGTGCTGCTCGCATCGGTATAAAGGCAGTGCAGATTTCGAAACAGGCGATCAAAGCGGATCCAGAACTGGTTAATAAGATTCGGCACAGGGAGTTCCGACTTGTTTTCCTTCAGCCAGAGTTTTGTCATGGATCTAACGGTCTCTGGCGAAGTATGACTGCACCCAGGACAAGATTTGTTGAAGGTGTGTTCTGCGTTGTTGTGGACGAAGCCCATTTGATTCACCAATGGAGAACCTTCCACACTTCTTATGGCCACCTTGCCAATATGCATTACACCTTCAACCATGCCTCTTTCATGTTATGCTCAGCTACGATGATGGTCTACACCCGGCGATTTGTACACCGGACAATGAACCTGGGACCAAATGTATCCTTCATCCATAGGAGTGTCGATCGTCCGAATGTTTTCATTGCTGTTAAGCCGATAATGCATGGTACGAAGGACCATAAAGACCTGTACTATCTCCTACCAGAGGGTATCGAGCACATCAGCAAAAAAATGAAAAGTTGAGGTATATTGCTTTTTTTCGAAGTGAGACACAAATTTTAAATTTCCTTTCTCGGTGTTTTAGTTGAAATAAAAGAGATTATTTTTTTCCAAATCCTTATGGGAGCAAAATATCTCTTCTCTCTTACAGAAGCTTAATAAAGCTTAATAAAGCTTACGGAAGCACTGGGAGCACCGGGAGCATTTTTCAAGTTTTTGCTGATGCATCCAGCCGACATACCGCAGACTATCGTATTCGTGGATAGCAGGCCCGATGCGAAGCAGGCATGCAATGAATTCTGGACACACATACCCGTTTCATGGTTAGCCATGAGCCATTTTCGGTTCCTTTTATGCGAGTGCAGCACTGTCCTCTCCGCCAAAAGACGATGGGTGGTGATGAATGCTTTTCGGACTGGGTTATGTCGTATACTATTTGCGACTGAAGTGGCGGGGATGGGTATCGACTTTTCTTACATTGAGCGGGTAGTGCAATGGCAAGTAGGAGTTCATTTGAATATCTCGGCAGTCCTTCAGAGGCTTGGACGTGGATCTCGGTGATATGGCACGCAAGGTGTTTTTATCCTATACCACAGCAACAGCTAAATTATCAACTCCCGATCAGATCCGATGTTGGCCATCTTCAAGACGAATGCAAGCCGTGGTTTGACGAACTCACATGTCATTGAATGCATTAAGGCTGTCGAATCTTGGTCCAATGGAACTTTCTGTATGACACCTGCCGAAGATCCCTTGGACATCCCCATAGTGCCTTTTGAAGTTCATCCCCCTGAGAAAGACACACGAGCGCCCTCAGCAGTAAACTTACATGAAGACGAGAGCGATTCGGATAGTGCTTCACTGGCACCACAGTTGCACCTTCCCGCCCGAAACGCCGATTCCGAGAATGACGATACTGCTTCGATTGTCTCTGTTGACCCTGACTACCAAGGCAGACCACTCAGAAGGCGTGGATATCCTACTTCATGTCGTGGGGTCACGTGGTTGATCAATACAGAAGGATGTCGTCGTGCTGTATTGCTTACTCTCTTTGACGATGTTGGGTATACTCCAAGCCAATACTCCATATCTAACAGCAGTGTGCCGACATCCTGTGATTCCCACCTAGCCACTTTCCGTGACTGTCATGACGACAATGACACCATACAGAGCCTCGTTCGTCTTTTACCACCTGATAAGGTGGCAACCAAATCTACATCGATCGCATCAGAGTACAACTCGAACTCAAATGTCGATGAGCAACCCGTCTGGCAACGCCAGCACAACATCACCAGATTGCAGCGTCTTCAAGTCCGTCAGGCCCTGCAGGAGCTTCGGCTACAGATATGGAAGGAGGCTGCGGGAGGCAGCCAGTTCATTCCGTATACGCCGCATAAGTTTCTACCGGACGCGTATATCGAACGTATTGTGTCAATGGCCGGTTCACTTACTACAGTAGAAGATCTCCAGTTGGCTTTAGCTAAGCCATTACAACTGTCATCGTTGCTAGTACCCTTCGTTCCACAACTTTTCGAGACAGCTACGAAGGCATATACCGACTGCACCTTACCTTCGAGACCGGTTGCCTTACCTCTTACGTCGAGAGCTAGTGCACAGCCTCCTCGTATGATACCCTAAGATGCTGTTTCAACAGCTAGCTTCAATCCTTACGCTCACCTATTACCAGACTCGATTGAGACACCCACTTCGGGTATTCCAGCAAACAACTACAATCCTCATTCCATACCCCCTGATCTTCGCAGGATCCTACCCCCGCTGGGCCGTGGCCCTCCTACGAAGATCATACAGGGACATCGCCATGCAATTATATATTCATACTGCGCAGCACGTGGATATAAGGGTGAATAGGTTGAATTGGCCAAAAGTTGAGGAAATAAAAAGATTTCAATTTGTTCTTATTCAAGTGACGAGATCTAATCCAGTGTGACACTGCTAACATACAGCAACTCGCAATCAACAGATCCCATATATTCACATCACTGTCATAACCATAGCCGATCTGTTCACTCAGTTCGTTTCAGAATATGCAATTCCGGGGAATAAAAGTGTGAGGTAGCCGTAGCCGTAGCAAGACAGCGTCGTGAGAATCAGCTGTACTCATAGCCGGACAGCGTCGAGAGAATCAGCCGTAGCCAGACAGCATCGACAGATATAGCCGTAGCCAGACTGCGCCGAGAGAATCAGCCGTACTCATAGCCGGACAGTGTCGTGAGAATCAGCTGTACTCATAGCCGGACAGCGTCGAGAGAATCAGCCGTAGCCGGACAGTATCGACAGATATAGCCGTAGCCAGACAGCGCTGAGAGAATCAGCTGTACTCGTAGCCGGACAGCATTGACAGAGAGTCAGCCGTAGCCAGACAGCATCGACAGATATAGCCGTAGCCAGACAGTGCTGAGAGAATCAGCTGTACTCATAGCCGGACAACATCGACAGACAATCAGCCGTAGCCGGACGGCATCGACAGATATAGCCATAGCCAGACAGCACAGAGAGAAGCAGCTGTACTCATAGCCGGACAGCATCGACAGAGAATCAGCCATAGCCGGACAGCATCGACAGATAAAGCCCTACCCAGACAGCGCCAAGAGAATCAGCCGTACTCATAGCCGGAGAGCGTCGACAGAGAATCGGCCGTAGCCGGACCGCGTTGTGAGAATCAGCTGTACTCATAGCCGGTCAGCGTCGAGAGAATCAGCTATAGCCGGACAGCATCGACAGATATAGCCGTAGCCAGACAGCGCCGAGAGAATCAGCCGTACTCATAGCCGGACAGCATCGACAGAGAATTTGCCGTAGCAGGAGAGCATCGACCGATATAGCCGTAGCCAGACAGCGCCGAGAGAAGCCGCTGTACTCATAGCCGGACAGCATCGACAGAGAATCAGCCGTAGCCGGACAGCATCAACAGATATAGCCGTAGCCAGACAGCGCCGAGAGAATCAGCTGTACTCATAGCCAGACAGCATCGACAGAGAATCAGCCGTAGCCGGACAGCATCGACAGATATAGCCGTAGCCAGACAGCGCCGAGAGAATCATCCGTACTCATAGCCGGACAGCGTCGACAGAGAATCGGCCATAGCCGGACAGCGTTGTGAGAATCCGCTGTACTCATAGCCGGACAGCATCGACAGAGAATCTGCCGTAGCCGGACAGTGTCGACAGATACAGCCGTCGCCGGACAGCGCCGAGAGAATCAGCCATAGCCGGAGAGCGTCGAGAGAATCAGCCGTACTCATAGCCAGACAGCGTCGACAGATACAGCCGTCACCGGACAGTGTCGACAGATACAGCTGTCGCCGGACAGCGTCGACAGGTAGAGCCGTCACCGGACAGCATCGACAGATACAGCCGTAGCCGGAAAGCGTCGAGAGAATCACCTGTACTCATAGCCAGACAGCATCGACAGAGAATCAGCCGTAGCCGGACAGCATCGACAGATATAGCCATAGCCAGACAGCGCCGAGAGAATCAGCCGTACTGATAGCCGGACAGCGTCGACAGAGAATCGGCTGTAGCCGGACAGCATCGTGAGAATCAGCTGTACTCAAAGCCGGACAGGGTTGAGAGAATCAGCCGTAGCCGGACAGCGTCGACAGAGAATCAGCCGTTACCAGACAGTGTTGAGAGAATCAGCTGTACTTATAGCCGAACAGCGTCCACAGATACAGCCATAGCCGGACATCTTTAAAAGAGCCAGTCGTAGCCAGTGGTCAACAAGTACGCTCGCCATAGCCACCGGATATAGGACATTAACCACCGTATCAGCCGTAGTAGTGGGATGGCAGATGTTGCGCTGAGGCCTGTTGGTACCTAGTAATCAAGTGCTATCGCATTTTACTGAGTCATGCAGCTAACTTCAACCCCTTCTCGAATTAGAGTAGATGCCACAGCTTCTGAGCTGAATTTCCTTCACCTCGCACATACTTAACTTAAACCAACTAATCTGACGCACCCCACTACAACCCCCCTTCCTCTCCTCAACTCAGAGTAGCAGCCGCTGCTTCTGATCATATTTTCTTTTACATTGAACACAATTCAAACCTACCGATCCCATCCACCACATCATAATCCCTCCCCCTCATACAGACACTCCCGATACATCGTCCAAGCGCCTCTTTAAATGAATTCTGTCAAGCGCAAGAGTAGTTCCTCAGGTGCTTCTGTCCAGAAGCGCCGCCACCTGGAGATTTCGGCTATGGCAGCTACTGAGGCAGGCGATGCGAGTCCAGTAGCTGTTCCTTCTGGATCCTCACATGCACTCCTTTGGCTTAAGGGGGATATTGCGGAGGTTCTTCCGAATGCTCTGGTACTCAGCCTCCAGGACTCTTTTGTACGTTACCAGTTCACCTGTGCCTGCATTTCGATGAACTGATAATGTTTTCAGACCTCAATAGAATGGGCAGCCAAGATGAGGTGGCTTTTTGCGACGATGATATATGTCACACCAGTGATATCCCCACTGGATATTGACAAGATTCTTTCGGTTGTGACACCGTCTGCTCCAAATGTTGTCGACCTTGACTCAATGAGGAGCGATATCTGTCGAATGCTGTCAGAACTTGAGAGCGATATATGCCACACTCACGAATATGTTGCCAGAGCTTGGATGGAGGGTCCACTTGGATTGTCATTTCTGACAGACCAAGACACGTTTCGGTCAGTAGTGAATCCCTCTCCTGCAAAAAAAATTAATGCATAGAGTACCATACTCATTCACCTACCGATCATACATGACTAGATCCAGTGGCTCTAGCCAGCGCCTGCCGAAGGTTACATACGATTTCATTATGGAAGACTTGAATCTTCAGCCTGAGGAGGTCACCGGCTTGTGGGCCAGTGTTCAAGAAGTTGTCCATCCGGATTACTGGAATCCGAGTCAGTGGAAGCCGGGCAGTCGGATTGGACGCTCAGTGCACGATGCTATGAGAGACTGCAGTATCAACCTGATTTGCAAGTTCCTAACACAACTCACTGTTGGACCTGTTGCACAGCGAAACATCAGTGGAACTCACCGCCTGAAGTTTCTTTACGATCTATCAGACCGCAACGCCACTCCAACCTACCCTGTGGCTTTACCGAACATACTTACTGCAGGAGATTACAAGTGCTGGGAGATCCGTTCACTTCATTACTCGCTTGGATACCGTTCTGCTGCCTCTGTAGCACTGATCAGTCGGCTGCGAGGGCTCGATTCTCCCAAACGTGAGTCCTTCTTAAAAGCACCTCACACTTCTTTCAAACTGCAGCACCATTCTGACCAAATCACCGATGCTACAGTTGATCTTACCAAATCCTCTCAAGATGACCCTCAGCTGGCCGATAACGTAGTCAATCGCAATAAGGAGATACATGACAAGGAGATCGAAGGCCAAGATCCCATCGAGGGCACACCCAATGTTACTACGGATTTGTCTCAACTGAAGAACAACCAGAATCACAAGTCACGTGATCATGACAGTGACAACTTGCATGACATTGACAATTGGAACATCCGAAACCCATTGGGAAACGAAGACAAAGGCCTCTACGATGATATGGTTGAAGGATCCTTTGCTGAGACTGAGAATGATGAGGAATCTGAGGAAAACAGAACCTCAGTCTATCGAGACCCACAGACCGGCCAATACTTCACTTCTGAGTACGATCCCAATGAGGACCCTGGAGTGAGCATTCAACTTGAAATCCCCGGAGAGGAGATACTTGTGACTCCTGAAATGCTTCAACGCGCTGAAGAGCTTGGTGCCGAGCAGGAAGAAGCCGACACTCTTGCTGTGTCTGCTGTTCTCACCTACGAGAGGGCTTGGGCTGAGATAACCCAGCGAGCTATCAGCATTGGCAGACTCAGTCCACTTGCTATCGCCACCCTGGCTCGTCAATACCTCGCTGCTTCGAACCGCCACATTGATGACCATCTGCTGTACTGGAAGCATCAGCAGGTTCTCATCAGCAAGGCTGACCATGACCTTAAGGAGGCCATTCTGAAGGTGAAGAGGGACAACCAGCTTCTTGTGGAGATCAAGGGTATGACTGTTGAGATGGCCGAAAAGCTGGCTGCCAATCAGCAAAAGGAATTGATGGCCTCAAACTTGGTTGAAGTTCCAGAGCCAAAGCCCGATCTGCAACGGCCTACTGTTCCCCAGTGTCTCCGTACCAAGCTTGACTTCAAGCGTAGGCAACATCTCCCCAGGTTCGGCGGTGCAACTGGCAACAACAACAGTAGAGGATTGTCAGCTACTCTCTCTCGTAATCGCCTATCTGCTACCGCCGGTACCAGTCGTACTCGCATTGAACCTGTTCCATTTGCCAAGTCTCCAACCCACACCGATGGCACTCCTACGACCGCTTCAAACAGCACTACCTCATCGCCCAAGAGTGGCCAGAAGCCTGCTACTGGCCCAGCTGATATGGGAAGTAAGCTACGTGAGTCCATGGGATTGTAAGCTTACAGCTGAGTTGTCCTGTTGATCGACTTTTTGCTAGTTTAGCCTTGTTGTATCACAGTTCTTCAATCTTAGCACTCTATTCCCATGGTTTTGCTAGGCTCTCTTTTCCCATGTAAATTGTGATCTTACTACTTTTTTCCGGTGTACTTCTTTAGGTCAATTGAAGTTTTGTGAAGTCATGGATGTCACTATATGGAGGACTCCAATATGGGAGTGAATAAATTTAGGTGGGAATTTGGTGTATTGACAACACCCGCCTTTCGGAAGCCAGTTCTTCCAGACATTAGTACCAATGGCAATATTCGAACCGCTAACCCGGAACGGGTTAGCGCGGCGAACTGCCGAGGTACGACACGACTGGTGCGAGACAATGAATCAACCAAAAACCAAAAAATAACTAAAAAATGACAATAACATGAAATATCACTCATTTCAGCAACATTAAAAATCACTCATTTCTGTCATCATGAAATATCACTCGTGACGCCTCATAAAATATCACTCTCTTTCTGTACATCATGATTTCTCACTCTGATTTGGCATCATACAGTATCACCATTCATCTGAATTCGGAATTATCATTCATACCTACATTCGATCGGATCACATAGCCGGTAGGAAAGCTGTCTACAAGCCGGAGAAATGTGGAATACAATGAACCATTCAACAACAATAGCAGAGCGCAAACCATTGGGATAGACGTCGACTAGAATTGCGGCACGCTAACCGTTATCATAGCCGTAAATCAGAGGAAGTGATGAGCGATCCAATGCGCTATACAACGAGCATTTTGGCATACAAACCGTTGGGATAGCCATCGGCAATTATTGTGGCACGAAAACGGATGGGTTTGCTGTTAACAAGCGGAAGCTATGAGCTATCCAATACGCTATTCGACGAGAATTGCAGCGTGTAAACCATTGGGATAGCCGTCGGCAAGCAGAAGCGATGGACCATTCGACAGGCAATTCGATGAGCATTGCGGTGCGTAAACCGATGGGACAGCCTTCGACGAGTGGAAGTAATCAGCGATCTGATGTGCTATTCGACGCGTATTGCGGCATGCAAACCATTGAGATAGCCGCCGACAACTATTGCGACGCGTAAACCGACAGGATAGCCCTCGACGAGTGGAAGGAAAGAGCGATCCGATGCACTATTCGACAAGCATTGCAGTGCGAATGAGCGATCCAACGAACTATTAAACAAGCATTACGGCGCATAAACTGACGGGATAGCCGGCGACTAGCGGAAGCGATACGCTATCCGACGCTCTATTCGATGTGCTCTGACGTGCGTAAACCGTTGGGATAGCCGGCGACTAGTGGAAGCGATACGCTATCGGACGCGCTATTTGAAGAGCATTGTGGTGGGTAAACCGACAAGATAGCTGGCGACTCACGGAAGCGATACGCTATCCGACGCGCTATTCGATGAGCATTGTGGTGCGTAAACTGACAGGATAGCCGGCGACTCGCGGAAGCGATACACTATCTGACGTGCTATTCGATGAGCATTGCGGTATGCAAACCATTGGGACAGGCAATGACAAGTATTGCAGCGTGTAAACCGACAGGATAGCCGTCGACAAACAGAAGCGATACGCTATCCGACGCACTATTCGAAGAGCATTGCAGTGCGTAATCTGATGGAATAGGCGTCAACAAGCAGAGGCTATCAGCGATCCGATACGTTATTTGATGAGCATTGTGGCGGATGGCTCAATGCTTCCACTCGTTGACAGCAATCCCGTCGGTTTATGTGCCACAATAGTTGTCGACGGCTATCCCAAAACGGTTTGTGAACTGCAATACTTGTTGTCAAGATCCTAACTTCCGTTCTCTGTCTTGGACTCGACTGGCAATATAGCTCCTCGGCGTATCTCCACGGTCGGGCCTCCATTCTTTTGGTTCTCTGGCGCCCCGCGTTCTGCCTACTCTGTAGGACTTCCGTTTGGTCGGCTCTCTGGCTGTGTTCGTTCAGCTCTCTGGCGCCCCATGTTCTGCCTACTCAGTAGGACTTTCGTTTGTACGGCTCTTAGGCTGTGTTCGTTCAGCTCTCTGGCGCAGGCAAGTACTTCCCTCTGTGTCAGGTGAAGTCTAAGGATGTCCCTCGGCGTAGCCTTTCTCACTGGCGAGGCGTCGTGCTCCCAGTCTTCCATGTGGCCATGCTAGGTCTTACGCGGTCTTCGTTTACTGCCACCCGGTGGTCTTTACTGTAGCACGGTATCATTCTCTCGTTGTTCTTGAGCGATCTCGGATTGCTACTCGTGTCTCGGTATCGTTTGGTGCAAGTGATTCCCACTCACTTGTCATGCTCGTCCTCCTTCATGCCCAGCGTGGTATCGTTGTTGTCATCTTTCTTCATGCCCAGTGTGGCATCGTCGTTGTCATCTTCCTTCATGCCCGGTGTGGCCTGCGGTATGCACGCAGACTTCCCTCATACTCGGCAGTCTTCCGTCCTGTCCGGTGCGGCCTTCGGTATGTGCGGCGGTCTTCCGTTCTGCCCGGCGCGGCATGTGCGGCGGTCTTACGTTCTGCACGGCGCGGCATGCGCTGGGTTCTTCCTTTCCGCCCAGGGCGGCATGTGCGGTGGTCTTCCGTTCCGCCCGGTGCTGCATACGCGGAGGTCTTCCGTTCTGTCTGGCACGGCCCGGTATGCACGGCTGTCAAGATCCTATCTCACTAGCCCGTGCTGCTCGACAGGTAACGTAGTCTTGGTCGCCGCTCGGCAGTATTCAGCTGCGCTGTGGCGGTATCTGGCCGTGCCCTAATCTCTTCACGCCTGGCGGGGTATCGTTGCAGTATTCGGCTTCGCTCTGGCCGTATTCGGCTTCGCCCTACTCTCTTCACGCCCGGGGTGGTATCGTTGCGGTATTCGGCTTCGCTGTGGTGGTATTCGGCTTTGCCCTAATCGCTTCACGCCCGGCGTGGTATCGTTGCGGTATTCAGCTTCGCTGTGGCGGTATTCGGCTTCGCCCTAATCTCTTCACGCCCGGCGTGCTATCGTTACGGTATTCGGCTTCGCTGTGGCGGTATTCGGCTTTGCCCTAATCTGTTCACGCCCAGCGTGGTATCATTGCGGTATTCGGCTTCGCTGTGGCGGTATTCGGCTTCGCCCTAATCTCTGCACGCCCGGCATGGTATCGTTGTGGTATTCGGCTTCCCTGTGGCGGTATTCGGCTTCACCCTAATCTCTTCACGCCCGGCATGGTATCGTTGCGGTATTCGGCTTCGCTGTGGCGGTATTTGGCTTCGCCCTAATCTCTTCTGGGGTCTTACAGGTGGTGGTCGCAGCGCCGGTTCACGGGGGTAGAGCGATAGGTCTGTGGAGAGAGATAATAGATTGCGTGGAGAAGAATCTCCAGACTAGCTACTGCGCCCTTCCTTTATACCTTTCCTTTCCTCTGTGGAATCACAGCTTGCGCGCAAGACTGACACAGTTCCTCCCTAGCTCATCATGACTCAATCACTGCGCCCAAGGAAACACACGATCCTACTCGGCCCTTCATCCTCCCGCAATACGCAAGGCAGACACACACAACAGTAGGGAAACAACAAGGTAAGCAATAAACATAAGACAGAGTAAAGCGAGGCAGACACACAGACAGTAAGGAAACAAGCGGGGAAAATCCGGGGCGGCCCGCGACTAGGTTCTGAGGAATATCGCTACCGGCGCGATATTGGCAGGGGCTGGGGTACTGCGGCTAGGCATGTAGGATGACGGTGGCCATGGCGGCGGAGACAAGGATCAGCCATAGTGTGGCAAGGGTGAGCGCGGCGCCCGCGGCGGTACCTAGTTGCCTGTCGCGCCACGTTTGTGACAGTAGGTCCCCCGTTCAGACCGAAGCTCCGGCGAGGACAGGCCGGGTGGCGGTCGTGCGGTGGCGGATCGGAGTGCGGTAGATGCGGATGGGTCGGCTAGCCTGCTGCCGGGTTTGTTGTTCGTTTATTCGCTGCTGTTTGGCACTGATGGTTTCCAGGGTTCGTGCCATCCTCTGGAGTTGTCGTTGGTCGGCGTTGTGTTGGTCGCGCATCGTCTGGGCCAGCAGGCGCTGGGTCCCGTAGTTATGGCGGGCTTCTTGTATAACTGTGTTCTGGACCGTGGTGATGATTTCCACCAACAGGCAGATTTGGTCGTCCGAGGGCGTAGCCACCTCAGCGTCGGGGTTTTCTTTGGTGGCCGCGGAAGCCTCCTGGGGTGGCGTGATGTCGGCCAGTGGCGCGCGCTGCGCGGTGCTTTGTTGCCGTGTCGGGGGTAGTAGTTGTTGTCCTTCATTTGGTGGTGAGTGTTGCAGTAGTCGTCGTAGCAAGCTGTCCAGTGGAGGGAGGCGTGATTGTTGGTATGGGGATGTCCTACAGCGGACGGCGGCGGGGAAGGTGCAGCGGGAGGAATACCCCAATTGTTGTCGGGCTCGGTCGTGGCAGGGAATTCGGGAACGGGGTTGTTGTCGTTGGGGAAGGTCCAGCCTTCGTTGGTGTCGATTGTGGTGGTACTGGACATATTGCTAATTTTGGGGGGCAGGTTTCTCAGTGAACTCCTCGTGGAACTGGTGGATGAGGTCGGGTGAGTTTTCAAAGTTGCGGGCTGGGTACCAGGTACGATCGGGGTCGTGGAAGCCGGTCCACTTGACTCGATACTGTATCTGGTTTCTATGGCGTCGGGAGTCGAGGATCTTTTCTACTTCCCACTCTTGCTGTTCTTGGATGATCACGGGCGGTGGCAGTGGTTGTTGGTGTCCTGGGATGGGTTCGGTGCTGGCTGTGGGTTCAAGGAGGCTGATGTGGAAGACGGGTGGATTTTGACCGTGGCCGGTAGGTCCAACTTATATGCTCGTGAGCCCACTTTCTCTAGGACGGGGTATGGGCCGATCTGCTTGCGATCCAGTTTGTTCGATGGTCGGGTTGTCTGGATGTTTTTTCGTCGTAGCCAGACCTTGTCGCCTGGGTTCAGTACCGGGTCCGGATGTCGTGCTTTGTTGGCTTGCTCTGCTTGCGACATTTGGGCCTCCTTAATCTCTGCTCGAAGTTCTTCCTGCAACCTTTTCAATGCCGCAACATATTCCGATACTTCCGGGGTCTCCTCGTTCCGGGTGCCGAGGTCTGGCAGGAAACGAGGGTGATATCCATAGTTGGCAAAGAAGGGGGTTATTCTTGTGGTTCCGGTTTGTGTGTTGTTGTAGCAGAATTCGGCAATTGGCAACAACCTTTCCCAGTCATCCTGTTGGTAGTTGCAGTATGCCCGGAGATACTGCTCGAGGGTAGCATTGGCTCTTTCCATTTGTCCGTCTGTTTGTGGGTGGAACGCTGTGCTGAGGTTGCGTGATATCCCGAGTGCTTCCGTTACTCGTCTCCAGAAGTCTGAGGTAAACAGGGATCCTCTGTCTGATACAATACTGCTTGGCAGTCCGTGGGGTCTTATTACCTGTCGGAGGAAGTGGTCTGCCAGGTCTTCGGGGTTCATGGTGCCCTGGCAGGCAACGAAATGTCCCATCTTTGTGAGGCAGTCGATTATTACCCATAATGTGTCTTTTCCGTTGCTCATCGGCAGCGCGGTGATAAAGTCCTTTGATATCGCGTCCCATGGACAGTGTGGGAGTTCGAGTGGCTTTAGCAGTCCAAATGGCGCGTGTCGGATTGGCTTGATGCGATGGCACGTGTCACAGTGGTCGACGTATCTGTGGATGTACTTTTGTTGCCGTGGCCAGTAGAAGCTTCGGCTAACGAGTTCCAGGGTTCTTGCTCGGCCCGGGTGTCCTGTGGCTTGCGCGTCATGGTGGTCTCTTAATATACGTAGTCGCAGGGTGTCGTCGTCCGGAATCCATATGAGGCCATCATACATTAGCAACCCACTGTTTTCCTCGCATAACCCTAGCGCGATCTTTCTGTCGCAGGTAGTCCCGCTCACCTTTTTCCTCCGGATTTCTTGGATCTCTTTATCTGCTGCGCTTAGTGTCCGGATTTCATTCAGGAGTTCCTTGTCTATCTCGAGGTTGATGGTTTCTGTTGTATTGGCCTGGAATGCTTCGAACGCTTCTTTGGGTAACAGGATTCGGTCGTGGTTCTGCCGATGCTTTATATCCCCTTCCCAGTGAGAGTCTCCTGACTCTCTAGAGAGGATGTCTGGCTTGCCGGCCAATTTCCCGGGTCGATACTTGATCACGAAGTCATAGTTAGCTAATCGCTCACCCCACCGAGCCTGCCGTAGGTTGAGATCTTTTTTCGTTTTCCAATATTCGACGTTTTTGTGGTCCGTGAGAATCGTGATTTTGGGTCCCGTTGTCTTGCAATAGGTATCCCACTTTCGCAGTGCGTCCACGATCACCAGTAGCTCTTTGTCGTGGATATCGTAGTTACGCTCTGGGTCTTTGAGTTTCCTTGAGTAGTAGGCTACTGGGTGCAGAATTCTGTTGTCGTTGGGTTGCGAGCAAATAGCTCTGATGGCGTAATCTGAGGCGTCTGTTTCGATGGTGACGGCCCGTTCTGGGTCGAAGTGCTGTAGTATGGGTTCCGTGATCATTGCCGTTTTTAGGGTATCGAACGCTTCTTGCTGTTTGTCACCCCATTCCCACTCTTTTTCCTTTCTTGTGAGGGAGGAGAGGGGCGTTGTGATATTACTATAGTCCCTGATAAAGCAACGATAGAAATTGGCAAACCCTAGGAAACTCTGGATTCCTTTTACATTCGTTGGCTCTTTCCATTCCTTGATTGTTCGAATCTTTTCTTCGTCCATTCGTAGTCCCTTTGGTGAGATGACATATCCCAAGTATTCTGTTTCCATTGTATGGAATTCACATTTGGATGCTTTCAGCGTGAGCCCGGTTTCCTCAACTCGTTTCAAGATTGTCCGGACGTGCCTCCGGTGGTCTTCCAGATTTTGCGAGAAGATGAGGATGTCATCCAGATACACCACACAGAAGATATCAAGGTATTCGCTCAGAATCTCGTTCATCCATCGTTGGAACGACGCTGGTGCATTGGTCAACCCGAAAGGCATGACGCAGTATTCGTATAGTCCGTACCGGGTTCGGAAGGCTGTTTTCCATTCATCTCCTGCTGCAATTCGGAGGTTGTAATAGGCGTCTCGGATATCGAGTTTGGTGTAGATGGTGGCACTGGACAGTTGATCCAGGGATTCTCCGATCAATGGTAGCGGCGTTCGGTCTTTGATCGTGATCTC
>Ga0307516_10005575_pt1 | contig 14999 bp, 14 predicted proteins | sample 19_EM_MG_FD_203310 | JGI IMG/M metagenome (GOLD analysis project Ga0307516, IMG submission 203310) | Populus trichocarpa ectomycorrhiza microbial communities from riparian zone in the Pacific Northwest, United States - 19_EM | ecosystem: Host-associated > Plants > Roots > Unclassified | place...
TGGGGTAAATGTTGAACAAAGGTATCCGGAGGAATGTTATCATCACGAGCGGAGGTGATGACTTGGAAGCCAGTTAGGGCCCTCCTCGGTGTCCCCCTTGACTCTGATTTGCCGAGCATCTGCATAGGGAAGGAATGATTTCTCTTCAGGGGCTGGCGTTCGCCTTCCTCCGGCGAAAAACGGGGTCCAACCTCTTCTTCGGAACGGTAGGACGGTTGGTGCGGTGCGCGTACTGAGGACGACAACCTCAAGTGCTTCGGTGTTATCTTGGTCGGCGGGTTGGTGATCACCCTGGTGAGACGAGATTAGTAGAGGAACGGCCAACAGGCTTTGGGAGTGATATGTACTCATTTGGTCCTACTATGGCTTCTAAAAAGGTATTTCTCTGTGGCCCACACTTATGCGGTATTCGCAGCCGTGTTATTATTAGTCGTGTAAGTTGTGCTGAGGTGTGAACTTCAGTCGATAACACTTCCACGGCAGGCGTGAGCGTTACAGATCGGGCGTCAATCGATGACCCGCTTATGTCATACCTCACAGAGACGACTGGTTGTCTCTCATGAATCTTATCCCAAGAGGTGTCGGAAGACTCTCACCCCAACTTCCAAAGGTGAGAACAAACGAGACCACTCTCGGTTCCTCATGCTCAGAGTGCCTAGACTTTCCACAGCCTCTCTCAGCACTCATGTCGCTCCCGTATCCTCCGAGCGCACTTCTTCCTTCGTGACAATGAGCTGCCGACTTCGTCCTGGACACGACACCTCTCCTCACGGACACCACCCTCACCCCACTCACGACCGAGGTTACAGTCGCGGCAGGAAGTTTACGCCGCACGGAACCGGTCGCTCCTCATGTACACTTCCGCCGTCATAATATTCTTCTCTGGCCTCACGTACGCGGCCGTCCCACTGTACCGACTATTCTGTTCCGCCACGGGGTTCGCTGGTACACCTCAAGTTGGTATGGGCAAATTCGACCCAGAGAGACTCGTGCCCGTAGACGAGGCTCGGAGGATCAAAGTCCACTTCAACGCGAGTCGCTCCGATCAACTCCCCTGGACGTTCGTCCCCGAACAGAAATTCGTCAACGTGCTCCCAGGAGAGACGAGTCTAGCGTTTTACAAGGCGAAGAATACATCTCCGAAGGATATCATCGGAATCGCTACCTACAACGTGACCCCGGATAGGGCAAGTTTCATCACCACTAGACGGGAATCGCTCCGACGCTGAAACCTCTCCCCCCAGGTCGCTCCATATTTCTCAAAAGTAGAATGTTTCTGTTTCGAGGAACAGAAGCTATTGGCGGGAGAGGAAGTCGATATGCCCCTCCTGTTCTTCATTGACAAGGACATCCTTGACGATCCTGCCTGCAGGAACATCGATGATGTTGTCCTGTCGTACACATTCTTTAGGTTCGCACCCAACCCCACCCCCAAACCACCAATACTAATTCTTGTTCCTCACCGCAGGGCTCGGAGGAATTCCAGAGGAGATCTCGAGCCTGACGCCCCAGAAGATGTCGTCCAGAGTTCTTTGGGCTTCGGTGACTACGAGCTAGCGTCGAAGAAAGCCTCCTTTGACTCTGGCAAATCATCCACCTCAGACGCAAAGTAACTTATAGCTGTATCTAACTAACGTCTAATTGCACCACCTCTTTCACCAACCGGGAAACCACGCTCAGGGCGCAACATGAGCCAGCGTCTGAACTTATCCAACGGGGAGGAACTGCCAGTTTAAGTTCACAAGAATTAACAAGAGTATTGAGCTAGCCTTATAATATATACGCCGTGATAAAGTCGTCTGCCATACACCTTCCAACAAGTTCAAGAGCGTGTATGTACAAGAGGTCGTAAAAAGGATGCGAACTCTGTCTGAGAGGGGGTGATACTAGGAACATCAAACCATAATAAAAGGTCCATAGGTGCACCAGTGACGGAACCAAATAGAAATGTGCGGAGAAATAGACAAGACCAGAAGAACGATATGCATGATCCCGTGATCACCTTTTCGGGAGGGAAGTAGGGAGAGGTGGTAGTTGGGTGAACGACCAAGGACAAGCTCGGAGAGGGCAGTACGGATCGTGGCGATTCGGTAGGAAAGGGTTCACCTGGGGCCAGGACTGGCATTGGCTGGTGATCTTGAAGGGGGAGGGGCATCGATAGGGCGAGGACCAGAAGGAGATCCTTGAGTCGGCGAAGGGTTCCTACTCCCACTCAATTCGAGGTGAGAAGGGGACAACCTCGGATCGAACGCAGACCCTCCAGTTGTCTGGATCGCCAACCCACCACCACCACCCATCCCGGTGCCCATCCCAGTACCCATGCCTCCTCCCATACCACCCATGCCAGGACTCATTCCGGTCTGCCCGGTCATCATCGGGTTCATGGGACCCATGCCCATGCCCATTCCCATACCCATACCCATACCCATCATCGGCATCATCGGCATCCCCATCATCGACATCCTGGGGTCGAACTGACCGGTCATCATGGGATTCAGCCCTTGCTGACCGGTTGCCATAGGACTCAACATCCCAGGGCTCCCCATTCCCCCCATCCCCATTCCGTTACCCATACCACCCGCTCCCTCCCCTCCAACCTGATTCTGCCCCTGCGTCAATGACATCATGGCCTGCTGGTACGCCTGAGCCGCTGCCTGCTGAGCCGCGAACATATGTGGTGCGTTGCCCATCATCGGATTGAAGCCCCACCCGCCGCTCATCATCGGGTTCACGCCCATCGCCATCGGATTCACCATCATGGGGTTGAACCCAGGACTGAACTGAGGTCCGTACATCGACCCGTTCTGGACCATCTCGAGCTGCTGTTTCTGGAAATCGTCAAGTTTGCGTTGCCTCTCTTCCGCCAACCTCCTATCACGCTCCCGTGCCGTCAAGGTGGCCCCAAGACCGCCTTCACGCTTCCTCTCGCGCTCGTGAGCAGAGACAGCGCCAAGAAGACCAGTCTGAGGAGGGGGTGGTTTAGTCGGAACGTTCACGAGCGAAGCCCCCGTCTCCTTTGCAACCTCTTCCTGTCGTTTCGCTGACCTCTCCTGGCGATCTTGCAAGCCGACAGAGAGCAGACCATGGACAGCGAATGCCTTGGTCATCGTATGCGAGGGCTCGATCTGTACGAACGTCTCCCGTTGGGGGCCGTTGTCTTTGGGAAGCTCCTTGTTCTCGAGCGCCTGACTCCAAATCGTCTGCCTGGCCGCTCCTGGGGTGGGGAAGTCGGACTGAGGCCGGAGGTTACTGTGCCCGTGTGGTTGGGGAGATGGTCTACGGTCGTCGGGGTGCCGGCTTCGGGTGGGGTCGGAGTACTGCCCAGGGGGTTGACGAAGAGCAGATGGTCCGGGCCCTTGCTGATGGTAATAGTCGTCTTGATCGCCTACGGGAAAGGGGGTCAGGATTGAATGGGTGCCATGAAACGAAGGAGCCACGGAGAGAACACATACCATACCCACGGCCCGGAGAAGGCGGCCTTGGCAAGTGCCTCTGTGACCTGCCTGGGTCAAACTGGTTCAAATCGGTAGTGGAGCCGTATGGGGAGCCTTGAGCGGAAAGTTTGCCGAGGTTCTGCCCGGTTCCGACTCCAGGACTCCGACCGCGCCCTGGGGCAACAAGATCACCGTCCGAGTCCACGTCCTCGTCATCTTCGTCATCATCTTCCTCGTCGCTGCTCTCCACCCAACCATCCTGAGGTACTCCCCTCTTACCCTTTCCATTTGCACCTACACCCTTCCCGGGACGATGGACCGCAGCCTGATGGGCGGCCTGTTGGGCTTGCGATTTTTCCATCCTCTGCGTAGCTTGCTTGGACCGCGCGAACGATGACTTGTACTTCGCTCCAAATGAACCATTTTCCTGCGAAACTTCACCACCACCGTCTGAAGGTATAATGTATACTGGCGGTGTGTCATATGCGTCCGCTTCCGTGTCCGAAGTCTGACCCCTGGTCCCTTGCGCCGGCGGGGGCTTGCGTATGGCATTGGCTTCGTCGCGTTCAAGGAAAGTCAAAGCCGCCAGGGCATCGGAGTTGTCATCGTAGTGCTGGCGATGATCGACATTGGCCATGTTCGCGGGATATCTATCAGCGGTGCCTTTAGCGAGTAGGGTCTGCTGCTCCGTATCACCCACGGTCTGTGCGAAAATTTGACCTTGGTAGTGTGGGGCTTGCGTGTCCGTAGGGTAGGAGGGGGACCGTGATGGCTGTTCGGAGAAAGACTCTGGGTGAGGGGGGAGAGGATGTCGTGGTTGACCGTTACGACGGGAATGTGAAGTGATTTCTCCGCCACGTTGCTTCAAAACAAGGTCACGTGCACCGGAAGGGCGTGATACCAGTCCCCGGCTTCCTCCACCGCCAATTACAGACGTGCGCCTGGAGTTCAATGATGAGGATTGGTTCCCATCACTTCCGGGGGAAGATAGATCCGGAGATGTGACGCCGCCCTCGATGGCGCTGATGCGGTTGAACGAAGACATAACTGGCTGTTGAGGTTGTGGTGCCAATAATTGTTGCTGACCTTGAGGGTAACCATGGTCCTGGTGTTTGTTTTGAGCTGGATAAGGGGATTGCTGGGTCGGGTACTGTGGTGGAGATGCCAGTAGAGGAGGTGGCGGTGGCGGAGCAGCGAAGGACGCCTTCGCCTGAGCAGACGGTCTCCTAACTTGGAGCGGTGAAGGTTCGGGGAGTAGCCGTAGCCGCGGGTGAAGTTGAGTCTGGGCCGCCGGTTGCGGTAAAGGTCGGGGTTCGTCCTCTGTGGAAGGTTCTTCGTCGTCGTCACTATCTGATCGCCCCTTTGAGCTTACGGGGATGTTCTGTCCGCGTCCGACGATCTTCGGAGGTGGGACGGTAGAGGCACCCTGTATCTCCCGCATGTAGTATAGGGCCCCTGCTTCCTGTCTGAGATCGTGATCATCCCCACTCCTCTCCTTCGGTTCGTCTACTCGCGTGGCAGGTTTCGCTCCCCCGAGCTCTGCAGAAAAAGAGGTGGACAGGGACTCTTTCTGGGATCCTTCACTCTGCACCGTCCGCTGTGACTGGGGGGTCGGGTAGGGGCTACGGTTCGAGCGATTTGGCGGAGAAGTAACTCCCGACATTTGTTGTCGGGGGCTCAACCTCACCCCACCAGAATATCCCGAGTATTCGCTTTTGCTCGTCGAGCTGGTTGTGGTGGCGGTGTGCGTCAACGGAGGTGGAGGGGAGTTTGCCGTGGTAGGGGTCGGTAAAAGGGTAGGACTGTTGGGATGTCGGTCTGTCTGAGGGGGTGGTGCGGGCTCCGGCGTCTTCGCTTTTATTACAACAGTGGGATCAGAACTCCTAGGGGGGGTCTTGGGGGTGTCCGAAAATGTTGACTGGGTCGGGTGTATTGGCTGGTTCGAATATGGCGAAGGCAACGCAGAAAACACGGACTCCTTCCCAGGGGAGCTAAGCGGAGAACTTGTGGGGTCCCCAGCGGGATGAATCGCATCCGTTGACGCATGTGTATCGGGTTTTGGATCTGGTTTGGGGAGAGAGGCCGACCCACCTCTCGACCGATGGGAATCAGGTTTTGAGCCAAGGGACCCAGCTGAATCCGACCGACCGAAACCAAGCCCGGGAAGAGGAGTATGCGACGCGGGACTCGTGGCAAGGGGTTCTCCTAGCATCGTGGCCGGCTCGGTGTCTGTCTGAAGCTTTGGCAAATCCTGACTCGTCTCGGATAGTTGTTTTTGAATTTGATCTGAGTGAGGTGAACCGTTGACAATGCAGAGTCCAGGCCCTTGGAGCGGAGGAGGAATGTTAGCATCGATGGAACCGGAATCCCGAGTCGAACGTTCAGCAATTGGAGTCAAAGTTCTCCAATCGGTAGGATGAGGGGGAGGTTGGGCCCAGCTGTCGTCCCGTTGTGGTTGTTGTTGTTGCTGCTGCTGCTGCCGTTGTTGTTGTTGTTGTCGTGCTTGCTCAAACGACAAAACGCCGAGATGCGGGAGGGCTTTGTCTGACCCTAGGCTAGGCTGCTGGCTGTGACCCTGGCCGGGCAACCCATTAACAGGAGGTGGCCGGGGGACACCGTTCCCATTCTGGTTCGCCCTGTGGCTGGGTCCACTTCGCATGCGCTCGGCCATAATATTGAGGAGTTTCGAACGAACGAACGAGGTGCGTTCTTCACGGGGGTCGAGTACCTCAGAAGCCTCGCGTTCCAGGAAGAGGAGCTAGTGGCCACCATACCAGTTTAGGATGGTGACATTAAGTCGTGATGTTTTAGACATACCTGCCTCTCAGGACCAATGGGGTAAGCAAACATCATCGAGGCTTGGTCCCTGGGATCCCACGAGTACATCTGAGGGCGCCCATATAGCTCAAACGCGTCGTGAACAGCTAAGGTTACGTACGGCGGTCAACGGATCCAGATTAGCTCGGAAAATGGGGCACGCTCACCTATCAACCACTTTAGCATCTCCCCGCTCACACTCCGGGCACCCTCCAAATCAGGCATCAGCAACATCCAGCCTTCACGGTGCTTCATGTTTGCACACATCTCCTCATCCCCATACGTGCCTTCCAGCTTAACGAGGGCGCTGCTGCTAATGAGCTTTGGCCGTTCTGGGTAAACCGCAAAGGCTTGCGTGACAGCGTCGAACGTGAGAAGCGCCTTCCTCTTATCTTTCCCTCGGGGGGCAATGTAGAGAGAAATATTTGCTCGCTCGGGGAGGTCACTCGGCTTGTCGCGCGAGAAAAGGCCAGAGATGCGATGTTTCTTGGGCATGGTGTAAGTGGAATTGCGTGGGTTGTGCCCCGGGGTCATGGACGATTTGGAGGTGATTGAAGCAACATCTGTGGACGAACGGGTCCCATTCGGGATTGCCCCTGCCGAAAGGCACATCCATAACCTCTTCCAGCCCGTTTGTCCAGCAATCCTGACCCTGACCCAACCCTCCAGTCTGCCGTGGATAAGGGTCGGAGGGGCATTCCTGCCGTCGTTTAAGGTGATACGGATGAGATGGGCCGTGTACATCTCTTCGAGGCGTGATTTCTCCCAGCACGAGAGCCGGAAGGCGGTGGCCCATGAAATGAGATCCTGGGGGGAAGGGCAAGAGAAAAGGAGGAGATTCGTTCCAGCGGTGTTGAGAGTGATGACATTAGTGTACTTGCGGGAGGGAGATGTCGGCGTCGGTGGCTGTGTTATAGCACCTAGGACGTGAACGAACTGGGGGTAGAGATTTTGTTGAGTCGCGTCGATGACATGGTGAAAGGATGAACGCACGGCTTCTGTTATATTTACGTACGATGGGGGGACCTCCTTGCCCTGCTGGTTCGCGATTTTAACTTCTCCCATATCCCAGATGCTGAGAGTTGAGCCATAGAGCTGCGCCCAGACGTCGCGCCACCCTTCATCCTTGTGGGGCTTGTGTCCGTCCGGATTCCTGTCGAGTTTGTGAACGAGGGGCCCAGAGAAGTAGATTTTTTGCGTGTGCGCCATGGTAAGGGATACGATGGAGCGAACTTCCGGGTGGAGGGGGGCATCAGCGGTCGGGGACGGTTGTTGGTCTCGCGATTGTTGTTGTTGCGCGGGCTGCTGCTCCTCCTGTGGGGGCGTGGGTGGGAGGGGGTTCTGTAGCTGCGGCTGAGAGGTGGAGGTCTGGGGGGGTCGATGTTGTTGAGGTGGTGAGACATGGACGCTCATCGATGACCTCTGCAGTTTGTTCGAAGGCGGCGAGGCGATGGCGGATGGTCGTGAGCGGAATGAGAAGAAAGAAGAAGAACGGGTCGGCGCCGAGGACGTCGACGCCGCAGGCGTGTGGGTCTTGAGCGATGGTCGAGACATCCCAGATCCCCTTCCCTCGTCGTGGTTGTCGCCTAACCAGAATGGTGTCGTCACCGCCCCGGGAGGCTGTGGGCCGATCTCCGCGTGTTCGTCAATCACCCGACCACCATGGGCGTAAAATCCCTCTGGAAATTGCTCACCCCGGTCGGGCGACCAGTGCTGTATTTCTCCCTCGGTTCCACTGATTTTGCGGACCTTTGCTGACTTTCTCTCCGAAGCCTAGAAACTCTGGAGGGAAAAGTTCTCGCCATAGATTCCAGCATATGGATCTACCAATTCCAAGCCGCAATGCGAGATAATGACGGGCGCGTGATCCTCAACGCTCACGTTCTCGGCTTCCTGCGTCGCATCTGCAAGCTTCTCTTCTGGGGAATAAAACCCGTCTTTGTATTTGACGGGGGCGCGCCGGTCCTCAAACGTTCGACGATCGTACGTCCTCACCAGGTCTCCTCGTTGGAACACCCGCCGATTTCCTGTAGAATGAGCGCAGACGCAAGAAAGAGGGTGCTGCCACAGCACATGCAAAAGTCGCGGAACGTCTTTTAGCTGCGCAAATGCGTCGCGAGGCTGTTCATCACGCCCAAGGGTAAGGCCTCTGTCCCACATCCTACAAGGCACAACCCCGACCGAACTTGACACATTTTCTCCAGCCGTGGCTCTTTGTCCAAAGGTAAATCTGCTGCGGCTACTAACCAGGCTGAAGATGATGACGAAGATGCGGTCTACCTCGAGGATCTGGATCCTTCCATCCCGGTTGGGAAGCCCAGATCGAAGACAAAACCCCAGAGCTCAACCAAACCAAAGTTCTATGACCACGACCCTTACCATCTTCCCGACATGGATTTCAACTCTGCGATCGCTGAAGCCTCCCGATCCGCGCTAGATCCCCGACTCGCCACTGTCGAAGAGATGCACTCCTTTATCTCCGAAATGGCACCATCCGATTTTGACCTCACCTCTGAAGCGTTCCGCTCTCCCCCCACCGAAGTCCAATACGAAATCATCGGGGACCTTCGCCTCAAATCACGCCAGACATCGTTCAAACGTCTACAGAACATGCTAAAGAACTCAGAGACCCCATTGGATTTCTCGAAGGAGCAGATCAAGGGACTCAAGGAACGAAACCGGCTAACGCAACAACTCCTGACGACAACAGACAGTATGGGTAAGGCTCACGTTGAAATTCCCATCAGGATCGTTGGTGAAAGGAACCGAGAGTATGTCCTCGTAAAGAACGAGGGAGATGGCAAAGGTTGGATTCTGGGTATGAGGGACGTTGGGACGAGAGATCAGCCGATCGTCGTTGATGACCCCGTTCGGGATGGGGTCAAACCGAAGGAAGCCCGCGATAAGGAGAGAGAAGAGGCGGATAGTGATGGCGATGCGGAGATGGAGGAAGTTCAAATGTCAGCCTTTAATATTTCTCTCACAGGCTCCCTGGTTGATTTCCACATGTTCCAGACCTGAGAAACAACCTCCCTCCACGAGCGGCGTTCCGCAAGACCAGGACCTCCGGAGGTATCAATCCGAAATGGCCCTTGAGGCCGTGGCGAAACGACGGAATTCCGGTGGCTCTTCTCCCGTGCAGTCCGGGTCCGGTATTTTTCCGCGTCGGCCATCAGGCTCAAAATCAAGAACGAAACCGACCAAGGTACCGCTGTTCGTTCCTGACGAAGAGGATAATACTATTCCCCAAGCCGCCGGCGAAAGTGAAGGGGACGAGTGGGAAGATTTTGATGGAGAGTTAGAAGATGATGTTCAGATGTCGATTGCCATCGCCGAGTCTCTCGAATCGCAGCACCACTCCAGGAGAATTTCCGACCCTCGACCGTCGGCGCACACGCCTGTTCTAGAAACGCCTATTAAACCTCCCCGGCAAATCAACAAAGCGGGGAGCGATGATGAGGACGAGTTTACCTCTCCGAGTCGACTGGCGACTCAGTTATCCATTGCGGGAGCGAGGAAGCCACTATCTGCTCGTATCCCTTCCGACTCCGTACGCGGGACCGGAATGTTTGTTCCATCCATCTCCCCAAAGAAGTCTTCTCAAAATATTGTCGCAAACCCAACCCCGGATCGACCTCCTGCCATCCTTGGCGAAGGTGATGCTGATGACAAGGGCGAAAGCGATGAAGATGACGACATGGAAGAAGTCTCGATCCCGCAAGCCATGGAAAATCGCCCCCGCACCCCCGTTACAAAGCCCATCCTAGGACTTCCAAAACCTCTCGTGAACTCAGAATTAGCCCCGACCACCGACCTTGTGGGAATACCATTGGCGATTGAGGTCGAGGATGTGGTTGCAAAGAGGTTCGAAGAATTCCAAAAGATCTTTGCGAAGAAGAGGAAAGCGTTCCGAGCTGAGAACCCCCAAGTACAAGAGCAGACGGGGGTAACTCGGGAGGCGTTTAGGGCGGAATCACCTGGACTTGAGTATGCTGATGCCGAAGTTGTTGAAGTTCAAGAGGTGGGGGAAGAACCAATGGAAGTGAGGCCCTCACCCCACCCTCAATCTGATGAGGATGAGGATATGGAGGAGGTTGAAGTCGTCCCCGCGCCTCGATCTGTTCCTTCTCGTGTCCCGCAGTCCTCAGTTCAGTCTGAACCCGCACCGGATCTCCAGCCTGCTCCGACCCCAACACCTGCTGTTGCAGAGGTTTCTGACGCAGGAGGCGAAGAGGATGCACCAATCTCAGATTGGTCCCGCTCTCCGTCCCCACGGGCTCGTCCGCCAGGGGGTGAGGCAGGTCCTTCAACATCAACATCCGGGATGGCCCTCGATCGTTCGCGCGGCCTCCTCGACCCAGACGATTCTTTCGACCAAGGACCCCCGGGCGAACAGGACCAAGAGCAAGAGGCTTTCGACGCGGCTCACGAAATGGACCTTGATGCCGAAGCAGGCGAATTCGCTCGGTGGATGTCTCAGGTAAAGGGTCGAGATCTGGATGACGTCAGGAAGGAGATCGAACAGGAGATCAGCGGATTGCGGAAGGAGCAGAAGGCAGCCATGAGAGACTCGGAGGATATCACGGGCCAGATGATAGCTCAGATCATGGTGAGCCCCAGTCGTCCATCGCACAAGCTTATCATTCTGGATTTGGATTTGATCCTGCCGCCGTAGATGATGCTAAGGCTGTTTGGGATACCATACATCACGGCTCCAATGGAAGCCGAAGCGCAATGCGCCGAACTCGTTCATCTGGGACTCGTCGAAGGTATCATAACGGACGATTCCGACGTCTTCCTCTTCGGCGGGAATCGCGTATTTCGGAATATGTTCAATCAGAGCAAGACGGTCGAATGCTTCCTCTCATCTGACCTCGTTCGTGAGCTCGGACTGGACCGCGGGACCCTGGTTCGGTTGGCGTATTTACTTGGGAGTGACTACACCGACGGGCTGACGGGGGTCGGACCCGTTGTAGCTATGGAGCTGGTGAAGGAGTTTCCGGGCGAGGATGGCCTCGAGAGATTCGCAGGGTGGTGGAGAAAAGTACAGAGCGGTCGAGACAAGAAGGATGAGGGTGTCAGTAAGTTCAGGAAATCATTCGTGAGTGCTCCCTCGTCCCTGCCCCCCCGTTTATCTACTTGGCCTTTTGTAACGGGCGCGTCACCCAACCAACCATTACTGTGTTGGGTTCGGATCTTCGGGTCCGGCGACCACGGAGATATTTTCCCCTCTCGTTTTGCCCCCGCGGGAGGTGTTCTTCTGGGGCTGGACTCCAGTACACGATTCCCACGCGGTTCGGCCGGTGGCTCGCTGTCTCTCAATCGGGTGACCCCCCGCGCGCTTCTTTCGATCGTGATCCCCGTTTTCCATCCCCTTTCGTTTCCCCTTGTTTTGCGCTCCCCTTTGACCCCGCTTGGTGTTCTGAATCTTATCGCATTGGCCGTACCTATTTCCTTTGGGACGCTAGAAAAAGAAGTTCAAGGCACTGTACATTGGGGAGGAATGGCCAAACCCTGCAGTGGTACGTACATCCCTGAATCCCCGCCTTCTCCGGGTCGCACGCTTTCTCACACCCATTCACTTTACCCACTCCCTCGTTCCCTACCCCATCCAACCTTGTTCTCCCCCACACCCATTCATTTTTGGGTGTGGATTCCTCCCTTTGGCGCCCCCACCTCTCGTTCCTTCTGATCATCTTCTGTTTTTTGGAACATATTCCATCCGGTCGCCCCTTCCTCATTTCCCGATCGTCCTTTTGTTTGATGTCCACGCGGATGCGGTGACGTTACGCGGCTCCCTCCTCGTTTACGTGAACGGTATCCTTGTCACCCAAACTCGGATTTTTGCTTTCCACCCGTCGCTTGTCGTCCGTGGTCCGTGGGGATCCGCGCGACTGTAGAGGGACGCTTATTACTACCCGACGGTTGACAGTTCGGAGGAGCCGTTTAAATGGGGTTTGCCAGACTTGGACGGACTCCGCGGGTGCGTGCTGCCTTTGTCGCCTCGTTCTACGCTGTATTGAATCCGCTGAATTTCCGGCGCTGTCCTTCGATATTGTTCCGGTTCTTTTCGACCTCCCCTCTCGGTCTCGTGTGTTTCACTTTATATTCGCTCATTCAACCGATGTGGTGTTTGTTTGTTTAATTCGCGCCTCGCTTGGGTGGGTTTACTGGTTACAGGATGTTACGGGAGGAACTCGGGTGGAGTCAACAAAAATCGGACGAGCTCCTGTTACCCATTATCCAACGTGTCAACAAGCGCGGCGCGGCTGCCGCTGCCAATAAGCAGTCAAACCTGGACAGCTATTTCGGCGACTCTATTGGGAGTGTGGGAGGGTCAGCGGTTGCACGTAAACGACAAGCCTACACGAGCAAGAGGCTTCAGAAGGTCGTCACGGATTACAGGGAAGAACAGAGGAAGCGGTCTCGGACAAACGCAAAAGGGGGTGGTTCGACCCTTTCTGACCCGGACCGTTCGGACCAATCTATGGAAGAAATGGACTTACCAGAAGAGTTTGGGAAAGACCTCGCAAGGACAAGGAAGACGCCAAAACCAACGGCGAAGAGGGCGGCACCCACAAAACGGGGGACTGCAGGTGGAAAACGCAAGGGTCGAAACCCCTCGAAGAGCACCAGCCCGACCGCGTCTCGGTCCACAAAGCGAAAGAAGCGGGCGAACGACAGCGACGAGTGTGATGACGAACATGACGACGCTGATACCCCCGTCCCCGCCCGCCCTCGCCCGAAACCCACCCGCAAGAAGGCCAACACAAATACGGATGTGCGGTCGGGAGTCGCCGACAGGAACGCGACGGGTAAGGCACTTGACAACCCTTGATTAGGTTTAGCACAAGTGGGTTGCGACCCAGCTGGTGATAGCGGGGGTATGTTGGTACATAACAAATGGCACTTTCTATGTGAAGAGATCATTTCATTAAGGTGGTTTCACAACGTGTGGCTGTATGTGCCTTTGTCGTTGGCGGGCCAAGCGGACAACGGGGTAAAGGGCTTGCAATGTGGCTGACAGCAGTCGACGATGTTCAAATTTGGAAAAGTTCGGGGTGCTCATCGACAAGATATGCCGTGGGTCGGAACACAATCCAGATCAAAGGAAGGAAGTCATTTCTAGGAACGGGGCCATGCCGGCGGTGTACATGTCCGTGTTTACTCTGAGTCATCAACGCCTTCCGGCCTAGCCTACGACGCGATAATAAAAAAGAGAGGATTAGCGTCGGGTGTCAGGTCGGATAAGATGAAACAGGAAAAAGGAAGAGAGCGGCTGAAAAACAGATTTGATCATCGGGAAGGAGGGCATACCTGGTTCTCGCTCAGCCCGCCGAGTTCCGTAACCAGGCCGGAGAAAGGGTATTCTCTTGGGATAGCCGGTCTATCTGGAACGAGGGCGTATTTGGCCACGAAACCGAAAGAGACGAAGCCTGCGACCGCTATCGAGAACCAACGGAGGGCGACGTTCGGAGGAAGTGGAGCCGCGTCCGGACCCCACATACCGAGCACATCTTCGTTTTCGTGGTACTAAGACACAATTCTGACCATTGCCCTGAGCTTAAATTCGACGTGGGAAGCACATACGGTGTCTCCGAAATTACGGCGCATCTGAGGATCCCACCAACCCTTCGGGGGCAACCTCTGGCGCGAGACCCAGGGTAACCGGGGATAATCGGCGAGTTGAGGGTCCGCTTCCTGGGCTCGAGACGCGTAGTTCCTGAGAACCGCAGGGATGGCGACCGAAGATGGGGAAGACTTGAGGAGACGAGCGGCCGCTCTCGTTCTGGAGAGCGCGTTCATGTTTGCCTTGGATTCTGTAACTGTGGGAGGGAGGTATAGCGGGCGGCGCCCACGTGACGTGTACGAAGGGTCGAGGCTGTCGAGGCGGTGACCGTCGGCAAAAAAGAAATTAAAAGAAATGAGATGGTGGTGGTCGGACGCTGGAGACGGAGGCTTTCCCGCTCGCCAACCCTTATTTAAGAAGCGGTTATGAAAATCTCCTCCAGCTTTTCCCGCCCCGTTTGACCCTCTCCGCCCGCCCATACGTATGATGCCAGAGAGGACGATCCTCGAGCCAGCCCCCGCGACTGGCCGTAAGATGCGCTCTTTGAAGCTCACATATCCTCTCGTCTACACGCGTCAGCTTCAGGACTTGTGAGTGCACCCTCAGACCCATCGAAACCCCGTGCACCTCCGTTTACCGTCCCCGGCGCAGTGACAACTGGGACCACATGGTCTTCGTCAGAATGTTCGGTCGGCTAACAGTCTACGACTTCCCCACCCCCCCTGAGCGCGTTCTCGATCTCGGTTGTGGAACCGGTCTCTGGTGCATAGAGGCAGCGAAGCAGTGGCCAGTGGGTGTTTCTCCGCGCATGTGACTGTCAGTGCGCTTGTTGCTAACGGGATTTACCTGTTTCGTGATATCCCCATTTAGCGGTCATCTTTCGTCGGTGTCGACATCCGGGAGATCCAACCGGATCTCGCTCGCAGTGGCCACCAAGACCTCTCCTCCCGTATTAACTGGGTTCACGCGAATTTGTACGGATTCCTTGTTCTCCTCGCTTTGTTTGTGCTGATCCCTTTCTCCAGTTTAAAACGCCTACAGTTCGCTTCCAACGACTCTTTCGATTTTGTGCGGATCCGGTACATCGGCCTTGCTGTTCCGGAGGACAAGGTACAAGGTTTCACGCTCCGTAATTGATCGTGTCGGTCAAGGCTAACATTCTCGCAGTGGCAAGATCT
>Ga0307516_10005576_pt1 | contig 14997 bp, 25 predicted proteins | sample 19_EM_MG_FD_203310 | JGI IMG/M metagenome (GOLD analysis project Ga0307516, IMG submission 203310) | Populus trichocarpa ectomycorrhiza microbial communities from riparian zone in the Pacific Northwest, United States - 19_EM | ecosystem: Host-associated > Plants > Roots > Unclassified | place...
GAGGAAGTGTTGTAATATCTCACTCGTTGCTTAGTCATGGCGGCAGGCATGGACCTGCCCCTATATTCTCCTTTCTCTCGAGGCTTCAGCCTTACTTAGACAATACACACGTTCATCACTTTCAACATTTTCTGTACACTCGTGTCCGAATGAGAGTTTGGTCGAGGGCGCGCACAAGGCTCATGCTCGGTCGCAGGGATGATGTCGAAAAGATGGAGGAGCTGCTCCCGCCGCTGGCAGTGACGAAATGTCTGACCAGTAGGTGCAGTTCTCCAGCAGGCCATCGATCTCTGAGAAGGCACACACTCAGCCGGTCAGGACGGCGACCAAGCCATTGACGTCGATACGGGACACGCGCAGCCGATCGTGGTCAGCAAAGCGGAGAACGAACCTGCGTAGCTATTCAAAGGTGAGCTGTATCGCCTGGACCTCGGATAGCAAGTCGCGCGCCACCGTCGGAGCATCCTGCGCGTCTACGAGGAAGCAGATCACGTTGGCGGTGATTTTTACCAAGCCGCCAACCGATGCCGCGACGGCGGGGCCGTCCATTTTCGCGCAGAAAATTTAGTGCGAGTGGTGATGAAGTAGTATAGTACAGTGTAGTTGATAAGTACTCACGGCGTCCCTTTGTGACCGACCGCGTTCGCAGCCACTCATCGTCCAGCCGCATGCGCTACGTGCATATATATGTATCTAGAGTAGATACATATCACATTGGTTGCGTGTCCGCTCTCGCGCAACGGCTCTCTCGTCATGATCTACCTAGGTCGCACACGAGTAATGAATAAACAAAAAAAAAAAAAAATCTCGCGCAACGGCGAACGCCGCCAGCCGCCACTTCTGGGGTGAATCGCTGCATGCATCGCAGCCGAGGTTGCACCAGCCACACTGAGCACATCGGCGCCACCACCCGCTGGTTACCGCCGTACACGCCGTGAACGCCGTGAACCGCCGTGGATGGACACTCCGGCCGCTGAAGACCGTTGCAGGGGGAAGGGAAAATTAGCACCCGCAAACACGGCGGCGGAAGATGACTATCCTGCTGTCAACATCGGGTATGCCACGCGCGACCTCCAACAGCGGGGTACCTTCCTGCACCATCACCGCTACATCTGTAGACTGTCCGGCGCACAAGGAGATCACCGGCAACGAAAAGGCCGACGAACGGGAAAAGATGGCGGTGGAGGAGCCTGACGCTCGTGGGATGGAATGGCCGAAGTACCTGGATCGGGCGGAGGCATGAGCGATGCACCTCGCAAGGTCTCTTGCGAACCTGAAACGGGAGATCTCCGAGAAGAAGTGGGTTGAGGCACGCCAGTGGGCTGGGGGTCGGACCTCTTTGAGGTGTGTCCTGAGTGGAAGGCCCAACAGAAAATCCCGCGGGCGCAGGTGCGGAAGGAGACTGGGAAGTGGAAGAGCTGGTATAAGATCCGGGACCTCCTGGCCGACGGGAGGTGTAGTCAGGGGGTGCGGGACTTCCTCTCTGCTACGGAGGTGGGAAGGCGGGTGCCGGCTGAGGAAGACACGGTGAGCGAGGTGTCGGAACTGGAGCTGCGGAAGTGGGAGGAGAGGCTAAGGAGGCTAAGGAGCTGGGTGCCGGGGAGGAACCGCTGTTCCTACCCACGCCCTCTTTCCTGGCATCCACAGACGACGAATACGAGGGCGTGCTGCGCTTTCCTTTGTTTTCTTTCTTTGTCTCTCTCTTTCGGATTATTTTCCTTTGTAATTTCCTTGGTGCGCTCCTCATTTTCTTGGGACAGGCATGGGCGGAGGGCAAAGGGAAGCTTGCAACGTACGGGAAATTGCGACCGATAATGGTCAGTCATTATTGAAGGGTCCGTTAGTGAGCGGTCCGTGCTACAGCGCCGCTACACTATGATGACCGAGGTCGACTCGACCTTAGCCTTCTTGGTGTCACCATTCGTACGCAGCAAGATTCTGCGGGTTGGAATTCCTTTGTTTATTTGGATTTAGCATTCCTTGTGTCAGAGTTCCTCTCTTTGTTGGATTCGACATTCCTTACAATTGGAGTTCGTTTCTTTGTTGCTTTCGGCATTCCTCGTGTTATCTCGTCGCTGCGGTGATTAGGGCGTAACCGTGAGAAGGGGGTCGCAGCGGATGCCGCGACCGGTATAAGGCCCCCCCCCCCCCCCTCTTCCTTCTTCTCTCCTCCTTTTTCTGAATACTTAATTAGATTAACGAAGTGACTTGTTCTGTGCCTTCTCAACTCGCTTCACATCAATACAAACGTCTCCGCTCGCGGAAAATTAATCTATCCTCCAAATTCTCTCTCTCTCTCTCTAATTTGCTTGCCTTTCTCAGAGGTTAAAGATGGTGCGATTTTATCTGTATGGTGGTGAGAAACTCGGGCCCCCTTTGATCCAGCAAGGCTCCATAACGCCTTTTCTGCAGCGCAGGCAAAGATGTGTACAAGAGGGATTATTCGGACGCAGTAGGGCTCTGCGTGCGCCAAAGGAGGTGTCGGGAAGGAAGAGCCCCACCGTGGCCCATCCAGGTAAACCCAGCGCGAGCTCAGGAAAACGCCGGTCTGGAGGTGATGAAGGTAGCGGGCGGCGGATTCTCGGAGCAGCTTGGAGTGACATCGCTAGCCAGGCCTGTTGGGTGACACCTCTGGTCCGGGGAGCTATAATCGACGATATTCCTCGTCTGCCACAAGTTAACGGTTGACGCGCTGGTATGGGGATCGCAGGAGACGCACTCACAGTCGGCGGTAGGCCAGCCTACCCGAACTCTCGTCAACCAACGGCCCCCTCCTCGATGTCCACTAGTTACTAGGCATCGCTTGTCCCAATATACCCGCGAGCCAAATCCAATTTACTCGGCGGCCACAGCAGGTGCAACCCGCGACAGGTCCGCGGGCGAAATCCAATTTCTCGGATCTCCACAGCGGACCCGCGGGCCGAATCCATTTCCATGGAGGGCGGCAGTGGGGTGGCGCTGTCGCAGGTTAGCGGTATTCGGGCGAGCATATCACAGGGGGCTACCTACCAGGCAGATTAGGAGTACTGGGCGTGGTGTGGGCGAGAGCACCTGGAGTCGCGGGGATGCGTCAGCAGAGAAACCACACCTGTTGCCGCAATGGGCGCGGAGGCGCAACGCACTTCATTCAAAGGGCCAATGCCCCATGCCCCCGGAGGGTCCCTTCGCGGCGCCGCCGGAGCAGCCGGCGCTTGAGAGGACAGAAGAAAGCGCTGTAGTACGGAAACGGGGAGAACCGCGGCAGCACGATTGGGCTCGCTGCCGGGTACCCTCCGCCATCCGCGGAGATGCAGCCAGGCTGGCCACTGCGCTGGATACAGCCGGATAAGAAAGTGGAGGGTACACGGTTCGGAGGTACATAGTCTTTGCGGGTGGAAACAAAAACGAACTACCGTTCGTGAATGTCAGCGGCAATTCCTATCGCGATAACAGCTACGGTGGATGGGAGAGAGCGGAGGGATGGGGTGGGTAACTTACTCGTCCTTTGGAAAGGAACAGGGAACGACGGACCTACTACAGATCGGAGGTGTCAGCAATTCCTGCCAACTCGAGGGCAGAGCGTGAAATAAAAAGGACGGGAAGATATGTACTTGGTCTGTGTCGCTCATGCTGAGGAGAGATGGAGGAGAAGAGAAGGGGAGGGATGGTTATAACGTGGGACAAGAACGCTAGCCACAACGAATTGAAGGGTCGCCCTGCCTGGGGTTTCCAGGTGTGGGCGGCCACCAAACACAAACGGGTGTCTCGGTAGAACGTCGCGGAACGTTGGCTGTGGGGCGAGTGTGAGTTGCGCAGCCAGGACCTGGGTAAAACAGCTGGCTGGGTGGACGATCGATTGGCCCGACTGACACATTCTGCGGCCGCCACAGGTGTTGTATCGGCGTCCATCGAGTGTGTGCCATGAACCGCATGCATTGCACCCGCACTGCACTCACCGGATCTCGACAGGCGCGGCACCCAGCCCTCGCCAGCACCCGAACGCGTACTGGTTGCGCGAGCCATGAGGCGACGAAACATTCCCGCCTGATGACGGTTACCGCACGTGCAGAGGGCCTTCCATATTACAATCCTTCGACGCTTCTGATTCGCACGCAACCGGCAATGCCCTTTTCCTTACAAGCACCCTACAGTGCTTACTGTGCAGCGATTTCCGGGGCTCTGGCAACGGCAGTCCGGTGGCCACATGCCCCCAAGCGGATGACAAACTACACCGACTCACAGGCCGTGATTTTGTGAATGGCCTCAAACGAGTCCGGCCCTGGGCGGGCATACGCCATCGTGGCTTGGGAGCGTGTCGCCACCCTCCGGAGGAGGGAACCGTCAGCCACAAGCGAATTTTGCTGGTGACTTTCTCGTAAGGGGACAGCTGGAAACGGAAAGGCGGAGGAGTCGGCGAAGCCGGCTGCAGACGAGTCAGGTGCTCAGGGAGTGGAAAAACTTCGGCTCGGCCAGTATGGTGACCGGCCTGGTGTAAGACGCCTACCGCCGCGGCCGCTTGCCCATCGGAAGCGGTAAATCACCGAGGGCAAGTGGGTAGAAGAAGGCCTGGCAGAAGCTAAGGCATTGGGGACATATCCCGGCACCCCCGGCATCGAAAGCCACGAGAGAGGCCACACTCCACACCAGCCAAGTCAGCCAAGCGGCCAGCTGAAGACAGGGCATTGCAGGAGCCGCGCTGCCCAATATCCGAAGAGGGACGGGGAACCTGCCTGCTGCCAAGTGCTGGTGGTGCCCATACCGGACCTGGGCGAGAGAGCAACTATTCAAGAACCGCCCCCACTGGAAGGCGGAGCAGAAGATCCTGTTGCCACAGGTACGAGGCGAGACTGGAAGGGCGAAAGAGCGGTTCAAGATCCGGGACCCTTCGCTGATGAGCGGTGCAGCCAGGCAATCTTGGACTCTATCTGCACTACGTACGTGGGGAGGCTCGACCGAGGAAGATGCTGAAAGTAAGGCAGCGGAGTGGCGACTCCGAGAGCGGAGAGAGGCATAAAAGGAGTGGAGGCAAGATACCATGGAGTCTGAGGGCGAGCACCAGCCGCTGTTCCTCACCACGCTTTCCCCCATGGCTCCCGCCGGAGAGGAGCACGGAGACCGGATGCGGATCTTTCTTTTGTCCCTTTTCCTTTATCATCTCCCCCGGTACCTCCTCGGTGCGCTTTGTCACTTTCGGGACAGGCCTAAGCGGAGGGCAAAGGTAAGCTTGCCACGAGCCGCCATCGCGCGGACATTGTTCGGGAAGTGGACAGAGTGTATATCGCCATGATCGCTATAGGTCGCATGCGATTGACGGCTGAGTAAGTAACGGAGGGATGATCTTTTCTTTGCAGTACGATCGGGAGTCACAGCGCGTAGAGCCCGTGCCAGATTGGCGGTACTGCTCGTCCGCCCGAGGGGTTGTTCAACAGTTTACCTTCCTCGCCTCACTGACAATGTAAAAGAGACCTCGGACGCACAGGGGTGCTACACAGCCGGAATGCCCGGTCAGATTTACACGCCAGCAACATTTCTTTCCGCAGCAGTTCCCAGTGCCCGGGACATGTACCTTCTGCGTATGAGGCTGCATAGGAGTATGTTGGGAATGAAGTTACGGTCGATCTGTGTGAAAGAGTGCTTGGTGGAAGAAATAAAGCCTCCACTTATAGTCTTTGAGTTTCCCGAAGTCTCAGCAGTTGGCAATCTAATAGCGAGTGATATTTGAGCATTCCGAGCGATTTGAGGTGATATGGAACAGCGCACGTAAGGGACGCGTGGAGAGCTAAACGAATTGTGTGATTACGGTATGCTGTCAAATGTCTTGCCGGCTTCATTTCAGTTGAAACACACGTGCTTTAGGGTATAAAATCGCGTTAGGGCTTCGCTAGGGGCTAATGAAGGTCCGTTTAACCTTGCTAGTAAGTCTGAGGGCATTCCGTACCTTTCTCCCTTCAAATCTCACTGCCCTTTCTCTCCACCCACTGACTATCGATCGTACATAGATCCCAGCGCCTCTCGTCGTCCTCCCACTCAACAGCCCCATCCAGCCTCACGTGAGCACCATGCCGTACTGCAACACCGCCACGCGCCTCATTTTTAACTTCTTCAACGAAACAATAGCCGGTCTGTATCCCAAGCACCACCTGCTCCTTGTCTCCGTGCCGCCGCTCACAAGACAGACGCCAATCGTTATCTGCGTGCCAAGCACCTGGCCATGCACAGACCGGGCAAGGTAGTGCAGTTGGTCGAACTGGGACTGATCACCAATCGCCGCGTCGCGGAGGTAAGTTTGGCCCACTGTTCTCACTCCCCCATATACCCCACTGATGGCGGGCGAGCAGGCTCGCCACCAGCGCGCCCTCGTGCAGCGCTTTTTATTCGTCGTCGCCGCGTTGTTCGTCGGCGTCTGCATGATCGGCGTATTTACATTCACGCTGCTCGCGGGCTACCCTGATTGGGCGAGGACGCATCTGTAGGCGCCAGAGGCTGGATATATATGGTTCTGTCGTGTCGGAATGCTTACGTCTACATACCTAGCCCCGCGGCGTGCACTCTACTCCTCGTTGGTGGCTCGATCCAGCACTGGTTTCTCGTATCTCCTAAAGCGTGCTTGAGATATCCAGCTGCGGCGCCGCATGCGGTCGTACGCGGGAGGGGGTTGTTTTTGGGCTTTGTCGGCTTTTTCGGTTTGTTTCTTCTCGAACCGGTGCAGCTGCTCACAACCCACGCGGAATCTTTTTCGCTCACTGTTTATTCATAAGTACTCGCATACAGCCTTTCTAGACTATGGCGGCGCACTTTTTTATCTAGATTCCCCGTCTGCTGTCCGCGCGGTGGCGGCACGTTGCGAGCTCCCCTTTGCCCTCCGCCCAGGTTTGTCCCATAAGAAATAATGCGTACCAAGGAAGAGCACAAACGATAAAAAGGATGCCGGACAACAGAAAAGGCGTGAAAAAGAATAAGAAAGGGAACAAAGCAAAATCTTATCCCGCCCGCCCTCACTCTTCATCAGCCGCTGCCATGAAAGAGGGCGTGGGTAGGAACGTGGTAGCTCCTTCCCGGCACCCAGCTCACCCGCGGCACCCACCTCCTCCCCCTCTCCGCTCTTCTTCCCGCTCCTGGCGCTCCCGGAGCTCCCGGGGCTCCCACTCTGAAGCCTCGCTCCCCACGTCATCCTCAGACGGCACTAGCCTTCCACATCTGCGGTAGGGGGGAAGTCCAGTATCGCCTGACTGCATCTCCCATTGGCAAGGATGTCTCAGATCTTCCACTGGCTCTTCCACCTCCCGGTCTCCTTCAGCACCTCCGCCCATAAGACCTTCTGCTGGTCTCTCCATTCCCGGCACACCTTGGAAGGATGCTTCCGCGTTTGCATCTGACAATGACACCACCAGCACTGAGCGGCAGGGTGATTCTTTGTCCACTGGAGGTACAGCCCGGTGAGGCAGTGACTTGTCTTCAGCTGGTAGCACCTCGAGGCGAGCTTCTTGGAGCTCCCAGCAACCGTGTCGTCTGGTCTGTTTTTTTGCCATCCTATACATCTTCTTGGAGGTTCGACCTCTAGCCCACTGCCGGGCATCCACCCACTTCTTCTCCGCGATCTCCCGCTGGATTGTTTATTCATTGGATCTCCCGCTCGAGGTGCGCGAGGGATCTGGAGAGCGGCACCGCACGCGCCCCCGTCCGGTCTGGGTAGCTTGGCCATTCCACCCGCGGACGTCTGGCTCCTCCGCCGCGCTTGGCCCGTTCGTTGTCCTTCTCACTCCCTGGGGCTCCCTTGGGCGCCGGGAACCACCGGGATCCCCTTGTTCTGTTACTGTATGTACCTACTGCTGTTTGTTGCACGGTATGGAATACCCAAGTACTTAGGCCACTCCTTGTCATGCTTGGTCAGTGCCAGTCAGCGCATACAAAATATGGGGAATGCGTGAGCCCATCATTCGTCGGCTGCCTCTCTGGCCCCGCTGAGGAATACGCGCGTGACGATTCCCACAATATGAGAAGTACTTGAGTGATATCACTTGGCCCTCTCGTCCCGCCAGTGGAACGGAATGTCGATCGCAAAATGTGTACCTACATCGCCACCGCCATAAGGTTGGACGACTGGAAATGACGGCCCGGAGGTGACAGGAGACCACGTCCGGAGATGACCGGTTTGGAGATGTCGTTCGGAGGCAACGCTCGAGCACTGCCTCGGAGGATGATCTTCCATAGAGTACTTTTTATATGGAGGACGTGCTGTTCATGACGATGTATGATCTGTATCGAACCAACTATCTCCTGGCCTATCTATCCATTTTATTCCGGCAGCCATAATCATAGGTCGCGGGCGATAAATGATTACAAAAACAGGAACAATGGAATGTCGGTCATTTACATACGCCTCGCCACATTGCAAGACTCCATGATATCTCCCCACGCCAGTAAGGCAGAGCGGAAGTCACCTCCACGTATGCCAAGTGCATCCATCCTTTGGACCTTATATATACGATGGAGAGGCATTCAACTTCGAGACGTTAACTGTCATATGTATGTATGATGGAAATGACACTAATAACCTGCAGGTAGCGGTGGGACAACTTTGGGCAAGCTTACTAGCAGGGGTGTGTTGGTTTGCACATGGGGGAACAGATAGAGGCGGGTCGCTGCGCCTCGCACCGCGTAGCCCTCCAACTTCTTGCAGAGATGTCCGACTAGGGGGCGCATTTTCCTTAAACACGTTCAGGATGAGCAGGCAGTAGTTTGTCAATTTCGGGCCTCATCGTTGATCGCATACTGAACAGAGAAAGATCGCTCGGAAAGAATCAAACTTCCAGGAGCGTACGGAGAGGTCTCAGGCAAACTCCGTCATAATGCTCCAAGATTCGGCTGGTTCTCCATCGGAATTCCAAGGGGCGGCCTTGAACACTCGCTCTCGTATTCGTTATTGAGCAGAACAGCAGTGTCTATCTTTAGCGGTCATGTGATCTCGCTACTGCTGTATCATGACTGCCGAGATACATATTATAAATTACCGTCACAACTTGATATCTATGATGTTAATTTAGCGTCCCCACACCGAGGACCAGGATACCCAACCAAGTGAAAACCGGAAAACCAACATCCAGTCGACGTTTCTTGCGCGCTGACTTCCATGCGGCATTGTGGCGCTGGCCACTCTGCACGGCGCGCTGGCTCTTTTTTTTTTCGGCGAGCTAGACCAAGTTTTCTCTAGTCAATCGACGTGTTCTCGCTAGATAGCGGGGCGCACCTGCGGTTCTTCTGGTACAGTCACTGTGACTAAGCTCAATTTGGATCGTACGTAGGTGGCCTGAGCTCAAATCCGCCAAGAGCTTGGGAACGATGTCTATCATCTATGTATCTATGTAGCAGGTCTGAACGATGAGCATGCAGGGATTGGGGTCCGCATGTACTTTCGGCTCCACGTAACTCGGGAACTCTACGCGGCGGACTCGCAACAGGTGGGGGCCCACACACTCTTCATGGAGCTCCTCCGGCTGTGCTGTTCCCGGCGGTTTATGACATTCCCGCACTCCACGCGCCTCGGGTTCCGACTAGATCACCACTCGCCCTCCGTTGTCTCCTCCGCTCGCACTGAAAACACCATCAATATACTCCACGGCCATGGACGCCCCATTCGATCTCCTCATCATCGGCGCTGGCTGGTTCGGGCTCGCCGCGGCCAAAAAGTTACTTCACTCCCCGTAGTGCTCCTTCTCTCCAGCTGATGGTTTCCAGCGCGCTACAGATCCGTCCCACGACTCGTCTACTCATCTTGGAAGCCAGCTCGTCACTCGGCGGAGCCTGGTCTCGCGAGCGCGTCTACGGTGGCCTGCGCACCCACAACGCGTTGGGAACGCTGGAGCTGCCGGGGCTGGCGATGGCCGGCGAAAACACGACGGCGGAGGGGTATCTCGTCGGCGAGGATGTCGCGGAGTATCTGCACGCGTTCGCGCGCAAGTTCGGACTACTTGAGAGGATGCGATGCGACTCGCGGGTGCAGAACATCGCGCGTGATGTGGATGGAGTCACATGGACAGTCGAGATCGAGGGCGGCCAACCGCTGAAAGCGAGAAAGATCATCGTCGCTACCGGATTGACGAGCCGTCCGCTATTGCCGGAGGTCGACGACGAGAAAGCGGACATTGAACGGTTCCACTCCGTCGAACTGCATCGACGCGAGCAGTGGCTCAAACGCGACGACGTCGAGTCGGTCGTCATATACGGCGGGAGCAAGAGTGCCTACGACGCAGTGTTCATGGCCGCCGAGATGGGGAAGCGCGTCGAATGGGTGATCCGTTCGTCGGGAGCTGGCACACCGGTTCGCGTTCTCTCGCACCTTCCCACTTCCCGTTGGGTAGCTGTGCTGACTAAGGAAAGCACCAATTCCCGCACAAAACCCTCGGCATCAACACGGCCAACATGGCGCCCAAGCGTCTCATGGCATCGCTGCATCCCGCAGTGTACAACAGGCACTGGTGGTGGTCTCGCTTCCTGCACGGCTCCGCCATAGGCAACCGTATCGTCCGGACGTGGTGGAAAACTGTCACGAAAATCGGATACAAGAAACACGGGCTCCACAGCACTGAGAATGGCCGGAAATTGATACCGGAAGCTGGGGAGTTGGGGTGAATTCCCCCCTGCCCGCTGCTTACTGGAACCTATAGCTAACACTCCATTCCAGCGCGTTCTGGGTACCCGTCCTTCTGCTTTTCTCCCACCACCCGCGCTGATTGAATAGGCTGGCTCGTCAACGGCGGGAATAATCTCGCAGCCAAAGTTCTGGCCACACATCCACACCAACCCAAAAGTAACCGTCCACCGGGGCGACATCGTGTCTATCGTCGGTGACCGCGTTGTTCTCAGCACCTCGGCCGTCCTGCAGGCCTCGGCAGTGATCTACTGCACGGGCTGGGTTCGGGACTCCTCGCCGTTTTCTCTCTCCGACGCTTTTCGCCTCGGTCTCCCCGTGCCGCTCTCGCAGCTTCCCGCCTCCGAGGCCGCCCGTTGGGCGTCACTCGACGCATCAGCCGACGCGGCAGTCCTCACCGCTTTCCCAATGCTCGCAAACTCGCCCCAAGACGCATCCTACGTGCGCACCAAGACTCCGCCCCGCCTGTATCGTTTCACCGCGCCGCTTGGCGTCGAGGACCACAGCATCGCCTTCGTAGGGACCATGCATACCGCCGGCACGGGCATTGTCGCCGTCGTGCAGACGCTATGGGCTCTCGCGTACCTCGAGGGCCGTCTCCCGCTGCCCGACGCCGAGCGGATGCGGACGGAGGTGGCGCTGGAAGGCGCGTGGTGCAGGCGGCGGTACAGCAAGCTGGGCCAGATAGTGCCGAATATCACATTTGAATACCTGCCGGTAAGTCGTGGTACAGAGGTACGAGTTCGTCCGCTGATCAGAGCGCGGACAGTATGTGGACGCATTGTTGGGCGACCTGGGGCTGGAATCTAGACGCAAGGGTGGCTGGAGGGAGTGGATCGAGACGTATAGACCCAGGGATTATGAGGGCATCGTCGACGAGTGGTGCGCCAAGCAGGGGCTAGGCGTGTAAATGGAGAAGGGAACAGCGGCGGAACTGGCGGACCGAGGGTTCAATGGTATGCTTGGCCACGAGGCTGAAACGGGTGAGAGAACAAACCGATCTCGCGGATGTGGGTCGTGGGCCGCGGCTTTGTACCGGCTCTTTGCTGGTAATACGGGAGATTTCCTATCTCCCCGTTTGTTTTTCGTTCAATTATCGAATGCACACAACCTATACTGTAACGGAAATATACACTGGCTACCGTGCACTGGCCAACCTTGCACTCGAGCAGTCGGCAGGCGGCCTTCTGTAGCTCCCCTGGGCCTGCTCCGAAGATCGAGAAAGCATACAGGAGCGTATCCCAATGAAAGGACAAAGGAGAGGGCTCCATTCTCGACGCCTACATTTGCCCCCCTTCCGCGCGGAAGTCTTGGTGGAGGGCGAGGGGAGCTCTCAAATCTCAAGCGCGGGATCCCGGGAAAGAAGGTGATAGAAGTCTGCCGCTGGGCGGGGTGACGGGGACTCGTGAATCAGCGGTGCAGACAGCCGATTTTGGAGGAGGTAGAAAGTGCACCAAAGGAATGGCAAGCTTTACAGGAGTCTTGTGTTGATGTACGTGGCGCCAGCTGCACGATGACCACTCACGCCGGACTTGGCTAAGCGGCGTGCACATGTTGTCACTCGCCTCGCCGTACCTCACGCCGCAATCCAGTTGATTCCACCTGACTCCATAATATCGCCATGACCCAGTAGGGCCGCATGCGACCAATGAATCGTCATCGTCATCATCTACCTCATCTGAACAAAAAGCCCGGCGTCCCTTCGACTGTTCCCTCATTTCTTTCTCCTCACCACGTTCGACACGGCTCTTCTCCGGAGCCATCTGCTCTCGGAACCTTCTCTTCTGCTATCCACCAACCATCTTACAACAAACTCGGCGATGCACGCTGAGCGCGAAGACACCCGGACTCAGACTCAGGGCCACACCCGGCTCCGCTCTCCTCCTCCCCTTCTACGCGCTTCGCCGCCGACCCTGCTCTTCTCCCACCTTCTCCTGCTCCCGCTTCTTCCTTACCTGCCCCGCCAGCTGCTCCTGCTCCGAAGAAGCGGACGGCTGCCGGTCGCAAGACACCTGCTCCACCGATTCGCGCATCTGCGCGCAGTCGTCTGCACCGGGGTAGCGCTGTCAAAGGCGCGTCGCCGGGCCCCGCAGCTTCTCTCGGATCTCTCCAGCCGGTCGTTGCTGCCGCCGCGCCGAGAGGTACCGAGCGCGCCTCCAAGAAGGCGAAGGCGCAGCACCTGAAGGTGCTGTCGCTTCACCTGCTGCAGCTGCTGGTCCAGCAATAGCGGCAGCAGTCTCAGTTATCCCCGCCGCGCGGGCGAGAACACATGTCGCCGCGCCTCCGCGAGCGAGGTGTTGGAAACACTTCTCGTTACTCGAGTTCATATCGGTGTAGTTTTTGGTTTGGCGCTTGTGCCTTAGAGCCCGCTGAGGACACGATTGCGTAGGGCGCAAGAGCGGGGAAGTGTCAGAGGAGAATCATTTGTTCTGTGGGTTCTTTCCTTTTTCGCTAGTTCTATACTTATCAAATATCACAAAGAAGTTGTGAGCTGCTCAGTCGCCCCGTGTCTGCTCGCCACGTGCGGCATCCAGAGCACACCCTGAACCTGATCGAACTCCCATCATTGACTGTACCCCATCGCTAATCGTTATTCGACCAGAATTTACTGCTCGCGCCCATCAGCTTACGGTGCCTTCTGTCAAAATATTCGAGTGATAGGGTGTGTAGGAACTCCGTTGCTTTATCTTTTTCACCATAGCGGGAGGACCGCTCTCTATATATACATGCAGAAGAAAGCCCATTACCCATCACCGACTCGCCCAGATGCCCTGGGTAGCAACTTGTCACCTCCGGTCTAGATGTCGCCGGTGGCGGCTTGCCGCGTCACCAGTGGCGAATTGCCACCTCCGCCACCTGATGACTTCCGGACGCAACTGAGCGCCGCGGCCTCGGCGGGCCTAGGCTGGCCCTCGACCCATACATCTGACACCTTCCCCGCAGCTTACTGCTGCTTCGTTTGCCGTTTCGCCCGTCGCTGCTACTACCGAAGATGCAGCTGCTGTTCCTGTGGCGAGGAAGCGGGAGTCCGCGACGACGACCGCTCCGCATGCCACTAAGCGCAGCAAGACTGCTCCCAAGTCCTCCGCTGTTGCTGTGGTTTCCGTGACAGCTGTTGCCCCCGCATCTCCCGTCACTACTCTTGTGGTACCCGCTCCTGCTGCTAAGAAAAGGAAGTCTGCAGCTCTGCCGCGTGTCGGTGTCCGGACGTCCTCGCGCATCTGCGTGCGTGGCGGAGATACGGAAGCGTCGGCACTAGCACCAGCCGCAGCAGGTCCCGCACTGCCTAAGAAGGCCGCCGGCTATTTGCGCGGAGCTAAGGCCGCCGTCGACGAAGGGAAGGGAGCGACGGATCCTGACGGCGAAGAGATGGTGGACCTGAGCGCGCAGGACCCTAGTATCTTGGCCCTCGCACGACCCGCTAACGAAGCGCCAAGCGCGTGTCCTCCACCGCCGCTGGGATAGCCTCGAGACCCCATCTCTACGGACGTATTGAAGCAACTCAACGCCACGAGGAGGAAATGCCAGCCGCCCTCGGTAGACGCCCCTGCGCAGACAGCGGAACTCGAAGGAGTGGCTTTCTGACTGGATGCGCGGTGGTGTTAAGCGCTGTCTTCCAGCCGAGGCTGCTGCCGCCGCCGGGGCCTTCTCCCACCAAAAGCCTCCAGGCACTCGATCCAAAGGAGGGTCTTGTCGCCCTCGAGAGGCGAAGGTGAATAGCGGCGAGAAGGAGTAGGAGGGGACCCTGGCGTGGAAGTCGCCCAAGAAGGAGCCGAAGAAAGCGCCGGCCAAGGGGGTGAATTAGGAGAAAAACTGCATGGGCGCCAGAGTAGGCTGGTTGGCTTCGAGGGCCATAAAAGAGAAACGTGGTGACGATGCTGTTCGCCGAGCTGCGGGCAGATCGCGTCCGTATAGCCCGGACGTTTGGCTTTCCCCATCCCCCTTTTTCCATTTTTTTATATATCACGATTGGCCACTGTTGATTGAGTAAAGAGTGAGTTTTTCCCTCCTACGTTTTTCATTCACTTGGTTGACGGTTACTGACATGAATTTGAGCGTAGGGAAAATAATCGGGCGGCCGTCATACCAGTTTGCCAAATAGACCCCTTAACGGAGGTGGCCAACAGTGGGCGGTATGGACATTTTCTGACAAACGCGCCACGGCTTCCATGTTACCGTCGGGGTTGAATGGCCATTGGTGCGGCGGATGGTTTCGACAGCCGCGAGCGTGTCCCAGAGGAGTTGTTGCGGTGCACTCGCTAGCACTCGTTTTTGTGGAGGAAAGTGGAGTGATTGGGGTGGTGTCGGCGCTGCTAGCTTTTTCTTTGGTCGTCTAGTTCTTTTCCTTCTTTCTTTTACATAGTCTTCGT
>Ga0307516_10005577_pt1 | contig 14996 bp, 19 predicted proteins | sample 19_EM_MG_FD_203310 | JGI IMG/M metagenome (GOLD analysis project Ga0307516, IMG submission 203310) | Populus trichocarpa ectomycorrhiza microbial communities from riparian zone in the Pacific Northwest, United States - 19_EM | ecosystem: Host-associated > Plants > Roots > Unclassified | place...
TGGGGGCGGGCGGGGGGGGGGGTGGGGTGGGGGGGGGGTGGGGTTGGGGGGGGGGGCGGGGGGGGGGGGGGGGGGGGGGGGGGGGGGGGGGGGGGGGGGGGGGGGGTCGAACCTGTTGGCATTCTGCCGTCCTTCCCCGCCGCGACCAGACGGCGGCATACGTCCGCAGCTTTTCCGTTTGTTGTTGTTGTTGTTGTTTATTCATTACACGCAGGCGACCAATTTTGACCATGGCAAGCCTGGCTCGGAGAGCAAGGACTGAGGGAATTTACACTCTCTGAAGGGCCCGAGAAGCCAGAAAACTGCGATGCTCTGAGTCTGGGGTTTGGAACCCTATACCCTCACAGCAACTTGTCCTACTTATTCAAGGGCACCGCCACGTTGAGAGCAGATAAACTGAAATTCACCCAGTCCTTTTTATACCAGGGCAGGTGTGGGTTGTTGAGGACAAATACGAAATCCTGGACAGTCCACGTCTAGAGGAGTTTACAAACAGATCCTCACGTTTGAGTGTTGACCACCCCACTAGTCGGGGTAACGTTTGCGCACAAGAGCAGATATCTTCGTCTGCAGTCGTCCAACTTGCTATGCGCTTAAAGCTATGCTCTGACAGATCATATCTAGTCCGAAGGCGTCGCGCTAAACTACCTAGCCAACCTATGCACGTATGTAAGCTATGGCAATACGCCCGCAGCGTCACAAGCGCGACTGCCTGTGCCGCCTCGAGTACCCAACGTTCGCACCCGTATGCAGTGTCGAGGCGAGCGACTGGGAGAGCCGTCGGTGGACGAAGGCGGACAACGACTGGACGGTTCTCGGAGGAGTGGGCGGAGGCAGAGTGGACCGCATGGGCGGCCACGGTGCGTACTGGCACGGCGGGCAGGTGGCTTCTCGGCCCGTCTGCCCGTCCCGACTGCACCTGCTGGGCAGTCTGGCGGCGAAAGCCACAACATGCGACGCTGGCTCCTCGCGCCCGCATCACTCGACAGAACGGACATTCGAAGCGATGTTGAATCTTCTAATTGCTATGGGCCCATCCGTACTCGTTTCCCCATCGTACATCATCCCCACCAGCCGAGAGCGCCGAAGCAAAAAGCCAAAGGAAAAACAATCACCTTCATGCGCATGGGGAAATAGATCGAATACGGAGCAATGTAGATGGCGGTTTTTGCCCTCCCCGCGACTTCAACAAGCGGGTGGGGGAAAAGGTATACAATAAAAATCAATCAAATACGTAAAGAGAAAGAAAAAAAAAATGGAGAGAGTTTGTCGCGATGGAAAGGAACAAATCGTCAGAGCTGCGCCGCCGCCGCCTTCTCCTTCTTCACCTTGACGAGATATCCGAGGAGGTCAACCTTGGTGACGATGTGGAGCACCTTTAATCCCTTCCCGTCGGCGGCGCGCTCGGTGACCACCGCCGCCGAGTTGTGCTCGAAGAAGCGGCCGAGGGCGCTGAGGGGCGTGTCCAGCGTGACCTCCTCGAACTTCCTCTTGCGCTGCGCGTGGTCTTGGTCGGACTTGATGGAGCCGATCTCGGTACTGTCGGTGACGATCTCCTTCAGTTTCGTGAATTTGAACATGATGTCGCGGACGGGAGTGTCCGGGGTGGCCCAGCCGCGCGAGATGTGCGACAGGAGGTTGCCGAGCGTCACCAGGCCGACGAGCCGCTTGGAGTTGCTGTCCGAGAAGACGGGGAGCTGGTCGAACGACTTCTCGCGCATGATCTCCATGGCTTGCTCGGCGGTGCTGGTGGTCGTAACGCCGACGACGGGCTTGAGGTTCAGGTCGCGGATCTTGGCCTCCTCGTTGAGGACGCTCGAGGCCACGAAGTCGTTGTTCTCCATCCAGGTGTCGTCGACGAACTTGGTGAGGTAGTTGCGGACCGAGTCGGGGAAGACGACGACGACAGTCTTGTCCGGGTGGTTCAGGTCGGGGTGGGACTTCAGCAACACTTCGACCATCGCGGCGAAGGCGGCGCCGGACGACCCACCGCAGAGAAGACCCTCCTCCTTGATCAGCCGGCGAGCATAAATGAAGGAAGCCTTGTCGTCGGTCTTGACCCAGGTGTCGACGACCCTCTGGTCCAGGACATCCGGGACGAAGTCGTAGCCGATGCCCTCGACCTTGTAGCCCTCGCGGGAGTCGTTCAACGCCACGGGTAGGGCGAGGCTGGAGCCAACCGGATCGGCGGCGATGACCCTGACGTCTGGATTGTATCTCCTGAGCCCACGCGCGATACCGGTGACGGTCCCACCGGTTCCGGCACCGGCGACGACGGCATCGATCCGGCCGTCGACTTGCGCCCAGATCTCCTCGGCAGTGCCCAGCTCGTGGGCGAGCGGATTGTTCGCGTTGCTGTACTGGTCGAGGATGTGCGAGTTCGGGATCTCCTGCTGCAGCCGCTTCGCGACGCCGATGTGCGATTCCGGAGAGTCCGAGGCGGCGTCGGTCGGCGTCCGCACGATCTCGGCGCCGAGCGCCCGCAGCACCGACACCTTCTCTGCCGACATCTTCTCGGGCAGCGTGATGATGCACCGGTAGCCCTTCACCGCGGCGATGAGTGCGAGGCCGATTCCACTGTGTGGCCTCGTGTCAGCATCAGGACGCGGCGGGGGGTGGACGCTGGTAGTTGGGGGGAGTGATGGCGCCCTACGTATTGCCGCTGGTGGGCTCGATCAGCGTGTCTCCCGGCTTGATCCTGCCCTCGCGCTCCGCTTCCTCGATCATGCGCCGCGCGATGCGGTCCTTGACGGAACCACCAGCATTGAAGAATTCGAGCTTTCCATAGACCTTGGCCTTGATCCCGAGCGACTGTGGGACGCGGTTCAGCCGGACGAGGGGGGTTCCGCCGATGTGCTCGATGATGCTGTCGTACGCTGCGGGGGTGTTCGGAGGTGCCATCGTGGAGCGATGGGGGAATCGATCTTCTGCGAAGAGGCGGAGGGGGAAAAGTCTGCTTGGAGACGACGGAGAAAAAGAAATTCGTCGATGATCCGATGCGGAGAGGCAGCCCCGTGATATGGTGCAATGAGGTGTGATGGTGGGGGCTGCGATGGGGACACAGGGTTGCCTTACGTGCCTAGGCTAGTTTCTTTGAGGCTTCCCGACGATAGCCGTCACCTCGTGTGCGAAGCGGGGCAACGGAGCGCGACCTGCTGCGATCGCGGACCAGACGACAGCTATTATGTATATGCGTGTCTGTTGTCCGGGCCGCACCAGCTATCTGCCAACCAGCGGTGGAGGCCCCATCGCTCGCCACAACCACGGAATCGAGAGCACGAATCGCATTCCCCGCGTAGGGCTGAATCGGCGCGCTAGGCACCAACCAGTTAGTAACAACGTCCGACTAGGTAAGCAGGAGCTAGAGACGGCCATCACGCTAGATTCCGCTCCGGATGGCGATGAATTGCTATTTCTCCAGCTCTAGCTCTACCTAGTGCCGCGCGCATCGATTGGGTGATGCGCGCTTGCTGCGTCTCCACTGCTCTCCGCTCGACTTGCCGCCATACGCGATGCAGTCGGCGTTCGATCCCGGCATCACAGCGCGGTCACTCGCAAGTGGCCGTCGGAGTGGATGTTGCGATTCTGCAGGCCCGGAAGCACTGCTGTCCGGCAAACAAGCTGCGATGGGTCATGGCCGTGCTTGACTGGAGTCGTCCGAGCCATTCACTCTGCGCCCCGTGGGCAGAAGACACCGGGGTTCAGAGACACCACCAAACCGGGGGGGGGGGGGTTGTCTTGTACGGCCGGGACGAGACTGCGAGCCCGTGACTGGCGAAGAGCGATGTCAGCGGTGATGAGCGAATGGAAGGTTCCAGCTACCGCGCGGTGGCTCCCCACATATCTTTCCACAGAGTTCCATCAGTGATAGCGTAAGCTGTATAAATATTGCCCACTCCACTCCACTCCGCTCCACTCCACTCCACTCCGCTCCACTCACTCTCGCCCTCACTCTCACACCTTCACTCTCACACCATCACTCTAACACTCTCGTTCTCACGCCCTCACTCCCGCACCATTACTCTAACACTCTTACACTCATACCCTCACCCTCACACCTTCACTCTCACGCCCTCAACCCCCATCTCGACAAGATCGCTACGGACACGCAACGATCCCCAGAGCAACCCTTGCTCGCCAGAACACATCGCCGCGGAACAGCGTCCAAAGAGATACTCCACTCCCACCTCTTCCTCGTCCTGCTTGTCCGCGGAACACCGTCTCCAAGAAATTTGGACGGAACCAGGAGCGTCCCTGCATTTTTTTTTTGTTTAATCATACTCGCATTCGACCTATCTGGATCATGGCGGCGTACATTTTTACCCGTTTTTCCCGTCCGCAGTCCGCGCAGTGACGGCACGTTGCAGGCTCCCCTTTTTGCCCTCCGCCCAGGCCTGTCCCAAGATGTGTGGCGCACCAAGGAAATAACAAACGAGAGACAAAGGAAAACACATAGGAAACCGTCCCCCGGGGGTCCTACTCCTCGCCTGCGGATGCCATGAAGGGGGGCGTGGGTAGGAACAGCGGTGGCTCCCACCGGAGCGTCCCTGCATGATGAGGAGAATAAGTCGAAGCACCGAAGAAACCCCCTCCCCACATCCGCTCGGCGTGCTCTGGTGAGGATGCGCAGGATCAGCCCTGCCACTTCACCCACCGCCCACGGGGGTGGATAACTATCCACCCATGTACGACTGGTTGCTGCTGCCGTCACTCGGCTCGTACCTGCATCGCATATCCATCACGCTCCATCAACAACCACCAGTACTGTCCTTCCTTCAGTCACTCTTTCTTTCGTTCTTTCTTTCTCGCTATCTCTCCTTCTTTCTCTCTTTCTCTTTCGGGGACAGGCCGGGCGGGGGCAGGGGGAGTCGCCGCGAGCCGCTGGCGGACTGCTCGAGGGCGCAGCGGACGGCGAACGGGAAAGGACTGTATATAATATCGTCATGATCCAATAGGGTCGCACACGATCAATGAAGCATCATCATCATCATCAACAACAACAACCACCAGTGGGGCTGCTAGTGGCGGAAAACGGAGTGTGTACATTACCACAGCCATGGCCTAGACAGGTCGAAGGCTACGGCAGTGGGACAGAAGGATAAGACCGACAAGCACCAGACCGTACGACCCTTATCTCCTCCACTTCCATGCCGCTGCAGAAATCTGCGTGCTGGACCTGTCACCTCTCCATCGAGCGACAGTCCGCCAACAACCCCGTTCGCGCCGTTCCACCCACGGAACACTGATTCCAGTCTGCCACTCTCGGACAGCCAGTTCACTGGAGCCCCCCCCCCCCCGAGCATCCGGGCAACCAGCTGCCAGATGGACCAAAAGCAGCAACGGCAACGCCGAGTTCCAGAGCGAGTCCTCGCCGGAAAATGAGCGACACCCTCGATGTGGTCTGCGTACTGCTCGAAGCTGTCCCCCCGACCGGCATCTCGCCATGCCTACCCTGGGTGCTGAGGGCAGAAGCCACCGACGCGGACACCGCAGCTCATGGCGAGGGCGGTGGTGGGGTCCGGAAGGATGAGGAGGTGGACAAGGCTCAAGCCGCGTCACATTCCGCACACTGGGGTGTCCGAAGAGCGGGCAGAGGAGGAGGAGGAGGAGGAGGAGGAGGAGGAGGAGGAGGAGGAAGGGAACAGGGGGACGAAGTTGAGACGACAGTCGGAGGAAATGCCGTACGTTGAGCGCGAGAACGCGGAGTATGTAGCTAGTATGTAGTTCTGCCAATAGGTACGGCCGAGTAGCGGTCCTGCTGCCATCTGGCCAGGCCTTTCCGCCAGCAAGTCTGTGGAACTGGGTATATCTTCAGCAACCGCGCGATCCGTGCATCTTCCACCGACGCGTGACATTCCCCCCCCCCCCCCCTCCCCACGTGCCAAACGTCGCGACCGCACTCGCACACCCTCCACTCTTCGCAAAAACCCGACAGCACGTTATTCACTCGATTCCTCGAGCTGGTCCTCTCTAAACACAATGTATACACTCCGAACGCCCCCAAAACAAACCCCCAATGCAGTGCGCGCGCGCCGGTAATAAATATGTAGCAAGAGTAGAGGAACAACGCCGGCCAGGAAAGAGCAGAACAAAAAAAGAAAAAGAAAAAAAAGATCCGAGTAAAAAAAAAAAACGCCGAGTTCGACAGCACTTCGTATACGGATAAAAAAAAATGTACACCCGATCAAGGAAATCAGTCAACAATGATGATGCTCCACAAGAAAGAAAAGAAAAGAAAAGTCCCACTGATTCGGTACATAGTGATTCGGTAGAACAGTGTGGAGAAACAACAAACAAGATGCCCCGCCTGCTACCCACCAAAACGCCCTGATAGCTGGAGAGCTTCCCCTTAAAGACACACCGGTAGTCCAATCGCGGAAAAAAAAATACAAAAAAAAGGCGAGTGTACATGATTGCGCGACCGGAAATGAATATGGTAGGTTAGGGAAAAGGTAACACTACAATCGACAGGACAGACGAAAAACAAAATCGTACACCAGGATCTCCATCATCCGTCAACCCATCTTCGAAGCAAGAAGTAGTACAGCCCACGGCGGATGGCAGATCACAAATCTTTCACCGCCTTCTCAACCGCCTTGCAAATGGCCTCCTGCCACCGCTGCTTGTCCCGGATCCCATCCTCGGAAACGAGTTTGTACACGTGCCTCGAGATTGCCCTGTTGGTCTCCGTGTACACCTCCTTGGTGATCTTGGCCGGATACAGCGGTCCCAGAGCTGCCGACACCATATTGACGATTTCCGTTTTGTTCTCCCTGGTGATGGTGAACCTCGGCTTCTTCTGTTCGGAATCCGACGCCGGCGATTCCCCCGCGCGAGAAGGTCCGGGTGACAAGGAGTCCTGTCTACCGCCGCCGCTCGACCCGAGTTCGGGTGAGTGCATGCGACTTGCTGGGGGGGATGACGGAGACGGCACCATCTCCCAGGGTCTCCTCCCGGCAGCCCTCAAGGGGGAATGTGCTGGGGTCCTAGGCGTCCTGGCAGCCTGTGGCGACGACGGCGAGAAGGCATTCCGGCCCCGTGGAACCCCGTCGGGGGAGGTCGGGCGACTGGCGGGAGGAGATGTGGGCGGGAACGTCGCGGGTGGCGAGCGAGAGCGCGACATGGCACTGGCGACACTGGAACGATCGGGAGAGATGGGACGCATCCTGGTGAGATCCCTTCCCGTAACGTCCGCGGCCGACACTATCGGCACATCCTGAAACCTCCCAATCCCCTCCAATATGGAAGTGAATATGCCTCCGGATGGCGGAGAACCGGCATCACTTGCGGCAGCGGAAGTCGGCTCACCATTCCTGGAAGATTCCCCATTGTTGGTGTGCGTGTTTATAGACGGGAGCTGGGAGTCCCTCTTGGTTCTAGGCCTCTTGAACCTTCTTCCATCGTTCCTATGTTCCGACGTGTCCACACCGATCCTAGTGAGGAGTGCTTCCTCGGAAGCGGGACTCCTGCTTCGTTTGTTGGGTGAGCTCTCAATCTTCTCGGCAAGTTCCATCATCTTCCACGAGTCGCTCTCTTCCTTGCTCATTTTGTGCTCGAGATGTGGGAAGGTAGTCCTTGGCCTGGTCGTGGGGGTCCTCCATGCAGCCTGGGGCTCATCGAACGAGTCGCTGAATGCATTGCGTCCCAGCCGTCTTGTTTGGGCTTCCGCAGCAGCTCGGCGTCTGATCATGCGTTGCTCTCGCACGCGCCGGCGATTGATGAGAGCAGCCTGCCTCTCATAGTCGTTCTCATAGTAGTCGTCCTCGTTGGCGTCCTCGGCGAACCGCGGACCAACGAGATCGGCGTCGAGGCGATCCCAAGCTGCCACCCAGATTCTCTGCTCCCGGGCGAGCTCTAGCGCCATGAGATGGTCGTACTCGAGTCCTGTTTGGTAATGATCCCCCTGCTGGTCTTCGCTGTCGTCGGGCATATCCGCACCGTGTTCAACAACTCTCTGGATTTTGTCCGCGACCTTGTAGGTGGTCAGGACTGGGCCTATGCAAACACCCATGGGATTAGCGCCCGCACTCGGGACCCCCCCCCCCGGGGGGGGGGGACCATGCAAGCAGCAATGTAACACGTACCTGTCATGAAGGCGAGAACATTGACGTCGTTGTAGTTGAGGCGGCATATGGGGCACGAGTTGGCGACCTCGGACCACGGCTTGAGACACTCGTTGTGCATCAAGTGCGAACACGGAACTAGCTGTGCAACTGGCTCGTATTCGCCCGTCAGCGGCACGCCGTCGAACGGAAGACTGCTCAAGCAGAAGATGCAATCCACAGACGTATCTTCAGCAGCAAGCGGCGAAGATGTTATGGGATCGTCTGCAGGTGGCACGGGAGGAGCATTCGATGACGTCGGGGGTGCGGGCATGGCGCGGTCCGAGGTGTCCGAGGACTCGGAGAAGGCGGTAGGCGAGGCGGACATGTCAAAGATTGGCGGGAAGGACAAATGTAAGTGTATGGAGAGAGATGGGGCTCGCGAGGAATCGTGGGAGTCATGGAAGGGTCGATGCTGGTGAGGACGAGGAATAGAAGTAGAAGAAGGGGAGCGGGCGGCGCGACCTTTTAAGCGCTCTGCCGCCAAGAAATCGATAAGCAGGGTTTCCTAGCTGAGCCGCTGAGGTCTTGGAAGCGATCGACACCGGCATCTACCGGTCCAGAGGAATGGAAGACGAGAGGGCCGCTTTAGCAGATGCCGCAGTTGAGCGCAGAAGGCGACGGCGGGCGACGGCCTTCATTGCCATCTCCTTCCTGTCCTTCAACGTGTCTATCAGTGTCCAAGAGGCTGAGAGGCATCGCGAACGATTGTTTCCGGCCCGAGCCAGATGGTAGATAGCCAGTACGGTAATCAGGGGATGGTTGTGTTTGCAATTCGACGGAGGCCAACGCTACGGCTGGTGGGTGCAGCTGCCCCCTCATATCCACACCGACATACTTCGCGACGATCCATCCATCTGCTGGTGGAATCTCCATGTTTGATCCTCCTCCGGAAAACAAGCACAGTTTTTCCGTATGATACGGAGCAGTCGAGGCAGCCGGAATGCGGGGAAAGAAGCCACGTGCACACCAGTGGACACACGTCGCTATGTACGGGCGGACATCAAACCAGATCCACTCCTCTATCTACATAACTATCGCCGGGATTCGGCCCTGCGGACCCGTGAGGGGGGGGGGGAATCTTATCGCGACATTCGCGCGCCCTTTTGGGACAATTTGCGTCTGTGGCTTGTGGCCGCAGATACTCGCAACGAGATGAGGCGCCACGATGCTAACCATTGCTGCGTGCTTCCCCCCCTGCAGGGTAGGTAGCGTACTATCTAGATATGTAGAGTATGTAGAGTACATAGAGTGGAGTATCCAGAGTACTAGAGTGGAGTATGTAGTTAGTACATGTCTCGACGCCACCTACCTCGATGGGGAGTGCTTACTTCAGCAGAGGTCCCAGATAAGTAAGTAGTTAGCTGGACAGCCAAGTCTGCCACATCGCGCCTGGGATTACTAATCCGTGGAGTAGTCGCTGCATCTCCGCAGTCCCAGTCTGGACCGAAATAACTAAATCACAAGCGCTGTTGCATCACTGCAAGTTCGTATTGATGACTGAGATGCAATAGAGCAAAACGACGGTGCGTTCCGGCAGTCCGGCCCACTGATTCTCTAGTGGGAGGCCACCTTACCTCACGCAATCTCACTCGCTTAGGTAATTCCCCTGCCACAAGCTTCGGTTTTGTTCACGGCCGTGAACCTTGCGACTCCTGTGGACACAGATGGTGTGTGCGGTAGAGAGAGCGGGGCCGGCCTTTCTGGGAAAGAACACTCCCCCAACACCGAACGTGTCACCTCGCCCCGTTGAAGAAAACCGCCCCGTCGAAATCGTCCCCCGAGATTCCAGTGGAGAAAAAGAAAACAAGGACCTGTGGGCGCAAGAAGCCGCGGAAAGCGAGGAAGGGGAAGCCGCTGAATCGACACCGTCCGTTCACCCTAACGGCGCCGAGCCTCAGCGGAGCAAAGGAACGCGGTCTGGATCTGCATATCTACATACATACGGGTAAACTTGCCCGTTGGTCGGTCGTTCGACATCCCCTATTTCCCGAAGGGAAGATGCATCTACTCTAGTACATATCCCACTCGCTCGCTTCTGTTCTATGCTTACTCTAGTGCCTGGACGAGATCTCGGACCTGCCCGAGGAAGAACAGTCGCGGAAGATGCCGCCATGCCGCAACGGTGCATGCGGCGGAAATGGAGGGCGTCGTACCATCCCATTCCCCGAAACATCCAACCAGAGACGTGCAACGGGCGGCTGCCCCTCTCCTCACCCAACGGAATCGAGATGCGAATGTGCGATGCCAAGCTCTCGTCCGGATGGAGGTGCAGTCGGCCTGCCAATCGGGACCAGTCCACGTCCCCCGCAAGAGCAAATCCGGGGCCACAGGCAGCATCTCAGCTCTGGTGTCTGTCTGGCCCATGCAGCAGGTGGGCGCCTAATTCGTGCTGCCACCGCCCTTCAAAAAGGGGAGGACTGCCCCGCAGACCTGGGCTGGTTTTTCGGGGGGTGGCCGTCGCAAATCCTTCAACCTGTTGTCACGCCTGCCACCACAACAATATATGGCCGAATCGCCCACCCAGGAAGCGCCGCTTCTCGCTTCCTCCGCCACGCCACAAGTACTTACGGACTCGCAGTGGGAAACGCTCCTGGCCGTCGCCGACACGCTGGTGCCGGCGCTGACGGAGTCCGAAGCCGCCGCCGTGCGCTCCGCCGTGGCACGGACGGTCGCGTCGCCGGACTGGCCCGCGATCGAGCGGTTCCTGCGCTCGTCGTGCCGCGACTGTCCCCACTTCCGCGGCTACCTCGGCACCGCGCTGCGCCGATCCCGGCTCCACGAGAAACTGGCGAAGGTCCTCGACATCCTCGAGCGCGGCGGCTGGATGACGTATCTCGCCACCGGCACCGGCAGGCCGTTCTCGGCGCTGGACCGCAGCGAGCGCGCGGCCGTGCTCGCCGGCTGGGAGACCGCGAGGCTGCGCATGTTCCGCCAGCTGTTCGGCATCCTCAAAGCCGTGACCGTCGCCTCGCTGCTGCGCGTGTCGCCGGTCGCCCTGGACGCCCTCGGATACCCGCGCGTCGATCCCGACAAGCCCGAGAAGCCAGAGTTCCACGAGTTCGCATTCGAGGAGCTGCCCGCGGGGGACGTGGTCATCGATGCGGACGTGGTCGTCGTCGGCAGCGGCTCCGGCGGCGGAGTCGTCGCTGCGCAGATGATGCAGGCGTTCGAGGGGCAGGGCTTGAGGGTGTACATCGTCGAGCGCGGCGAATGGATCCCCACCGACCGGCTGCCACTCAGCGAGGCGTCGCACGGCCGGATGTATGCCGCCGGCGGCGTCGTCAGGACCGTCAGCGGGAACGCCGCGATGGTGGCGGGCTCGACCTGGGGCGGCGGCACGGCTGTCAATTACTCGGCGTCACTACAGACGCCGGCGAGTGTGCGCGAAGAGTGGAGCCGTGAGCACGGGTTGGACTTTGCCGCGACAGCCGAGTTCCAGGAGTGCTTGGACATGTATGTTGCTCACTCCCCGGCCACGGCGGCGGCGGCTGATGTTTCCGCCGCGAAGGGTTTGCGCCCGCATGGGCGTTTCGACCGACGGCATCCAGCACAACACTGCGAACTCGCTCCTCATCGCCGGCTGCAGGAAAACGGGAATGGAGTGCAAGCTCGCCCCGCAGAACTCGGGCGGGCACGCACACAACTGCGGCTATTGCTGCTACGGCTGTCCGTCGAACCGGAAGCAGGGCGGCACGGCCACGTGGCTCGTCGACGCCGCCGCCCGCGGCGCGAAAGCGATCCAGCGCTGCTTCGTGCGCACGGTCAACTTCTCTCCTGCCACCGCAGCGGTGGCCGGCATCACCGCCGAGGTCGACGGGGGCACCACCCGCCTGACGATCAACTGTCCGCGCGTGGTCGTTGCCGCGGGAGCGCTCTACACGCCGTGCCTGCTGCTGTCGTCCGGGCTCAGCAACCGCCACATCGGCAGGAACCTGCGGCTGCATCCGGCGACGGGCATGTGGGCGTTCATGCCCAGCGCGGTGCCGACGACTCCGTGGAAGGGGCCGATCCTGACGGCGCTCGTCACGGAGGCGGCGAACCTCGACGGCAGGCACTACGGCGCACGCGGCGTCTGCGTGCCGCACCACCCCGGCTTCCAGGGGCTGCAGCTGCCGTGGGGCAGCGCGGCGCAGTGGCGACAGCGTATCCTGCGCTACCGCAACAGCCTCAGCGCCGTCGCCGTGACGCGCGACCGGGACTCGAGCGGCACCGTCACGGCGGACCCGGCGACCGGCGATCCGCTGATCACGTACGACTACGCGCCGTTCGACCGCGCGTCTACGGCCGAGGGCCTGATCGCGCTGTCGAAGGCGTACATCGCCGCGGGCGCCGACGAGGTCTGGGCCGACGTTGCGGGCCTCGCCGCGCACGTGGCCACGCCCGGCGGCGTCGCGTCGGCCGAGTTCCGCGCCTGGTGTGCGGACGTGCGCTCGCGCGCCGCCGCCGCCGACACGCTCACAAGCGCCCACCAGATGGGCACGGCCAGGATGGGCCGCGACGCGCACAGCTCCGTCTGCGCCGCCGACGGCAGCGTCTGGGGCACGCGCGGCCTGTGGGTCGCCGACAGCAGTCTGTGCCCGACCGCCACCGGCGTCAATCCCATGATCTCGACGATGGCGCTGGCCGCGTGGGTTGCGAAGGCCGTCTGCGCGGACATCGTGCAGGCGCGGGCGTGAGGGGAGGGGGTGCTGTGGGCATGTAGGCGTGGGCGCGGTCATGAGGCTCCCCGATGGGTGTATTTTTTTTCCTTTTTTCTTCCTGTCTGTTCATTAATCGCATGCGGCCTGCCCTCCGCCGTGGCCTGTCCCGAGAATGTGTGTAGCGCACCAAGGAGATAGCACGACGCAGAGACAAAAGAAACCGCCTCCGTGCTCCGACCGCCCGGGAGCCGTCCGTGGAGACGGACAGCCCCGACGGTTCTCGTAATGCGTTTCCTCGCTTCGCGCGCATCGCAAGCGAGTGACACATCGTGATTGCGCCGTGACGCCCGCTCGCCGTGCAGCACCAGCCGCTCCACGCTTCGGGGCCACGAGCGTGCGGCGAGCCGCGAGCGACGGCACGGCGCCACCCGCCGCCGCCGCCACGCAAAGCAGAAACCCCGACGATCCGGCCGCCGCGAGACACAGGTGTCCGGGAGTGTTCTCGTTGCACGGCCGGGAGTGTTCTCGTTGCACGGCCCGGGGTGTGGTGCTCGGCGAGCGGCCAGCGCGCGACCGCCGCGCGAGACGGGCGCCTTTCCGGCTTTCCGCCGGCGGCTACGGCGGCCGCTGCGCACGTTCCGGCCGGCGGTTAGTCAGCGAGCGCGAGTTGCGATGTCGCCCCCGGAAAGCACGCGGCGGACGAGACGGCTGCCACCGCCCGTGACAGCGCCGCGGCTGCCTTGCACGCCGCTCGTGCAGCTGCCCCTGCACGTTGCCTCGCCGCATCCAGAGCCGCTCGGGCCCCGTCTCGACCGTCCCCGCTCCGCGCGCACGACAGCCCTCCAGCCCCGTCCGATCCGCGCGCAGCTCGTCGCGGGTGTCAGCGCGCGCCGAGCCAGTCGAATCGCAGCTCGGACGACGCCGACGGAAGGCCAACGGCGCTCCCCCGGCGAGCGGCCTGTCGCTGCGAGACGAGTCCCAAACAGGCTTGGCGCAGCCTGTGCCTCTGCCCCTTTTTTTATTTCCTCATCTCGCCGCCCCGGTTGGAACTCCACACCCACCCAGCCGCCTGCGCGGGCGAGCATTCCCAGCGAGGCTGCGGCTGGCGACCGCCGTGCGCCGGCCTCCCAGCAAACACGCGCCGCGATCCCCCCCCCACCCGCCCGTGCCGGAGACGCGAACCGGACCGCGGACGTCGAGCCGGAATCTCGCTCTCGAATCGCCGTCGCCTCTGCCCCCCGCCCGCCCGGCTGCGACGACTGCCCAGACGCGCCGTGCAGCTCGCTCCCACACAACCCCCCCCCCTCCCATCCCCGACATCCCAGAGCCCGCGCGCGAACTCGCCAGCCAGCCAGCCATCTCGGCGCACGCACCCTTGCTGCTCCATCGTCTGCCATCCATCCCCCCCCCCCCATCGCTCCTCTCCACCCCCTGTCTTTCCGGTGCTCTGTCCTCTCGTCCTCGCCCGTTCCTGTTCCACCGCTTTCTTCTCCCTCTTGCAGTCCGCGTCTGCCAATCAGCGCCGTTCCTGAGCGGCCTTTCCCTTTTCGTCCGCCCCTCCCCCCCCCCCCCATGAAAACCTGTCCCGTTCCTCCTTCCGGCTAGCTCCAGCTGTGTCCGTCCCCCGAGTCAACTGCAACTCTCTGACCCTCACCTTCTCTCGCGCTCTCACTCTCGCTCTCCCCCCTCCCGCATCCCGCCTCCATCCCCTTCTCCTTCTCCTCTCTTTCTCCTTCTCCTTCTTCTCCTTCTTTCCTTCTCCTTCTCCTTCTCCTTCTCCTTCTTCCTTTCTTGACACTACGACTTGCTGCTGATTGTCCTCCTCCCTTCGTTCCCGTTCGACGCCGTCGCCGCCGTCGCCGCTGCTCCCCTTCCAACGAGAGAGGGTGGTCCCTTCTTTAAGAACTCGCTCCTCGCACTCGGCGGTTCCGATACCCCCCCCCCCCATTGAAAATTCTACCCCTTCCAATAGCCCTCCCTCTATTCTTTGGTGCACCGAGCGTTGCGTGCGCGGTTGTCGTAGTAGTCGTAGTCGTAGTAGTCGTCGTTCTGTTGTTTTTGTGGAGATATTCCTTCCCGCTTGACGGTTGAAGGATCGACTCGGCAACACCCCCCCCAGCCCACAACCCCCTTTTTTGCCCACCCCAAAATACGACAACCTCCTCTTAAAGAAGAACCGCCAGTCCGCGAGATTCGATCATTCAGGAGTCTTCTTGCTATCAGCATCTGTCAGTGAGTGTTTTGGGGGTGT
>Ga0307516_10005578_pt1 | contig 14995 bp, 14 predicted proteins | sample 19_EM_MG_FD_203310 | JGI IMG/M metagenome (GOLD analysis project Ga0307516, IMG submission 203310) | Populus trichocarpa ectomycorrhiza microbial communities from riparian zone in the Pacific Northwest, United States - 19_EM | ecosystem: Host-associated > Plants > Roots > Unclassified | place...
CACGGCCGCGGCGGCATGGCGTGGCGTGAAATGGATCACCCTGTCACTGCCGGGCGCCAGCGTGTGCGGCGGCGCGATGCCGTAGCTGCGAAGCTTGGCTTTCGCAGTCGCCGTGATCCAGTCGGTGGTCCAGGCCGGCGCCAGTTGTGTGGTGATGCGTGCGTTCAGGTGTCGCTGCGCCAGGGCAGTGTGGATGTCGTCGGTGATCTGGTCCATGGCCGGGCAGCCGCTGTAGGTCGGCGTGATCACCACCTCCAGGCCGTCGCCGTCCTCGCGCACATCGCGCAGGATGCCCAGCTCGCGAATCGACACCACCGGAATTTCCGGGTCGGGCACAGCGTCGAGCGCGTCCCAGGCCTGCTGGACGGCGCTGCTCACCATTGGGCCGCCGGGTGGGCGCGCGCCAGCACCTGCATGTCGGCCAGCAGCGGCGCGAGGTGTTCACTGTGCCGGCCGTTTTTACCGGGCGGTGGTGCGCCGCCGGCTGCCGGGCGTTGCAGCCCCGCCTCCAGCAGCGCCGCGTCGAGCAAGCCGTCCCAGTGCGCGCGCAGCGTGGCCGGATCGGTGGCCAGGCCACGCGACACGGCATTACGTCCCACTTCCGACGCTTCCCAGAACTCACGGGTGTAGGGCATCAACTGGTCCAGCGCCGACTGGGTGCGGGCATGCGACTCGGCCGTGCCGTCGCCCAGCCGCAAGAGCCAGTCGCGCGAATGGCGAAAGTGGTAACGCACTTCTTTCAGTGACTTCGCGGCAATCGCGGCAAGTTGCGGGTCCTTCGAATCCTGGAGCGCGTCCCACACCAGCAGCATCAACGCGCTGTAGAGGAAGTTGCGGGTGATGGTCACCGCGTAGTCGCGCTCCGCGCTTGGGGAGGCATGCGGCAGCTCCAGCAGCGTGAAGTTGCGGAAGTCCCCCGCATCGCGAAAGTAGGCCAGCGAATCTTCGGTGGCGCCATGTCCCGTGAGGGCTGCTGCGTGCTGGTACAACAAACGCGCCTGGCCGACCAGATCCAGGCTCATGTTGGCCAGGGCGATGTCTTCTTCGAGCACGGGGCCGTTGCCGCACCACTCGGCGTTGCGCTGGCCCAGCACCAGCGCGTTGTCGGCCAGGTGCAACAGGTAGTCCGTCGAGGCCGTGGCCTCAGGGGGTGCCAGGTTGTTCACATGTGGCCCACTTCGTCGGGAATGTCGTAAAAGGTTGGGTGCCGGTAAATCTTGTCGGCCATGGGCTCGAAAAATTCGCCCTTGTCGTCAGGCTCGCTGGCGGTGATGCTGCCCGACGGCACGACCCAGATGCTCACGCCTTCCTGGCGCCGCGTGTACACGTCGCGCGCCATCTGCAGCGCCTGCTGTGCATCGACGGCGTGCAGGCTTCCGCAATGTTTGTGCTCCAGGCCCTGCTTCGAGCGCACAAACACTTCCCAAAGGGGCCACTCCTTGTTCGGGTTGCTCATGCCGCCTCCTTCAATGCCCGCGCGCGCTGCTTGGCGGCATGCGCCTGCGCCGCATCACGCACCCACTGGCCGTCCTCATGCGCCTTCACGCGGTTCGCCAGCCGTTCCTTGTTGCAGGGCCCATTGCCGTTGACCACGGCCCAGAACTCGTCCCAGTCGATCGCGCCGTAGTCGTGCTGCCCGCGCGCTTCGTTCCACTTCAGGTCGGGGTCGGGCAGGGTGACGCGGAGGACGGCGGCTTGCGGCACGGTGGCGTCGACAAACTTCTGGCGCAATTCGTCGTTGGACAGGCGCTTGATGCCCCAGCGCATGCCCTGCGCACTGTTGGTGCTGTCCGCGTCCGGCGGGCCGAACATCGCGAGCACCGGCCACCACCAGCGGTTCACCGCGTCCTGGACCATGGCGCGCTGTTCCGGCGTGCCCTGCATCTGCACCATCAAGCTTTCAAAGCCCTGGCGCTGGTGGAAGCTTTCTTCCTTGCAGATGCGGATCATGGCGCGCGCATACGGGCCGTAGGAGCAGCGGCAGATCGGCACCTGGTTCATGATGGCCGCGCCGTCGACCAGCCAGCCGATCACGCCGACATCGGCCCACAGCAGCGTCGGGTAGTTGAAGATCGAGCTGTACTTGGCCTTGCCGGTGTGCAGCGCGTCCAGCAACTGGTCACGCGATGTGCCCAGGGTTTCAGCGGCGGAATAGAGGTAGAGGCCGTGGCCGCCCTCGTCCTGCACCTTGGCCAGCAAAATCGCCTTGCGCTTGAGCGAGGGCGCGCGCGAGATCCAGTTGCCCTCGGGTTGCATGCCGATGATTTCGCTGTGCGCATGCTGGCTGATCTGGCGCACCAGGGTGCGGCGGTAGGCCTCGGGCATCCAGTCCTGGGGTTCGATTTTCCGGTCGGCGTCGATTTTTTCGTCGAAGCGGGTTTGCAGCGCATCGGCGCCAGCGGGGACGGCGGCCAGCGTGGGCGCCGATCCATCGGGCACGTCGAGTGATTGGGTGTACATGGCTTGTCTCCTGTCGCGGGGCTCGCTCAAAGGCGATGTCCCGCAAGTATATCAATTAACCGACCGATCGGTCGGTTAATTGACGCTGGGCGGCAAAACCCGTCTCAGACCAGCGACAGGTCGGCCAGCAAGTCGTCGGCCGAGGCGTAACGCGCTTGCGGGTCCTTGGCCATCAATTTGTTGACGATGGGCTGCAGGGCCGCATGTGCCGGCGGCAGCGGCGGGGTCTCGGCATGCAGGTGTTTGGCCAGCAGCAGCTCCAGCGATTCGGCCGCGAAGGGTCGCTGGCCGGCCAGCATCTCGAAAAACATCACGCCCAGGCTGTACAGGTCGGAGCGTGCCGTCACATCCCGCCCGCCGGCCTGCTCGGGACTCATGTAATAGGGCGTGCCCACCACGTCGCCGTGCCGGGTCTGGGTCAGGCCCAGGCTTTCGGCGTGCAGCATGGATTTGGCAATGCCGAAGTCGGCCAGCGCCACCGAACCGTCGCTGCGCAGCATCACGTTCTCCGGCTTCACATCGCGGTGCACGATGCCGTGGTGGTGGATGGCCGACAGCGCCTGCGCAATGTGCTGCACCACCGTCAGCGCCCGCTCGCGCGTCATGCCGGGGCCGAACAACGCGCGCATGTCGCCGCGTTCGAAGTATTCCATCGCGATGTAGGCGTGATCGTCGGTAAAGCCCTGGTCGTGGATGCGGATGACATGCGGGTGGTCAATCTTGCACAGCAGCGCGTATTCCTGGATGAAACGCACAAGGTGCTCCGAAGCCTCCTTGCCGCGCGAGTCCAGCACCTTGAGCACGATGGGCAGCCCGTCGCTTTCGCGCTCGGCCAGGTAGACCTCGGTCATGCCGCCGGCGCCGATCTTGCGCGTGACGCGGTAACCCTTCAGGCGTATCGGTTCGGCGTCAGCGTCGGCATCGAAACGCAAGCTCCGGATGGCCGCCAGCTTGGATTGCAGCGCGTCCTTGACGGCCCGCGCGGTGATGTCGGAGTTGCTCCGGACGGCCGCGCTGACCTCGTCGGCGCGCTCCGTCAGGCTGGCCATGCCGTGAATCTTGTCGTCGAGCTGCGTGACCAGACCGGTGATCTCGACCACGGCGAGGCTGGCGTTCCTGCCGCGCACGGCCACGCTGTCGCGTGTGCCGGTCTGGATGCCGTCGCCGGCCTGGGCCAGCACACTGCTGCTGGCCAGCACCGTCCAGCCGCGTTCGCGCGTGGTGGCTTCCAGGCGCGCTGCCAGCCCGACGGTGTCGCCCACCGGCGTCAGCTCCTGGCTGTCGCCGGCGCCCATGCGGCACAGGCTGACGTCGCCGCAATGCAGGCCGACGCCGATGGCAAAGGGCGGCAGGCCGCGCGCCGGAAAACGCTGCTCCAGCCAGGCGCGGAATTCATGGGTGGCCAGCGCCATGGCCAGCGCAGCGGAAATGGCGCGGCGTGGCGCCGGCAAGGGCGAGCCGCTGAGTGTGTCGGCAAACACGGCCATCAGTCCGTCACCGACAAACCGCAGGTGGCGGCCACCGTTTTTCAGCACCGGCTGGCAGGTCCGGTCGAAATACTCGGTCAGGAGTTGCGACACCTCCGTGGCGTCGAGTTTTTCGGCCAGCGAAGTGAAGTTGCGGATGGTGGAGACCAGCACGGTGGCTTCGAGGGCCTGGACGGTGTCGCTGCCGGCCACCGGCACGGCCACGGCAAAGGCGCCGGCGCGGTTGCCGCCTATGCTGTCGGCGAAGGACGCACGCAGCCGCGTCTCGAGCGCGGCCAAGCCCGAGTTGATGCGGTCCTCGACGCGGGTTTTTTTACGAATCTGCGCATCCACCGCGTCCAGCAGCTCGGTGCGGGTGAAAGGTTTGGACAGGTAGTCGTCGGCGCCGGTGGTCATGCCCCGGCGCATGCTGGCGCGGTCGTCCAGCGCCGTCAGCAGGACAAAGGGCGTGGTCGCCAGCGCGGCGTCGGCGCGCACCGCCGCCAACAGCGCAAAGCCGTCCATGCCGGGCATGTTGACGTCGGAAATGATCAGGTCTGGCGTGCGGGACTGCGCCTGCGCCAGGCCGGCCTGGCCGTCGCTGGCGGCCAGGGTGTCAAAACCTTCCAGCGTCAGCAGGCGGGTGATGTTGTTGCGGATCGCATCGTCGTCTTCCACCACCAGAATGACTGCCATGGCCTGTCCTGTTGCCGGCTCGTTCAGCCGCCGTGGTCCAGCGTGAAGCCGGCGTTGCGGTCCTGGCCCAGCCGCGCCACCAGCTGTGGCAAGGCCGCCTGAAGCTCGGCCTTGAGGGTGTGCGGCGGGTTGATCACGAACATGCCGCTGGCAGGCAGGCCAGGCCGCTTGACCTCGCCGGCCTCGTCGGTGGTGAGCTTGCTGGACTTGACCGTCAGGGTCGCGTTGAGCCAGGGGCGGCCGGCTTTGGTGGCCAGGGTTTTGAGTTTGCGCGGCAGGTCGTGCGCTTCGGGCCGCGGGATGATGGGGTACCAGACCACGTAAGTGCCCGTGGCAAAACGCTTGACGGCGTCCGCCATGCAGGCGGCCACCCTTCCATAGTCGGTCTTGATCTCGTAACTCGGGTCGCACAGCACCATGGCGCGGCGCGCCGGCGGCGGCAAAAAGGTCTTCAGGGCCTCGAAACCGTCTTCGCGCGTCACGCTGACCTGCCGGCCCACGCCCAGTTGCTCGATGTTGCCGGTGAGCGACTTGAAATCGGTGGGGTGCAGCTCAAACAGCTTGAGCTTGTCGCGCCCGCTGAGAAACTGCTGCGCAATAAACGGCGAGCCGGGGTAAATCTTCAATTGGGCCAGGTCGCCGGTTTCGGCAAAAGCCTGGTTCAGGCCACGGAGCACGTCGACGTAGTCCTGCAGGGCCGGCGCCAGCGCCTGCGCGGCCGCTGCCTTGCCGGCGCTGTCCGGTTTTGATTTTGCTACGGTTTTGGTAGCTGCTGGCGCCCGGCTGGCGGGGGCTGGGGGGCTATTTGACTGTGAAAACAGTCTGAAAACGCCTTCCTGCGCCTCACCGCTGGTTTCGGTGTAATCGCCATCCAGGCGGTACAGGCCGGCGCCGGCGTGGGTGTCGATCACCGTCAGCGCCGTGTCTTTCTGGGTCAGGTACTTCATCAACGCGATCAGCGTGGTGTGCTTGAGCACGTCGGCATGGTTGCCGGCATGGAAGGCGTGGCGATAACTAAACATGGGCCTATGTTAACGGGCGCCACCCTTTTGGCCTTGCCTTTGCCGCGCCGGGCGGATGACCGGCGGTCGCCTGATTTGCAATCTGCAACAAATTAGCGACGTACGCGGCAACGGGCGTGACCGGCTGCCTTGACGCGCGCCGGCCCGCCATGCCTAAATTGACGACCCCGTTCACAAGCCTGCTGCCGATGCCCGTTTCGCCTTCGCCCACCCCTGTGTCCCTGATCGCCCACGCAGACGCCTTGCCGCCGCAGACACGCTTGGCCGAGTTCGAACTGCTGGGGGTGCTGGGGGCGGGCGGTTTTGGCATGGTCTACCAGGCGTTTGACCACTCGCTGCAGCGGCCGGTGGCCATCAAGGAATACATCCCGGCTGCCCTTGCCGGGCGCGGCGAGGGCGGGGCCGTCATCGTGCGCGATCCTGCGGACCAGCCGGCTTTTGCGCTCGGCCTGCAGTCTTTCGTTGCCGAGGCCCGACTGCTGGCGCAGTTCGACCATCCTTCGCTGGTCAAGGTGTTTCGCTATTGGGAGGGCAACCAGACCGCCTACATGGTGATGCCGCTGTACCGCGGCATCACGCTGCAGGCAGCACGCAGCCAGATGCGCACCCCGCCCACGGAGGCCTGGTTGCGCAAGGTGTTGTGGGCGGTGCTGGGGGCGCTCAAAACCCTGCACCATGGCAGCGCCGTGCATCGCGATGTCTCGCCCGACAATATCTTCCTCCAGGACAACGGGCCGCCTGTGCTGCTGGACCTGGGGGCCGCGCGGCACGCCATAGGCGGCAAGACGCAGGACCTGACGGACGCCTTCAAACTCAGCTACGCGCCGCTGGAGCAGCATGCCGGCGCGGCAGCCCCGGACATGCGCCAGGGCCCGTGGACCGACCTGTACGCGCTGGCCGCTGTTGTGCACGGCCTGTTGTGCAACAAGCCGCCGCTGCCCGCCACCTTTCGCGCGGTGCGTGATCGCCTGCCGCCGTTTGCGCGCGTGGCGCGAACCGTGCAGGAGCAGTTTGGCCTGGCCTACAGCCCGGCGTTTGTGCAGGCCATCGGACAGGCGCTCGCCATTGAGCCCAAGGACCGCCCGCCCAGCGTCGCGGCCCTGGTGCAGGCCATGGGGCTGGAAACGCCCAACGGCATGTCCCGTTTCGACTGGCGTGCCGAGCTGGGGGCCATCTGGGTGCCGCCTGGCCTGCCAAAACCGCCGAAGCTGCCGGAACCGGCCGCGACCGCACCACAACCCGTGAAAGCGCTTGCCCGCCACGACGAACCGACGCAGCCGCTGGCCGCATCGGCCCGGCGGCGCGGCATCGCCGCGGCCAGGGCGGCTTCAGCGCCCGCTGCTCTCCCGCCTCGCTCCCGCATGCCGTGGCGCCTGGGCGCTGGCGGGCTGGCTGTGGCGCTTGTGGTCCTGTCGACGACGGTCTTGTTCATGGGGCGGGGCAGCAGCCCGGAGCGCCAGGGCCTGGCGTCGTCCGCCACGGCGGCGCCCGTGGCCCTGCCGCAGATCCAGGCGCCGGTGCCAGTTCCGGTCAGCACGGCCTTGCCTGGGGCGGCCGTGGCCGTCATCAGCAACCCGGTCGCGGCCGAGCGCAAACCGGAGGCCCTGGGGGCCCCCGCAGCGCCCAAACGTGCCGTCCGCAAGAAGGACGGGCCAGCCGCGGCCGGCGTTTCACCGACCCAGCCGGCGCCGCTGCTGGCGGCGGCCACAGTGCCTGCGCCAGCCAAAGAAACGCCTGTCGTGGCCGCGGCGGGGGTGGCCGACCCGGCCGCCCTGTGCGCCGACAGCAGCTTCATCGGCCGCCCCATGTGCATTTACCGCCAATGCCAGAAACCTGCCCTGGCCGGCCTGGCGCTGTGTGTTGAAAACAACGCCCGAATGCAAAACAGCCGCAAACACGACGGTTTTTAGTCGGATCCGCGCACCAACTGCCCCTTGCCCGTGCCGCCGCAACGCCCGGGGTGGCGGAAAACCGGCAACTTTGTATAATCGAGGGCTTCGCAGCGATTTGGCTGGCCCCGCGGCGAAGTACTATTTCCCACCTAAGAGGTTTCCATCAGAGAAACACCGACCGTGGAAAAGGGCTGCTCAAACCAACTTTTGAAAAGTAAACCATGACAACTTTCAGCGCAAAACCCGCTGACGTGGTGCATGAGTGGTTTGTGATTGACGCGACCGACAAGGTCCTCGGACGAGTAGCCAGCGAAGTTGCTCTCCGTTTGCGCGGCAAACACAAGGCCATTTACACGCCTCACGTCGATACCGGTGACTTCATCGTCATCATCAACGCATCCCAGCTGCGTGTCACCGGCGCCAAGTCGACTGACAAGATCTATTACCGCCACTCGGGTTATCCCGGCGGCATCTCGGCGACCAATTTCAAGGACATGCAGGCCAAGCACCCCGGCCGCGCCCTGGAAAAAGCCGTCAAGGGCATGTTGCCCAAGGGCCCGCTCGGCTACGCCATGATCAAGAAACTCAAGGTCTATGGTGGTGCAGAGCACCCGCATACCGCCCAACAGCCCAAAGTGCTTGAAATCGCAGGAGCCGCCAAATGATCGGTGATTGGAACAATGGCACCGGCCGTCGCAAATCCAGCGTCGCCCGCGTGTTTATCAAAAAAGGCACTGGCAAGATCACTGTCAACGACCGGGACATCCAGACCTTTTTCGGTCGCGAAACCTCGATCATGATCTGCAAGCAGCCGCTGCACCTGACCAACCACGTCGAGACGTTTGACATCATGGTCAACGTCCACGGTGGCGGCGAGTCCGGCCAGGCTGGCGCCGTGCGCCACGGCATCACCCGTGCGCTGATTGACTACGACGCAACCCTCAAGCCGGTGCTGAGCCAGGCCGGTTTCGTCACGCGCGATGCCCGTGAAGTCGAACGTAAAAAAGTCGGTTTCCGCTCGGCACGCCGCCGCAAGCAGTTCAGCAAGCGTTAAAACGTTTCTGCTGTCTTCCAAAAGCCGCCTGGTTTGCGCCTGGCGGCTTTTTTCATGGCCTGTCACACAGCCGCTGCGGGAGGCGATGCAAATCCTTACCCGCGCTTTACCGTGGGAGGGGGCTGGTACTGCCCCGTCTGCGTGCACAATGCACCCTCCTGAAATAAAACCTCCAGGATGCGCTTTTGAAATTCCGCCTGTTTCGCCGTCGCCTGACCATCAGTTCGCCACGCATGGCCATACGCAGTGCCATGCCCTGGCCGCTGCGCTGGGCGATGGGCGCGGTGATGCTGGGGTTTTCGGCTGCCATCGCGCTGTGGACCTTCGAGCTGGGTGTGAGCATTGCCGGGCTGGACAAGGCGGCCAAGCTGGAACTGACCAAGCTTCGTGAAGAGGTCGGGGAGCTGCGCGCCGAGCGCGACAAATCCCAGTCGATCGCCAATATTTCAGGCAGCCTGCTGACGGCCGAAAAAGCAGCGCAGGAAAAAATGATGAGCCAGATCCGGCAACTCGAGTCGGAAAACCGGCTGCTGCGGGATGATCTGGGCTTTTTTGAAAAGCTGTTGCCGGCCGGTGGCGCCGACAGCGCCGCGATTCGGGGCTTGCAGGCCGAAAAACTGTCCCCCATGCAGCTCAAGTGGCAAGTACTGGTGATTCAGCCAGTCAAGGATGCCCCGGTGTTCAATGGCAAGCTGGAGCTCACCTTCAGCGGCACACTGGCCGGAAAGCCCTGGACCACCGGGCTGGCCGGCGGCGCTCAAACTTTACAGTTCAAACAGTACCGCCGCGTGGAGGGCGTCCTCGACTTGCCACCCCAGGCCGTGGTACAAACGATCACAGCCAAGCTGATCGAAGGAAGCGCGACGCGCTCCGTGCAATCCATCAAGTTGTAGTGTTGACAGGAATTCCCCATGTTCGGTAAAAAAGCCCAGCCTTCCATTCGCAGCCTGATCGCCCAGGGCAGTTGCATCGAGGGCAACCTCAAGTTCACCGACGGACTGCGCATCGATGGTGAAGTGATCGGTGACATCCGCGCGAACGAAGGCAGCCCCAGTATTCTGGTGATCAGTGAGTCCGCCTGCGTGACCGGCCATATTTATGCCGACCATGTGGTGATCAATGGGCGGGTGATGGGGCCGGTGCATGCGGCCGAGCTGCTTGAATTGCAGCCCAAGGCCAAAATACAGGGGGATGTGGCCTACAAGGCGCTTGAAATGCATCAGGGCGCCGTCATCTTTGGACAATTGCGGCCCACCAACCATGAAGTCAGCGACAAGCCCCTGTTGAAGCTGGCCGCCAACAATGTCGAAAAATCCCGGGATGAGGTCACGGTCAGCGGTTATGGCCGGTTGTGAGCTGCCAAGCCTGCGCGGGCCTTGTGGTTGATGGCTTTGCTGTAGGATCAATTGATTGAAGTGTGAAGAACGGAGCCCCCATGAGTGCAATTGCTGAAAATATCCAGACCGAAATGCCCGCCCCCTTTGTCTTTACCGACAGCGCGGCGGCCAAGGTCGCAGACCTGATTGCCGAAGAAGGCAACCCGGACCTGAAATTGCGCGTGTTTGTCCAGGGCGGCGGGTGCTCGGGTTTCCAGTATGGTTTCACCTTCGATGAAATCACCAACGAAGACGACACCACCATGACCAAAAATGGTGTGTCCCTGCTGATCGACGCCATGAGTTACCAGTACCTCGTGGGCGCCGAAATCGATTACAAGGACGACCTCGAAGGCGCCCAGTTCGTGATCAAGAACCCCAATGCCACCAGCACCTGCGGCTGCGGCTCCAGCTTCACGGCCTGACGCCCTGGCTGTCAGGATGCAAGCCGCCTTCGGGCGGCTTTTTGCTTTCTGGCGTGGCGCGTCACCGCGCCATCAGGCGTGGTAGATGGCGCCCAGCACGCGGGGCCCGGCGGCGCCGGTCACGCTGGGCAGGTTGCCGGCTTGCCCAAGCAGGGCCTGGCGCGCCAGCCACGCAAAAGCGGCGGCCTCGACTTCCAGGGGCGGCAGGCCATGCAGGCCGGAGGGCTCTACACACAGCCGCGGCAGGCCAGCTTGCAGGCGCCGCAGGAGATGCTGGTTGAACGCGCCGCCGCCGCAGACAATCAATGACTTGCTATCTTTTCCATAGCTGTTGACCGCCGCCACACAAGGGCTGACAGTGAATTCTGCCAAGGTGTTCTGGACGTCTTCGGGTCGCTCCGCGGAGAAGGCGGCAAGCTTGCGGTCCAGCCAGGCCAGGCTGAACAGGTCGCGCCCAGTGCTTTTTGGCGGCGGCAGGGCGAAATATGGCTCGTCCAGCAGGCTGGCCAGCAGAGCTGGTATCAGGGTGCCGCTGGCTGCCCAGGCGCCACCGTCGTCAAACGGCTGCGCGGTGTGGCGCTGGCACCAGGCGTCCATCAGGGCGTTGCCGGCGCCGCAGTCGAAGCCGAGCACGGGCGCCTGACCGGCTGGCGGCAACACGCTGAGGTTGGAAATGCCGCCGAGATTGAGGACGCAAACAGTGGCATCCGTCCGCCCGAACACGCCCTGGTGAAAGGCCGGCGCCAGCGGCGCGCCCTGGCCGCCGGCCGCGACATCCCGGCTGCGAAAATCCGCGACCACCTGGAGGCCGGTCAACTCGGCCAGCAGGGCCGGGTTGTTGAGCTGCAGCGTGTAGCCCCATTCGGCAGGAGGCGTCGAGGAGGGTTGGTGCCTCACGGTTTGGCCATGGGCGCCTATGGCCGCGATCTGCCCGGCCGCAATGCCCTGAGCGGCGCCCTGCTGCACCAGTGCCTGCACCACCCGCGCATACAAGGCGGCCAGCTGGTTTGCGGCCATCGCGGCGCGGTGCAATTCGTCGGGGCCGGATGTATTGAGCGCCAGCAGTTCTGCGCGAAAAGCGGGAGGAAAAGCCTGCGTCGCCGAAGCCACCACGCGCAGCGCGCCGCCTGAAAAATCCACCAACACGCCATCGGCACCGTCGAGGGAGGTGCCTGACATCAGGCCGATGTAGTGAGTGAGCATGTGCTTATTTTGCCGCATGCCGCGGGAGCCAGAGGTGCGCAGTGAAGTGCCGCCCCGAGCAAGCACAGCCTCTGGGGGGGGGCAGGGAGCTACGCGAAGCGAGTGACCGTGGGGGCCAGCTTATTCAGCCCGCGTCTGGCCAATGCTGGCTGCGGCCTGCAGCTGGGTCCTGACACCGCTGGCGAGTTCGCGGAAGGCCGGCATGGCGGCGGCTGAAAGCGTGATGGTCTCGCTTTGTTTGGCGATCGTCATCGGGTCCTGGTGGGCGCCGTTGACGCGGAATTCAAAGTGCAGGTGGGGGCCGGTGGCCCAGCCGGTGGAACCCACCAGGCCAATGGTCTGGCCCTGGCTCACGCTCTGACCGCGTTGCACGGAGATCTTGCTCAGGTGCGCGTACACGGTCTCGTGCCCGTTGCGGTGCTTGATGAAGACCACATTGCCATAGCCGTTTTGCACTCCGGCAAACTCGACCACGCCGTCGCCCACGGTACGCGCCGCGGTGCCGGTCGCAGCCGCAAAATCGGTGCCCAGATGGGCGCGCCATTTTTGCAGGATGGGGTGAAAACGCATGGAAAAGCCGCTGCTGATGCGCGAGAACTCGACCGGCGAACTCAGGTAGGCGCGGCGCAGGCTCTGGCCGTCCAGTGTGTAATAGCCGCCCTTGTTCTGTGCGCCTTGGCCGGGCGACTGGAACCACATGGCCTGGTAGGTCTTGCCGGCATTCACGAATTCTGCCGAGAGCACGCGGCCGGTGCGCAGCGCCTCGCCGTCGGCTTCCAGGGTTTCGTACACCACGTTGAAGCGGTCGCCCTTGCGCAAGGCGCGGCGGAAATCAATGTCACCCGAGAAAATTTCGGCGATTTGCACCGCCACACCGTCAGGAATGCGGGCCTCGTCGGTGGCGGCAAACAGCGAACTCTGGATGCTGCCGCTGGCCAGCCGGACGGAGGCCGCGTAGGGCGCCGTTTCGATACGTGAAGTCAGGCCCGCGGCCGTGCGCTCAATCACCAGCCGTTTGAACAGGGCCTCGTCGTCCGTCGGCCAGCGCATGCTGAGTTTGAGCAACTGCTGGCTGTCGCTGGCTTCCACCGTGACGGTTTTGCCGGGGCGGCCGGACAGGATCAGGTGCGCGTTGGGGTCGCTGCGCAGAAAGGCCGAGGCGGACGCATCGTCGATATTGAGCCGCTTGAGCAGGCTGTCAGCGGTGTCGCTGCTGCGCGTGCTGTCGCTGCGGAACAGCGAGTAGCGGAAGTCGCCCAGCGCGTCGGTCTGGGCTTGCGTGGGCAGGGCCTGCACCGCTTCCAGCACCTGGCGCACCGGCAGGTCTGCGGCGTCGGGGGCCAGGGGCGCCACGCCGAATGCGGTCACGCCGGTGCCCAGCAGCAGGGCTGCCAGGGTGCCAGTGATTCTTTTCGGGTGCCGGTGAATAAAATCGGTGAGGGCCTGCAGGCCGCGCGAGACATCGTTCTTGTTCAAAACTGAAGTTCCCAACTTGTAAGGCCATCCAGCGCACGCACATGCGGCCAGGAGGCGACGGATATAAAGGTGTTGTGCGGCCAGGGCGAAAAACGCGTGACAGCAACAACTTAGAATTGGTTTGCAATTTGCGGGCCAGCTGGTGCTGACGCCTGACAATGGCAGAAAAGCGATTGTATCTGTCAGACAACTGCCCGACATGTGAAAAACCCTTATGAATCAAGAGCTTGTTACAAATTTCCCGGTGACGGACCGTGTCAGGGAAGCCCTCGCCGTGTCGCTGCGAGGCTGCGATGAACTGATTCCTGAGAACGAATGGCTTACAAAACTGGCCAGATCGGAGGCCAGCGGCGTTCCCTTGCGCATCAAATTGGGGCTGGACCCGACCGCGCCTGACATTCATGTCGGCCATACCGTGGTTTTGAACAAAATGCGTCAGTTGCAGAACCTTGGGCATACCGTGATTTTCCTGATCGGGGATTTCACCTCCCTGATCGGCGACCCGTCGGGTCGCAACACCACGCGCCCGCCGCTCACGCCTGAGCAGATCAAGGCCAACGCCGAGACTTATTACAAGCAGGCATCGCTGGTGCTGGACCCGGCCCGCACCGAGATTCGTTACAACAGCGAATGGAGCGATCCGCTGGGGGCCCGCGGCATGATCGAGCTGGCTGCCAAATACACGGTCGCCCGGATGATGGAGCGCAATGACTTTCATGACCGCTTCCATGCCGGCCAGTCGATCAGCGTGCACGAGTTCCTGTACCCGCTGATGCAGGGCTACGACTCGGTGGCGCTCAAGTCCGACCTGGAGCTGGGCGGCACCGACCAGAAATTCAACCTGCTGATGGGCCGCCACCTGCAGGCCGAATACGGCCAGGAGCCGCAGTGCATCCTGACCATGCCCTTGCTCGAGGGGCTGGACGGCGTGGAGAAGATGTCCAAGAGCAAAAACAACTACATCGGTATTTCAGAGGACGCCAACACCATGTTCGCCAAGGTGCTGTCGATCTCCGACGTGCTGATGTGGAAGTGGTACACCTTGCTGAGCTTCAGAAGCGAAGCCGACATTGCCTCGCTCAGGAAAGAAGTCGGGGAAGGGCGCAATCCCAAGGACGCCAAGGTCGCGCTGGCCAAGGAGATCACCGCGCGTTTCCACTCCGCCGCGGCTGCCGACGCGGCCGAACAGGATTTCGTCAATCGCAGCAAGGGCGGCGTGCCTGACGAGATCCCCGAGGTGAGCCTGAGCGGTGCGCCGCTGGGCATCGCCGCGCTGCTCAAGATGGCCGGGCTCGCCGCCTCCACTGGCGAAGGCAACCGCCTGATCGACGGCGGTGGCGTGCGGGTGGACTCCAGCGTGGTCAGTGACAAGGCGCTCAAGCTGGAGGCCGGCACCTATGTGGTTCAGGTCGGCAAGCGCAAGTTTGTGCGGGTGACACTGGGCTGAAGCGGGAGCGCGCCAGGTCAGGGCATGCCCTGACCTGCGTCATCAGCGCATGAAGTTGCCGTTGGGTCCGACCACGGTGATCTCCACAAAGTTGGAGCCATGGTGGTTCTGCGGGCCATAGGCGAGGGTGTAGCCGCCAAGGTCGAGCTTGCTGAGTTTTTCCATGCCCTGGGCCAGGCTTTCGGGCGTGGGGTTCTTGCCGGCATTGCGCAAGCCCTCGATCAGCACCCGGCCATTGATGTAGCCGGCAAAGTGGTCGTAGTCCACCGGTTTGCCCTGTTTTTCCATGATCTGGTTGAAATCGCGTGCCAACGGCGTGGTGGCGCGCCAGGGGTAGGGTGTGGCACGCGACACGGCCAGTCCGCGCGCATCGTCGCCCAGCGCCTTCAGGATGGAAGAGCCCACCGACAGCGAGAAGGTGTAGACCGGCACACCCAGCTGGGACCGGTTGGCCTTGACGTAAGACACGACAGCGGGG
>Ga0307516_10005579_pt1 | contig 14993 bp, 20 predicted proteins | sample 19_EM_MG_FD_203310 | JGI IMG/M metagenome (GOLD analysis project Ga0307516, IMG submission 203310) | Populus trichocarpa ectomycorrhiza microbial communities from riparian zone in the Pacific Northwest, United States - 19_EM | ecosystem: Host-associated > Plants > Roots > Unclassified | place...
TTTCGTCATTGCAGCACGCGTTTGTCGCCTCTGTTGAATATGTATCCGTTTTTCTCATGCACGTGATAGCTACCATCCCCACCTTATAGAGACCTTGAACAATTGGTCTGCCAAAGTTCAGGCTGTCGCCCCTTCTGTACTGCTCCCTTCAAATCGCAATGCCTTCTCCAAGTCAATGCAACACCTGAAATCCGCTGCACAGTTGATTGACGAAACTCTTGCGGACCACGATAAGGTCCTTTCCCGGACAAAAGTCTACCGCGGCAAAAGCGAACGATTTCGAGATGCAGAAAAGGAGGATGCAACTATCTTCGACGATACCGACTTTTATCAACAACTGTTGAGGGATGTTATCGATTCACGGAATGGATCTAGCGGGGGTGACGGCTGGATGACTGTCCAGAAAGCACAAAAGTTAAAAAAGCAGGTCGATACCAAAGCAAGTAAGGGTCGCAAGCTCAGGTACAGTTGCCTTTCTCCATCCTGTCCATCACTGATAGCGGTCATCCAGATATCAGGTTCATGAAAAGCTACAGAGCTTCATGGTGCCCATCCCCGTGCATAACGGCTGGCACGATGAGCAAATTGACGAGTTATTTGCCTCTCTTCTTGGTAAAGGGTTCGAGAATGCAATGCGGGAGGTTGGAGAAGTGGTCAATGATGATACGGAAAGCTTGCAAAACCAAGTGGATGCTGCATTGACAGAGGGCTTCAAAGTCTTTGGGTGATAGTGATTTGTATGTTGCTGTGCAATATGATACATAACGCCAAATACAGTAAGCCTCCGATGGAGTTTGCCTGACTGTAGGACACCGCGACTGGCTGCTACTCACTCTGAGAAACGCCAAGTATTCGCGCATCCAGTCCCTTGCAAGCGCTCATTGGTTGTAAAATATCGACTTGAGTAGGGGACTATTGTTCGCTGCCACTGAACTTGTGTCGGGCGCCCCATCTCTTTGAGCATTACCCTCACAGCCGACTGCGGACTTGGTGATTCGATCAACTCATGGAAGCCTTCGAGGACGATAATCCTTTCGAAAATGACGTCGATCGCATATCCTCGGAAACGTCGTCGACGTCGAAAGTGGATATATCTGCTCCCGCCTCGCCGCCATCCCAGCCTACAGCAGCACGACAGCTCTCACCCACCTTCAGCCACCAAAGTACGCCATTCCCATCCTCTGGTACCAGCAAGCAGCCGCAGACGATGGACAAGAGCGACTTTTGTTGCATTAGGGACAGGTGGTTACACTCCGGAGACGACGTCGAAATCGTAGTATGTGGCTCGGACCTTCTTGCGTGGCTGGTTGGCTAATGGGCGTAAACGATAAGATAACCGATGCACAGAAGACCACAGTAAACTCTGCCACGCCCTATATAACGTATGTGATCCATGCAGGGGTGAGCGTTCGAGGGTGCTGGATAGTTCGAGTGCCCGCTAATGATGTACACCGGCAGACCGCGGAAGCTAGACATCGTTATTCCGAGTTCGAGTCGCTGCGATCCAGTCTCGTCAAGCTTTACCCAACCATCATCATCCCGCCCATTCCTTCAAAGCAGAGCATCAGCGACTATGCTACCAAGCCAGCAAAGGCAAAGGAGGATGCTGGAATGATTGCGAGACGTAAGCGCATGTTGCAAACCTTTCTCAATCGCATTGCACGCCATCCCATATTGTCGAATGAACACGTCTTCCACCGCTTTTTAGATGGTGAAGTCTCATGGGTGCGTTTTACTTGTGAGCTGTACCCTCTCTCTATTAGCTCACATGAACGCGTTAGACTGAGGTCCTACATTCTCCGCCCTTGTCGCTCCTACCAAAGAATGTTTTGAAGGCGCCTTCACACAACCCGACTGATCAGAACGCATCACCTGCCTATGAGGCACTGCCAAATCCATCGGCGACCCACCCATTGCGACAACCGGATCAGCGGTTCATAGACTCTGAGAGCTTTACAAACAAATTTTTAAGCCACCTCAGTGGACCCATGGAAAAGGTTTCTCGCCGGTCGCTTAAGCGGTGGTCAGGTATGTGGTTGCAACCGTGGTAAGAGCGTATTGTACCTGATAGCACGACCGCGCAGAGAGTGCGCAAGACTATTCCGATCTGGGAGCAGCGCTCAATGGCTTCAGCTTGAATGAAAGCGGAGCCCTTGCTTCTGCGATCGAGAAGACAGGACAGGCAGCTGATGCTACATACATGTCGACGACGAGATTGGTGCCATTCTTCAACAGCATCTCTCGAATGATCAATGCTGACTGTTGCCATTTCTAGCTCCAGGAACTTGAACAGAACTGGGCAGAACCACTACATGAGTACACACAGTTTGCCTCCATAATTAAGAAGCTCCTGGCATATCGACACCAGAAGCACGTTCAATATGAAATGACGCAAGACTCGCTGGACAACAAGCGAGATCTCCTTGAGGAATACGAGAAGAGTGAACGGGAGGCAAAGAGGCTTGACGAGGCCTTAGCACGCGGACGGGTCAACGGGCTCCAACCTCGCCCAGGAGGGCAGGAAGAGAATGAGGGTCCAGAAGAACCAGCATCTGCTTATCTGCCACCACATCCCGGACCTAATCCCTACAAGAAACGTGCACCTGGGATGGGTTTCCTCAACGCGTTGAGCTATACGCTGCATGGTATGATGGACGTTGACCCTGAAACCGCCAGACGCAATGGTATCGGTAAAACACGTGAAAACATATCTCAGGTGGGTTCATTCAATCTGTTTGACAGTGCGTATTAAAACAGCGGCGAAGCTGGAGGATGCCCTTCACCTAGCGGCGCAAGACCTGAAGTATTCTAGTTCGACCATCCAGGCGGACCTTGATCGCTTCCAGCGTCAGAAAGTTGCTGATTTAAGAGAAATGACGATTAGCATGGCGAGAAGCCACAGAGATTGGTGTAAGAAGGTATGCATGTTTCCTTACTTTGTTCGTGCGTTTGACTGCGTGCTTATATGAACACCCGGCTAGAACCTGGAAACGTGGCAGGCAGCCAAAAGAGAAGTCGAGAAAATTCCTGACCACCCTAACAGCCTGCCAGCCACACCGAGTGGAAAGGGCGTGGCAGGTCCATCGAATGCTCGAAGAGATTCTTCTGCAACGGTCAATGGGAGATGAAATTGTGCCTCATGGTGTGAGCCAATTCCTTGGAGTAGGGTTCTAGTGGTGCGGAGATGTGTATTGACTTTGGATATTTTTCTTTTCCAATAACAACACCTCAACCTTTGTGTATTGATTCTGATTGATTAGCGCGCTGGAGCTTCTAATCTATTGTGGGGGTAAACTGTCTGCCAATATGAGAGAGAGGTGTGTTCGTGGCTATTGGCATGCGAGTTGTGGTTGTGCTTCATGATACGGTGCGGCCTAGCGGGTAGGAGTTGTACCGCATTAAACTTAGGGGGTGACGGTTGGTGTGGAAAGCTTGTACGTCCCCTGCAGGCTAACGTCGAGGGCTGATCCTGACTCGATCAAGGCGCAGATCATCGGGCGCTACTTGTTGATTTCGAAGTCGAAGCGACTTGGATGGGCGCTGGTTGAAGATGCTCGGTATTCTCGATCTTGATCCACATCCACCACACAGTGCGACATTCCCGGCAGTCACATACATAGTTTGTGCCGTCATTGGGCACCTCTACATACGTAGAGGATGCGCGTGTATTAAGTCCCTGGCGACACTAAGTATATACAGCCAGCAAAACCCAAAACGTAGAAACCCGTCTATGTCACAACCAGCTAGCTAGTAGAGTGAAGGGATATATAGATACTTAAGGATGGATAAAAATGCTGTAGTTTATGAATTACGACCATAAGGTATACATACGGTATATCGTTCGACGTTTGCTTGAACGAAAACAACGGTACTGGTGCCGAGGAAGGAAATTACCTGAATGCAAACAATGCCGGATGAACAGAAAAATACAACGGATTTTTGACGGCCCGCAAGATTCTATGCCGAAGCGGAAGGAATGACATTGGGTGGAGAAGATGCGGAGATACTATTGGTTGTAGAGGCGACGCTTGACGATGCAGAATTGCTTCGTGTCGAGCTTTGAGTTTGCGTTGTTTGGCTGGTGGCCTCGCCTTCAAGTGTCTTTCTGCGGCGCTTATGTTGCCCGCGACGGGACTCTGTCGGGTACTCGCATTTGATACGACGGCGTGAACATTGGCTGGGATACGTAATAAATTTGTGGATCATCTCCAGCGAGGAGTAAAAGAACTTACTTGCAAGTTTGGTCAGGGTTGTTAGCTGGCGGCCTGCCACACGCGATCTTCCGCTCTCGGCAAAATAGGCATGCTAGAGCCTGCTTCTTTTGCTCGCCGCCCTTCTTTGTAGATTTCAAAAGCGGATTATCAGGGTTTTGCCACGTCGCATGAGTAGTGGGAACGGCTCTGATCCCGGATTCTTGCCGAATCGGTTCCTCGGTGGGACGATGGAATCGTTTGTTGCCAAACTGTTTGGGCACGGGTGATCTGTCGTCCGGACGGGGCAAGAGCGAATCACGCTCATGATGGTGGGATATGCGGTGAAAAGAGGTAATAGAGTGGTCGCCATGGTACGGCATTCTCAGAGGAGCTACACCACCCTGAGACGGCACTATCATGTGGGGCTGAGCGAGGCAGCATGGATCATTCGTTGTGGACGAAGCCAAATGGGCGCCATCCTCTTCCTGCATAAAGTTTCGATCATTAGATCAAAGTCTGCCACTTAAAATAAGTGCCTGAACCTTCAAGTCTATCGCTTCGATAGAGCGCTTTTTGGACGGAGGGCGTGTGTGCCGGCTAACACTGGACTGAAAGTGTGAGATCGGGACGTAACCCAGGGAGTTCTCGTGTTTCGTGCTGGAATGCACATTGTTTGACAACGAGGCTTGCGAAGGGTAGGTGTCACTTGCGAGTGCGATACTCGATCGGTGTTGGTCATACGAAGGGAAGGTACCCTGGCGCGGGCAGCTGCTCTTCAACGTCGGTTGGGGATGACTAGGAATGAGCGAGCTGGACAAGTGTGATTGCGCTAGTATCGGTGCATCGAGATCGTTCTTTTGGTGGATAGTGTGTTCGGCCTGCTCGGCGACGGTATGACACTCAGCTGCAACGCAACAGGAGGGGAACGCTTACAGAAAATATCGGGTCAAAGGACTGTATGGGGGAATAATACGATGAATAAGCAAAGTTATCTGAGTGATGACTCGGATACAAGATGTCGGTGTTCGGCCACACGCAACTATGCTCGGGGTAGTGGTCATAAGAGGCGCCAGCGCTTGCAGGGAACAGAAACGAGTCTGGGTCATAATACGTTGAGAAGCTGTCCGTGTTGCCGACGGTCCAGTCGTTTTCGAGGCTGTTGTTCGTGTGCAGGACAGGTTCCTGGAATTGTGGCGATGCCATGTCGACGGAGGTTGTTGTGGGTCAGACGGAAGCAAAGACACAATGAAACTAATGTCCCGTAGTGAAGGAACTTGTCCGAAGGCTCAAGTTGGAGGGGCTTTTGATGCGACTACCACGACGACGGCCCAAGGCTTTATGCAATGGACAGCCGCGGTAAACATACACCCTGCCCTCACGAGGGGTCCCTAAAATTAGTTACAAGTTAAGGGTGAGGTCACAGTGTCTGCAGAACATTCTAATTACAGACGATGGCCAAGACGATCCATCTATGAAAGAAAAGAAGACTGCGTCGAAGGAACATTTCACCTCCCAGAGATAAGCAGTTGGCCTGCCTGCAATAAACCAAGATCTCATCGTCGAACGTTGCAGTTCGGCTTTGTCCGTAGAATGATCAAGTTAATTGGATCGAACCATCGAGGACTGGTGAGCCCTGATATCATAAAGCGATAAGAAATCCAATCCAGTAGCATCCAGGAAGCAGGGTGACGCCATACGTATGCATAAAACAATAAAGTAGCCATGAAAAGAGGGGAATCGAGCGGACCTGGGCCGAGGGCTGCACATTTGCAATGTCCACTGCCTCGAGTTTAAACAGACCAAGCTGAGTTTAGCATTGGCGAAACCAAATTCACGGGCCTACGGGGAACAGTGAGCGGAGCTTCGTGATTGAGCAATTCCACGAATAAAAGAAAACGTGGGGTCGCACAGTAGTCAGGCCAAATTGAGTGGAAAGCACTCCATGCCTGCAAAGATTATTCCTATGTGAGGATCTCCTTTCCCTAAAGCACAGGAGTGCATACCAGGGAAATAAGCTCTACATGAGTTTTCTTTAGAATCTTCCACGATTGAAACGCATCCCTTGCACGCACTCGCTATTTCGATGGACACTGGTAGGGTGCAAGGATGGGGAAGCAGCGAAATGGAAGACACACCCAATCATCTGGATGTGCGACTTACGGCTAGCTCTTCATATCGTTTACATGCCCTCTGATGCAGCACGACACACGTACTCCGTCGTCCTGCACCTTCTACTCATGTCGCACATGCACAATAAATGTGGGCATCTGGTACAGAGGCGAAGTAACCATATACGCCACCACACATGGACAAGGGTGCATATGTGCCATCCAAGTTAATCGAAAAAGCGAGTTGCCCGCCTTGCGCAAAATGGGGTGTTGCAAATCGCTGCGGACAAGCGAGTCTGATCAGTGGTGAGCGACTGGGACCGGGGAGCAGTAGCGAGTGGATATCTGGGCGCATGAACAACTTGATCGTGTCCAGGATATCTTGGACGACCGAGGGATATAAATTTGCCAGGACAGCTGTTGAACAGGTTACCTGGTAGCTGCTGCAGACACTATGGGCATTGCGAGACTCGAGGTTGCTGCAGCAGAAGAAACGTTGTTGATGAGCGTGTTAACTTATCGACGATGGTCATGGCGACAATACAATATATCCTCTGCGGCAGAGTGAGGGTGCATGTATGCAATTCCCGTTATACTGATGCTCAGAAGACCATGCTGGCATACCTGAGAAAACTTCCACCAGTGATGTCTCAGGTAGACTTGGAGAAAATTTGGCTTTTCGAGTTGTCCGACGACCCTGCAGGACGGCTCAAATGCATAATGTTCCACATACTGTAGTATGATGCAACGAAGGTTGTGCCCACATGCTTTAAGTTGCTCGACCTAGTGAGGAGTAGTATGAGCGAGGACAAGTCTTCGATCTGGTGAGTGAATTAATCTCGGGTCATGTGATAAATGGCCTGCCATATCCGCAGCGACTCGTTTCGAATACAACGTACCCTATACATAATGCTTCCCTCGTGGATTTCCGTAGCATCGTCTATCGGGATGGCCATTGGGCCACCCTTAGTCTACGCTGACCAGGCGGTGTCTATCGTGAAGAAAAAGTACGCCCCTCTACTCGACTTCACCGCTCGCAGCCACTGACAGCCCGTTTACTTCTGTCCGTGACTAGGGATTCTACAGGGTTTTCTCGTGATGTATGTGCAATTTTGTGAGCCAAGTTTTGTCCGAAACCCGTTCAATACTACATGTCCTCGCAGGTTGCTCGCCAACATCACACGATGTTTCTTTTGGCTGGGCACACGTTTTGAGTATCCCCTGCTGGTCCAATCACTTCTCATGATCCTTGCGCAGGTGCGTCATGCCTTTGTGATCCATATATCATACCACTGATGACAGTGACTTGTGCCGCGATCACAAAAGCTTGCGTTGCTTTATATTTGCATCCGATATCGACCTCATGTCAGTCCCGAGGCTTATGGGGAGTCGGGGAGATTACTTGAATTCTGGCAATGGCCTCTGTACACTCAATACATAGAATTTCTGGCAGGATTCATGTGAGTAGTCATTGTATTCCTCGTATCATTGTCGGTTCAAAGTCTATTTAGCCTCTGCTCAGCGATACTGTACTTAATTTTCGGACGGTCTGACCTCTATATCTCCATGGTGGGATTTATTGCATTGGGGATGGAAAGCACGCTACCGATCCCACAACTTATTAGGTTCGTGACATGAACTGTTATCCACGGCTTCATTAGCTTACTTTGGCATTGCCCAGCAATTACAAACAGAAATCGCTGTATGGCTTCCGTGCTTCCACATTGATCGGGTGGGTGGGTGGGGATTCGTTCAAGTAGGTATCGTTCCCGTCCAGCACCTTTCGTCATTCACTTAATTTCCAAAAGAACTGTCTACTTCTTCTTACAGGGATCACCCTTGCAATTCAAAGTCTGCGCAATATTCCAGTTGTCGGTCGACTTCAGTGAGTTCCCATTGAATGTTCTGAGTTTCTAACCTCCTCATTTATAACAGTGATCGTTTTCCAGCGTTTGCGTTACGGTAATCCACCTCCACAAACGACCCTCCAGCAGGAGGAGGACTTGGAACAAGCACTTGCCCTCGCGGAGGAGTAGAGTAGTAGTCATACAGCCATATCCGTATCACCACAGTTATTGTTACCATGTTACACGTCAGACCGACTTGAAACCTTTGGAGTTGTGAAGCGTGAGATTGTGTGAGACCGTAAACACCAGTAAACTTTTCTCGGTACTTGCTAACCCAACGCCCATTGCCTCTTGTCCATCCACTTCGCGGTGTCTGGTGTTGACGACTTCTCTGCCATGGCGGACACATCCAAACCAATCTCTTTCTGCGAACATTTGCAGCTCTCAAGCCTCGGTGTTCAGCCATCTTCAATTTCGTTCCAGGTACGCGTACCTCCCTCTTCTGACCTCCACGCTCAATGCTTTCTAACCGGTCTTGTGCGTCGGGACTTCCTAGGCAAGTTGAAGCCCTCTACCCTTTCTGGCCACTTCTCTTACTAGTTTCGTGTAGACTCTGACCTTAGAATCGGACCACTTCATATGTGTACGCGAATCTGTCAACGGACAAAATCAAGTGGTTATTATCGACCTTGCGGATGCCAACAATGTCTTAAGACGCCCTATCAGTGCGGATTCGGCCATAATGCATCCTTCCAAGAAAATCCTCGCATTAAAGGGTGAGCAAGGTTCCCTCTGTCTTTGATCCTATACTCACCCATGACGTTAAAGCCGGTCGAACGCTTCAGATTTTCAACATCGAAACTAAGCAGAAGGTCAAGTCACACATTAATAACGAAGACGTTGTTTTCTGGAAGTGGATATCCGAGTCGATTATTGGAATGGTTACAGAGTCGTCAGTTTACCATTGGACGGTCACCGACCAGACATCTCCCCCGCAAAAGGTCTTCGACCGTCATGCAACTCTTACAGGGGCTCAAATCATTAACTATCGAGCCACACCTGACGAGAAGTGGCTGGTTCTGATCGGGATTACCGGAAATACGACCAATCCATCCGCATTCAAGGTCAAGGGTGCTATGCAACTGTACAGTAGGGATCGGGGTGTCAGCCAGCCTATTGAGGGTCATGCGGCCTCATTCGCAGAGCTCAATCTCGATGGTCACCAGCATGTGACCAAACTCTTCACCTTCGCGGTGCGAACCGCTACTGGCGCAAAGGCATGCCAGCTGCATTCAAGGCCTTCGTGTTTGGCTGACTTGTGTTTTAGCTTCATGTGGTGGAAATTGATCACACCGCACCTGATCCACCCTTCGTCAAGAAGGCTGTTGACGTATACTTCCCTGCCGAAGCGACAAACGACTTCCCTGTGGCCATTCAAGTGTCAAAGAAGCACGGAATTATATTCTTAGTCACCAAGTACGGTTTCATCCACTTATATGACCTCGAGTCGGGTGCTTGCGTGTACATGAATCGTATATCCGGGGAGACCATCTTCGTCACCGCAGAGCACGAAGCTACTCACGGTATTATCGGTGTGAACAAAAAGGGTCAAGTTCTGTCTGTCAGTATAGACGAGCAGACAATTATTCCATACATCTTAGGCACCCTTAACAACACCGAACTCGCTTTCAAGCTCGCTAGTCGTGCCCACCTTCCAGGTGCTGATGACCTTTATGCGAAGCAGTTCCAACAACTGTTCGCCGCTGGTCAATTCAGTGAGGCTGCCAAGATCGCAGCCAACTCCCCTCGTGTACGTCTTTCATTGGTGTGGTAATGAGATCCATCTAATGTTTTCTGCCTACAGGGCATCCTGCGGACCGCGCAAGTCATCGAGTCTTTTAAGCAAGCACCAACGGCAGCGGGTGGTTTGTCTCCTATCTTACAGTACTTCGGTATACTACTTGAGAAGGGCGAACTAAACCACTTCGAGTCCCTGGAACTTGCCCGACCTGTTCTACAGCAAGGACGCAAACAGCTATTAGAGAAGTGGCTTAAGGAGAACAAGGTAAGTCAGCTGTTGGGTAGCAAGGCTATGTTGCTGACATGTAGTACCACACCTGCAGCTCACATGCAGCGAGGAACTCGGCGACATTGTGCGATTGCACGACATGACCTTGGCACTGAGCGTTTACCTCAGGGCTAATGTGCCAAACAAAGCCATTGCGTGCTTTGCTGAAACTGGTCAAACGGAGAAGATCGTACTTTACTCCAAGAAAGTTGGGTATAGTCCCGATTATATCTCGCTATTGCAACACGTCATGAGGGCGAACCCGGAGAAGGGTGCTGAGTTTGCTACACAGCTCGTGAATGATGAGTCCGGACCACTGGTTGACGTGGAACGTGTAAGTGCGAGGTGGTATGTAGTCATACTTGTATAATTTATTTTTATTTTCTGCAGGTCGTCGATATCTTTATGTCGCAAAACATGATACAACCAGCCACATCTTTCCTTCTGGATGCTCTCAAGGACAACAAACCGGAGCACAGTCACTTGCAAACACGCTTGCTTGAGATGAATTTGATTCATGCCCCTCAAGTTGCCGATGCTATTCTTGGGAACGAAATGTTTACCCACTACGACCGTCCTCGCATTGCGAATCTTTGTGAGAAGGCCGGGCTATTGCAGAGGGTAAGCAACGAGTGTAAATATATTGTTGTTATTCATTATTGACAACGTCTCTCAAGGCACTTGAGCATTATGAAGATCTTGCTGATATTAAGCGTGCAATTGTTCATGCAAGTGGCATTGACACTGAGGTATATACGCTTCTAGCCATAAGTGTCTGCATCTTACTTTTTTTTTTTTTCAGTGGTTGGTCAACTACTTCAGTCGCTTGACAACTGAACAATCACTGGCCTGCATGTACGAGATGCTTCGGGTCAATATTCGTCAGAATCTCCAAGTCGTAATTCAAATTGCAACGAAGTACTCCGACATTCTCGGACCTGTGAAATTGATCGAGATGTTTGAATCTTTCAAGAGCTTCGAGGGCCTCTACTACTATCTTGGTTCGATCGTCAACTTAACCGAGGACCCTGAGGTCCACTTCAAGTATATCCAGGCCGCATCGCGCACTGGACAAATTCGCGAGGTTGAACGAATTTGCCGGGAAAGCAACTACTACAACCCCGAGAAGGTCAAGAACTTCCTCAAGGAGGCAAAACTTCAAGACCAGTTGCCCCTCATCATTGTCTGCGATCGCTTCGACTTTGTTCATGACCTCGTGCTGTACCTGTATCAGAACGCACTTACGAAGTTCATTGAAGTGTACGTTCAACGTGTCAACTCGGTCCGGACACCTCAGGTTATTGGTGGTTTACTCGATGTGGACTGCGAGGAAGCTACTATCAAGAGTTTACTCGCCTCGGTGACCGGTAACTTCCCTATTGACGAGCTCGTTGCGGAGGTCGAGCAGCGGAATCGTTTGAAGCTTATCCTCCCATGGCTAGAAGCTCGCGTACAGTCTGGCTCTCAAGACCCTGCAGTATACAATGCTCTGGCCAAGATTTACATTGACAGTAACAACAACCCGGAGGCGTTCTTGAAGGATAACCATGTGAGTTGTCGCAAACTGAGAGGCCGCAAAAGTTAAATAGTTTCATATCTAGCTGTACGAGCCTCTTGTTGTCGGCAAGTTCTGCGAGGCCCGGGACCCTTACCTTGCGTATATTGCATATGCGAAAGGGTTCTGTGATGATGAGCTCATTGCTATCACCAATGAGAATTCGATGTTCAAGCAACAAGCTCGCTATCTTATTAAGCGCCGTCAGCCTGAGCTTTGGGCACAGGTCCTCGTGTCCGACAACATTCACCGCAGATCCCTCATTGACCAGGTTAGTACTTCCGTTCCATCTGTTTGTAGGGATAGAGTAACCCTTCTGCCTCTAGATTGTCGCCACTGCACTGCCAGAGTGCACAGATCCGGATGACGTTTCTGTCACTGTCAAGGCTTTCCTGTCGGCTGACTTACCCCTTGAGTTAATAGAACTACTGGAGAAAATCGTCATCGAACCCTCGTCATTCAGCGACAATCGCAACCTGCAAAATCTCTTGCTTCTTACTGCTATCCGTGCCGATAAGGGCAAGGTTGTCGGTTATATCAATAAGCTCCAGAATTACGACTCTGGTGAGATCGCCAAGATTGCTACGGACCACGGTCTCTTCGAGGAGGCATTCACTATCTATAAGAAGTACGACCAGCACGTAATGGCCATGAATGTTTTGGTCGAGCACGTGGTATCCATTGATCGGGGGTTGGAGTATGCCACCAAGGTCAACAAGCCAGACGTTTGGAGCCGACTTGGGAAGGCTCAACTTGATGGGCTTCGTGTCAAAGATGCGATTGGTAGGCTAATAATCGATCGATCAGTACCAGAACTCGTACTCACCCTCGTTTGTGTACAGACTCGTATACCAAGGCCGATGACCCTTCGAATTTTGCTGAAGTGATCGAAATTTCAAGTCACGCTGGCAAACATGACGACCTCGTGCGCTTCTTACAGATGGCTCGGAAACACCTTCGGGAGCCTAAGATTGATACGGAACTGGCTTATGCCTACGCGAAAACCGATCGTCTCCATGACATGGAGGACTTCTTGGGTATGACCAATGTAGCAGATATTCTGGAGGTCGGAGAGAAATGCTTCGAGGACGAGCTATATCAGGCGGCCAGACTGTTGTTCACCAGTATCTCTAACTGGGCTCGTCTTGCTACTACGTTGATCTATTTGGGCGAGAACCAAGCTGCGGTCGAAAGCGCTAGGAAGGCGGGTAACACACAGTGGGTTTGACTAATAACTGGCATCACTCGTTGCTGACTTAAATATCAGAGTTTGGAAGCAAGTACATGCTGCCTGTATAGAGAAATCCGAGTTCCGCCTGGTATGTTCTTTATATTATAATGAGTTCCCCGCTGACGATATTGCCAGGCGCAAATTTGCGGTTTGAACATCGTCGTCCACGCAGAAGAGCTTCCGGCGCTTCTTCAATCCTACGAACGCCGTGGTCACTTTGATGAAGTCCTTGCACTGTTGGAGGCCGCTTTGAGTTTGGAACGTGCTCATGTGAGTTATTACATTTCTCCAGGCTGGCGAGTTTTCTTACCTGGATCCCCAGATGGGTATCTTCACTGAGCTCTCTGCTTTGTACAGCAAGTATAGACCAGGGAAATGTACGTGACCTGCATAGTGAATAGTTCCTTGTTACTTACATGTGTGGATGTTAGTGATGGAACACTTGAAGCTCTTCGTATCAAGGATTAACATCCCCAAGGTATTTTGAACTTCATTTATGCAATGAGACTTGCGGCTGAGGTCCTTATCAGGTTATCAAAGCCACGGAGAAGGCACACCTATGGCCGGAATTAGTCTTCTTGTACATCAAATATGACGAATTTGTAGGTGGTCTGCATGGTTTAGTGAACACGGTTAATGGCCCTTTGTGTAGGACAACGCTGCATTGGCCATGATTGAGCGCTCTGCAGATGCCTGGGAACACAACCAATTCAAGGATGTAATCGTCCGTGTCGCAAATGTTGAAATGTACGTTCTGCAGGTAATACCCACCCGACAATGGACTGATACTACCAATTTCAGCTACTACAAGGCCCTTACCTTCTACCTACAAGAGCAACCGACGCTCTTGACCGATCTTTTATCCGTCATGATTTCCCGTATTGACCACACACGTGTTGTTCGTATGTTCCGTCAGATTGACCACATCCCCCTCATCCGCTCGTACCTCATCGCTGTACAACATGTCAGTTGTCTTGATATCCTGAGATTTCATCCTGCCCTAAAACTGATCGGTTTCACAGCTGAACATCGAAGCTGTCAATGACGCGTACAACGACCTTCTCATAGAAGAAGAAGACTACAAGACTCTCCGTGATTCAATCGACAGTTTCGACAACTTCAACAATATCGCGCTGGCGCAGCGGCTGGAGAAGCACGATCTTCTCGAGTTCAGGCGACTTGCTGCTCACCTTTACAAAGTATGACATTTTCTCACTTCTTCCGCCACTTATTTACAAGTCTCGTGTAGAAAAATACTCGCTGGGAGGAGTCAATATCTCTCTCCAAGCAAGACAAACTGTACAGGGATGCCATTATCACGGCTGCTACTTCCGCCTTAACGGAGGTTGCTGAAGATCTACTCTCATATTTCGTCGACATTGGAAACAAGGAGTGCTTCGCAGCCACGTTATATGTCTGCTTCGACTTAATGCGGCCAGACGTTGTCGAAGAGTTATCTTGGCAACATGGCCTCAATGACTTTTACATGCCCTACAAGATTCAGGCATCAAGAACGATGCGGGAAAGGGTCAGTACACCTTGCCATTCCCTTCTTGATCTGGCGGCGGCTGACTGAATGTACTAGTTGGCTGCGGTTGAAAAGGAGGTTAGAGAGCGCTCGAAGAAGGAAATTGCCAAGGAGGAACAAGAGGCGGAGCAACCCATCATTAACCCAGGGCTTAACCGCTTGCTCATCACACAGGGCAATGGGTCAGTGCATTCATCCTTCGAATGCCCTCTGTACTCTGACAATCAGCTCTAGATACCCTAGTCAAGCACCTCCAATGCCCAACGGAACAGGTATGAATATGGGCATGGGTATGATGCCTGTAAGTCGTTTCTTTCCGCTCCGAGTCAATAACGTAACACCTTTGAACAGGCCATGACTGGTTTCGGTGGCTTTTGATTTATGCCTTTGTTTCAAGGACACTGAGATTTATCGTACTGACGCATTTTGTTTCTTTTATTGCTGTAATGGAATTCCTTGCTAT
>Ga0307516_10005580_pt1 | contig 14987 bp, 9 predicted proteins | sample 19_EM_MG_FD_203310 | JGI IMG/M metagenome (GOLD analysis project Ga0307516, IMG submission 203310) | Populus trichocarpa ectomycorrhiza microbial communities from riparian zone in the Pacific Northwest, United States - 19_EM | ecosystem: Host-associated > Plants > Roots > Unclassified | place...
GATGTCATCGACGCGATCACCAACGCGGGCATCCTGAAGATGCGGGTCCCGGTCCGCTACGGCGGGTACGAGTCCGACATGGGCACGGTCGTGGACGTCCTGGCCGAGCTCGGGCGGGGCGACGGCTCGACCGCGTGGACAGTCGCGGTGTGGTCGATCAGCACCTGGATGACGGGACTGTTCCCCGACGAGGTGCAGGACGAGGTGTTCGCGACTCCGGACGTACGCATCAGTGGGATCCTCAGTCCCGGCGCCGTGGCCGTCCCGGCCGACGGCGGTTACATCATCAACGGCAAGTGGTCGTTCAACACCGGGGCCCGGCAGAGCACGTGGAACACGAATGCCGCGGTCACACCGACCAGCGACGGCGGCTTCGCACCGATCATGGTGGCCATCCCGATCGCCGACCTGGAGATCGTCGACGACTGGCACACCTCGGGCCTGCGCGCCTCCGGCAGCATCACCACGATCGCCGAGGACGTCTTCATCCCGGCGGAGCGGGTGCTGCAGATGGGGCCGGTGCTGCAGGGTCAGCACCGGTCCGAGCTGAACGCCAACGCCACGATCTTCAAGGCGCCCTTCATGCCGACCGCATGCGCCACCATCAGCGCGCCGGCCCTCGGCCTGGCCCTGGCGGCGAAGGACGCCTTCCTCGATCGGCTGCCCGGCCGGAAGATCACCTACACCAGCTACGAGAACCAGGCCGAGGCGCCCATCACCCACCTGGAGATCGCCGAGGCGATCACCGACATCGACGAGGTCGGCTTCCACGCCCACCGCGCGGCGCACATGATCGACACCAAGGGCCGGGCGGGCGAGCCGTGGACGCTCGAGGAGCGGGCCCGCGTCCGGCTCGACCTGGGCGCCGCCTGCCAGCGGGCCAAGGAGGCGGTCGACATCCTGCACGGCGCGAGCGGCGGCTCCTCCATCCACACGGAGGTGCCGATCCAGCGCATCCAGCGGGACGTGCAGGCGCTCAACCTGCACGCCATCCTGCACCCGAAGACCAACCTCGAGCTGTACGGCCGGATCGCCTGCGGGCTCGACGCCAACACGCCTTTCATCTGAGGCAGAAGAGGTTCGCCCGGGTCGCCCATATGGCGACCCGGGCGAACCTGCCGGTCCGGGCCGCCGCCGGCCCGTCCTTCATGCCATCAGGACAGCGGGCGCTCGCTCGGTGCGTGGTGCGGACCGTCGACAGCGTGCGCGATGGCGACGTGAGCGTGAGCCAGGTCGTCGTAACGCTCGGGCTCGTCGAGGACGATCGTCGAGACTCCCGCCGCGAGATAGTGCCGAAGCGCCTGTGCCACCTCGTCATAACTGCCGACCAGGTAGGGGCAGAACGTCTTGAACGACTGGAACGGCCGAAGCCAATAGGTGTCCTGGCCCATGCCATCGGATCCGGTCCGCGCGGCCGTCTCGGCCATCAGCGACAGGTTCCGCTGCCATGACGACTCCGACATCCTCGAGATGATTCGCTGTTTGGCCACACCTCGAGGGTCCGCGGGAAAACGCGTGCCGGCGACCGCCCATGCTTCGTCGCTGCTACCTCGAGCGATGACACCTACGCGCATGCCCCATTTCGTGCCTGGTTCGGCCACCTCGGAAATGGCAGCGTCCGGTGGCGGTGGATAGCAGAGACGTACGGCGCCGAGAGCCTTGGCCGCCTGTTTGCAGCTGGACGACGACCCGGATACGAACAGATCTGGCCGGAGGTCCTCGGCTGGGACAGCGCGCACCTTCGCGGACTCGAGGCGATAGTTCGATCCGGAGTAGGTCACCCGGCGCCCGGTCAGTAGCTCCCGGACGACCTCGACGTATTCGACCAGCCGGTCATATCGGCGATCGTGGTCCAGGGCGTCGCCCAGGCTCGCCAGGTCGGCCTTGAATCCGCCAGTCACGAAGTTCAGGTCTACGCTTCGCCGATGCAGCAGGGCGATCGAGGCGACCGCCCGTGCGACAGTGAACGGGTGCTGGTAAAGCGGCTGAACCGCCACCAGGGGCACGAAGGACCGGGACCGGCGAATCGACTCCTGGGCCACCACCCAGGGATCCATCAGCGAGTTGTCGGTGTATATCAGAGCACCACGGTAAGCGGCCCTGTCGCACCACTGTGCCACTCGTTCAAGATCAGACCGATAGGTCACCACGTCGTCATTCGCCGAGGACGGGCAGGTGGTGTAAAGGGCGGGCTCCGTAAGCGGTGTAGGCGCTGTGTTCTGAACCATGATCGGCAAAGCCCCGTTAGTCAGTGGTTTCGAGTTCGAGTTGCTCGGGGCCTTCGGTGATGATGTCGAGGAAGTGCCGGCGGAGGCGGTCGGCGAGGCCGGGTTCGTACATGTCCGTGCGGGCGATGATGTTCATGTCGAGGCCGTCCGGGTCCGGTACCACGAGAAGCATGACGAAGAACGCGCATCGCGTTTCGGAGCTGGGTTCAGGCACGATCGTCCCGGCGACGTCACCAAGGTTGAGCATGGGCAGCGAGTTGTAGTTCATGTTGACCATCCGGTCGAGGCGAATCTTCCCGTCCGAGTCCTCGCCGCTGAGAATGCTTCCCAACTCCTTCGGGTCGACAAGAACATCGCGTGCGGCCATCGCCTGGTGATACGAGTCCCGCATACGCGTGAGAATGTTCGAGCCTGAACGAAACGGGCTGTTCGGGCGTAGCACGATGTCGCACACCCGGTTGGTGATGGTCCTGTCGATCACCTCACCGGCCCTGTTTCCGATCGGAACCATCAAAGCGAAGTCCCTCGTGCCGCCCGCCCGGATGATCGCCTGCACGTACGCCGCCGCGATACCCACCGACGGACTCATACCCATCGCACGGGCATAGTCGTTCCACACTGTCAACTGCGCGTTCTCCACTCTGAACGACGACACCGCCGCCGGCCCCGCCGCCGACCACCGCGCGCCGGCGGAACTCGGAACCTCCTGGCGCCCCGGAAGGTCGCAGGCCGGCAACTCACGAAGCTCGTCACGCCAGTACCGACGCTGCGCGTCAGCATCCGCCGACTTCGACTGGTGCCGGGCATCAGCCGCCATCTCCGCGAGCGAGGCGGTCCGGCCCGACCACTGCGGCGACGTCCCCGCCACACGAGCGTCGTACGCCACCGGCAACTCCGCCGTCAAGATGTCCCACGACCGGCCGTCGAACGCCGCGTGATCCACCGCGAACCCGAACAGCGTCCGTCCGCTCTGCCCGCTCCGCACGATCGCGCAGCGCCACACCTCGCCCTCGCCGAGGCGCAACGGCTGGCGCAACGTCCGCTGGAGCACATCGATCGCGGCCGCCTCGTCATCCACCTGCCCCAGCCGGTGAAACTCCGCCTGACCCGGATCGATCGGAACCTCGGCCAGACCCAGATCCGGCCCGCTCAGATACCTGGCCCGCAACGCCTGATGACGACGGTGAACATCACCAGCCGCGCTCTCCAACGCCGCGACCTCGATCTCGCCGTCGAACCACCACGCGACCTCGACCACGATGCCCATCGGCACCGTCTCAGCCTGCATGGGAGTAACCGCCACAAGTTCCACGGCCCGGTCCGCAGAAGGCTCCACGGACACGCCCGGATCACCCGACGGACCGAGCGACGCATCGATCCACGCCGCCAACTGCGCCACAGTCGGTGTCCGGAACAGCTGAGAGAACCGAATCCGCACACCCGTCACCTGCTCCAGCCGCGCACACGCGACCGTCACCGACAACGAATCCAGACCCAAATCGAACAACGAAGTCTTCCGCGGCAGATCGGCGACACCGAGCATTTCAGCGAACAACCGCCCAACTGTCAGCTCCGTATCGCTGTCAGCACCCACAGAAACAATCACCGTTTGGTCCTGCTGCGCCATTTCGCCCCTCACAACCATCCCGAAAACCGACACGAACAAAGGCAGAACCACCATCACCCCGGCCCTCACCACCCCGCACCTCACCGGTTGCTCGTTACCGGAACATGGATCAGCGCCGCCCGGCGCGGGCTCACCCGCGTCGGACGGCGCTGTCCAGACATGACAGGCCTCAGGAGCTCAGTCGGCCGTCCGCGCCGAGCCGGGACAGCACTTCGACGGTGGCCGCCGCGGCGCGGGCCGCCTCGCCCTCCTCCAGCACGAGCGGCGGAGCCATGACGATCACCGGGCCATAGGACCGAGCGATCACTCCGTGCGCCCGCTGCAGTTCCTTGACCACAGCGGTGGCAACGGGCGGCGGCATCGGCGCGCGAGTGAGCTGGTCAGCTACCAGCTCGATGCCGACCGTCGCTCCCGTCACCCGGACCTCACCGACGGCAGGCAGCTCGGCCGCGGGCGCCAGCCCCTGGCGGAGCCAATCGCCGATGAGCAGCGACCGGGCAACCAGTTCCTCCTTCTCGATGAGGTTCAGGTTGGCGAGCGCCACCGCGCACCCCACCGGATGGCCGCAGTAGGTGAAGCCGTGCAGGAAGCCGTCGCCGCCGGCGACGACGTCGCCGATCTCATCGCGCATCAAGACCGTGCCGAGCGGCGCGTACCCGCTGGTGATGCCCTTGGCCGTGGTGATCACATCGGGCGCCATGCCACGTGCGGGTGAGGCGAACCAGCTTCCCGTCCGTCCGTACCCGGTGACCACCTCGTCGGCGATCAGCAGAATGCCGTGCCGGCTCAGAACCTCACGCACCCGAGGCCAGTAGTCCGACGGAGGGTCCACGACGCCGCCACCGCCCATCACCGGCTCACCGATCATGGCAGCGATCCGGCCGGGGCCGACCTCCTCGATCGCCTGCTCCAGCTCGCGCACCAGGAAATCGGTGATCGGCTCGCCGCCGTACATCTCAGGATGGAAGGGGAAGGGGGGTGACACCTTGCGCACATGCGGCAGGGTCGGTCCGATCCCTTGGTTGACGAAGTCGAATCCGCTGGCGCTCCCGCCGCCGTAGGTCGAGCCGTGATACCCCATCTGCCTAGCGATGATCCACGTGCGGTCCGGCTCGCCGCGACGGCTGTGGTAGAGCCGCACCGCCTTGATCGCCAGGTCCGCCGCCTCCGAGCCACCGGAGGTGAACAGCACTCGGTTGAACCCTTGCGGCGCAAGCCCGGTGAGGCGCTTGGCGAGTTGGATCGACTGGTCGTTGGAGAACTCGGAGAAGCTGGTGAAGTACGACAGACGGCCCGCCTGCTCCGCCATCACCTCGGCCAGCTCCACGCGCCCGTGGCCGACCTGCGCCAGCCAGTTGCCGGCACCGGTCATGTCCAGGAGCTCGTTGCCACGGGCATCCCAGACCGTTGAGCCTTTGCCGCGGACGATGACGCACCGGTCGGTGCTGTCGCCCGGCAGAAGCGGGTGGATGAGATGCCGCCGGTCGAGAGCCTCCAGCTCGTCCGGCGAATGGGACAGGGCCGGTGCGGCGTGACTGATCGCCATGAACTACCTCTCTTGATGTGGTGGTATCGATGACGCGGTGCCGTGGGGGCAACGCGCCCCGTCAGCTGCTCACCGCTGCCCGCGGCAGCGGCGCCAGGCCCCGGATCAAGTCGGCGGCCTTCTCGGCGATCGCGATCGTCGGCGCGTTCGTGTTGCCGCTGACAAGACATGGCATCACCGACGCGTCGGCGATCCGCAGCCCCTCGGCTCCGAGCACCCGCAGCTCCGCGTCCGTGACCAGGCCCATCGCGCACGAACCGGACGCGTGATACGAGGTCTGCGTGTTGTGCCGGAGGAAGTCGCTGATGTCGGCGTCGGACTCGGAGGCCGGCACACTCAGCGGCCGCTCGGTATAGGGATCGAGCGCCGACCGCCGGGCGATGCTCATCGCGACCCGCACGCCCTCGGCAGCGGCCCGCAGATCGGCTTCGTCGGCGTAGTAGTTGTGCGTGATCCGCGGTTTGGTCGTCGGATCGTCGCCGGCGAGGGTCACGCTCCCACGGCTACGGGGTTGCAGCACGAACGCCCCGAACGAGATGGCGTGCTGGCTCGGGAAGCCGAGGCCACCGTCCACATACATCACCGGCAAGGAGACGAACTGGAGGTCAGGGGCCGGCAGCTCGGGGCGCGAACGGATGAAGCCGCCCGCCTCGGGACCGTTGGAGGTCAATGGGCCCGAGTGCTGCTCCGCGAACTGCCGCTGGTACTTCGGCTCCCCCGCGGCGAGCAGGCTCACCGGTTGCGAGTGCCCGTAGACCAGCCAGAACTGCGGATGGTCCTGTAGGTTCTGGCCGACGAGCGGCTGGTCGACCAGAACCGGGATGCCCAACGCGGTGAGCAGGTCCGCCGGGCCGATGCCGGACAGCATCAGCAGCTGCGGCGAGTTGTACGCGCCGGCGGCGAGGATGACCTCACGCTCGGCCCTGATCGTGACCTCGCCGTCCACCCGCCATCCGGAGACCCCGGTTGCGCGGCCGTCCTCCATGACGACGCGGTGCACCTGCACGCCGGTCTCGATCGTCAGGTTCGGGCGGTCGGCCGCCGGATGCAGGTAGGCGGCGGCGCTGCTGCATCGCATGCCGTTGCGCTGCGTCACCTGAAAATATCCGAAGCCGTCCTGATCCGGTCCGTTGAAGTCATTGTTGACCGGGTAACCCGCGTCGATCGCGGCTGCGATGAACGCATCTGACATGGGGTTCCTGGACCGATTCTCACTGACCGCGAGCGGCCCACCGGAGCCGTGGTAATCGCCGGCGCCGCGCTCGTTGTCCTCGGCCCGGATGAAGTAGGGAAGAAGCTCGTCGTAACTCCAGCCGGATTGGTTCCAGGAGTCATAGTCCAGACGATTCCCGCGTACGTACACCATGCCGTTGATCGAGCTGGTTCCTCCCAGCACGCGGCCCCGCGGAAGGTAGATCCTGCGGTCCGCACAGAACGGCTCGCCGTGGCTGTCGTAATCCCAGTCGACCTGTGTCCGAAAAAGCTTGCCCCCAGCGGCCGGCACGTGGATGTTCGGTGAGGCGTCCGACGGCCCGGCTTCAAGCAGGCAGACCTTCACCTCGGGATCCTCGCTGAGCCGCGCCGCGAGAACGCACCCGGCCGAGCCGGCGCCGACAATCACGTAGTCGTACATTCCGTCTTCCCCTCACCTGCATCGCGGGATGAGCCGATGTCCGCGCCATCACAGAAGTCGAAACCAATCGTGTGTGGTGGATCCCGGCGCGCCATCTTCACGCTTGCCCCCGCTTGGCTCCGGCCGTGGCAAGGCAACCGGGCGAATGGCGCCAGCGGGGCGCAATGCCGGAGATGTAGCCGGGTGAGGCCGCCTGGCACGTTGGCCGTGCGTGGGTGCCGTGCGGCGTAACCGATCCCGGGAGCGAGCGAATGGGGAAGAAACATGAGCGTCAACTCCATCCAGGAACAGTTCGCTACGCAGGTCACTCGGACACCGGACACCGTGGCGGTATCCGCGGAAGGGGTGCGCCTGACCTACCGTGAGCTGGACGAGCGCGCCAACCAGTTGGCACACCGGCTGGTCGGCCTGGGTGTCCAACGCGGGGAGCCGGTGGCGGTGCTGCTGGAACGGTCTCCCGAGCTGATAGTGGCGGTCCTCGGCGTGGTCAAGGCCGGTGCCGTCTACATGCCGCTGCACAGCGCCTATCCGCTTGCCCGCATGCAGCGGATCATGGAGAACACCGGCCGGCCTGTGCTGCTGGCCGACGAGAGCGCCCACCGCGCCGGCCTGCCGGACAGCAAGCAGGTCGTGCTGATCGACTCTGACACCGTGCGGCGCGCTCTGCCGGCCGGCGACCCGCGACGGGCTACGCGACCCGACGACCTGGCGCTGATGATTCACACGTCGGGGTCGTCGGGCGATCCGCGAGGGGTCGCCGTGACGCACCGGGGTGTGCTGGGCGTGGCGCTGGATTCGTGCTGGGACGCCGGCAATCAGGAGCGGGTGCTCATGCTGGCACCGCACGCGTTCGCGGTCTCGACGTACGAAATCTGGGTTCCTCTGCTGCGTGGTGGCCGCCTCGTCCTGGCGCCGCCCGGCCGCCTGGATCTCGGATCGCTCCGGCGGGTGATCCGCGACGAGGAGATCACCTCTGTTCAACTGACCGCCGGCCTGTTTCGGTTGGTGGCGACCGAGGCGCCGGATTGCCTCGCAACCGTCGGCGAGGTCTCCACCGGTGGGGACGTCATCTCGCCCGGCGCCGTGGAGCGGGTGCTCGCGGCATGCCCCGGCATCAGCGTACGTACGACGTACGGGGCGAGCGAGGTCACGTTGTTCGCCACCACGGCGACGATGAGGGCGCCCTTTCGCGCCTCGCCGACCGTGCCTGTCGGCCGGCCGATGGACGGCGTTGAGCTGCACGTGCTTGACGAGCGGCTCCGGCCGCTCGGCGCCGGCCGGACCGGCGAGATCTACATCGCCGGCGACCGGCTCGCGCGCGGTTACGTCGGCCGCGCGGGCCTGACCTCCGAACGCTTCGTGGCGAACCCATTCGGTGAGCCGGGGACCCGGATGTACCGGACCGGTGATCTGGCGCGATGGACCGCCGATGGCATGATCGACTTTGTCGGCCGGGCGAGCGACCAGGTGAAGATCCGCGGGTTCCGGGTCGAACTTGCCGACGTTGAAGCCGCCCTCGCCGGATGCTCGGGAATCTCGGAAGCGCTCGTGGTCGCCCGCAAGTCCGGGGTGGACGACCAGATCCTTGTCGGTTACGTCGTCGGCGAGCCGGACGGGGTGGACGAAGCCGCGCTCCGGGAGCATGCCGGGCAGATGCTGCCGGACTACATGGTGCCGGCGGCGTTCGTCGTGCTGGATTCCCTCCCGCTCACCCCGAACGGCAAGCTGGACCGGCGGGCGCTGCCGGAACCCGTGTTCACCGGCCCGTCGGTCTACCGGGCGCCCGCCACGCCCCAGCAGGAGATTTTGTGCTCCTTGTTCGCCGAGGCCGTCGGCGTAGCGCGAGTAGGGGTCGATGACAGCTTCTTCGACCTCGGCGGCCAGTCACTCAACGGCATCCGGCTGATCGAGCTCATCAACAACGCACTCGACGTGGAGCTGTCGATCGAGCAACTGTTCGACTGTCCCACCGTCTCCGACCTGGACCGGCACCTCCGGGCTGGAGTGAATGCGGGCGGTAAGCACCCCGAGTGTTGGGAGTGATCCATGGGTACCGAGCTCCCCGACCCGGCGGACATCGGGAGACACTACGACGAGCGGTCGCCGATCGAGGACGAGTTCCGCAACGGCCAGGTCCACATGTACTACTGGTACGACGAGGACGACAGCGCGTCGTTGACCGAGGCCGTGGCGCGGATCAGCCGTAAGGTGACGGACACCCTCGGCCTGCGTGCGGGCGAGCACGTGCTGGACGCCGGCTGTGGTCCCGGTGAAACCGCGGTGTACCTGGCCCGCCGGTTCCAGGTCCGGGTGACCGGTGTGACGGTGAGCGCCTTCGAGGTGGAGACGGCCACCAAGCGCGCCGAGGCCGGCGGCGTCGGCGCTCTGGCGCACTTCGAGCACGGCGACTTCATGGAGCTGGGCCACCCGGACGGCACGTTCGACGCGGTGCTGGCGCTGGAGTCATTGCAGAACGCACCGGACCTGGACCAGGTGCTCGGCGAGCTGTACCGGGTGCTGCGGCCGGGCGGCCGGCTGTCGCTCGCCGACTTCAGCCTCGAATCGGCGGACGACCCGCAGCGGCTGGCCAAGTTCATGGCGAGCCTGAGGCTGAGCGTCCTGCCGTCCCTTGCGGAGTGGAACGCGCGCCTGCGGGCCGCCGGTTTCGAGGTCGAGGAATACACCCAGTGCGGCCCGAGGGTGTACGGCAAGAAGGCGAAGTTCTTGGCGGCCGCGATGGTCCGGCGCGATGAGGTGGCCGCGAAGTTCGGCGAGGGCGCGATGGCCGACTTCTCCCGAGGGAGCATGGGTTTCTTCGCGCCGCGAAAGGACCAGATCGGGTACGTCATCGTGTCCGCGAGAAAGCCCTACCGGTGAACCGCGCCAGAATTCCGCGAGGCCTCCACCGGAGGCCTCGCGGAATTCTGATGAGCCGCTCAGGTGCTGACGGCGAGGAGATCGGGGCTGCGGCGCGGCGGCCCGTCACAATAAGCGTTGTAGGCGTCGAGGATCTGCTGCGCTCGTTCGTTCGCGTGGCGGAACCGGGCTTCCGGTTCGGCGCCGTCGACCAGGACGTCGTGCATCGCGCCGGTCAGCTCGGCCATGATCTCGGCATGTCCGCCGAGGAGGGGCCCGAGTGCCGCGGCTGAGCCGTCCGCGGCTTCGAGCTGGTCGCCGGCCACGCGCAGGTGCGGATTCCGGCGGTACCAGCCGTCCCGGTCGAGGACCTCGACCGCTGCCCTGGTGATCGGGATGCGGTAATGGTGCTTGGCCCACTCGGCGGCGTTGCGCGAGCTGTTCAGGTACTGCATGAAGGCCAGCGCGCCGTCCTGCTTGGCCGACGGCAGGCCCGCGGCGAGCCAGAGCGACATCCCGCCCAGCACGTTGCCGGCCAGCGGGACCTCGTCGTTGTACGGCAGGGGACCCACCCCGACGGTGAAACCGTGCTGCTCGCCCCGCCGCGGCAGGTGCGACGCGTCGACGGAGGAGGTGAGCAGGAGCGCCACCTGCTGGTTCTGGAACGCGGCGAAGCAGCCCGGGAAGTCCCCGGGTTCTCCCGTGTACAGGTAATTGCCGTCCTGGTGGAGGCGCTGCCACCACCTGACGAAGGCCATCATCTCGCTCGAGGCGAGGTTCACCTTCTCGGCCCGGCCGGACCGCCCGTTGTCGCGATCGGCGATCAGCCCGCCCTGCTGCGCGACCGCCTGCAGGAAGGGCCAGTAGAAGTTCGGCCAGGCGATGCCGTGGACGCCACCGCCGGGGATCTTCGCGACCGCCGCACAGGCCGCCGTGACCTCGCGCCAGGTGCGCGGCGGCTGCGTCACGCCCGCCTTGGCGAGGAGGTCCATGTTGGCGAAAAGCAGCATCGTGGAGGCCGTGCGGGGCATGGACAGCAGCTCGCCGGCGTACCGGAAGTAGTCACGCACCGCGGGCACCATGTCGTCGACGACAACCGGCTCACCGAGGATCTCGGCGCGCCCCGCGATGGCTCGCCCGACGGGCGTGAACAGGGGCGACCCGTCCGGCCCGAGCGAGTCCAGGGCGACCCGGGTGACGGCGTCGTGGTACTCCACGACGTCGGGCGGAGCGCCCCGCTCGGCGGCTCGGGCCACCTCCGCGGGCAGCATGCGGAAGTCGTATCTGGTGATCTCGACCTGATATTCCGGATGCGCCTCGTTGAATTCCGATGCCGCTGGCAACGCGACGTCTTCCGCTTTGGTCGCCCATTTGGTCGGGTCCGTCAGCCACACATCGATCCTGATTTTCTGTGGTGCAGCCGCCATAGGACTCCTCCGTCATTCGAACCGCAGCGCTGGCGGGTCCACCGTCACGGAACTGCGAGCCCGACCGCGCCTCCCGGTTTGCTCACCCTTTTCCGAGGCGGCGGCACTCGGCAAGAAGCGTCCCCTGACCTGTCGTGTCATCCTCCCGGACGAGGCTGGTCCGACAATTAGAGGACGGCGTTTGTGCAGAAGAATTCCCTGGCGCGGGACGACTTACGGGCCGAGGTCATGGATGCCGCGGCGCGCGTGTCCGACTTGTTGTCGACGCTGCCCGCTCCCGCTGATCGCGATCCCGGCCAGCAGACCCGAGCCGCTGCGGCACATGTCCGCGCGCGAGCCGCGAGGCGTCGGCTTCTCGATGCTCAATCGGGCCGGCTCTATCGGGAGGTCGTCGGACAGAGCCCGCAACGGATGTCGTTGACCGACATCTCGTACGGGCTGGCCGACATCGTTCCGGGCCTGACGCCGAGCCGGGTGCAGATGGAGGTGGAACACGGCCGCCGTCAAAGTGTCAAGGAAGGCTTCGAAATCGACCAGGGCATCGCGTACGCCGCGCTGCTCAGATCCTCGGCGGGCGGCGACCTCCTGCGCTCCCAGCGGCTGCCGACGGACGAGGCCCGTGCGCGGCTGTCCGAGTTCCAGCGGACCGGCGTGGTCGAGATGCCCGTGGTGTCGGTACGGCGTACGGACGTGGTGGCCGAGATAACCGTCGCCAACCAGCGCTACCTCAACGCGGAGGACGAGCCCTTGGGACAGCAGCTGGAGATCGCGGTCGACCTGGCTCTGCTGGATCCGGCGGTACGCGTGGGCGTCGTGCGGGGCGCCGTCATGGAGCACCCGAAATACACAGGCCGCCGGGTCTTCAGCCCGGGGATCAACCTGACACTCCTGTGCGCCGGGCAGATTCCCTTTCTGGGCTTCGTCATGCAGCGTGAGATCGGCTACCTGAGCAAGATCCAGCGCGGCCTGTGGGAACCCCGGCAGCAGGACGATCCGGCCGCTCGGGGCGGCAAGCCGTGGATCGCGGTGATCGACGGGTTCGCCATCGGCGGCGGCCTGCAGCTGATGCTTGCCTTCGACTATGTGATCAGCTCGGACAAGGCCTATTTCACGCTGCCGGCGGCACGGGAGGGCATCGTGCCCGGTGCCGCCGGTCTCAGGCTCAGCCGCGTCCTCGGCCCCCGGCTGGCTCGACAGGTTCTGCTGGGCGGCAGGCGGATAGCGGCCCGAGATCCGGTCGCGGCGCTGCTGTGCGACGTCGTCGCGGCGGAGTATGCGGTCGACAGCGCGATCGACCAGGCGGTCCGCGCGATGGACAATCCGGCCGTGGTGGCCAATCGGCACATGATCACCGCCTTCGAGGAGCCCGAGGATCAGTTCCGGAGCTATCTCGCCGAGTTCGCGGAAGTTCAAGTACAGCGGCTGTACAACCAGGACGTACTGCATCGGTTGGAGCAGCAGTGGATGCGACGGCAACGATGACCACCGGCACGCACCTGCACCTCGATGACCTGCATCGCAGCGTGTCAAGCCAGCAGGTCGCCGCGATGACCTTCCTCAACGAGATCGTGGCCGAGTTCCCCGACGCGATCTCGTTCGCACCGGGCGCCCCCTACGAGCCGTTCTTCGCCGACATCGCGGTCGGTCCGCTGCTGGACACCTTCGTCGAGGCCCGGCGCGCCGCCGGCTTCAGCGAGGAGGAGGTGCGCCGACACCTTTTCCAGTACGGCCCGAGCAAGGGGATCATCAATGACCTGGTGGCCGCCGCGTTGCGGGTCGACGAGGCCATCGACGTCCCGCCCGACGCGATCGTCATGACGGTCGGTTGCCAGGAGGCGCTATTCCTCACCCTGCGTGTTCTGCATCAGCCGGGCGCCGGCCTGGCGGTCACCGATCCGTCCTATGTCGGCGTGCTCGCCGCGGCCGATTCCCTGGACATAGCGGTTCACCCGGTGCCGGACGACGGCACCGGCCCGGACTTGGCGGCCCTTCGTACGACTGCGGAGCGGGAGAGGGCGGCCGGCCGTCGTCTCCGGGCGCTGTACGTCTCCCCTGATTTCGCCAACCCGACAGGCAGCCGGCTCTCGCTTACCGCCCGGCAGCGGCTGCTGGCGACGGCATCGGCCCTCGACCTCATCCTGATCGAGGACAATCCGTACGCGTTCACGGCAGCTCCGGACGACCGGCTGCCCAGTCTCAAGGCGCTCGATCGCGAGGGTCGTGTGGTGCACACCGGCACCTTCGCGAAGGTTGCCGTGCCGGGCGCCCGGGTGGGTTACGTGGTGGCCGACCAGTGGGTCACGTCGCGCTCCGGCCCGCCGATGCGCTTGGCCGCCATGATCGCCGCCGCCAAGAACGCGGTCACTCTGAACACCTCCCCGCTGGCTCAGGCAGTGATCGGCGGGCTCCTCATCGAACATGGCGGCTCCCTCGCCGCGCTCGGCCGGCGCAAGGCCGAGCACCTGCGCAGCAACCTCGCCATCCTCCTCGAGCGGCTTGCTCACCACTTCGGCGAACCCGATCGGCCCGTCGCCGGGGTTCGCTGGTGGGCGCCCGGAGGCGGCTACTTCGTCCAGGTCGAGCTACCGGTCGAGGCCGATGACGCGCTGTTGCGGTACTCCGCGGAGAGGTTCGGCGTGCTCTGGACCCCGATGCGCGCCTTCCATCTCGGCGCGGGAGGCGAGCGCCGCATCCGGCTGTCGTGTTCCGCCCTCGAGCACGAGCAGATCGTCGAGGGCGCCGCCCGGCTGGCCGACTTCGTCAACGCGTTGCAGGGGACACAATGAGCGACGACATCTCGTCATCCGAGCGGCGGCCGACAGCCGACCAGCTCGCGTTGTACCTGGCCGAGCAGACGGCTTTCTGGGCCGGCGGTCTGCAACACTGCCGGGCGGTTCTGGTCGCGGGAGACGTGGTCCCGTCCGCGGTGGCCGCGGCGTGCGCGGAGCTGCAGCGTCGTCACGCCATGCTGCGACGGCGCTTCCGCGACGTCGGCGGAGAACCGCGACTGGTTCCGGGCGGCGAACGGCCGGTGGAGGTCGTCGCCGGTGTGCCACGATCGCCAGCCACCGCGCTCACGGTGGCCGCGGCCGACGCGAGCCGTCCTTTCGACCTGGACGAAGGACCGGCAATCAGGGTGGGCGTGTATCCGGTGGAGGACGGCCGGACCCTGGTGACGCTGATCATCCACGCCGTGGTGGGCGGCCGGTCCACGGCATCGCGGCTGCTCGAGGAGCTGGGCTCCGCAATCGGTGGTACGCCCTCGATCAAGCGGGATGGCCTTGACGCCGTCATCGGCGCTGCCACCGCGCCCGACAGTGTCTCCGGCGCCCCGACCGCGGCACAGCAGGCCATCACGTGGCCTACCAGCCGGGGCCGGGGCCGCGGTCAGGGCCGGTCGATCACGACGGCATGGTCGCTCGACGAAAGCGACACCGCGCTCCTGCGGCGGTTCGCCGACCGCGTGGGTGTCTCCGCGGACACCGTCCTGCGGTGTGCCCTGCGCATCCTTCTCCTGCGGGAGACCGGCGAGCGGGACGTCCTGATCGGCTCACCGAAGCGCACCCGAAGCGGAGACACCGAAGTCGTACCCGAAGGCATCCAAATCCTTCGCCATGCCCTCCGCGCACACGCCTCGGCGATGGACACGGTCCAGGCCGAGCACGTCATC
>Ga0307516_10005582_pt1 | contig 14985 bp, 16 predicted proteins | sample 19_EM_MG_FD_203310 | JGI IMG/M metagenome (GOLD analysis project Ga0307516, IMG submission 203310) | Populus trichocarpa ectomycorrhiza microbial communities from riparian zone in the Pacific Northwest, United States - 19_EM | ecosystem: Host-associated > Plants > Roots > Unclassified | place...
ATGAGGAAGATCTGGGATTAATAGGGGGATTGATCTGAGACAGAACAGCCACAAGAAGGGTATCAGGGGTCCAGAGGTCTTTGGGGGGTCACCATGCACTAAGGTGTAATGCATGTGTTCTAGTGCCACTGAAGCGCAACCATGGGCTCCCTTGACGAGCTCTCTTCTGGGAAAGAACAAGAGAGGGTTCTTCTTCCTAATAGCACTCTAAAGTAGGGATATAACTGTCATGGTGCTGTAGGACGCTGTCTGAAAGTAGGGAAGCAGATAGAGTACTGAATTTGACGCATCCAGGAAAGTGAGACGAACGACAGAGGAAGATGGACATGGCAAGTATCTGGGAGGAAGGGACCATAGGCTGAGGGCTCAGGGGACACAGAGACGACCAGAGAAGTCTTCTCAATCTTGACAATAGACCTAAGATGACCAAAGTACGTCCTTGACGCAGGACTGATGAGGAGAACGCGCTGACCAAGAATGAGGGGGACTGAGGGAGCAGGCTGGGAAGATATGTGCCAGGCAGTGCACGGGAACTCTGGGAGAGGCTGTCCTAAGAGCAGGACATAGTGGAGATCTGCAGCAATAGCAGAGAAATGATCCAGAGAAAATACAGACTCCATAGCGACTGATGAGACGAACGTCTGGATTGCGGGGGGAATATCTCCGTGGGAAATGAACAGATCCACGTTGGAACTTGACAGGCAGATAGACCACGCTCTAGGCTTTCTGATGGTATAGTCACGTGCTTGATAGCTTTGGAAACGGTGGAGCTATTCAAAATATTGGAATGCCGGCACTGGGCGCCTAAAAATGACATTTGAGCACTAACGTTGTTTCTTCTCTTCTTTCCTTTGTTTCTCCATCAATTCTTCAGCTTCTTTGCTCGTTCTGGTATGGGAGTTGGACTGTAGTAGATTGCATTCCTTTCTCATACCATAATGGACGTTATTCCTTCAGTTTCTTCTGCTTCTTGGTGGTTCTTGTGCGAGTGATGACTGCTAGACGTCGGCAGTTGTCTCTTGCATCAGGATAGTCTTCTTGTGTGATAGATGGCTACGATGAGGCTCCGTCGTGCTCATCCTTCACATCAGGATCATTTGATATAGACGTTATCTTCTGTGTTCACTGTACCAAACCTGTTTGGTGCATGACACCATTTGCTTTGCATTAATTATACCACTTATGACCTTTGGCACAAATTGGACTCTGTCAACCTTCATACTGATCACCAGGACATCATGTTGCTGTCCAATTCAGATGGCAAAGATCACCCCTTTTCCTATGCTCGCGTCTTGGGCATCTTTCATGCCAACATAATATACACTGGACCCAGATCCAAGGACTTCCTATCACATCAGATCAAGTTTTTGTGGGTAAGGTGGTTTGAAATAGTCCAGGACTGTTTAGGCTGGGAGCAACATGTACCAGATACCATCAAGTTCTTACTGATGGCCAATGAGGACACATTTGGCTTTGTTGACTTGGTTAATGTGCTTAGGGCCTGCCATGTGATTCCTTCTTTTGCAGATGGTCAACTGCACCCTGATGGCATTGCAATGTCCCATTGTGCAAATGATTCAAATGGCAGATAGACCATGCTCTAGGCTCTCTGACAGTATAGTCACTGCCTGATAGCTTAAAAAATGGCAGAGCTATTCAAGAAATCAGAATGCTGGCACAGGGTGCCTAAAAATGACATTTGGGTGCTAAAATCATTTCTTCTCTTCTTTCTTCATTTCTCCATCAATTCTTCAGCTTCTTTGTTTGTTCTGATATGGGAGTTGGACTGCAATAGTCTGCATTCCTTTCTCATACCATAATGGTCATTATTCACTAGGTTCTTCTGCTTCTTGGCAGTTCTTGTGCGAGTGATGATTGCTAGATGTCAGCAGTCATCTCTTGCTCCAGGATAGTCTTCTTATGTGATAGATGGCTACAATGAGGCTCCATAGTGCTCGTCCTTCACATCAGGATCATCTTGATATTGACATTATCTTCCATGTTCACTGTACCAAACCTGTTTGGTGCATGACAGCAGTAAGTCATCACATTTGATGACTGCATACATTTATTGATCTACAGAAGCACAGCAATATATATCCAACATTTGTGCTCATTGCTCATGACATGTGTGCAATCCCTGCCACTTCCATTCCATGTGAATGGCTATTTTCTGCAGGTGCTGGGATTGCTACTGACCAACACTCACATCTAGGATCTGACCAATTTGAAGAACTGCAAGTCATGAAACATACCTGGCACAAATCAATACTGGATCGTGCTGCTGAGAATTCAAGTCAAGTGGAAGAGGTTTGGTTGGACGACTTCAAGGAGTTGCATCAGATTGATGAAGATCTTGCCAAGGATGATGAGATCCTTGCTAGACCTTCAGTAGAGACTGTCGCACTTATGATACCTATGTAGTGTAGATTTTTTGGACTGGTCCCAACTAAGACCAGTCCTGACCAGTTTTGAAAAAATTTAACCCTTTGTGTCACTGAGTGGGACTGAGACCAGTGAGACTGTGAATTGTGAGAAACCAAGACTGAAAGACCAGTCTTAACACAATAAGTCCAGTCTGGTCTCCAGTCTTTTACTGGTCCTGGGACTGGACTTTAAAACTCTATGGCCACACCACAGTGACAACAACAACAAAGTGATGTCTGTGGGACAACAATGATAGCCACATGGCCACAACACAGTGATGATGATGATGATGGGAATGATGATGACAATATGGCCACAGCACAATGATGAAGATGATGTTGATGTGACACCTGTGGCCAGTGCCACAGTGCCATGACAACAACAACAACAACAACAACAACAATAACATGGCCATGGCACAACAACAAAGAGGATGATGGTGATGGTGACAGTGACACGACAACCTCCAGCCATGACAACATGGTCACCATCTCCAGCCATCACCTCCAGCCCCATCCTCACCCAACAATGATGACAACATCCTTTTATTTACTTTGTTTTGTTATACTGCATAGTTAGTTAATAAAATTTTTACCTGATCTACTAGTAGCTGTAAGACTAGTTGTGACCTGTCAGGACTGGTTTTTGGTTGGTCTGAGAAATTTTAAAAAGACCAAGACCAAGACCAATGAAAGACCAGTTTGGTCTTTCATTGGTCTTTTTTGGTTGTGGTCTGGTCCAGTCCCAGTTTTTCTGTGGTCCTAGGACTGGACCTTTAAACACTAATAATAGTTAATCCTTGTTCTCTGCTGGCCCATGACACATGGCTGATTTTCACTCTCATCTGACCATGTCACACATGACAAAGTAGGTGCATTATGTGATTTGATTGATTGTACCTACCTGTACCCCACCCCAACCTGAACTCATTTAATTAACCCCCTTAGAATGCATGTATCATAGAGCATGCTTTCTTCAACAAAACACAATCTATTTAGACAGTTGATGTCATTAGGAAGGAGAAAATTGCTTTGTACTAGATCAAGGTGTTGATATATATTCAATTTGGAATCATAGCATGGGCAGAAGCTTACCTATCAACAAAAAAATCAGGTTTGATCAAGCCTGATTTTCTGACTGCTGTGCTAAATTGAATTTTTTTGCTGAGACAATACTTGATTCAAGATTTTATGTATTTATAAATAATGCAAACTTACACATGCGGTTTTCCACAATGATATCAAAAATGGCCTGCTGTAATTTGATATGCTCTTCATTATATTCCTGGATAGTGTTTTGGAGGGCTGCAACAATAGTACTTTGAATCCTAGACTCTTGGTATTCCTTAACTGCAAGTGCAATGATGTCCTTCTGATTTGCTTTTGCTTGTAAATAGAAGTAGGAGTATTCAAAGATGAGGATACATCCTTTGACAAATTTAGAAATTGTGGATAAGGAATGGATGTGGCTCACCAGCACCATGCATTATGCACTGCTGCACAGAAGACTCCATGTGAGATGGGCACAAAACAGGGAGTTCAAAATCATCAATGAAAAGTATTCTCTTTGTTGCAATGTCAATCATAAGCAAAGGATAAACACATGAAAAATTGACTGACATTCTATGTGGGAGATATAATGGAGATATGATGGACAGAAAACAAGAACATACCAGATTCTAAGGGAACATATGGGAACATATCAGTGAATGAGAAAATGATAACTTACTGCCTAGAAAATGTAAAATACGTAAAGGATCAGCACTGTAAAGAAGGTATAGAAATGACTAACATCCTAAAGAAGTAATGTGAGAAAAGTGCACAATAATGGCCATAAGAGGCTAATGATAGAAATTGACTGACTTGCTGAAGAAATGGAAAGGCAGGACATTAGTATGATAGTATAATAATATATACATGACATCACTCACTGTCTATTGACACACCAAAATTATTGTGAGAATAATAATAGTGAGAAAGTACAAAGTAGACCTGGGATTGAGTCACTCACACTCTATCAAGAAAATGGATGATAGTAAAGACAGTGAGACAATAAGGAATCATATCCAGCCAGATTTGAGGTGAAATCACTCACCAGCTGTAAATATGGCAATGCCAGAGTGCGATTAAAGGTAGTGAGAAGACATGCAGCTAGATGTAGTACAGAATTACTCACACACTATCAGGATAACAGGTACAAAGTGTGAGTGATAGACAATTGAAAAGTACTCAGCTGGACCCAAGAGGAAACTACTCACTTTCTGGCAAGGTAAGAAGAACAGAGTGGGAGTGAAGATCATGAGAAAATGCCCCACTGCATGAAATCACTCACTCTCTGTCAAAGGAACAGGACCAAAGTGGGGGTGAAGATGGTGATAAAACACCCAGCTGTATATGGCATAAAATCACCCACTTTCTGTCAAGACAAAATGACCAGAGTGGGGGTAAAGACAGTGAGGAGACAACCAGCTGGACCTGACATGAAATCACTCACTTCCTGTCAATGCAACAGGAAATGGGGATAAAGACAGTGAGAAGACACCAAGCTGGATCTGCTGTGAAATCACTCACTCTCTGTCAAGAAAACAGGACCAGTGTGGGGGTGAAAGGAGTGAGAAGACACCCAGTTGGACCTGCAAAGTGACTCACTTCCTGGCAAGGAAACAGGACCAGAGTGGAGGTGAAGAAAGTGAGAAGACACCCAGCTGGACCTGCCATGAAATCACTCACCCTCTGTCAAGGCAAAAGAACCAGAGTGGGAGTGGAGAAAGTGAGAAGACACCCAGCTAGATCAGCCATAAAATCACTCACCCACTGTAAAGGCAACAGGACCAGAGTGGGGGTGAAGACAGTTAGAAGACACCCAGCTAAACCTGCCATGAAATCACTCACTTGCTGTCAAGGCAACAGGACCAGAGTGAGGGTGAAGACAGTGAGGAGACACCCAGCTGGACCTGGTATGAAATTACTCACAGACTGTCAAGCAACAGAACCAGAGTGTGGGTGAAGACAGTGAGAAGACACCCAGCTGGACCTGGTATAAAATCACTCACCCACTATCAAGGCAACAGGACCAGAGTGGGGTGAAGATAGTGAGAAGACACCCAGCTGGACCTGCCATGAAATCACTCACAGACTGTCAAGCCAACAGGACAAGAGTGGGAGTGAAGACAGTGAGGAGACACCCAGCTGGACCTGCCATGAAATCACTCACAGACTGTCAAGGCAACAGGACCAGGGTGAGGGTGAGGACAGTGAGAAGACACCCAGCTGGACCTGCCATGAAATCACTCACTCCCTGTCAAGGCAACAGGACCAGAGTTGGGGTGAAGACAGTGAGAAGACACCCAGCTGGACCTGCTAAGAAATCACTCACCCACTGTCAAGGCAACAGGATCAGAGTTGGGGTGGAGACAGTGAGAAGACACCCAGCTGGACCTGCCATGAAATCACTCACAGACTGTCAAGGCAGCAGGACCAGAGTGAGAGTGAAGACAGTGAGGAGACAACTAGCTGGACTTGACATGAAATCACTCACAGGCTGTCAAGGCAACAGGACCAGAGTGGAAGTGAAGACAGTGAGGAGACAACCAGCTGGACCTGACATGAAATCACTCACTTCCTGGCAATGCAACAGGCAGTGAGGGTGAAGACAGTGAGAAGACACTCAGCTGGACCTCTATGAAATCACTCACCCACTGTCAAGGCAATAAGACCAGAGTGGGAGTGAAGACAGTGAGGAGACACCCAGCTGGACCTGCTATGAAATCACTCACAGACTGTCAAGGCAACAGGATCAGAGTGGTGGTGAAGACAGTGAGGAGACACCCAGCTGGACCTGCCATGAAATCACTCACAGACTGTCAAGGCAACAGGAGCAGAGTGGGGGTGAAGACAGTGAGAAGAAACCCAGCTGGACCTGCCATGAAATCACTTACACACTGTCAAGGCAACAGGACCAGGTTGGGGGTGAAGACAGTGAGAAAACCAGCTTGACCTGGTATGAAATCACTCACCCACTGTAAAGGCCACAGGACCAGAGTGGGGGTGAAGACAGTGAGAAGACACCCATCTGGACCTGCCATGAAACCACTCACCAACTGTCAAGGCAACAGGACCAGAGTGAGAGTGAAGACAGTGAGGAGACAACCAGCTGGTCCTGCCATGAAATCACTCACACCCTATCAAGGGAACAGGATCAGAGTGGGGGTGAAGACAGTGAGAAGACATCCAGCTGGTCCTGCCATGAAATCACTCACTCTCTGTCAAGGCAACAGGACCAGAGTGGGGGTGAAGACAGTGAGAAGACACCCAGCTGGTCCTGCCATGAAATCACTCACAGGCTGTCAAGGCAACAGGACCAGAGTGGGGGTGAAGATAGTGAGAAGAAACCCAGCTGGACCTGGTATAAAATCACTCACCCACTATCAAGGCAACAGAACCAGTGTGGGGGTGAAAAGAGTGAGAAGACACCCAACTGGACCTGCCATGAAATCACTCACAGACTGTCAAGGCAACAGGGCAAGAGTGGGAGTGAAGACAGTGAGGAGACAACCAGCTGGACCTGCCATGAAATCACTCACATCCTGTCAAAGCAACAGGAGCAGAGTGGGGGTGAAGACAGTGAGAAGACACCCATCTGGACCTGCCATGAAACCACTCACCAACTGTCAAGGCAACAGGACCAGAGTGAGAGTGAAGACAGTGAGGAGACAACCAGCTGGTCCTGCCATGAAATCACTCACACCCTATCAAGGGAACAGGATCAGAGTGGGGGTGAAGACAGTGAGAAGACACCCAGCTGGACCTGCCATGAAATCACTCACAGCCTGTCAAGGCAACAGGATCAGAGTGGGGGTGAAGACATGAAATCACTCACTCTCTGTCAAGGCAACAGGACCAGAGTGGGAGTGAAGACAGTGAGAAGACACCAGCTGGACCTGCCATGAAATCACTCACATACTGTCAAGGCAACAGGACCAGGGTGGGGGTGAAGACAGTGAGGAGACAACCAGCTGGACCTGACATGAAATCACTCACTTCCTGGCAATGCAACAGGAAGTGAGGGTGAAGACAGTGAGAAGACACCCAGCTGGACCTGGTATGAAATCACTCACCCACTGTCAAGGCAACAGGACCAGGTTGGGGGTGAAGTCAGTGAGAAGACACCCAGTTGGACCTGCCATGAAATCACTCACATCCTGTCAATGCAACAGGACCAGAGTGGGGATGAAGACAGTGAGAAGACACCCAGCTGGACCTGCCATGAAATCACTCACAGCCTGTCAAGGCAACAGGATCAGAGTGGGGGTGAAGACATGAAAACACTCACTCCCTGTCAAGGCAACAGGACCAGAGTGGGGGTGAAGACAGTGAGAAGACATCCAGCTGGACCTGCCATGAAATCACTCACTCTCTGTCAAGGCAACAGGACCAGAGTGGGGGTGAAGGCAGTGAGAAGACACCCAGCTGGTCCTGCCATGACATCACTTACTCTCTGTCAAGGCAACAGGCCACAATAGTAACCCATGTACCATTGTATGATTAGCTGCCTTCTGTTGCATTCACCAGACAACCAATCACCTATAAACAGATCTCCATTAACATGATAAGCAATACCAATGCTGACAATACCTTTAGATATGGCATCCAATCCAGAATCCCAAACTCCAATGCTTTTTTGTCAAATGGACCATATGCTTTCTTCATAATGTATCTACAAATGATCAGTTCCATTATGTAACAGCCACAGGAAGGTAACCTTCTTACTTGACAGCATATTCAATGTTCAGGTTGAAATTGACTTGTTGTGCTGACATCAGAAGCTGTTGCACTCCCATATCATCCAGTGCATTGGTTGTGCACCTTAGAAGTGGGTCGCAATCTGCATTGGCTTTATTCATACCTGCACATATAAGCAAAATCAGCACAAGCCTACACCTAAATGAATTGATACCCCCCAGACAGTGCCAAACAGTCATTAGGATGGTACTTGCACTCTGCCAACTGGTCTTCAACTCGTTTCTTCACCTCTATCAGTAGCTGTTTGACTAATTCCCCTGCCTGTAACTTTGCTTTTTTCACTGTCAACCCTTCATCCCTAAGATGCCCAATTGCCTCTAATTCCAAGGCATCAGCCTTGGTCAACACCACAATCACAGGAACTATCCCATGTATTTTCAGAACCCTGTGCTATTACCATAACAGACTATCTCACCATTTCCTGTGTTGCATTCATTGAAGAAGAGCTCTTCTGCAGCCAAAATTGGCCTTTCAGAATCAGTCAATGGAATACAATACCTGCCCCACTTAGGATCAGTTATCTGTTACTCAGTTATAGTATGACCTTACCATATTGCATGGATTCGCTTTTCTAATTTCGTTGTGGCTGCACGGTCCATGAGAAATTTCTTCATCAACTTTACCTCCTCCTCTGAACCAGCCTCAAATCCTCTGGAGTCGTGAAAGATGAAGCCTGTATTGCTCCGAAAAATCAATTCATTTTCAATGCTATGTTCTCCTCGCTGAGGACAGTCAGTGACTTGGTGTAACGGGCAGGTCATGAACTCACCTCCAGAGATCCCTGCACAACATTAGGATCAATCTGGGAATTGGCATGTTTCAGCAAGTTGACATAATGAATGATAAATTATAATGTGAGATGATATAGCCATACCTCATCTCCATCAGAGTTGAAGACCTCCGGGAGCTCGGTGGTGTTGCAAATGCGCTGTAAGAGTGTTGTTTTACCAGCATTGGATCTGCCGATGACAAGGACTCTAAAACGACCAATGCGATCGAAGTGCTCTCTGGCGATCGCAGGGTCCATGCGAGGGATACTTCCCATAGAGTCGCCTAGAGTCACTGTTCGGTCACTAGTACTATCCGATCCATCCACGATATTGAGCCTAAACTTACTCGCGTTGGAACTTGAGCAAGGCTGAAACCTTTCAGTGGGTTGAAGAACCATGGTGATCGCGAAAAAGTGGCGTGTCGAGTAGAGGTAGGTGGTGGTTAGGGCACAAGGCTGAGACTTGCAAGCGTCGCACGGATGACACGAGGTATCAGTGCATCGCCTCGCTCATACCATCTGGGGCCATGGGCGCTAGTGAGCTACAATGTTTTCTTCTCGCCATGCAATTCATTGTGCAAGACACGTATCCGATATCTGGTACCCATGCCAAGGACAGAAATACAGCGGCTAGCGTTGGGCAACTGATTTGCAGACGCATTAGTGTGTGTGCTTATGAGAAGCAGTGTGTTATTATGCTAACATAGCTGTTGAGTCAAGTACTAAGTACATTTCAAAGACCGTTATTATCACCGTATAATATGTAAATCCTACTGCAAACTTGGAAACAGTGCCTTAGAAGTCCGAGCTCCAGCCATCGCAAAGCTTTCAACCAGTTCCGCTGAGGAACCCGGTCGCATACAAAGTTGTCATGAGGAAGAAAAGATATATCACGAACCTACTGATACACAGATCACTTAATTACCTCCTCGAGACCATTACAGAAGCGATCAACGCTCCGTCAGAGCTCCAAGAACACCAATCACCATCCACCGCGCATACTCATCCAACTTCGCAGCGACAGGCATTCCTGCATGAGCAAAGTTGATGGTAGCACTCCTAAACGAGTATATGACGACGCCCGTAATGAATCCAGCGACAGCATATGCAAGGAACACGAGTGGAAGCGAAAGCATGATGCTTCGGCGCTGAAAGACCCGTATCAGTGACTGATGGACAGAGTCGTGAACAAGGGATAACGTTTACAGGAAGCAGAACAAAGCCTTCTCCAGCGGTTTGTGCGGCACCCTGTGCCATTTCTAATTTATACCGGAAAATAGATACGAAAGATGTGACCATGCTCAGCACAGGGCATCATGAAATGGCGACCAAACCTCCAATCTGGGCTATACTATCCAATTCTGGCAGGGTCATGAGCATCACCAAGGCACCGAGGGTGATGGCCGACTGTGGTTAGGAGATGAGTATAACTTTCAAAAACATGGATGCGGCCCTCACCACGAGACATGCACACGCGCCGATGATGAATAGTGGAGCGCTGCTCGGCGTAGCTGTATTGTTCTCCACGTCAAAGTGACTACTGTATCTTGCTCTGTCGACGAAGAGGAACGGGATCCCTAGGCATAGTATCCCGACAACGATTTCCAGCACTGTGCGATGGATTGGCGTGTGCTTCGCAGTGTGTATGTGACTGATGTCGCGGGGTAGGGGTCTGTGCGGCCTGAAGTAAACCTGGCGCCAATGTGCTGCGTGTAGTGTACAAGATAAGGCGGGGATTCCGTGCAGTCGATGCAAAAAAAAAAAAGAACGTTACCGACTAGTAATAGGATTCGTGCGACCATGCGCGTGTATGAAAGACCAGATTGCTGACCAGGATCTGAGAGAAACTATCAGAAACGGCAAGACAATGTAGAATGGGCGCCGCACTATTGAGTAGTCTGATGAGTTCCTGACATTCCTCCTGGCTAAACGGAGGCTGGATGAGCTGTGGATGCAAAGAAGCCGATCGGTATAGGACCAATGAAGAGCGTCGGCGGCCTCCTGTGTCGACGGGTGTGTAAGAACGACATGAGCAGGGTGCATCTCGATGTAGGACTAGTATCTGTACATGTCATCGAGCCCTGTAAAAACATGAGCACCTCCGATATCAGCGAAGTAGGTACGGGGACGCACTGTCGTTTTCTCCCGACAGAGGCAGGTCATCGAAAGGCAGAATCCGACGATACCTATGGTCCGCCCAATGAATGACACGCCGTCCGGGCGTCTTCTGTCTCCTCCATCCCATCGCCTTGTAGCTCGGCCTAATCCATATTTCGCATCGCTCCGGTACACTGTCCACCGCATCAATCGCACCAGTTATCTGATCGAGTTTGAAAAAGTTTCGCAGATCGAGATCCGTCGTTGCGCTTTTACGAGGGTTGCCGAAGTATCTGAGTCCGTGGGGAAGTATGTACTCGAACCATCCGCGGTCGGCGTAGGGCATCGTGGCTGAGCCGTAACTGTAGTTCCTTGCGGATCCGTTGATGTCGAATTGGGGTGGTTGTGCCCATCGGGGAGTTGGCTGTGTAACGGAGCGGAAAGAGGTATCGATTGGTGGCGTTGACGGACGGGATACAACGGGACGACAGTCGCTGAAAAGAGATGTTAAGAAAAGTGCGGTAGAATTTTGGGGAAGTGCGTACTCTGCCTTGCTGAGGTAGTCCCTACAATCGCCAAGACTGTATCCAGATGGTTGACGAGAGGGTCAATGGGGTGCGTCAACTACCTGCCCATCCTCAGAGGACATTCATGACTTACCGGGTCGAAATGACTTCGTGGAATAAGCGAAGTGGGATTGTTACTGGTTCGGTTTCTGGCATCATCGTGTCGTCTCTTGGTGAACGTGGGTCGAATGGCCTGCAAGCTCGGTAAGAAATGCACATAGACACATACACGACGTAGCTTACTCTGGTACATGGACTGTCTCAGCAGGTGAGAGGGCAGTAGCAGCCTGCTCTGGTACAGCCGGTTGGGCTGGCGCACGCTTTGAATCAGCAAATGGGTCATCCTGGACACTAACAACCCTTCAGTTTCACACTCCAATCGCAAACATTAAGTGCAGGAAACCTACGTAGCAGAGGCGCCCTGATGGAACCCAATATGGCTGGAATTGCTCAGTTATAGGTACTCCCGGGGAGTTCCTGCTCGCGCGGCTGGAACGAACTAAGACTCGCCTTCCTGCTCTGCAACGCAGCCGGTGCGATGGGTACACCATACGACGACGACGACCCGGGCCTGCGAATGGAGGACCCCAAAGACTGTTTCTGGGACACGATGCGCTCCTGTACGGGTGCACCTTGACTTTCAGGAGACGCAGTGGCTTCACTGGCGCGTGCATGTTCTGTCCAGACATCTGCGGGATTCTCAGTGGTCTCGGGTGGAACTGCGGGGCTAGTAGCGGATGCAGCAGACGAGGCGTGGTGGATGTCAAAGTATCCGAATTGGGATGACGCAGGAGGTTGCTGCGCGGGAGGTTTGGTTGGCGTGGAGGGTGGTGCGGAGACACGTGCTGGTGGAGTGGATGGTTTGGATGAGGGCGCTGAGGCTGGTGCAGGAGCGGGTGCTGCCTCAGAAGCAGGTGCTGGCTGGGTATCTGGTACTGACAGTTCTCGGGCTCGTCGGTGAAGACTGACGGAGCATGGTCTGTAGGATCGTTGACGACGAGAGTTGGAATGGGCTGGGCAGGGGGAGGTGCGGGGACTTCTTCAGGTACAGACGGTGCTGGAGTAGGACCGCGAGCTGACTCTGTACCTTCAGCAGAGATGACCTCTCCGGAAAGCATGGAGGACGGTCCTTTCAGGAGAGCAGGTGTGGGGTCAGGAGATAAGGCTGCAGCCTCGCAAATGGGCGATTCAGGAATAGGGCTGGGCGGCGATACAGCGGGTTGAGCTGGGGTCTGTAGTTTGGTGAGGGATGAACTGGAGTCCTTGCGCTCGAGTGTGGGTGGATAAGAGCCTGTGGTGGATGCGGTATCGACGTACGTGATCCCAGATAGATCGCACACCAAGCGCGATCTGTGGCCACGGCCGTCTGACTCTGAAGTCATCGGTAGCCTGATGCACGCGATCCGCAAAACACGCAAAGGTGCTGACACACACTCAGCCCCGCGCAGACAACGCATATATACGAACGCACGCACCCATCGCGAAAGAAGGCGCTCATGGTGCGCTCGTGCTCGCCTTGTTCCCATTTCTCCCACCAAGGGATAAGTCTGCCATTTGCATCGGTGCATTGTCCTGCATGTCTTCGTTTCTTTCTTTCTTTCTGTCGTTGGAGGGCTTCTTCCTCTGTGGCGAGTTTTACGGTGGGCAGACTGGCATGCGCGTCTACCTCGATGACCTTGCCTTGCTCGTCCACGGTGCGAGCATATCCCGCGGGGATGAAGTCCTTGAAAGGGATGATGACGACACCGGGTGGGGGAGGGAACGGAGGAAAGTCGATCCGCTGGTGTTGGTTGGCTCTGGTAAGAGGTGGGAGAAGACAGTGAGTGTCATGCCGGGGATCTGTGGTCGACAGACACGGGGATGGGCCAGATTAGGAAGGTGGATCGCAGATTCGCAGTGAGATTCACGTCCATCATCTCCGCGGACGAGCCTTCGTTGAGCTGGGTGCGACATCGCAACGCACCTAGACGGAGGAGGGAATGGCTGGCCTTGCTCATCAGCACCAGCACCAGGGTTATCGACACCACCGATCGTCAGGGTCAACGGGGAGCGTCGGCGCGGGTGGGAGTGGAAGCGGCGGAGGAAATGAGGGAGGGGGGCAAGAGGGGGCAAGTCCAATTGCAAGGGTGCGTCTCCTGTCCTGTATACCTGCTGCTAACCCCTGCGACACTTGGCAGCAGCCTAGTGTCCTGCAGCTCTCCTTCACTGTCCATCTCCCAATTCGTAGAGTAGTAAGACGCTGCACGTGCTGTTGCAGCACGTCCAACGCTTTTTCCCTCAACTTCCGACGCCAGAGCTGCCCGGTCATTCCAACGAACAGCCGTCGCTTTGCCTTGTCGCACACCTCAACCAACGCAGATGAGCCCGTTTTTTTGAGAGGGCACCCCATTGCACATGTTACAAGCAGTTTCGTCTATCCACAGAGCCGGTCTCCTCCGCACGGACCTCGTCGCTCGCGGGGTCGACCAACCTCTCGGGTGGCGCGTCGCTCTACTTCACCGATCCTCCTTAGTCACTGACCGACAGCACGTAATGAGTGCGATGTTCTTTGGGAGGCCGCGCAGACCATTCAACGGTGGAAGGAGCTTCCCGAGCCCACATTCTGAATCAGTGTTTTTTTAAAGCTTCGGTGGGTCTACTAGTACTATGACACCTTCTCATCATCTGTAGCACAGGGAGTATACGGCGGACTGTAGAGGATATTGCAGGGGGCATCCTTCGTCAGATGATCTGGCTTCGGACAGTGCTCGATGAGGGATGATACGGTCTCGAAACTTTCCTTGTCCACGGCATTCCACGGCCAGTGTACGATGTCATCCTCCAGCATCGTATCTGGGCATGAGAAAAGATTACGTTCGAAGCGCGAATCCTTGACTGTATGTCTCCTCCCACTCCTCTCTTCGCCAATCGCCGTCCCAGCTTTTCGGTTTGGGGACTCACTGTATGCGAAATCGTACGGTCTACTTGGAGCAAGAACTGCAACCGTACGAAGATGCCAAGTATCACTACAAACTTGGAGGTTCGTCGCGAGTCGGAGCCATTAGACCAGCCCGATTGTAGCGTTCAGAGCTTTACCCATCCTGTAACTGTGTCTGTGCTCGACTGTGATAACTGATGATACATTTTACCATTGCTAGTAATGCTACACTGTCTGCGATAAGAGTCCCGCCGCCAGTCCCATGGCCCCAATGTGGATAAACCTATGAAACTTCCTCGTCGGACTGGATGACTTGTCTTGTGGCCATGGTGTTTGCGTCGCGGCACCACTAGAAATTTGCAGCGTCTGTCATATCGTGTCTATCGATTCACCCAGATCGGCGGAGAG
>Ga0307516_10005583_pt1 | contig 14984 bp, 12 predicted proteins | sample 19_EM_MG_FD_203310 | JGI IMG/M metagenome (GOLD analysis project Ga0307516, IMG submission 203310) | Populus trichocarpa ectomycorrhiza microbial communities from riparian zone in the Pacific Northwest, United States - 19_EM | ecosystem: Host-associated > Plants > Roots > Unclassified | place...
CGGTGGCAGCACCGGAAGTGTCGAGGTAGCCGCTGAGCCGGACCTGACCGTTACCCAGCGGGCTGAGCGTGAACCCCCGCTTACGGTGCGCCTTAGCCTCCTGCCGGGCCAGGAACTCCGCCTCCCGTTCCTCGGCGACCTCGGGGGCGACATACTCCAGGATCCGTGCCCCGAGCTTGCCCAGGGTGACCGGGTCGAAGTCGTCGGCCCAGTCGATCAGCATGGCCTCGGCTTTGTCGGTGATCTCTGGTCCCAGGTCCGGTGGTAGGTCCGCGAGCGTGGTCGCGATGGTCGTGGCGTGTTCGGTGGAGACGGCACCCGTGCAGGCGGCGGTGTCCAGCACCGGCCGTGTGTTCAGGGCTTCAGCGAGTTTGACTAGCCGCGTCGCGGTGGCGGGGCTGACCCGCAGCTGCTGGCGTAGCCACACGGCGGTGCTGGTCGCCGCGTGTGCCCGCGGCAGACCCTGTGATTGCGCCTGCCAGACCAAATGCGCCACCACCGCGGTCAGCTGCTGCACCCCAGCCCAAGCCTGCACCAAACACCCGACCAGATCCCCATCCGGGACAGCCCAGGCAGGGGCTTCGGCACACACAGCAGCCGCGCGGCGGGCCTCGGACAACAACTCCAACACCCGACCAACTTAGAACAGACGTACGACAGGACGAGGAGCCCTGTGGATAACCCCTACCAGCTCCCGGGCTCGCAGCGTCGATGGCGCCCACCCGGATGCGGCCGTTCCGCGGCGAGGTGGGATGCCGAAGGAGCCAAAGGTCAGCGCCAAGTCCGGTGTCGGCGATCTCGATGACCGAGGGGGTGGCGAACTCGATGGTGGTGGGGATGCGGGCCTGTTCACGGCGCTGCAGGTCGGTGGTCCGGGACTCGGCGTGGAGCTTGCCGTCGACCCGCTAAAACGCCATCGGGGTGACGCCGAAACGCGGCCGCCCGGGACATCGGTGGCCCGGGCGGCCGCGGTCAGGTCAGTTCAGCTCAGACGCCGGCGAGCTTGCGGTTCGACGAGCGCAGGTAGACCGCCCACGTAACCAGCACGCACAGCGCGTAGAAGGCGATGAAGCCGATGTAAGCCGCATCCGCCGTCTTGTAGGTCAGGAACGACTGCCGGAAGGCCAGGTTCACCAGCACCCCGCCGAAGGCGCCGATCGCGCCGGCGATGCCGATCACCGCGCCGGACAGCCGGCGGGCCTCGTGCTCGTCGCCCGGGTTCTTCAGCGCGAAGATCCGGGGGATCATCTTGTACGTCGAGCCGTTGCCGATGCCGCTGAAGACGAACAGCGCGATGAAGCCGACCAGGTACAGCGGCAGCGAGCGCAGTTGCGAGGCGATCAGCACGATGCTCGCGCCGGCCGCCATCGCGACGAAGTTCCAGAAGGTGACCCGGGCGCCGCCGAGGCGGTCCGCCAGCGCCCCGCCGACCGGGCGGATCAGCGAGCCCAGCAGCGGACCCAGGAAGGTCAGGTACGCGGCCTTGACCGGGGTGCTGAAGTCGTCGTGGAACTGCACCTGCAGCACCTGGCCGAAGGCGAAGCCGAAGCCGATGAACGAGCCGAAGGTGCCGATGTAGAGCAGCGCCATGATCCAGGTGTGGCCCTCGCGGGCGGCGTCGCGCATGCCGCGCTTCTCGTTGCGCGCCTGCGTCAGGTTGTCCATGTACAGCGCCGCGCCGAGGGTGGCGAGCACGATCAGCGGGATGTAGATGCCGGCGACGATGCCCGGGTGGCCGGCGCCGAAGACGGCGAGCACGAACAGGGCGACCAGTTGCAGGGCCGCCACGCCGAGGTTGCCGCCGCCGGCGTTGATGCCCAGGGCCCAGCCCTTGAGCCGGTCGGGGTAGAACGCGTTGATGTTCGTCATCGACGACGCGAAGTTGCCGCCGCCGACACCCGCGATCGCGGCCAGCACGACCAGCGTCGTGTACGAGACGCCCGGCTTGATCATGAAGGAGGCCAGGACCGCCGGGATCAGCAGCAGCGCCGCGCTGAAGATGGTCCAGTTGCGACCGCCGAAGCGGGCCACCGCGAACGTGTAGGGAATCCGCAGCGCGCCGCCGACCAGGGCGGGAATCGCGGTCAGCAGGAACTTGCCGGCCGGGTCGATGCCGTACGCGGGGCCGAGGAAGAGCACCAGCGCCGACCACAGCGTCCACACCGAGAAGCCGATGTGCTCGGAGAAGATCGAGAAGATCAGGTTGCGGCGGGCGATCCGCGCGCCGGTGCGCTCCCAGAACGACTTGTCCTCGGGCCGCCAGTCGTCGATCCAGTGTCCGCGGACGGTCAGCGGTGGGCGTTCAAGGCGGGGGGTGGGGGTGGCGGTAGCGGTCATGACGGGACCTCCGAGGCAGCAGCTAACGAGGAGATGACGAGATGGCCGTCGGCATCGACGGAGACGTGATAAACGGTCAGGTCGCTCTCCCCGGAGAGGGAGCAACCGGTCTTGAGATCGAACGCGTTCAGGTGCAGCGGGCAGACGACGACCTTGTTGTCGATCTGCCCGTCGGCCAGCGGCCCGCCACGGTGCGGGCACAGGGCTTGCAGGGCGCGCAGCGAGCCGTCGCGCAGCCGGAAGACCGCGACCATCTCGCCGTCGACGGCGTAGGTGCGTCCCTCGCCGATCGGGATATCGTCAACGGGGCCTAGCCGGGTCATACGACCTCCCTGATCGGAACCTGCGGAAGCACGAGGAGCGGCAGCGAGGTGCGGAACTGCCCGGGGGTGGCGGGCGCTGCCCGCTCCTTCCACGGATCCCGGTACGCGCCCACCGCGGCGACGACAGCGGCGTCCAGGTCGGCGGCGATCCCCTCGGAGTCGTCGACCACCACCGCGCGGATGTGCTCGATGCCCAGCCGGGGCACCCAGGCGTAGGTGCGCTCGAGCCAGTTGGCGCTCTGCCGGTAGTACTGCAGGAAGCGCCCGGTCAGCGTGATGACTTCCTCGGGCGAGCTCACCGTGGCGAGCAGGTCGCCCTTGCGGACGTGCGCACCGGCCGCACCGCCGACGTAGATCTCCCAGCGGCCGCCGTCGATGGCGACCACCCCGAGGTCCTTCACGTACGCCTCGGCGCAGTTGCGCGGGCACCCGGTGACCGCGAGTTTCATCTTGCCGGGGCCCTCGAGACCCTGGTAACGCTCCTCGATCGCGATGCCCAGCGCGGTGGAGTCACCGACACCGAAGCGGCAGAAGTCGGAGCCGACACAGGTCTTCACGGTCCGGAAGCTCTTGGCGTACGCGTACCCGGACGGCATGTCCAGGTCCGCCCACATCGCCGGAAGCTGTTCCTTCGGCACGCCGAGCAGGTCGATGCGCTGGCCGCCGGTGAGCTTGACCATCGGCACGTTGTACTTCTCGGCGACCTCGGCGATCCGCTTCAGCTCGGCCGGGGTGGTGACGCCGCCCTTCATCTGCGGTACGACCGAGAAGGTGCCGTCCTTCTGGATGTTGCCGTGCACCCGGTCGTTGATGAAGCGGGCGTCCCGCTCGTCGATGTACTCCTCGCCCCACATCATCTTGAGCAGCGAGGCGAGGCCCATCTTGCTCTTGGCGTCCTCCTCGCCGCCGGGCACCAGCTTGGCGAAGACCGACGAGACCGAGCGCAGCCCGTACTGCCGGATCGCGGCCATCAGCTCCGGCTTGGGCATCGGTACGCCGGGGACGTACCAGCTCGCCTTGGGGTCCTCCTCGACGGCGCCGCCGGCGGCCCACTCGACGATCCGCTGCACCAGTGGCTTGCAGGTGCCGCAGCCCTTGCCGGCGCGGGTCTTGTCCATCACGCCGCTGATCGTCTTGCAGCCGGCGTTGACGACGCCGCAGATAGCGCCCTTGCTGACGCCGTTGCAGTTGCAGACCTGGGCGTCGTCCGGCATGTCCTCGGGCTTGACCTCGCCGGCCGGGCCGCCGATGTCGAAGAGCAGTTCGGCCCGCTCCTCCGGCAGGGCCTGGGCCCGGTCGAACGACTGGATCAGGCCGGCGGCCTTGCTGTTGTCGCCGACCAGGATCGCACCGACCAGCGCCCCGTCGCGGATGATGAGCTGCTTGTAGATGCCCTTCTTCGGCTCGTTGTAGATGATCACTTCGTCGTCGTCGGTCTCCGGCGCGATGAGGCCCATCGAGGCGACGTCGATGCCGGCGACCTTCAGCTTGGTGGAGAGCTTCGAGCCGTCGTAGGCGGCCTCGGTGTCCCGGCCGGTGATGTGGTCGGCGAGCACCTTCGCCTGGTCCCACAGCGGCGCGACCAGGCCGTAGAGGTCGCCGCGGTGCTGGGCGCACTCGCCCACCACGTAGATGTCGTCCTCGCCGGCGGCGCGCATCTGGTCGTCGACCACGATGCCCCGCTCGACGGTCAGCCCGCTCTCCGCGGCGACCTGGGTGTTCGGCCGGATGCCGGCGGCCACCACGATCACGTCGCAGTCGATGACCGTGCCGTCGGCCAGCTTCACCCCGGTGACCCGGTCCTTGCCGAGGATCTCGGTCGTCATCGCGTTGGTGATGACCTTGATGCCGAGCTTGTTCTCGACGCTGGCCTGCAGCATGTGGCCGGCCTTCTCGTCGAGCTGCCGCTCCATCAGGTGCCCCATGGCGTGCAGCAGCGTCACGTGGCTGACGTGGCTCTGCAGGCCGCGGGCCGCCTCCAGGCCGAGCAGGCCGCCGCCGATCACGACCGCGCGCTCGTGATCCCGGGCGTAACGGATCATGCCGCGGGTGTCGTCGAGCGTGCGGAAGGCGAAGACGCCCTGGTGGTAGCCGCGCTTGGGGTTGCTGATGTTCTTGATCGGCGGGGTCCACGAGCTGGAGCCGGTCGCGATGATCAGCTTGTCGTACGGGGTGGACGTCCCGTCGGCCGCGATCACCACCTTGGCGCCCCGGTCGATCTTCTCGATCCTGGCGCCGACGTGCAGCTTGATGTCGTTGTCCGCGTACCAGCCCAGGTCGTTGAGGAAGATCCCGGCCTCGTCCTCCACCCCGGCGAGCAGGTTGGAGAGCATGATCCGGTTGTAGTTGCCGTACGGCTCGTCGCCGAACATCGTGATGGCGAACCGGTCCCCGCCGTTGCGCGCGAGGATCTCCTCGACCGTGCGGGCGCCGGCCATGCCGTTGCCGATGACCACTAGTCGCTGCATCAGACCTCCACCAGCCCCAGGTCGGAGCGGATCAGTGCGTCGGCCGGGTTGCCGCCGCGGAAGGAGAAGAACTGCGCGACGACGTTGTCGGGCACGTGGTTCAGGACCTTGCGGGCTGTGGGGCGCACCTAGGTGGTCCTCTCGTGATCGGGAACGAGGGTGATCTTTACCGCGCAGGCCTTGAAGGCGGGCATCTTGGAATGCCGGTCGAGGGCGGGGTCGGTGAGCAGGTTGACCGCCTGGTCGCCGCCCCAGTGGAAGGGCGCGAAGACGGTGTCCGGCCGGATGCCGGGGTTGAGCCGGGCCCGGAAGCGGGCCTTGCCGCGGCGGCTGGCCAGCTCGACCATGTCGCTGTCGGCGACGCCGAGCCCGCGGGCCAGGTCCGGGTGCAGCTCGACGCGGGGCTCGGGCAGCGAGACCGTCAGCGCGGCGACCCGGCGGGTCTGGTTGCCGCTCTGGTACTGCTGCATGTTGCGGCCGGTGGTCAGCACGTACGGGTAGTCGCGGTCCGGCATCTCGTGCGGGTCGCGGTGCTCGACGCGGACGAACCGGGCACGCCCGTCGGCGGTCGGGAAAGTGTCGGCGAACAGTCGCGGCGTACCCGGGTGGTCCTCGGCCGGGCACGGCCAGAAGACGCCCTGCTCGGCCTCGATCCGCTCGTAGGTGATGCCGGCGTAGTCGGCGATCCCGCCGGCGCTGGCCCGGCGCAGCTCGTCGAAGACCGTCCGCGGGTCGTCGCTGAAGAACCGCCCGCGGCCGAGCCGGTCCGCCAGCCCGCTGAGGAACTGCAGGTCGGTGCGGACGTCCGGGGGCGGCGGGAGCGCCATCTTGCGGCGGATGACCCGGCCCTCCAGGTTGGTCATCGTGCCCTCCTCCTCGGCGAACTGGGCCGTGGGCAGCACCACATCGGCCAGCGCCGCGGTCTCGGAGAGGAAGATGTCGGAGACGACCAGCAGGTCCAGCGCGCGCAGCCGGTCGATGACGTGCCCGGCGTGTGGCGCGGAGACGGCCATGTTGCTGGCCAACACCAGCAGGGCCCGGACGCCGCCGTCGGTGCCGAGGCGGTCGAGCATCTCGTAGGCGGACTTGCCGGGCTGCGGCAGTTCGTCCGGGTCGATCCCCCAGACGCCGGCGACGTGCGCGCGGGCGGCGGGGTCGTCGAGGCGGCGGTAGCCGGGCAGCTGGTCGGCCTTCTGCCCGTGCTCGCGGCCGCCCTGGCCGTTGCCCTGGCCGGTGATGGTGCCGTAGCCCGAGTACGGCCGGCCCACCAGTCCCAGGGCCAGGGCCAGGTTCAGGTACGCCTGCGCGGTGTCGGTGCCGTTGCTGTGCTGCTCGGCGCCGCGGGCGGTGAGGATCATCGACGGGCGCTCGCGGGCCAGCAGCCGGACGGTCTCGCGCAGGTCGGCCTCGCTGACGCCGGTCATCCGCTCGACCCGCTCGGGCCAGTAGGAGGCGACCGAGGCGCGCACCCCGTCGAAGCCGGTGGTCCGGTCCCGGATGTAGTCCTCGTCGACCAGGCCCTCCCGGACCGCGATGTGCAACAGGCCGTTGGCCAGCGCCAGGTCCGTGCCGGGCAGGGGTTGCAGATGCCGGTACGCGCCGGCGGCGGTCGCCGTCCGGCGCGGGTCGACGACGATGTGCCGGGCACCCTCGGCCCGCCCGGAGTCGAGGTACTGCATGGACGGCGGCATCGCGTCGGCCGGGTTGGCACCGACCAGCAGCACCGTCCTGGCCTGTGCCACGTCCTCCAGCGGGAACGGCAGGCCGCGGTCGATGCCGAGGGCCCGGTTCGCCGCGGTGGCGGCCGAGGACATGCAGAAGCGCCCGTTGTAGTCGATCGACGCGGACCGCAGCGCCACCCGGACGAACTTGCCGAGCGTGTACGCCTTCTCGTTGGTCAGGCCGCCGCCGCCGAACGCGCCCACGCTGTCGAGGCCGTACTCCCGCTGGCTGCGCTGGATGCCGGCGACGATGCGCTCGTACGCCTCCTCCCAGGTGGCCTCGCGCAGCGGGCTGGTGCGGTCGGCCGCGTCCTTGCGGACCAGGGGGGTCAGCAGCCGGTCCGGGTGGTCGAGCAACTCCGCGGCGGTCCAGCCCTTGGCGCACAGGCCACCGCGGTTGACCGGAAACTCGGCGGGCTCGAGGCGGACACCCGGCAGCCCGGGCGTCAGCAGGATGCCGCACTGCAATGCGCAGTACGGGCAATGTGTCTCGGTCACCGTCACATGGATGATGCTCGCCGGTAACCATTTCCTCACCGGACCGTTGCGGTTGCCACGGCGTTCGGAAAACCCTACAACCGGCTCGGGGCCATTGTGAGGTGGTGGTATCGGGCCAGGACCAGGTCAACCACGGCCGGGTCCGCGCACAACGGCGGCGTCACCAGGTCCGCGCCGGCCCGGTGCAGCGAGGAGTAGAACAGCCCCTCGGCCAGCAGGTACGCCGCGATGGTGATCCGCCGGGCGCCCTCGGCCCGGAGCCGGGCCACCACCTCCGGCACCCGCAACTCGGTCCCGGACGCGTAGGCCACGTGCGCGCCCAGCCGCTCGGCGACCGCGGCGATGTCGGCCCGCCAGGACGGATCGGAGGAACCGGCGGCGGCGAGCACCACCGCGTCCGCTCCGGCGATCCGGCTTTCGAGGCTGCGCACCAGCGCCGGGTCGGGGCCCAGCGGGGCGGTGGCGACGGCGTTGTTCGCGGCGACGGCCTCGGCGATGTCGACGCGGACGTGGTAGCCGGACGACAGCAGCAGCGGCACGACGACCGCGTCCAGGCCGCGGATCGCCTCGCCGACCCGCGGCTGCTGCACGTCCACGTAGGCCAGCCGGACGTCCAGGTCGGGACGCCGGCAGGCGACCCGGTCGACCAGGTCGCGGATCTGCGCCTGGCCGGCCGCCGAACGGGTACCGTGCGCGACCGCCAGCAGCACCGGCGGCCGCCCGCCCCGGCTCGTCTGACCTGCCCGGCTCGTCTGACCTGCCCGGCTCGCCTGACGGGCCGCCGCACACGTGCCCGGCGCGACCAGCGGGCCGTCGCCCCCGCCGGTCATCCGGCCGGCTCGTCGACGCGCAGCCGGTAGCCGCGTTTGATCACGGTCTCGATGTATCCGGCCGGGCCCAGCGCGGTTCGCAGCCGGGCGATCGCGACGTCGACGGCGTGCCCGTCGGTGCCCCGCGGCAGGGCCTCGGCCAGGCGGTCCTTGGAGACCACGGTGCCGGGCCGGTCGGCCAGCGCGCCGAGGATGGCCATCGCGGCCGGGGCGAGCGCCTGCACCCGGCCGTCGATCAGCACGGCGTGACCGCGGATCTCCAGCACTGTGCCGGCGACACCGAGCCGGGTCGACCGGAGCGGCAACTCGTCGGTGACGACCTTGACCAGGGCACCCAGCCGGGACCGGTGTGGGGTCACCACCGGCACGTCCTGCTCGACCAGCGGGGCGGCGGTCACCGGCCCGACGCAGGCGGCCATCGTGCCGCCCCGGAACTGTTCGAGCACCTCGCCGGCGCTGTCCCCGGCGATCTCCAGCAGCGCCAGCACGGCGGGGGCGCTGGTGAACGTGACGGCGTCGATCTGCCCGGAGGTGAGCTGGCCGACGAGTCGCCGTACCGGTGCCACGTCCGGCGGCAGCGTCCAGCGGTAGACCGGGATCTCCACGACGGCGGCGCCGGCGGCCCGCAGGGCGCCGGTGAACTCGGCCTGCGGCCCGCCGTGCAGTTGCACCGCGATGCGCCGCCCGGCGATGCCCTGCTCCAGCAGCCGCTCCAGGATCTCCTCGGACGACTCGGTGACTGCGGACCAGTCCTCCCGCAGGTCGGCGGCCCGGATCGCCCCGCACGGCTTGGCGCCGCGGGCGATGAGCCGGGCCCGGTTGAGCGCGGCCCGCAGCGTGTCGCCCATCCCCCAGCCCTCGGCCGCCTCCAGCCAGCCCCGGAAGCCGATCCCGGTGGTGGCGACGACGATGTCGGGCGCCAGCCCGACGCAGGCCTCGGTGGCGGCGTGCAGCGCGTGGTCGTCGCCGAGCGGCACGATCGTGATCGTGGGAGCGACGATCACCTTGGCGCCACGCCGCTCGAACAGGGCGGAAAGCTCCTCGCGGCGCCGCTCGGCAGTCACCGCGATGGTGAAGCCGGCCAGCGGGCCGGCAGCAGGGTATGGACCGGAAACACCCGCGGGCGTCACCGGCCCGGTCGGGTCGGCCATGGGAGCAGGCTCCCCAGCAGCCATTACCTCCGCGCGTAGATCGTGTTACGACGGTGAAAACCGTGTATCACTCCGGCGCTCACCACGCGGAGAGATCACCCGAATGATGCCGCCTTCGACGCCGGTGTCCGGTCGCCCCGCCGCAGGCCACCGCGGATGGCGACGCCTTGCGCTGGTCTTGAGATCGGGCTGAAGCTGCGTTGACGGTGCGCGCCGAACATAGTGGCATGACCATCGCGAACATGATCGCCAACCCGCCCGTCGTCTTCTCCGCCGGCGCCCTGCGCCCCACCGTCGAGTTCTCGGTCATCATCCCGTTCCGGAACCCGGGCAGCGCCCTGCGGCACACCGTGCAGCGGATCACCGAGACCCTGTACGCCCAGAACGTCTCCTTCCAGGTCATCGCCGTCGCCGCCGACTGCACCGACGGCTCCGAGCTCACCCTCGCCGGGCTGCACGGCACCTGGGTCAGCAGCGACCCGGACGTCCGCGACCGGGGCGCGGCCCTGACCTACGGCTTCGCCGCGGCGGTCGGCGAGTGGATCGGCTTCGTCGACATCGACGCCGACACCGAGGTCGACCCGTACGAGCTGGTCGAGTGCCTGCACCGCGCCCGCGAGCGGGAGCGCGCCGGCGTCCTGATCTGAACCCACCTGCCCGTACCGCCGCAGACCCACAACTTCACCTGGTGAAACACACGACCCCGGCCGCGTCCGACGCGTGCCGGGGTCAGGTCTGTGTGAGGGTTATCGGCCTTCTTTTCGGGCTTGCCCTGGTTTTGAAGCCGGTCAGAGGTTGTCTTGAGGGTCACGGCCGAACCTAGGAGCATGACGCTGACGATGCCCGCCCTGCCGACCATGCGTAATCTCCGCGAGATCATCCACTCGCAGGCGATCCAGCCGACCTTCCAGCCGGTGGTGAATCTCGAGGACGGGATCGTCAAGGCGTACGAGGCGCTGGCGCGTTTCGACGAGTCGCACTTCCCCAGCCCCGCGGAGGCGTTCGCCGCCGCGATGGCCGGCGGGGTGGGGGTCGAGCTGGAGCTGGTGGCGCTGGAGCGGGCGTTCGAGTACCTGGGCGAGATGCCCGCCGGGGCCTGGATGAGCGCCAACCTGTCGGTGGAGGCCCTGCTGACCCCGAGGGTCGTCGCGACGCTGCTGGCGCACGCGGACCGGGGCATCGCGGTCGAGCTGACCGAGCACACCCAGGTGCACGACTACCCGTCCCTGATCAAGGTGACCGAGCAGCTGCGGGCCGCCGGCATCCTCATCGCGGTCGACGACGCGGGCGCGGGATTCGCCAGCCTGAGCCACATCCTGCAGCTGCGGCCGGACATCATCAAGCTCGACATCACGCTGACCCGGGGCATCGACGTCGACCCGGTCCGGATGGCGCTGGCCCGGTCGCTGGTCGGTTTCGCCCAGGACATCGGCGCCACGCTGATCGCCGAGGGCGTCGAGACGCTCGCCGAGCACGAGAAGCTGCGGTCGCTGGGAGTCGAGCTCGGCCAGGGCTACTTCATGGCGCGGCCCGGCCCGCTGCCGGTGCGGGCGCAGATCACCTACTGACTGGCTCACCTACTGACTGGCTCACCTGCAGACTGGCTCACCTACAGACAGAGCGCGGGGCACGGCGAGTCCTTCACTGGCAACCGGGGCGACCGATAGGTCTCGGGTCAGCCCCGTCCCATCCGGCCCGCGCAGCGGTGCCGGCCGCCGTACCGCAGAGAACCGGAGGTGCCGTGTGTCCAGGCCACGCGCGCTCGTCGTTGAGGACTCACCCGAGTTCATGCTGCTCTGCCGGCATCTGCTGGAGAAGGAGGGCTTCGACGTCGTGGTCGCCACCGACGGGATCTCGGCGGTCGAGGTGGCCGAGCGCGAGCGTCCCGACATCGCCATTCTCGACCTCGGCCTGCCGGGCGTCGACGGCATCGAGGTGTGCCGGCGGATCCGGCAGTTCACCGACGCCTACATCGTCATGGTCACCGGCCGCACCGACGAGGTCGACAAGATCGTCGGCCTGTCCGTGGGCGCCGACGACTACGTGACCAAGCCTTTCTCGCCCCGCGAGCTCGCGGCGCGCATCCAGGCGATGCGCCGGCGCCCCCGGGCCGCGGCGGCAGCCCCGAGCGCGGCGATCCGCGAGTTCGGCCCGCTGCGGATCGATCCGGACGTGCGGGAGGTGACCGTCGACGGGCGGGTCCTCGACCTCACCAAGATCGAGTTCGGCCTGCTGGACCTGCTGTCGTCCGCGCCCCGCCGCACGTTCACCCGCAACCAGCTGCTCGAGGACGTCTGGGGCGACAACTGGTACGGCGACGACCACATCATCGACGTGCACGTCGGCAACCTGCGCAAGAAGCTGGGCGAGTCGGCGTCGGCACCCCGCTACATCCGCACGCTGCGCGGAGTCGGCTACCGCTTCGAGCCGTGAGCCTGGCCTGAACCACCGGCCCGCACTCCTTCCCGGGTGCGGGCCCCTTCGTGTGCGGCTCACCCGGCCCGGTGGCGGGCCGGGTGCCGGTAGCGCTGGATCGTGTCCCGGCCCACGCGGCGGCGCCGGATCCAGCCGGCGGCCCCGGCGAGCAACGCCACCACGGCACCCCACCGCACCACGTCCTGCACACCCGTGCCGGCCTCGGCCGGCGGGATCGCACCGACGAGATTGCGGATCACCCCGGCGGGGGTCTGGCCGGCCGCCGACACGACCATCCCGGCGGCGAACCGCCCGCTCGAGATGTGCTCGACCGGCAGCACGGTGGCGTCCGCGCCGGCCGGTGGGGAGGTGGCCGCGCTCGCCGCCACGACGAGCACCCGTACGGCGCCGGACAGGTCCGCGGTCACCGTCGTGGTCGCCGCGGCTCCCACCCGCAGGCTGACCGGCGAGCCGGCGCGGAAGCCGAGCGCGTAGACGGCCAGCCCCTCGGCGCTCGCGCCCTCCGGCGGCTGCCACTGCACGGTCAGGGCGTCGGCCGTGCCGCCGTAACCGGGCCCGTCCGCCAGCGCCGCACCACCGGGGCCGGCCGCACCGAGCACGGCGGCGGCCAGCAGGAGGGGCGCTGACCTGCGCAGACGAAGACTCCTCATGGGGTTCAGAATGCCAGGCCCAGGTTGCAACCAGCCTTGCCGAAGCCTTTAAGTGGCCTAGAGCCTGCGTTGAGGTGCGCCGCCGAACTGAGCGGCATGACCATCACGACGCTCCCCACCGCAACCGCCGCACCTTCGAGCCCGGCCAAGCTGTACGACGCCACGCGCCTGTGGTCGCCGGCGGACGCCGGTGTCGAGCTCAGCGTCGTGGTCCCCTTCTACAACCCGGGTGCGGCGCTGCGGCCCACCGTCGAGCGCCTGGTCCGCTGCCTGACCGAGGCGAACGTCGCGTTCGAGGTCATCGCGGTCTCGGACGGCTCCACCGACGGCTCCGAGCGCAGCATCGACGGCATCGCCGGGGTCCGGGTCGTCGACAGCCGGATCAACCAGGGCAAGGGCGCGGCGCTGCACCTCGGCTTCGCCGCGGCCCGCGGCTCCTGGGTCGGCTTCGTCGACGCCGACGGCGACATCGACCCCGAGCACCTGGTCGACTACCTGATGCTGGCGCGGACCGGTGGGCACGCCGGTGTCTACGCGGACAAGCGGCACGGCGCCTCGGTGAGCGCCTCCTCGCCGTTCCGCAAGCTGGTCTCGACCTTCTACTCCACGCTGGTGACGCTGCTGTTCGTGCTCGGCATGCGCGACACCCAGACCGGCTGCAAGGTGCTGCGCCGCGACGTGCTCGCCGACCTGCTGCCCCGGCTGCGCGAGCGTCGCTTCGCCTTCGACCTGGAGTTCTTCGTCGCCGCCAAGGCCGCCGGCATCCGGGGCTTCGTCGCCGCCCCGGTCCGGCTCAGCGAGCGGGTCGCCGGCTCGACCGTGACCAGCAAGGCCATCCTGCGCACCATCCGCGACACGTTCGTCATCTTCGGCCGCAACCTGACCGGCCAGTACCGTCCGGCCGTCGCGCCGGTGACGGTCATCGTCCGCCCGCAGGCCCTCAGCACGCTCCGCGCGTTCGGCGAGGCCGCCTGAGCCTGACGGCATCCGCCTCGGGAGTCAGCCACCACTGCGACAAGTCTCGCCGGTGCTCCACCAGGCCGGCGGCGATCAGCACCACCAGCGACAACAGGGACATGATCAGTCCCAGCCGCAACCACCGCCAGGGCGTGTACCGCACCGTCACCGCCCCGGCGCCGACCTCCACGGCCAGCGTCCCGGCCGCCGTGCGCCGCGTCGGCAGATCCCCGGCGGACCAGCCCGGCGACCACTCCTCCGGAATCACCACCCAGCCCGGCGCCCCGCGCCGCACCTGCCAGCTCGTCGAACCGCTCCGGTGGATTCCCCCGGATGACGACGACGGAGCCGCACCGTGGTCCGGGCCGTCCACCAGCACCGCCTCGGTGCCCAGGACCCCGCGGTCCGCCCAGCCGACCGCCTCGGCGTAGTCGCCGGTCCGGGCCGCCACCACCCGGCCGGTGCCGACCGGCTCGACCCGGTAGAGGTCGAGATTCGGGGTCCGCAGCACCGGGGTCAGGTCGTCCTGCCGGCGCAGCCACTCGTACGACTCGGCCTCGCGGTCGCGGGCCAGCGCCACGTAGCGCACCCCGAGCGGTGCCACCAGCCGGCCGAGACCGCCGGCACCGCCGGCCGCCACCAGCCGCTGCACGTAGGCCATCCGCCGCGACACCGAGTTCGTCCGGACCGGCCCGAGCTCCACCGCGTCGCTGCTGAGGACCGGGCGGCGGAAGAACGCCGCGGCGGGCGTGGCGACGGTCCGGGAATCGGTGAACCCGAACGGCTGGTATTCGTGCCAGGGCAGGAACAGCACCGCCTCGTCGCCGGCGCCCATGATGTCGTCGGCGGCGTACCAGGATGCCGGGTAGCTGCTGATCCGGACGCTGCCACCCAGGCCCCAGAACAGCGACGGCGCGACCGCGGCGTACACGGCGCCGACGGCCAGCAGCGCACCGGCGGCGGTCAGCCGCTGCACGGGCAGGCGCGCGCGACGGCACGCGACGGCCAGCCCCTCCACCGCCATCCCGATACCCACCGCGTACGCGATCATCGTCAGCGCCACCCATTTCTGCTGCTCGCGCATGGCCACGAAGAGCGGGACGACGTCGAAGGCGGCCTGGTAGACCGGGGCCAGCGGGCCGTGGATGCCGGCGCCGAGCAGCACCCCGGCCAGCGCCAGCACCGACAGGGCCGCCCCGGCCGCGCGGTCGCTGCGGCACAGCCGTACCAGTCCGGCGAGCGCGGCCACCACCATCAGCGTGGCCGGCACCAGGCCCAGGCCGAGCTGCGGGCTGCTGTCGGCGGCGCCGCGCCAGAAGCCGCGCAACGACACCAGCGTCGCGAGCATGCCGCCCGGGCCGGCGTGCGGTGCGTACACCTGCAGGTCGTTCTCGCCGACCCGGACGGTCAGGATGGCGCTGGCCAGCACCGCCAGGGCGTACGCGTAGATGCCGCCGGCGGCGGCGACGACCCCGGCGGTCCGGACCAGGTCGGCGCGCCGGGGGCGGGGCAGCAACGCGACGGCGAGCAGCCCCGCGCCGCCGAGCCAGGCGGCGTGCGGCCCGACGGCCATGGCCAGCGCGTACCAGCCCGCCGGGCGGGCGGCGAACCAG
>Ga0307516_10005584_pt1 | contig 14980 bp, 20 predicted proteins | sample 19_EM_MG_FD_203310 | JGI IMG/M metagenome (GOLD analysis project Ga0307516, IMG submission 203310) | Populus trichocarpa ectomycorrhiza microbial communities from riparian zone in the Pacific Northwest, United States - 19_EM | ecosystem: Host-associated > Plants > Roots > Unclassified | place...
CGAGACATCCGGAGCGAGGTGACGACACTCTTTCCAAGATCGAGACATCCGGAGCGAGGTGCCGGCATCAACAACGAAATCAAACAACCAAACCCAAATCGAGCGCCGGGACCTGCGCCGTGACACATGGCAGCGGAGGAGGCGGAGTAGGGGACGGTGACGAATTTCCTATGTTTTTCCTATGTACTCGCACCTTGAGGGATAGGCCTGGGCGGAGGGCAAAAGGGAGCCTGCACCGTGCCGCTACACACGGACTGCAGCGGGGAAACGGACTGTACATAATACTCGTCATGATCTAGATAGGTCGCATACGAGTATAATGAATAAACAAAAAAAAAAGCAGTATTGTCGCCAGTGTTTAAAGGCGTCCGCTATTGCGAGGAATTACTTGTCGTGGATTTCATAATTTATTTCCATGGCTTGGAACTTTCGGGAATGGAAGGCCACTGGGTGAAGTTTTCCTTCGTCGTTTTTCTGAGACAGGACTGCCCCGATGGCGAAATCTGAGGCATCCGTTTCGATGATTACTGGTCGCTGGACATCGAAGTGGGCCAGAATGGGTGCCGTTGTGAATCGTTTTTTTAATTCTTCGAAGGTCCTTCCCACTTCGGGATTACAGGACCATTTCTCCGTTTTCTTCGTCAATTCTGTCAATGGCCGGGCCACCCTTGAGTAGTCCTTGATGAATTGTCGCTAGAAATTAGCGAATCCCAAGAAGTACTGTACCTCATTTAGGGATTTTGGTGCCTCCCAGCTTAGCACGGCCTGCACTTTTTCTTGGGGCATCGCTATTCCATTTCGTCCGATGACGTATCCCAGGAATTCCACTTCGTGCGTTTTCCAGATGCATTTTCCGCGAGATACCGCTAAACCGTTGTTTTGAAGTCTCTTCACTTCTTCAACTAGCCGGTCGTGCTCTTCCTCAGTTTTGGCGTACACCAGTATATCGTCCATGTATACTAGCACTCCTACGTCCAGCAGGTCGGAAAATACATGATTCATCACGTCCTGGAAGGTGGACGGGGCATTGGTTAGTCCGAAGGGTATTACCTGGAACTTGAATAGCCCGTATCGTGTGTGGAACGCCGTTTTCCACTCGTCTCCTTCCCTCATTCGGATGAGGTGAAACCCGTTTTTGAGGTCCATTTTTGTGAACCATTTGGCACCCTGGACTCGATCCTGCAGTTCTTGTATTAGGGGTAGCGGATATCGGTTTGGGACTGTAATTCGATTGAGCGCTCGGTAGTCCACGCACAGGTGGAGTCCTCCCCCGTGTGATTTTGGTACGAAGAGGATTGGAGAGCCGGCAGGAGAAGTTGAGCGTTTAATCTTCCCGGTTCGTTCCATCTCCGCCAGCCATTCTCGGAGCGTTTTGAGCTCGACTTCGGAGAGGGGGTATATTGGCCCCCATGGTGTGGTGGTTCCGTTTTGGAGATCAATTTTGCAGTCGTAGGGTCGGTGCTTCGGTAGCGCATCCGCTGCTTGTTTTCCCATTATTCCTAGGTAGATTTTAGTGGCACTTCCTCCAGCGGGTCTTCCGGGGTGGCTGCCGACACGTATCCGATTATTCGGGCTTCTGGGTTGGTGGCTACTTGCTCGTCCCAGGAGAGCGAGAAATCTGCGGTTGTCCACTTCGTGCATTCTTCTAGGTATCGAGGGCTATTGAACCGTATTTCTTGGGTAGTCCAGTCTCCCTGGGTTGGGTGGTCCCTTATCCAGCTGAAGGGAAGGAATATATCGACTTCTGGATCCATAGGCGATATCTTAAAACTGGTCTTCGTGTAGTGTCGTCGGTGCTGTAGTAGGAGGGGGTTGGTATAATATTTCCCTGCTCCTTCGACCGTTCCCCTACATAGTTCTCAATGGGTCGGGGGTTCCGATGCTTTTCCTTCTTTATTCCGTATTTCTCTATTGTGCGTTTGTTGATCAATGTTATCGAGCATCCTGTGTCGAGTAGCACTTTAACTTGTTGTATTTTTCCGTTTAGGTGGAGCACCATATCGATTACTGGCCGCTCATTTCTTTCTTTTTTGTTTGCTGAGGTTCCAGCGCTTGGTTCCTCATTTTTCCGTTTTTTCGTAGTGCCACATATTAGTATGGATTCCCCCGACAGTGGCTGGTACGGTTCCTTTAAAAATCCGACTCGCCGGATTCATCTACCCATGGGGAAACCTGGGTGGTGTCTATTTCCATGATTTCTGCAGCTGCTATTTTCTGTTGTTTGGCAGGCGGGACATCTTCTCCTTCCTCTCTCGGTCTTTTCGTTCCGACCACTGCTGCCTTCCATGTGGCGAGTGGGAGAGTTGTTCCCCTATGCGTGTTGAAGGAGAAACATTCGAAGGTCCGGTGTCCTGGTCTTCCACATCTCCAGCAGTCGTCGCGGCTCAAGCTGTATTCCTCCTGTTCCTTGGCTGGGACCCCTTTAAGGGCGTCTTCCTTGGAGCCCCAGTGATCCTTCCCTCCCCACCAGTCTTGTGGCTTTCTCGGTTGTTGCTCCGTGCTGCCTCGGGGGGGTTGGTCCGTTTCGTTACCCTTTCAGGTATTGTCAAAACTCCCCTTGCTTTGACCATCCTTCTTCTTGTCCTCCGGTTTTTGGGTCCTCGTTCCTTCCCTTATTTTTTCTAGGGCCTTCATTCTTTCTACCTGCAACCCGGCTTGGTAAGTGGCCTGTAGGAAGCATTTGTCGTCCGCGAATTCTCCTAGGTAATGGGCGAAGCGCATTCAAAGGATGTCCGATGACATAGCTAGGTCCACTTTTTCTTTTGGCGCCTCCCCTGTTGCTCGGGCGAAGTTGTTAAGGGCTCTGAGGTCCGTCATAGGGGTCCGAATGGATCCTTGGTACCGGAGTTGGCCGAGTTTCAGCTGGGCGTCGGCCGCCTCTCGTTCATTGCGATACTCCGTCCGAATGGCTGCCGAATAGTTGGCCCAGGTGTTGTTGTCCTGCAACTCCCGGTAACGGTGGAGGTGCCATACCAGGGCAGTGTCGGTCAGAAGGGTTCCAACCCAGGCGATTTTCTGCCGGTCGACTGTTTCCGGGTAGAATCCTCGGTACATCGCGACGGATTCCCACCATTGGTTGAAAGTGGTCGAGCTTTTCCCATCAAATTTTTCGGGGTTGTCCATTTTCAGTCTCGAGGTATGAATCCGTGCTTCATTCGCCGGTCGTTCGGGGCCTCGTGCCGCCGCGATTCCGGCTCCTACTAACCTTGCTATTTCCTCCGGCGTGAGCATAGTTGCCAGCTGTGCTCTTGTCGGTTCTCTTGACTCTGGCAGGGGTCTTTCCGCTGGGAGATTCTGCACGTATAAGCCGTCGTCGTCTTCGCTGGGCGGCGGTGAGGACGCCGGGGATTCAGCCAGTTGTCTCGGCTTTGGTGGAGAGCCTCCTCCTCTACCTCCCCTGCTTCCAGCGGCTGACAATGGTGGGAGCGGTGGTTCCCGTGGCGGGCTCGAAGGTGGGATCGCTGACCGTCTTAGCCTCCGAGTGGGCAGGAAGGGAGAAAGCTGGATGGAGCTTTGGAGTGTCAGTCGCACTGGGAGCGGTGGGGGCACAGCTGATGCCGTCGGGTCACTGGTACTAGAGGGTCTGGCCGGACTGCGCCAGAGTTGCAGCGGTTCGGGGGTCGGGGTACTTGGTTTTGGGGATACTGGGAGAGGTATCCGAGTGGTGATCCGCCGAATCTCGTCTCTTGCTCGGCGTAGTTCCTCTTCTACTCTCTTCATCTTCCTTTGGTGGTCCGCTGCCCATAGTTCCACGTTCCCCTGGAAGGTGGCCAGATGCTGGCTTTGGGCGGTGTTGGCTTCGTTTACGAAGGCGAGGGTGTCGTTCACCCTAGTGAGCTGGGTAGCCTGGCATATCTACCTTTGGTTGTCTTCGCTGGTCCGTTCCAGAATGGCTTGCCAGACGTTATACGCGAGCGTTTGGTAGGCGTTTGCCGCGTTCGCCAGCGCGCTGCGTACCCAGGCTTCTGCAATTTCTTCGTTAGTGTTTACTCGGTCATATATGTACCTGGTGCCTTCTGCCAATGTTTGGTAGGCTTCTTCTATCTGCTGCATTCGTTGATCGGTTCGGTCGTTCGTGTTACCGTATAGCTGAGTGAGCTGCCGTAAGTCGTTTTCGGCCTGTTGCTGTTGGCGCGCCATAGTTCGGACCCAGACCGCGGGGTTGGCTACTGTGAGACTGGGGTGCTAACGCGTCACCGGAGTCACGGTAGAATCGATATCTTTTAGTCAGGTTTTCGATAATTCACAGCGGAATAGTCTAAGGGGTGTCGTTAAAGGTTCTCTCTGTCCTCCACCTTTGCTCGGCGCGACGAACGTTTATAAGAGCGGAATCATCATACGCTATCGCAGTCCTCTGTCCTTTGACCTTGTCTTCAGGAATGGAGAGATGCGTAAGCACAGATCGATCCGCGCTCTTTGTCCTCGGCACGCCACATATCCAGTTCCGTGCTCTTCTTCCTCAGCGCGCAAGCGCATACCAATTCCTGCTCTTTTTCCTCAGCGCGCATACCAATTCCTGCTCCTTTTCCTCAGCGCGCAAGCGCATACCAATTCCTGTCCTTTGTCCTCAGCGCCGCGCAAGTGCATGCCGATTCGGTGTTATTTGCCCTCGGCGCCGCGCAAGCGTATGCCAATGCCGTACTTCCTTGTCCTCAAGAATCCACTCACGTATGCACCAGCCAAAGCCGAGGTGAACGTGGGCCTAGACCCAGAGCGTACTCGTCCTGGCTGGTACCAATGGCAAGATACGGTGCTGCTGCGAACCTCGTCGTTCCCATACCTTCTATGGGTCACACGGGTTCCGCTTAGCTACCGCGGAGTAGTCCCCGGCAAACCACTTTGGCCGCCTAGGTACTACTTCCACTCTTGCCTCCCGTCTCGACTCTCGCGCTCCTTGTGTTTTCCCAATTCCTTAGAGTAGGGGTTAGGCTGTCACTTGTCTGACGCTGCCGGTGCCATTGACGCTGTCAACGTCCGGCGCTGTCGGGGCTGCGGCGTGGCATTTGGGAGAGCGTCGACGTTGCGGCATGGCATTCGCGAGACCGTCGACGTTTTGGAAGTGTCACTCGAGGGACCGTCAGCCTTCTGCGCCCTAATATCTATTACATTCTTGTTGAGCTGTTAGCCTAGTATACTAGGGTGTAACACTACTCCCCCCTTCCCTAGGCTGCGCCCCGAAGCCTTTTCCAACCCATGTCCTTTCCTTCCGTTCTTTCTTACTCCTTAGTGAGCCTGTAATCTCTCGGCGCCCCTGGGTTCCGGCGATGGAATTCCCTCAGCTTCTCCAACCCTCCTTCTGAGAAGTTGTCGAACGGCTCGTTGGTCCAATCCCTTCGGTCGTGGTAGTCGAGCCACTTGACCAGATAGAGCACTCGTCGTCCCTTCTTGGTGCTGCCCATGATTTCGTCCACATCGTATTCTTCGCTGTTCTCGATGTCGTCCGCTTCCCGGAGTACCTTAACCGGGTCTGGGGTTGTTTGCATCTCGTCGACTCGGTAGGGTTCGAGAAGGGAGACGTGGAATACGTCGTGGATTCGCCATTTTCTTGGCAGAGTGAGCTTGACTGCGAGGGGGGAGATCACCTTTTCCACCTGGAATGGCCCGTGGTTTTTGTGGTCGAGCTTCCGTGATGGGTGGCGAGTCTGTATGTTTCTCCCGTTAAGCATCACTAGGTCACCTACTTGATACACTGGTGGCTCCTTTCGATGGGGGTCCGTGTATCGGCGCATCCGTTCCTGTGTCTTGTTGAGCGTTTTCCTTGCCTCCCTGTGCACTGCGTGCATCCAATGGCCGTAGGCAAAACTTGCAGGGTTTAGGGGTAGCACTGCAGCTGGATTTGTTGCTGTAGGATAGAAACCATAGTTGGCGTAGAACGGCGAGATGCCCGTCACATTGGTGGTCGAGTTGTTGTAGGCAAACTCTGCCATTGGTAGCAAACTGACCCAGTCGTCCTGTTCGTAGCTGATAAATGACCGGAGGTATGCCTCAATGGTTTGGTTGAGCCGTTCGGTCTGGCCATCGGTTTGTGGGTGGAAAGCGGTTGATATTCATGGTCGGATTCCGGAGAGCGTCAAGAACTCCTGCCACACGGCGGAGGTGAAACAGGAGTCCCGATCTGATACAATATCCGAGGGTAGTCCATGGTGGCGCCACACTTCCCGGGCGAAGGTTCTTGCTAGGTCGCTTGCTGATTTGCCTTCCTTCGGTAGTGGAATAAAGTGGGCCATTTTAGTGAATCGGTCGACGACCACCCAGAGTTGGTCACACTGTTCGGACAGCGGCAGGTCTGTTATGAAATCCATTGCAATCGACTGCCACGGGGCATAGGGTAGTTCCATAGGCGTCCGGAGTCCATAGGGCTGGTGTCGGGCTGCCTTGTTCTTCTGGCACTGGAGACAGCTCCGGACGAAGTCTATGATTTGCTCGTTCATCCGTGGCCACCAAAAGTTGTGTCAAATTAGCTCAATCGTTTTGTCCTGTCCCATGTAGCCTGCCACTTTTGTGTCGTGTTCTGATTCCAGGATCTGTCGAATGAGGTTCCTGTCATTGGGTATCCACAGCATCCCTTTCCGGTACACACATCCATCCTTCATTTCTATCATTCCTTTTCCTGTCCGCGCCTCCTTTCTATCCTTGGTCACCCGGCCATTCAGCCCGGGCCCTGCCGCCTCCCTGTCTTCCCCGGCCTCTCGGCCATCTGGCACAGGCCCTACCCGTGCCGCTTTCCCGTTCTCCTCGGCCTCTCGGCCGTCCGGCACAGGTCTTGCCTGTGCCGCTTCCCCGTTTTCCTTGGCCTCTCGGTCATTCGGCACAGGCCCTGCCCGTACCGCTTCCCTGTTCTCCTCGGCCTCTTGGTCATTCGGCACACGCGTTGCCCGTGCCGCTTCCCCATTTTCCTCGGCTTCCTTGTCTTCCCTTTTTTCCTCCTTTTTCAATTCCTCGAGTGCTTTGTGGTATTCTGGGTCCTTTTCCCCTGCGCTTCGTATGAGCGCCAGGAATTCCTTCTTCCAGCTTCGGGCCAGGAGGGAATAGAGTTGTTCAGCTGAAATAATGAATGCCATGCCTTCTCGTACAGTGTTGACCGTTCCTGCAAAGTGCTTTTTATGTAAGACCGTCGTAATCGGCTGGCTTTCACACCCCCCTTTCTCCAGGCGGTACTCCGAACGCCTGGACAGTGCGTCTGGTTTGCCGTTCTTGATGCCGGAGCGGTAGTAGATTTTGAAGTCGATGCTGGCCAGCTCCTGCGCCCAGCGTGCCTGCCGCCGGTTGAGGACCTTTGTGGTGGTGAAGTACTCCAGGTTTTGGTGGTTGGAAAACACCTGTACCTGGTGAGCTGCTCCTTCGAGGTATCGTCGCCAATACTTGAACGAGTCGACGATTGCAAGTAGTTCCTTGTCGTGGATTTCGTAGTTGATTTCGGTGGAGGCAAACTTTCTGGAGTGGAAGGCTACTGGGTGTACGCGGTTTTCGTCGTCACGTTGGGATAGTACTGCACCGAGGGTGAAATCCGACGCGTCCGTTTCCACAATCACTGGTCTTTGGGGGTCGAAGTGTGCCAAGATCGGGGTGGATGTGAATCGGTTCTTGAGCTCGGTAAATATCTGTTCCGCCTCGGGGGTCCATCTCCAGTCCTTTGTTGTTGCCTTTGTTAGTTCCGTGATTGGGCGCGCGATTCGTGAGTAATCTTTGATGAATCGTTGGTAGAAGTTAGCAAAGCCCAGAAATGCTTGTGTTTCCACCAGTGATGCGGGGGACTTCCATTCGAGTACACCCTTCACTTTTTCTTCTGACATCTTGATTCCTTCTCTTCCGATTACATAACCCAAGAATTCCACTTCCGGCTGCTTCCATGAGCATTTTTCTGCTGACACGGCTAACCTATTTGCCCGCAGCCATCGTAGTACTTCCTTGACGATTTTGTCGCGTTCTCCTTCCGTTTTGGCGTAGATGAGGAGGTCGTCGATGTATGCTAGGAGGCCGAAGTCGGTCATGTCCCGGAAGATGTGGTTGATCATATCCTGGAAAGTTGCCAGCGCATTGGTTAATCCGAAGGGCATCACTAGAAATTCGTAGAGTCCGTAATGGGTACGGAAGGCGGTTTTCCATTCCTCTCCTTCCTTCATTCGGACCAGGTGGTCTCCATTCTTCAGATCAATTTTGGTGAAGAACTGCGCGCCCTGAATTCGGTCCTGTAGTTCCTGTATCAAGGGGAGCGGGTACCGGTTGGGGATTGTGATTCGGTTGATGCCTCCGTAGTCGACACACAATCGGAGGCCTCGGCCATGGGGTTTCGGTACAAAGAGGATGGGGGCGCCAGCACTAGAAGTTGATCGTTGGATTTTCCCTGTTCTCATCATTTCTTTGAGGTATTCTCGGAGTGTTTCTAACTCGACTTCTGACAGGGGGTAGATCGGTCCCCAGGGTGGTTTTTCTCCTTCTTTCAGTAGGATCTCATGGTCATACGAGCTATCCTTCGGAAGCACGTCTGCCGCTTCCTTTCCCATGATATCGAGGAACTTATGGAATTCCTCAGGTACGAGTTCGAGCAGGTCATTAGTACTTGATGCCGCGGACACGTACCCAATAATCCGTACCTTGGGATGAGCGAGCACAGATTGGTCGAGGCTCAGGGGAAACTTCGTGTCGGTTCCTGCTGGTTTTATACAGTGCTTCACGCAACTCGGGCTGTTGAGTCGGAGCTTGGGGTCCTTCTAACCGTCTTGTGGTACGTGCTTGACAATCCACCAGAAAGGGAGGAATACGTCCACCCCTGGTTTGAGGGGCGCTACCTCGAACATTTCCCATGAGTAGTGGTTTCGGTGCTGGAGGAGTATAGGTTCAGTACATTTTTGGCCAGCTCCCGGTACCAGTTCCCCTGTGAAATTGCGGATGGCGATTCCCAGCTCGTGCGGACGACAGGGCAGATGTTCGCGTTCGACCAGCCTGTCGCTAATGAGGGGTGTTGAGCAACCTGTGTCGAGCAATACTCGGATACGATGCTGTTTTTTGGAATTTCCATGGATTATCATGTCGACAATGGGTCGGGGCCCGCTTCTGGGTTTTTTCTGTTCTTTTTGGTCAATGGGTTTATCGGTTGCTGGTCGTTTTCCGTAGATGCCACATATTAACACTGAGGCCATGGGTTGTGGCGGTTCCCGGCCTACTAAAAATCCTCCTCACTTTCCGAGTCCTGCGCCCAGGTTAGTGGCGCACTTCTTCGGTCATCTTCTGCTACTGATGCTGCCACTGCTGGCTCCGTTTCGTCGCGTTTCCGTTTGGTAGTCGTGGCCGATACCTGTCCGGGTGCCTCTGGGAGCGTGGTTCCTTTCTTGGTGGTGCGTGCATAGCATTGATATGTCCCATGGTTGTCACGTCCGCACCTCCAACATCCTTGGGCGTTTTTCTTGTGTTCGTCGATCTCGTTCTGTGGTACCCCTTGGAACGCTTCCTTTAGTCCTTTCCATAGTTTACCTTTTTCTGTTTTTGCTGCTTGGTCCTCGTTCTGCTGAGGTTCCTCTTTACCCTTTCCTTTTCGTTGGTTCCGGGCCCCTTTACTGTATGCCTTTGGACTGGTGTTACTCGTTCCGGATCCCCGCTCGATTGCCGCCTTTTCTTTACAAGAAGATTTCTATTTTCCCAGTGTCTCCCCGCTTCGTAGGTAGCCACCAGGAATGGTTCCTCCTCCGTGAACAGACAGGGATTCTGGGCGAAGCACAGGTCAATGATCTCTAATGGGAGGGCCACATTTACCTTACTCTGCAGTGCTTCCCCGGTCACCCGTGCATGGATATTCAAGGCCCGGAATGCCGTCAGGTAGGCTTTTATATCCCCTTTATAACGAAGGGTCGATAATTGGTTGAAAGCTGTCGCGGCTTCCCGTGGGTCCAGATACTTATCCTGTAGGGCTTCGGAGTAGGCATTCCAAGTGTCACCATCTCCCACTAACCTTCTACGCGCTTGATGCCATTCTTTGGCTTCGTCTGTTAAGAGGGTTCCTAGCCAGGCAATTCGTTGAGTCCCACTTGTTTCCGGGTAGCATCTGATATAGTCTCGGACCGAGTCCCACCAGGTGCGGAACGGAGTTTTTGGTTTCCCGTCAAACTTGGTGGGATTCTCTAGCTTCAAGCGTGTCACCCGGGGTGCTCGGAGGTCGGCTGGCGCACTGGGCCCGTTTGCTGTTGGGGCTGTCTGCGTCGCTAGGGTACTGGCTATCGTTTGGGCTATCAGTCGTGCGATGTGCGCGTCCCTGGTTTCCTCGTTTTCTGCTGCTTCTCCCTGCGTCCTAACCGGGGCTGGGCTTCCTTCCCTGGGTTCTGGATCCTCGGTGGGAATGGCAGGTGGCCTGATCCTACAGGTAGCTGCGGGTGCTGCTTGTAAGTAGCTCAGCAGATTCCTTTTCTCGGTTTGCCCTGCTCCTGCAACTTGGCGAATAGCAGCTTGGGTAGAGTCGACCACGGCTCATAGGCGTTGCTCCTCCAACATCAGTTGGTTGATTGTGGTTTGCTGATGGTCGGCCCATTCGCTCAGATTTCGATGGAATATCGCTTGTTCTTGGTTTCTCGGTAGATCTGCGGTTTGCAAGAACGAGAGGGCATCGTTGATTCGGGTGATTTGCATGGCCTGGTATACTGCTTGTTGGCCGGGTTCTTCGTTGCACGTCAAGATTGCTTGCCAGACTTCCATCGTGAACTGTTGCGAGGCATTGGCGACCGCCATCAATTCGGTTTGCATCCATTCGTGTGATGCTGTTCCGACCGCTTTTGCCCGCTCGTATATGTATCGTATGCCTTGACAGAGTATCTCGTAGTTTCGTTTGATCGCTCGAATACTGTGGTCATTTCGATCAAACTCTCTTCCACAAAGGTGGCGGAATCGCTGGAGGTCTGTTTGCGCGAGTAGATGTTGGTGTGCAAGTTGGCGCAGCCAGGTCACTGGTTCTTGTATTTCGGCAATGTCGCCGTTCGGATAGGTGTCGTTGTAGACGTCTTCGATGGTTCGTGGGTGCTCAAGACGGAGCATGTCGACAGTTGAGGATGCGGCTCCAATGACCAACATGTTTGCTTGAGGAAGTGTTGTTTTTTGTCGAAATGGTGACTTTTTCGCCTTAGACTATAGTGTGAGACTGGGGTGCTAACGCGTCACCGGAGTCATGGTAGAATCGATATCTTTTAGTCAGGTTTTCGATAATTCACAGCGGAATAGTCTAAGGGGTGTCGTTACAGGTTCTCTCTGTCCTCCCCCTTTGCTCGGCGCACCAAACTTTTATAAGAGCGGAATCATCATACGCTATCGCAGTCCTCTGTCCTTTGACCTTGTCTTCAGGAATGGAGAGACGCGTAAGCGCAGATCGATCCGCGCTCTTTGTCCTTGGCGCACCACACATCCAGTTCGGTGCTCTTCTTCCTCAGCGCGCAAGCGCATACCAATTCCTGCTCTTTTTCCTCAGCGCGCATACCAATTCCTGCTCCTTTTCCTCAGCGCGCAAGCCCATACCAATTCCTGTCCCTTGTCCTCGGTGCCGCGCAAGCGCATACCGATCCAATATCCTTTGTCCTCGGCGCCGCGCAAGCGCATACCCATTCGGTGTCTTTTGCCCTCGGCGCCGCGCAAGCGCATGCCAATGCCGTACTTCTTTGTCCTCAGGAATCCACTCACGTATGCACCAGCCAAAGCTGAGGTGAACGTGGGCCTAGACCCAGAGCGTACTCGTCCTGGCCGGTACCAACGGCAAGATACGGTGCTGCTGCGAACCTCGTCGTTCCCATAGCTTCTATGGGTCACACGGGTTCCGCTTTGCTACCGCGGAGTAGTCCCCGGCAAACCGCTTTGGCCGCTGATGTCCTACTTCCACTCTTGCCTCCCGTCTAGACTCTCGCGCTCCTTGTGTTTTCCCAATTCCTTAGAGTAGGGGTTAGGCTGTCACTTGTCTGACGCTGCCGGCGCCGTTGACACTGTCAACGTCCGGCGCTGTCGGCGCTGCGGCGTGGCATTTGGGAGAGCGTCGACGTTGCGGTGTGGCATTCGCGAGACCGTCGACGTTTTGGAAGTGTCACTCGAGGGACCGTCAGCCTTCTGCGCCCTAATATCTATTACATTCTTGTTGAGCTGTTAGCCTAGTATACTAGGGTGTAACAGCTACTTCTATCGCTTGTTCCGGTGGGGGTGTCCCATCAGTGATTTGGAGTAGGTCCCGAGGGGTCTCCGAGCGGAGCATGTTGAAATCGGAGGTGGTAGACATTCTCAGTATATGTCTAAGTGGTCAAGGGTATGGATTGAGTAGTCGTCGCAACTGAACTCGTAGTCGAATAGGCCTCTGAATGTGTAACTGTCCCAGTCGACTTTCTGATTGAGGACCGCGTTCTCCCACCACTCGATAGTGTACCAGTTGTATGGTTCGTAGTCAGAGCCGTGTTCTTGCGGTGTAGGTCCGTCGATGAGGGTGTCCCAGTTGTCTAGATTGACGATGTGGTTGATTGAGGGGTAGTTTTGGTCGAACTGGTGGCTCGACTGAGGTTTGAAGAGGTTGAAGCTCGCTTCGACGAATTCGTGTTCGAAGAGCATGAAAGTAGGGTGATTTTGAGATCAAGATTATAGTGTGACACTGGGGTTGTCTCAAAACCGGAGTGCGGAGAGAATCAAAGGTAATCAGGCTACTTTCGATAATTCACAACGGAATAATCTTAGATCTTGTGTGTGGGTTCGGTGGTGGTGTTGGTGTGGATGTTCATGCTGGTTTTTCTCTTGCAAGGCGGAAAACCTCCCCCCTTTTTATCTGAGCGAAACCAGCGTGAGACGTGGTGATTCGGACTTGGATTCCCCTGAGGTGCATGGACCCCGTGGGCGACTCATTGGTCCTGGCAGGGTGCTGATAAGGGGAGATGAGGTTTCATGCAGGCGGGCGGGGTACTTACAACCAGACTCTCTTCCGTGCGCCATCAGCAGGCTACGTGGCATCCCCTCCCTTTCGGGGGAGAGGTCATAGTCCAAGTCCGGCAGTACTGCCCTTCTGTCAATCTTCCCCTCATCTCGGGAGATATGTGTCTTAGGTCTGTCTCGTCCGTAAGCTCATCTCCAGACCTTACATATCTCCCTCCTAGACTCTTTGAGCCTTGAACTTGAAGTTGAAAAGCTTGTAGTCGAGCGACGTAGACACTAATACTCTCTCCGACAGTAGGCCGTGCATTCTGAAACTGTGTGACAATAGCAGTATGTCCGATGTATGAAGTCGTCAGGTCGAGTCTTTCCTTCAGAATTTGCCACATCTCGCTTGGATTGAACAGTCCATTTACGCAAATGGCTGCTTCATCAGTACAGGAGAAACGAATGGCCGATATTGCGTAGGCTCGTCGCTTTTGGTAGTCAGCTGTTGCGGTCCTTGCAGCAGCTGTATTGCCAGCCGCAGGTTCATCTTCTTCTCCGTTGACGATCGCATAAGCACCCATCGCCTGCAGAATGACAGTCACATCGCCTTTCCAGATAGCGTAGTTTGTATTGCTTAGCTTCTTGATAGACCTGAACTTCGCCGTGTAGTAGGTCTTTGACAACTAGTCATTGTGGGAAGACATTTTGGGTGACGTTGTGAAATACGGGGTAGGTAAATCGGCGAATCGGCAGAAAAGTATGAAGATGAGATTTTTCAACCGAGCATGAGGATAATAATCAATAGATTAAATGGATATGAATTCTAGAGTGGTATTGCGCTGACCCAGGCTCATAACCTGTCAAGATTATGATGGAAGTTTGATGGAACGGTGAAGTCTTGTGTGTATTGTCTTGTCTTAGAGAGAATGGCAGGAAAAGTGAAAAGTCTGAATACACGTATATGACGTGATTCTACACGTGACAAAGCTGAACGAGTGAGATATTGCAACAGGATCGCTGCCCGTGCATCAGTGAAGATGGTGATTTGGTCTGGGATCGTGTTTCTCCTCGAAGCGGATTCCAGTGCTCGCGCTAGGGCCGCACATTCCGCGTCGAAGGCCTCCTGGTTGTAGCCCATATGGGTCTTGATGCCCTTCCAGGTCTGGCCGTTCTTCCAAGCCACTGCGTATCCGGCGGCCCCATCCTCCAACCGTGACCCATCAGTAAACATGGTGAGCCCTGGTCTCGCCTTGTCCGCCTCCTTCTTTGCCTCCTCCCGTTCCTCCTGGATGAGCTCCGCATCGAAGGTCTCCGGTTCTTCGAGCAGGACTGTCGCCTCTGTCTCCGTCCAAGTGTAGCTCAACGCAGACGCCAGCCGATTGCCCAACTCTGTTCGCGCGCCGACCACCTTTCTGGCCCTCTCGCCTCGTGGCAGGCTAAGAAGGCGCAGTCCGAACCGTCGCTGCCTGTTCTCCAGCTGGTTGCCTGCTGGCCTCAGCCCAGATTCCATTGACAGCGCTCCCAGGCTGGTCGTTCGGAAGGCTCCTGTTGTCGTCCGGGCCTGCTGGTTAACCAGGAGTTGGAGGTCGTTCGCCCTGCCGACCGTGCCCCGGGCCAGTTCTTGAAGAGGTGTTCCCTTATCTGCGTCCTGTACAGGCACCACCCGCACTCCGCCGTTTCGGAGTTCTTCGTCCACTTCAGGTATTGCCCTGTGCGGCAGTGCCCGGCCTTGAGTTGGTGGTACCTTCCTGCTAGCCTCTTCGGGCTTCGCGCTACAATGTTCTGGTGCATCGTTTTCGGCATCTGGTACTTCCTTCCTCTGACCCTCTTCTTCGACCACGTCCACGCCTCTTCCCACTTCTTTTCCGAAATTTCCCGCTTTATGTTGGCTAGAGATCTGGGGGGCGGCATCAGCCGCCTCCCGTATCTGTCCTTGTAGCCCATCCATTCGACCCCTCGCGCGTCTGGTTCCTCAGCTGCCTGCTTTGCCCACTCGTTCCCTGCGACTCCACTGTGGGCGGGGCACCAGCGAAATTCGATTCGGAGGTTATGGTCCCTTTCTCTCAGCTTCCCTATCCATTTTCTCGCCTGCCGCGCGTACTGTTGGGCGGGGCCCGGT
>Ga0307516_10005585_pt1 | contig 14980 bp, 12 predicted proteins | sample 19_EM_MG_FD_203310 | JGI IMG/M metagenome (GOLD analysis project Ga0307516, IMG submission 203310) | Populus trichocarpa ectomycorrhiza microbial communities from riparian zone in the Pacific Northwest, United States - 19_EM | ecosystem: Host-associated > Plants > Roots > Unclassified | place...
ACCGCAGACCAGCAGGATGACGAACAGGAACAGACCCTGCACCGACCAGATCACCATCATGCTGCTCCGGAGCGCGACGGCCGTGATTGCCGGAAAGACGATGGTCGCGATGCTGAGCAGGAACAGCAGCCAGAGACCGGAATTCATGGCGCGGAAATCCCGGACGAAATTGAGCAGACGGCTCCGCGCCAGGAGAGCCCATATCGCTGCGGGCAACGCCAGCAGCATCCCGGCGCCCGCCACGAAAACCACCGCCTCGACCACCGAGGCATTCAAGAGCCTGCCCGCATGCCGCTCCAGCGCATAGGCACAGGGTTGGGCGCCGGTGGTCGCGAGCCAGTAAATGTGCGGCGCCAGCGCGACGAGACCTGCGGCCATCGAAACCCAGGGCGCGCGTGAACCGAAATAGACCCGGCGCTGCGGATGGACGATCGCGGCAAAGGCAAAACCCGCCAGGAGAAACACCGAGTAGTATTTACCGAGCATCACGAGCGCCGCGGCCAACCCTGCAGCGACCGCCCATTTGAGTTCGCGGGTCTCGAACGAGCGCAGGAAGCAGTAGGTCGCGAGCGGCCAGGTCGCCAGCAGCACCGAGTTGGCATTGAACCGCTGCGCATGGAACTGGTAGATCGGCATCAGCATGAGCAGCAGCAGCACGATGAAGCGCTTGTCGCCACGCACGAAGCGACGCGAGATCAGGTCGACACACCACAAGCCAACCGCCGCATTGGTCAGCGACATCAGATTCAACGACCAGTTGGTAAGCGGGAAGACCGTGGTCCAGGCCCGCGCGACCCACCCCATCAGCGGCGGGTGCTTGGCGTTGCCCCAATCAATGCTGCGACCGAGGGTCCATGTTTCCAGAACGTCCGAATGCAGGTCGCCGTTGGAATAGGCGACGGTCAGATAGAGGAACCAGACCCCGACAAAGCCGACCAGCAGCAGCGGAACCGCCCAGCCCGCTTCGATGCCATCCATCCACAGCAGGAACGGCTTTCGCCAGTGCGTGTCGGAGAACCTGGGACGCGCGGCGAACGCTGGATACGCAAGTGACATCGGAACTCATACTCATCACGTGCGGCGACAAACGATTCCCGTTTGCCATCCGCATGGCGAACGACAGTGCAGGCCCTGATCGAGAGAATGCTTCCAATTGTTAAAAACCGTTCATGTCCCAATCTTTGAAGATTGGTGTCTCAAATGAGATGATGTTGGGCCGGCCGGCCATAACCAAGGCCACGACGGATCTGGAAAATGGCAGGCAGGCCAGACACATCCGCGCCAGCTCGCGAAAGATGCGGAACCCGGAGAAGCGCGATCAAACCGGGGAAAATCGCAGGTGGGCGGCGGCAAAGGAGGGCCGAATCCGGCTATTCGTTGCGCGCGATCGCGGTCAATCGAGACATGTTCTGCAACAGAATTCGACCGCGCTGCAGATCGAGAATGCCCTCTTTACGCCATTGTTGCAGCTGCCGATTGACGCTTTCGCGCGCCGCGCCGACGAACACCCCGAGCTGCTCCTGCGAGATATGAACCTCCGAACCAAAGTCCTCCGAGAGCGCGCGTAGCCGGCGCGCCAGCCGGACCGGCAGCGGCTGCAGCACCGATTCCTCCATCCGCTCGCTCTGCCATCGGATGCGCTGGCAGAGCAGCCTGATGATCTTGATCGCGACCTTGGGTTCGCGCTCGAGATGGCCGAGAAAATCCTCCTGCCGCAGCACGAACAGCTCGGTCTGCTCACCCGCGGTGGCGTCAGCGGTGCGCTCCTGACCATCGAGCACAGCGACCTCGCCGAACAGGTCGCCCGGCCCCATAAAATTCAGCGTCAGCCGACTGCCATCCGGGGCTCCGGTCTCGATACGAACCTGTCCCCGGCGAACCCCGAACAGCGCCTCGCCGGGGTCACCCTTCTGGAACAACACCTCGCCGGCTGCCAGATGCTGGGTGTGGCAGAGATTGGAAATCCGCTGCAGCTCATCCGGGCCCAGATCCGCAAACATCGGGTTCATTTTCAGAATGACCGCAAATTCGGCCTGCTTGCTCATCGCAATACCTTTTTGCTTCGGAAATCGGGTCTTTGGAAAATCCTCGTATGTTGAAGTGTGCCATAAGTCACATTCATTTCCAGCGCCATCGATTATTTATGAGCCCTTTTTGAGCGACCTTGCCTTCCGGGATAAGCTCGCACGGTCCTACGCCCAGTGGACCGGACCGAAACTGATCGCGGTGTTCCGGCACCTCTCCGGTTTGGAACGAGATGATGAGAGCATTGAAATTTGCCGGCGCCGCCATCGCCGCCGTCGTCGTGGTCATCGCGCTGCTATCGGTCGTCGGCATCCCCTCGGGATTCCTGACCTCGACCATCGCGGCCCGCGTGGAGCGCGACACCGGCTACCGGCTGGCCATCGCGGGCGCGAGCAAGATCAGCCTGTGGCCGACATTGAACGTGACCTTGAACGACATCACGCTCACGGATCCGAAGGACCGCGACGGCACCAACACCATGACCGTGGGCCGGCTGCAGGCGGACATGACGCTGTCGAGCGCCTGGTCAGGTCAGCCCGAGATCAGCGAGCTCGTGGTCACGACGCCGGTGCTTCACGTGCCCTTGCTGCGCGAGCGTCGTCGCGAGGCCCCCGCCGCCGCCAAGGCTGCCGCGTCCACGGGCGACGCCGCCGCGGTCACCATCAAACGCGTCACCGTCACCGATGGCACGATTGTGTTTTCGAACCAGCGCGACCGGGTGGAGAATCGCATCGGGAGCATCAACGTCGATGCCGTAATCAGCGCCGATCGCAGCATCAGGCTCGATGGAGCGGCGCGCGCCGGCGCGCGTCCGCTCAAATTCGTTGTCAAGGCGACGCCGCCGCCCCCGCCGCTGGAACGGCAGAGCGTCCCCGTCGATCTCACGCTTGAGATGCCGGACATTTTGCTGAAACCGCTGACCGCCAAGGCCGATGTGCGGCTCAACGGCCGGATCGTGATGATCAACGGGCTCAGTGGCACGCTCGACGATGACGCCTTCGACGGCTGGGCCTCGGTCGACGTCGCGAGCAAGCCGTTGGTCAAGCTCGATCTCGACTTCCGGCGCCTTGCGTTCGCGACCTCGACGGCCACCTCCACCCCCGGTGCGCCATGGAGCAATGCGCCGATCGAGTTGAATGGCCTGAATTATGTCGACGCCCAGATCAGGCTCTCCGCCGCCGAGATCGCCATCGCCGACGCCAGATTCGCGTCGGCCGCGATCGAGGCTGTGCTGGCCGGCGGCGTGCTGAAGGCCTCCGTCGCGGATCTCGGCGCCTATGGCGGCCAGGCCAGCGGCGAAGTGATCATGGATGCGTCGAGCGGCAACCCGAATTATGCGATGCACTGTGACCTCGTCGGCGTGCGCGCATTGCCGCTGCTGCAGTCGCTCGCCGGCTTCGACAGGCTCGACGGCAAGATGCAGGCGAAGATCGCGGTCCGCTCCGCCGGCGCCAGCCAGCGCGCGATCATGTCCAACCTCAGCGGCACCGCCTTCCTCAATTTCCAGGACGGCGCCATCCGGGGCCTCAACGTCGCCCGCATGATCCGCTCGCTGACCTCGGGCACGCTGTCGGGATGGCAGGAGACCCAGGACGAGACCACCGACCTCTCCCAGCTTGCCGCGTCGTTCAGCGTCGAACGCGGCCAGGCGAGCACGACCGATCTCAATCTGGTCGGCCCGCTGGTCCGGATGACCGGCACCGGCACCGTCGACATCGGCACCAAGTCGCTGGCGTTCCGGGTCGAGCCGAAGCTCGTGATGACGACCGAGGGCCAGGGCCGCGCCACTGATCCGGTCGGGCTCGGCATCCCCGTCGTGATCGACGGGCCCTGGGCCGGCCCACGCATCTATCCCGACATGGCCAGCATCCTCGACAATCCCGACGCGGCCTATGCCAAGCTCAAGGAGATGGGCAAGGGCCTGTTCGGCCCCAATGGTGGCGACCTCGGTGGCCTGATCAACGGCCTGACCGGGCTCGGCGGCAACCAAGGCAATAATCCCGCCGCTGGCGCCGGCGGGACGCCTCCCAGCGGCGCCCCGGCCTCCGATCCGCCCGGCGGCGATCTCGGTGCCGCGATCGGCAACCTGATCCAGCAGGGATTGAGCGGGACCGCCGCTCCGACCAAGCGCGGGCGCAGCCTTCCTGCGCCCCAAGGGGCTCCCGCCGACGCGCCGGCTGCGCCGCCGGCCGCCCGCAACAACCAGGATGATCCGCGGGACAGCCAGCCCATGAATGACGTGTTACGGCGGCTGTTCAACCGCTGAGGCCTGTCCCCCCTGCTTCGCATCGCTTTCGCACCCGCGAACCGACCCGCCGCCGCGCGGGAGGAGGGTCAAGTCCCCATTCACCACACCCCCAGCCCCCAGCCCCCGGGCCCCGGCCCGATCCCTCGATTTGTGCTAAGCAGGGCCGCCGCACGAGGGTCTGGATGGTCGCTGTCAAGGACAAGAGCTGGTTTCTGCGTGGGGGCCTGTTCGCCAAGTACGTCGTCACGCTGGTCGGGCTGGTGGTGTTCGTGCTCGCGGTGAACGGGGCGACCGAGACCTGGATCAGTTACCGCGCCACCAAGACCACCCTGACGGACGCGATGGCCGAGAAGGCCGAGGCGACCGCCAGGCGGATCGACCAGGCGGTGTCCGAACTGGAGCGCCAGATCAGCGTCGCCACCCGCGCCAGCGCCGATACCGTGGACAAGCGTCGGGCGGCCTATCTGCAGCTGCTCAACCAGGTCCCGGCGGTGAGCCAGCTCTCCCAGCTCAACGGCCAGGGCCGCGAGGTGTTGCGGCTGTCGCGCACGAGCGTGGCGGAGAACAGCGGCGCGGATCTGTCCGACGATGCGCGTTTCACCGAAACCGTGTCGCGCGGGGTCAATTACGCGCCGGCCTCGGTCGAGGGCGCGCACCCGGCGATGTCGATCGCGGTCGCCCATTCCGGCTTCAACGCCGGCGTCACCATCGCCGATATCGACCTCGGTTTCCTGCAGGACTTCGTCAGCGATGCCCAGGTCGGCAAGACCAATTTCGCTTATGTGGTCGATCCGCGCGGCGAGGTGCTGGCGACCTCCAGCAAGGGCCCGGAGGTCGGCAAGGACCTGTCGAAGCTGCCCCAGGTCGCGGCCCTGATGACGCCGGAGGGGAAGGCCCTGACCTCGGGCCTCGATGCCGACGGGCATGCCGTCCTCGCCGCGGCGAGCGTGGTGCCGAAGCTGGGCTGGGTCGTGCTGTTCGAGCAGCCGACCGCGCAGGCGCTGGCCCCGATCCGCGACCAGCTGGTTCGCGGCGCGCTGCTGATCGGGCTCGGGCTCCTGGTCGCGATCCTCGCCGGCACCATTCTGGCGCGGCGGATGCTGATCCCGATCACGGCGCTGAGTACTGGTGCGCGACGGTTAGGGGCCGGCGATTTCGGCCATCGCATCGAGGTCAAGACCAGCGACGAGCTGGAAGAGCTCGCCGCGCAGTTCAACGGCATGGCCGGCCAGCTCCAGGAGACCTATGCCGGCCTCGAATCCAAGGTCGAGGAGCGGACCCGGGACCTCGCCCGCTCCATCAACGAATTGAAGGTGCTGGAAGAGGTCGGCCGCGCGGTCGCCGCCTCGCTCGATCTCAACGCCGTGCTGCCCACGGTCGCCGCCCGCGCGCTGGAGATCACCCAGGCCGACGCGGTGCTGATCTATGGCTACGACGCCGCGACGCACCGGTTCACGCTCGTTGAAGCCCAAGGAATCGACCAGGGGATCGACCAAGGGACCGGAGAGCAGATCGACCGCGGCGCCGATGGCGCGCATCTCACCGTCGCGGACGGCGACAACATCCTGTCCGAGGCCGCGGCCAAGGGCGAGCCGATCGCGATCGCCGATCTTGCTGGTACCTCCGACCATGTGTTGCGCGCCGTCGCGGTCACCGCGGGCTTTCATGCGGTGCTGGTGGCGCCGCTGTTGGACCAGCAGGGCGTGCTCGGCGCGCTGGTGGTGCTACGCCGCGTGGCTGGCGCGTTTCCGGAGAATCTCATCGGCCTGATGCGCACCTTCGCCAACCAGGCGGTGCTGGCGATGCGCAATGCGCGGCTGTTTTCCGAGGTCGACCACAAGGGCCGCGAACTCGCGTCTGCCCATTCCACCGTGCAGCAGCAGGCGGCGAAGCTCACCGAGCAGACCGAGCAGCTCAAGAACTGGAACCGCTCGCTGGAGGAGCGGGTCGAGAAGCAGCTCGGCGAGATCGAGCGCATCCGCAAGCTCGAGCGCTTCCTCGCCCCGCAGGTGGCGCAGCTGATCGCCTCCTCCGACGGCCATGACGCGCTGCTCGCCAGCCACCGCCGCGAGGTCACCGTGGTGTTCTGCGACCTGCGCGGCTTCACGTCGTTCACCGAGACCACCGAGCCGGAAGAGGCGATGAACGTGCTGCGCGAATATCACTCAGCCCTTGGCGAACTGATCTTCCGCTACGAGGGCACGCTCGACCGCTACGCCGGCGACGGCGTCATGATCCTGTTCAACGCGCCGATCCAGTTCGCCGATCACACCGCGCGCGCGGTGAAGATGGCGGTGGAGATGCGCGATGCCATCGGCGCGTTGACCGAGCGCTGGCGCAATCGCGGCCACAGCCTCGGCTTCGGCGTCGGCATCGCGCTGGGTTACGCCACGCTGGGCCAGATCGGCTTCGAGCACCGGCTCGAATATGCCGCGATCGGCAGCGTCACCAACCTCGCCTCGCGGCTGTGCGACGAGGCCAAGGCCGGCCAGGTGGTGGTGAGCCGGCGCGTCTATGGCATGGTCGAACACAGCGTCGACGCCGCGCCGCTGGATGATCTGCACCTCAAGGGTTTTAACCATCCCGTGCTGGCGATGGAGATCTTGCGCTGGCGCGGGGAGACGGCTGAGGCGGAGCCGAGCCCGGCGCGCCGGCGGCAGTAGGGTTTCATCCCACGGGCGGTGCAATCCCTCCTCCCGCGAGCGAAGCGAGTGGTGGGGAGGGTGGCCGGCCGAAGGCCGGTCGGGTGGGGGGTGTTTCAGCGCACTCCACCGAGAGCTGATTTCGTCCAGCGCCCCCCACCCGTCACATCGATCGCTGCGCGCTACCTAAAATATCGAAAACAACCCCATGCAAAGTAACGGGATGGTATTTAAATACCCAATACATCTGACATGTCGGGCAAATCACCTGCAAATTCCATCATCGCGCAAATCCGTAAAACGCAAACGAGCTTGGCACTAGCGTCGGGGGTTGCCTGGACACACGACAGCGTCGCGTCCACCGCATCACCCCAACGTGCGTGACGATCGCGAGCCGCCCCTCTTATGGAGTGGGATGGCGGGAGGAAGTCAGTATTTCTGAAAAACGGAATCGACTTGTTTTCGCTGGGGGGCTGGACAGGTAGTATCATATTGAAGGGAAATTCGCTTCTAAAAGATTCGGTTCAGGCGCCCGATTTCGAAATTCTTCAGCCCATTCGCACTACTGCCGAGAACCAAGTGCCTTCAGCTGCGCCATCGCCATCTGGGGAAGGGAATACGGATGTTCGGTCGCCTTCAGGCTTCCCCAATCAATGGCAAAACTTAGCTAGCCCTGCATCGTTGTTGCACCCTGATCGTCTGCCGAGCGCAACCTTGCTGGCATTGCTTCTGCAGAGGCGGCTTAGCTCCGATCATGTCGTACGCAACGCGGACGCGAATGGTGCGAGGGTAAGTCCATCTCGCCGCAGCCGGACCGGCGACAATGTCGAAGCCGCCCTTGCGGGGCCGGATGCTGATAGCTTTCTCGCGCGGAGGAACATCGATGACCGGCTTTGGTCTCTTAGGCTTCTTGCCCTTTTTCGTCTGGTTTTGTTCGAGGATAGAAAAGAAGTCGACAAGCGCCTCGGAATCCTCGCTCTCAGCCTGCTCAGCAATCATCGCATAGAAGTGCCGCAGCGAATGGCGGATGGAACTCAGTGTCTCGATCGGACTACGCCACCGTGCCGAGAGCTTCTTGGCTTTAGTGTTCCATGCCGTGTGTGCAGGATTTTCCGCGTCGCCGAGGAAACTCGAAACCTCTTCGTCATTGGCCACCAGCGCAGCATACGCAGCACCACCGCCAAAGTAGCGACGCTCGCCCGGAAGCGTAATCGCATTCCTCGCAATAAGGCAGAATGGCTTTTCGCCTTCGAGCAGAGATTTCAGATAAAGGTCGATGAAACTCATCTCGTCGAGGCCAGCCTTTGGCTTCAGCAGGACAGGAAACGCTTGAGCTTTCGGTCAATCAGCCATTGCTTCAGGTCGCGCGGACAAGAACTCGGCACAGTTGCATACGCTCCCCCGACGCGCCGAGAAATTCTCGTCTTGGCTGACAGTCCGAGCGCGATCTTTTCTCCTAAATCTCTGAAAGCCTTTCGTTGATCATCTGAAAGCGCCAAGGCAATCTTCGACACATCGCGCATGATCCTGGAGGTTTTCGACCGCCAGGCCTCTTCGCTATCCTCGGAATCGCTCAGCCCACCGCCCGCGCCTTCGGATGCCTCCCCCGTGAGCAAGGATGCCCATGGTCCCGGCAGCCAAGCTGCCTCGCCGGCGGGCGCGGCTGCACGCGCGGGGAGCAGTCCCCAGGACCATGAATGGTGCTGCTCGAGCCAGGCCGGATCGGGACCGCAGTGGTCGCGACAAACCACGTCCGGGCGGCCCATTTCCGCGTCTGGCCCCGATTGTGCAAGCGGCCAGACCGTTGCGCCGGCGCGCCTGAGAGGTTCAGGCGATCGCCGGTCCGGAATCGAACCGTCGAGGACAGGACACATGAAACGCTTCCATCTGTTGGGTGCCGTGATCGCAGCGGCGCTCTGCGTGGGCCAGGCGCAGGCGCAGGAGCTGACCGGAACGCTGAAAAAAATCAAGGACACCGGCAGCATCAGCGTCGGCTTCCGCGAAACCTCGCCGCCATTTTCCTATCTCGACGACAACCACGAGCCGATCGGCTTCGCGATCGACATCTGCACCAAGATCGTCGATGCCGTGAAGAAGGAGCTCAAGCTCGACAAGCTCGAGATCAAGCTCAATCCGGTGGCCTCCACCACCCGCATTCCGCTGATCGCCAACGGCACGATCGATCTCGAATGCGCCTCCACCACCAATAATGCCGACCGCCAGAGGCTGGTCTCCTTTACCAACAGCCACTTCCTGACCGCGAGCCGCTTCATCTCGAAGAAGGCCAGCAAGCTCGACAAGATCGATGATCTCAAGGGCAAGTCGGTGGTCTCGGTCTCCGGCACCACCAACATCAAGCAGCTCAACGAAGCCAATACCGCGCGCAATCTCGGCATCAACATCATTGCCGCCAAGGACAATGCCGAAGCTTTCCTCATGGTCGAGACCGACCGCGCCGTTGCCTATGTGATGGACGATATCCTGCTCGCCAGCGATGCCGCGGGCTCGAAAGACCCCGCCGCCTATGCAATCTCGAAGGATGGGTTCTCCAAGCCGGAGCCCTACGGCATCATGCTGCGCAAGGACGATGCGCCCTTCAAGAAGGTCGTCGATGACGCCACCGCCGCGCTCTACAAGAGCCCCGAGGGCGTCAAGCTGTATGACAAGTGGTTCAAGCAGGCGATCCCGCCAAAGGGCCTGAATCTCAACGTGCCGATGAGCGCGGAGCAGACCAGGCTGTTTGCCAAGCCGTCGGACTCGCCTGACCCGGATGCCTACGCGGTTGACTAGTTCAGCGATTTTGAAATTCGAGTCATATCGGCATCCTCCCTGAACCTCGTCCAGAGGAGCGTCGCGCAAGCGATGCGTCTCGAAGGATGGCCGCGGACGACGGCCGTGCAAGTTGCCATCCTTCGAGACGCAAGCCGTCGCCCAAGGGCGAAGGCTTGCTCCTCAGGATGAGGCCGGAGAGCCTGGAAACGATGGGTTCCATGGAATCGATGCACTAGGACACAAGGAGCCGGGGCATTGCATGAACTTCGCGCTGCGACGACGGGAGGCTGTTGGTGAACTACAACTGGAATTGGAAGATCTTCTGGGAGCAGACGCCCGAAGGCACCGGCACGTATTTCAGCACCTTGATGAGCGGCCTCGAGGTGACGATCCTGGCCGCGCTGTGCGCCTGGGCCGTTGCCTTCATCATTGGATCTCTGGTCGGCATTGCGCGCACGCTGCCATCGCAGCTGCCTGTGATGCTCGGCAACGCCTATATCGAGATGTTCCGCAACATTCCCCTGCTGGTCCAGCTCTTCATCTGGTTCTTCGTCCTGCCCGAATTGCTGCCGCAGGGCATCGGCACGTGGCTGAAGCAGTTGCGCAACGGACCGTTCGACGCGACCGTGATCGGGATCGGTCTCTATATGTCCTCGCGCGTCGCCGGCCAGGTCACCGCAGGCATCAATTCGCTGCCGAAGGGCCAGCGCATGGCCGGCACCGCCATCGGCCTGACGACGACGCAGACCTACCGCTATATCCTGCTGCCACTTGCCTATCGAATCATCTTTCCGCCGCTGACCTCGGAGTTCCTGAATACGATCAAGAACACGGCGGCCGCGCTCACGATCGGCCTGATCGAGCTCACCGCGCGCGCGCATGCGATGCAGGAATTCTCCTTTCAGGTTTTCGAGGCCTTCACGGCCGCGACCGTGATCTATCTCCTTCTCAGCGGCGGCGTGACCTTCGCGATGCGCCATGTGGAGAAACGCCTTGCCATCCCCGGTTTCAACGAGGGGAAATAGCCGATGTTCAGCAATTTCGACTTCGACGTCATCCGGCGAAGCCTTCCCTACCTGTTCGAACAGGGCATGACGTTCACGCTGTCGCTGACCGCGATCGCGACCATCGGCGGCCTGATCCTGGGCACGCTGATTGCGATGATGCGACTGTCGTCGCGCAGGACGCTGTCGACATTTGCGGCGAGCTACGTCAACCTGATGCGAGCGCTGCCACTGGTGCTGGTGATCTTCCTGTTCTACTTCCTGATGCCCTATATCGGGCAATGGATCATCCGCGCGGAGCGGCCGATCACAGTGGGCGCCTATTCCTCGACCATCATCACGTTCACGCTGTTCGAGGCGGCGTATTTTTCCGAGATCATGCGGGCCGGGATTCAGTCCATTCCGCGCGGACAGGTGCAGGCCGGCTATGCCATCGGTCTGGACTATCGCGAGGTGATGCGCTTTGTCGTCCTGCCGCAGGCGTTCCGCAACATGCTGCCGGTGATCTTCACCCAGACCATCGTGCTGTTTCAGGACACCTCGCTGGTCTATGTGCTTTCGATCACCGACTTCCTCGGCGCCGCATCCAAGGTCGCCCAGCGCGACGGGCGGCTCACGGAAATGTACCTGTTCGCGGCGCTGGTCTATTTCCTGATCTGCTTCACCGCCTCGTTCTTCGTGAAGCGACTGCAGACACGCATCAGCATCATCCGATAGCCCTCGTCAGCCTATCACCCTGCCTCTGACCTCCGGTTGATTCCCATGCCCATGTCCAAGCCCTTGCCCATGATCACCATCGAGAATGTCAGCAAGTGGTACGGTCCGCAGTTTCAGGTGTTGAAGAACTGCACGACGCGGGTCGACAAGGGCGAGGTGGTCGTGGTCTGCGGTCCATCCGGCTCGGGAAAATCAACACTGATCAAGACGGTGAACGCGCTGGAACCGGTGCAGCAAGGCACCATCACCATCGATGGACTCTCGGTCACGAGCATGACGAGGGATCTGCCGAAACTGCGAGCGCGCGTCGGCATGGTGTTTCAGCACTTTGAGCTGTTTCCGCATCTGCGCATCGTCGAAAATCTTTGCCTCGGCCAGATCAGGGTGCTCGGCCGCTCCGATGACGCGGCGAAGGCCAAGGCGATGAAGATGCTGGCGCGTGTCGGCTTGACCGCCCACGCGCAGAAATATCCCGGGCAGCTGTCGGGCGGTCAGCAGCAGCGCGTCGCCATCGCGCGTGCGCTGGTGATGGACCCGATCTGCATGCTGTTCGACGAACCGACCTCGGCGCTCGATCCGGAAATGATCAACGAGGTGCTGGACGTGATGGTTGAGCTCGCGAGGGAAGGGATGACGATGATGGTGGTGACCCATGAGATGGGCTTCGCCAAGAAAGTCGCCAACCGCGTCATCTTCATGGATGCGGGCGAAATCGTCGAGGACGCCCAGAAAGACGATTTCTTCGGCCACCCGCGCAGCGACCGTGCCCAGCAGTTCCTCTCGAAGATCCTGTCGCATTGATACTTCGGGCGCCGTGCCCATAGGTACGGCTACTGCCCGGGTCGATATGGCCGGCGCGACCTGCTACAAAAACGGATTGACGACCGTGAGGTTGCCGAATTTGCGGCCGTGCTGGAGGTCCTCCGTGAACAGCGTATCACAGCCGGCCTCCAGCGCGGAGGCGACGATCAATGCGTCGTAGAAGGAGAGGCGATCTTTTTCTGCGAGGGCGCGCGCGGCCGCGTGCAGGTGGAGCGTCAGCGGCAGCGGCGGCTCGACCATCATGAGAACGTCCGAGATCGCCTCGGCAATGTCGCGCCAGTCCTTCCTCTGCTTGCGATGGGAAACGGCAGTGAACTCATTGAGCACCTGAACGCTGAGCTTGCCGCCGCCCTCGAACAACCCGCGCGCCCGATCGGCCTTCGCGCCGGTCTGCTGCGCATAGACCAGAATGCTGGTGTCGAAGAACACGCTCACCGCTCGTTGGCCTCGTCGCGATCGAATTTGTAGTCCGGAGGAAGCGTCCAGTTGCGCTCAGCCATCCGCGCAAGCGCCCGACGGCGCTGCTCCTCTTTGGTTTCGACCTCGATCGTGCCCTTCCTTGCGGCGACCACGTTCAGTTCATCGCCTTCCTTGAGACCCAGCTCTTCAACGAGGGCCTTGGGCAGCCGCACCGCGAGGCTGTTGCCCCATTTGGAAACCTGCATCGCCGCCTCCATGATATCCATAATCAGATGTATATCATCTTGATGATATCATCATTTTTCAAGACGCGCCATGACCGCGACGTCATCGCAACGTTCGGCGCACCGAGCGGGTGTGACCCGGAGCACAGCCGTCGTTCGCCAATTGGCCTCAGCGTCGGCGTTCTGGTATCGATTCGCCGTCCGACCAAACGGAATTACTCATGACCGCCATGCGCGCGCCTTCGCTCATCTTCCCGGCCTTGTTCACCGCCGCGCTGCTCTGCCTCACCTCGCCGCCCGCCCGCGCCGCCGACGAGGACACCCCCAAAGGTGCTGCCGTCACCGTGCTCAAGGCGGCGAAGACCTGCTTCGGCAATCTGGTCGAGGTCTCCGGCTTCATCCTGGCGCGCGAGGAGACTGCGGTACGGCCCGAGCGTCCGGGGCTGAAGGTCGCCGAGGTGCTGGCGGAAGCCGGCGATACCGTCACGGCGGGGCAGAATCTCGCCCGGCTCAACCTGCCCGAGGGCGGCTTTCAGATGATCCAGGCGCCGGTGGCCGGCACCATCTCCGCCTCCACGGCCACCATCGGCGCGATGGCCGCAGCGCGGGGCGAGGCGCTGTTTTCCATCATCGCGCGCAGCGAATACGATCTCGTCGGCCTGGTGCCGTCAGCCGACATCGCGCGGCTCGCGGTCAACCAGCCGGCCTCCATCCGCATCGTCGGCCTGGGCTATGTCCAGGGCAAGATCCGCCGCGTCGCGCCGACCATCGAGCCGAACAGCCAGCTCGGCCAGGTCTTCATCGGCATCACCGCCAGCCACCGGCTGCCGATCAATTCATCCGGGCGGGCCGAGATCAAGACCGGCCAGAGCTGCGGCGTCGCGGTGCCGCTCGCCGCGATCCTCTACACCCCCGCCGGCACCGTGGTGCAGGTGATCCGGCGCAACCGGGTCGAGACCAAGCGGGTCGAGGTCGGGTTGACCGATGGCGGCCAGGTCGAAATCCGCGACGGCCTGAACGAGGGCGACGTCGTGGTCGCCCGCGCCGGCTCGCTGCTGCGCGAGGGCGATCCGGTGCGGCCGGTGATGGCCGCGGAGGCGAAGTGAGGAGTAGCTAAGCTAACGCAACTCTCTCGTCGGTCATTCCGGGATGGTCCGAAGGACCAGACCCGGAATCTCAAGATTCCGGGTTCGCGCTCACGCGCGCCCCGGAATGACCTCTACGGGGTCAGCTTCCCGCCTTCTCCGCCCCGGCGACCTTGTCGGTGCCGAAGCGCACGTCTTCCTCCAACGAGGACGACACCGATGGCACCTGCTCGCCGTTGGTGGCCGTGGAGATGGCGATGCGGGTCTTGTTGAACATGCTTTCGGCGCCGGCGCCCTGCTCCCCGACATGGGTGAGGAGTTCGGCGACCAGCACGCTGTGCGGGTCATTGGAATCATCGGCGACCTTGCCCGGCGTCGCCGACGACAGGATCAGCGCGTTGTCGGGCGCCGCGATCGGCGCCAGCCCGTGCGAGAAGGCGCGGAAGCGCCGCTCGTAAGGGTTGCGGCGCGAGGCGTCGATCACGGCGAGCTTGGCGCGGGCGCCCTGCGTCGTCATCGCCGACAGCACGGACTCGACGCTGATGCCGGCGCGACGGACATCGGATTCCCTCCAGATCGTCGCATCGACCGGGAGCATGTAGCTCTCGCGGCCGACCTGGGCGCCATAGCCGCCGAAGAACAGCATCACCACGGACTCCGGCTTGACCCTGGCTTTCAGGCGCTCGACCGCGCGCACCATGTCGTCGCGGCTGGCGTCCTCGACGACATCGACGTCGAAGCCGTTGCGGCGCAGCGCCTCGGCGAGCGCGCGCGCATCGTTGATCGGCTGGGTCAGCGGCGCCGTGGCATCGGGGTAATGGCCGTTGCCGATCACCAGCGCAACGCGCGCGGCGGTCCCGGCACCCCCGCTCTGCTCGGTCGCCACCGCCTTGGCCGGCTCCAGCGCGCGCTTGTTCAGCGCGGCATGCGCGCCGATCGCCAGCGACACCATGCCGACCAGCGAGGCCGCGACCGCGAGCGAACGGCGGGAGATCCGAAACGGCGTTTCATTCATCACGGT
>Ga0307516_10005586_pt1 | contig 14980 bp, 11 predicted proteins | sample 19_EM_MG_FD_203310 | JGI IMG/M metagenome (GOLD analysis project Ga0307516, IMG submission 203310) | Populus trichocarpa ectomycorrhiza microbial communities from riparian zone in the Pacific Northwest, United States - 19_EM | ecosystem: Host-associated > Plants > Roots > Unclassified | place...
AGAGGTCGTCCAACGATTGGACCACGTTCTGAGACAGTTGGACCGGGGATTAGAGCACCTCAGGCAGCACGATCCGCACCTTGGCAGACTTGATCTGTGGTGGAGGAAGGGACGATACCAAAGGCTGAGGGATGGTTTGGTGGAAGTGGAAAGCCGTAAGTTCTCTCCGGTGATCGATTCTCGTTTGGATACTGATTCCGGTGAAAATGTTGGGATCTGGTGCGACGTCATATCTGCTCTTTCTCTCTCCCCACAGGTCCAGATTTGGACGCACATGTGATAAGCATGCTCTAGGTCGCCCGCCCTGGGAGTTCGTTTGTACAGACATTGGTTCCTCCCATGTGTCAGCCGCGGATTCCTTGCCCTTCCTCACAAGGCTCTTGCAATATCGGTGTGGTAAATAATACCCTCACTTCGGTGGATGGTCATCACCGTGGACCCTCTGTAGCTTTTCTGTCTGCTTGGACTTGTAATTTCGCATCTCGGTTTATCCTCCTTGTAGAATTATCTATCGCCTTGTTCCATGTTTGTTCCTGCACTCTCCGACAACTCCCACGTGGATGTGATTTCGTCTATGTTCGTGTGGTATGTACTCCGTGGATGCTAGCTGCGCCTCGTGACTGAGACCGGCGGGTTCCCGTCGTTGGTACCCCCCGGTGTCTGTCCCAGACTGTCCCCAGCAGACGACGGCTTATCGAATGAATACATCTGCGGTCGAGTTACTGTCTCCCACAATCATCACAGCGGCAACGCGACCACTCGCTACCAAAATGCGGAACGGTCCCCTCACAATGACTTCCAAAGTCAGCACCCCTCGCTCTCGGCTTGAGTATCAAGTAGTGTGTGAACCGATGTTCCGCAAACTGCTCCTTCCACAAGTTCAATCCATGCCCAAAGTTCAGTACGTGAGTTCCACGGCGTCCGTTGGGTTGCGTGATGGGTCTGGCTAACTTCTGGCATTGGTTTCCCCCTTCGGTTTCATTTGATTCGACCATTGAAGGTCGGCGTGAGATCGCGGTCGACGAAGTAGAAGCTATCCAGGCGGATTCTAAGCCCCCTAATGTCACTGAACACCATAATGCGGTCGAGGACCTTGCCCGGGTGGTATGGCACGGTGGAAGGCGGCCTGTGTGGTTGGAAATCAACGGCCCCCATGTGTGGAACAGAACTCCACAAGGGCCCGATGCGATATAACGCATGGGTTCGATATTCAAGGGAACACATCTTCGGAAGCGACCGCGTCTCTGTGGAGGTGGTCGACGATGAGCGGAATTAGCTCGGGAGGTATAGAAGGTAGCCTGCTTCAGACCTATTGGGGGTAGGCCGGAGGCCGCGGTGGGCCCGAGGGAATCGATCCCGGGCAATGCCGCCTGCGAAAAATGGATCGTTTTCGGTGATACTGGCCCATGGTACGGTGAAATGGTGTATTTTCGTTCCAAAGTACATGTTGCGTAGGAACCTACACTTAGACAGGCATACTTGATCAAAAGTAGCAGTTGGAAATGCTCGTGCCTACAAACAGGGAATACAGATTCAACGGGGCGGCGAATAGCATGATGCAGGGTTGACGTTAAAGGTATCGCATAACGGATGGGTTGCCGTGACTGTCATGTAGGTAAGAAGCGGGCTGTAAGGTATGACCGGATGAGCCAACGTGCATAGCGGATAAAAACGAGGTTTCGAAACGTACAAGCTTCCTGATACATCTCATCAGGTGTTCTTTTGAATATGGCGATCCCCAGCAAGAGGAAGCCGATCAAGACACCAATCTCGAATAGTATCCAGAACGTAGCCCACACTGAACGGGGATTGAGGTGGGGGAAAGCAGATTAGGCGATGATTTAGTTCAATTGGGAACGTGGCTGCACCTCACCATAGGTTGGTATTGAAGGGAACAAGAGCCCGAATTGCGTGACATCAGAACCGTTATCGGTCCGGGAGTACTTTTCGTCTGTAACCTCCCCTTAGAACGACCGAAAAGATGAGGGGATTTCTGTGGCTTTGTTACTTCTGGACTCACAGACACAGTAAAAGACACTTTGGGGTCGGATTAGCGAACAGTCGAATCGCTCGCGGAAACGAAGGAAACTGACTGCATCACCCCGACGAACAGGCAATACCACCGCAGCGCCTGGCTGGTAAAACGGGCAACGTCGGTAAAGAACTCCCGAGGGCTGTGGGTGTCAGCGCAAAGGGCTTACGCGTGGTCGATGAACCAGAACCCGATCAAAAGACCCTCATAAACGACCGTTAGCAGAATCGTGCTGTGCGTGAAGGTTGAGAATCTCCGGGTCGAGAATACGGAGGGCCTTACCACTTATCTCTAACGATAGCCAGCGGGGTGATCAGGCCAAAGCCGATAACCCAACTAATTCTCTTTGCCAACAATGTATCGAAACCGGCCAGGACGAATGTTGCGCCGAGGAACGTGGAGCCGATGTAACCCGCGGAAACAATGGAAGCTGGATGACCGCCTTCGACCTGAGTGCATCCGCCCTTATCCGGATCAATGCAGACTTGCAATACCTTCCCGCCAGTCAGAATGGCCTACGGAGGCCACAAATATGAGGAACGGATTCAGACAGTAGGCACCGGGATGGGAGGCACTAACCACAACGATGTGACATAACTCGTGCCATCCTATCGTGAAGAGTTTCAATGGGGTGATCAGTTTACAGACCACCGGTATGTTCCACACAGCGTAGATGACGAAGGCGTAGACGGCAATCTAGATGGTCAATCAGAGGCTTGCGGATGACGGTCGACAGAATTAATGAACGGACGACGTATAGTATCGGGAGCTGTAGGGGGGCGGTTCTTAGTGCGGAGTTCTCATCGGGCGGTCGAAGGACGCACCTGGTACTGAGTTGGCACAAAAGGTGACGCATGTACTGCGGCGGTGGCCGTCGGTTGGTAATCCGTCAGGATTGGCATAAGGGCGAAAGCGGCGAATCAAACAAAAGCAAACGTGCTTGAATCGGGAGATGGGATGGTCCGATAATATTGGAAGGTGTACGCTGAAAACGCTGCGGCCTTGGTATGAACCGCGCGAGGCAGCAGAGGATTGCTATGCGGAGAACTTCCGGGTCACTTCTTCTCTCCGGCTTAGCCGGGATGGAAGTGAAGTTGTGCGAGGCAAACGCGTGTCTGGCGGCCAAAGCGTGTTCCTGTTTACGCTTGTTTAACCCTGTCAAAAACAAGCGCCGGCACGATGATGACATTGAAAACGTTCCCCAGTGAGGGTGAGGACGAGTGAAAGTTACTTTGGCGGAGACAATCGCTGGTCGAAGTAACGGGAGGTGGGGGTGGGGGCAAGCGTTTTCCGGAGGAGAGCTTTGGACAGATCACACCAGGGAAACGCGCGGAATAACTGTGGGGGCGGATGGGGATGGAATGGTTAGATCCTCCAGAACAGCCTCGTCTTTCCAGACGTAATTGGCGTCCGATTGTGTCGCAACACGAACACGAGAGTTCGCGGGGCAAGAGAACTGTCACAGCTGCTCGCTGTGTACTAGGTTTGATTAGTTCAGAGCTGTCTCCCTCTGAAGTCGAGGCTGGATTCCAGCCTAGGTTTGATTAGGGAAGACGAAGTGAGTTGACACTAGATGTGGAGAGAACCGTCGTCCAGGTCGCAGTACCTTCGGGGTCGCACCCGGGGCGTGTTTGTGGCAACTTACTGTAGAATGAGTTTCGGTCACCTCAGAGGCTTTGGCAGCGCTAATCGTGGAGTAAGTACTCCCATGACCGATCGAGGGACTCAGTCACGCCGGTCGCGTGTTCTGGTCGCTACCACCATCTCAATTTCCCGACCGCTTCCTCCTTCAACGTCCAACACCAAACCACGACTACTCAGTACCTTTTCCCGGCGGGTTGGGGGCTATCTGTAAAGCTTTGAAGACTCGCTTTTCCGTCCAGAACCCAGATTACTCAAGTACCCCAAAACCCTCGATCCCCTCCCCGTATGCGGCTCCCGACGCTTCGCGTGCAATCTCTCACCATCCACGATTCCCGCGACTCCCTGGTCGTCTCTCAATTCCACCCTCTAACTCGATTGTCGTGTACCCGTTTCGAGTTCCTCGCCTCCTTCAGTGATTTCACCCTGTGTCTAACTACTTTGTACGGAGAAATAGTGACAATGCCCGAATATTCAACCACCCAGCCTGCCCGAGGTATACACGAGTGTGAGAAATACTCATCCTGTCCTCTATAATCCTCTGCGACCACCGGGCTGGCACGCATACAGGCTCAGTCGTCATCCACCATCACTCCTTTGTTCAACGTCCAGATTGTCTCGTGACAGATGGGCACATGGGTTGGGTACGCACCATTGTTCCGTTTTTCTCAAGCTGACTCAAGTTTGGCCTTCGTTCTAACCCAGCGAGGGTCTGTCTCATTATTGTATCACGACGTACGCCCATGCTGATCACTGAAAACATAGAGGCGAGGATTTGTAATCCGACTTTGGGAGAGACTTAGCTCACCTGATGGGTGGGTGACGAAAACGGTACGTTGTATCGCGCCCGCACTCACTGAGCGTTTGATCCTTAGGTCGGGGAAGCGTTGGAATTCAGGTGGATCAGAGATCTCCTTCCAGAGCTTCATGGGAGGTCGGATACGACCTGGGATACTTGGTAAAGGGTTGACTGTCGTGTGTTGACGGGCTTTCGTTTGGGCTTTGGGTTGGGGTCCAACGTTCGAGCTTCAAGTCAGACCTCTGGGTCTCAGGCGCAGGTGCATAAGGGCTGTGAGCGGAGTGACCCGCGTGGCGGATTGGAAGGACGTGATCGTTGATTGCTGCCCGGTTTCATGCCACCCTCCAAAACTATGATCTCCCATTCCGTTTTTATTTTCGCCGACGAGATTATCGTTCGAACGCTGAATGCGAATGGTCCTACATTGGCGGTGAAGGTCAATGTCCGAGCCAACGAGAAGAACCGTGGGTTAGATAATGTCGGTTGGATGAGGTTGGAAAAAACTCGATTCCCAGCCGCGCATGTGGACCTGCACCGGAGCGCCAGCACTGTAATCGTTCGTTTGAGCACCGGAGTACCACTTACACCCAGGGAAACACGAGAAAGGAACTGTGGGTGGATAGCGCGAAGGTTGAGGCGATTACGTTCCCAGGGAGTACTCGGCATTGTGTTGGGTCACAAAAGTCTGTGGGGGTGGGGAAGGTGACGAAGGGCGGGAAGTTCGCGGTGAGAGGGCGATCGCGCCCGTACATCGATACCGTAAGAAACGATTCCAATGACGCGAGCAGTAAACCCTTCAACCCTCATCGTTCACTCCCCTCTTCTGGCGGGCTGCACCAACGCCGGTCATGGCAGGCCTAGAAGAAATCGTGGAGAACCCGTGAGTCCTCTGAGTTTGCTGTGGTGTATCTCAATCGAGTCCCGTTCGTGTCGGTAGCCGAGGAGATTGTGTCGAAGGTTCGGGATCTGAGACTGAGAGAGGCTCAGCTCACCGAAAGAGTTCCAAGCGAAGAGGGTACGTGGTATCGCAGACATATCGTTCAACTTGCCGAGAATTTGGACCTCAGGTCGAGAAAGCGCCGGAACTCCGGTGAATCAGAGGGTTCCATTCAAGGTCCTTCATCGTGGTACGTTTCCTGTGTCACACAACTGGTGTATTTCTCCGTTCCGACCCTCGAATTTAGCCAGGACCCAGAACGAACGCGGAAGGAGAACGGGGGTGGGGGAGGGAACGGCGGACAACACGCGGACGGGTGTGTTTTCTTTCGTGCCCAACCAGAACTTTACTAAGATCCCCACGTAGCTGGCCTGTACAAGAATTACCACCTACCCACGAGGATCGTCGGGCTCGGTTCTATGAACACTATCGCAAGGAATCCGAGGAGTACGATAAGGAGTTCATAAAAAAGTATGATGAGGATTTGAACACGACGCTGATCTTCGTGAGTGTTATAAGAAAATTCTGGCTCACGCGTGCTAACGAGGGTCGCAGGCCGGTCTGTTCTCCGCTGTAACCTCCGCATTTATCATCGAGGTCAATTCTCAGCTCAAACCGGACCCGAACGACGAAACCGCCGCTCTCCTCCGTGTCCTGATCTACAAGATCGACAACACCACCTTTGGCAACGACGCTCCCACTCTCCCACAATGGACCGGCCCTCCCCATACCATCGTACAAGTCCAAGCCATCCTCTTCGCGAGTCTCGCTGCCTCCCTCTTCTCCGCCTTTATCGCCATGCTCGGAAAGCAGTGGTTGAACCGATACGCGTCAACCGACCTGCGAGGGACCGCAATTGAACGCAGCCAGAACAGACAGCGCAAACTCGACGGAATCATCACCTGGTACTTCGACCATGCGATGGAGTCGTTACCGTTGATGCTGCAGATCGCACTATTGCTTCTCGGTGGTGCACTCTCTCGCTACCTCTGGGATATCAACATTATCGTCGGGTCTGTCATCCTTGGCGTCACTTCGATCGGGATCATCTTCTACCTTTCCATTGTCGTTGCAGGCACTGGTTCTGAGAGTTGCCCGTACCAAACCCCTGGTTCCCGGTTCTTGCGCCATATCTTCCCCCGTATCCTACACGGCCTCCGTTCGGCTCCCTTTGCGGTCTCCGCTTTTGTTTCCTCCACGTTCTACAGTGTCATCCAATCCTCCGCCCTCTGTAGGGTGCCCACCTCGTGGTGGTCGGCCGCACAGCATTATTACAACTTGGGAAAAGAAGATATTGCCTACATTATCATCACCCTTCCAGTCGTCACCCTCACCGCCATCGTTTTTATACCCATCACGCTGGTCATTGATGCCCATCAGCTTGGGCGAACGACGCTCCAGTCGGCGGTTGCTTTCAGCAAAACGGTGTACCACCGGTATATGGGCCCCACCTCTAAAACACATGTTTTGGATTTACGATGCATTCAGTGGGTGCTCCAGACATCCTTAGACAAAAAGGATCACCTGTCAACCTTGAAATATCTCGAGCCACTGATGTCGACACCCACCGACTTTGATCCCGCCCTCGTCGCGTACTACTGTTTTAATGTCCTTGTCGGTTGCATCAACGCCGGCGATCGCGAGGTGGTGGTTATACACGGGTTGGAGCAGCTCGCAATGGCGTCTGCCCTGTGCCTTTTCTACACCATCTCCCACCTCTCCATCATGGATCCGACCTCAAGTGTACTCAAGGACGTAAACCAGCACTACGAGATGGTTTTCCCGGCGGATATCGATTTCTGTGGCCATCAATTCTCCCACGTCATGAACGCCATTCATAGGGTCTTCATCCGAACCATAGACCGTCGTAACTTCACGTGGGATGGCTACACACCACCGAGCGATGAACACGTTCTCACCGCCCGGGCTCTCATAAAGCTCGCCCAGTTTGGGTACCAAAGGACACAACAGACAAAGGTTCCCCGTATGACTCTTCGCTTCGCGCTCCATTCCCTTTCCCTGGACCCTCCGCCTCCGACGTCTGTTATCGCCGACTGCCTCTCGATCATCGCAATTGACTTGAACTGTGACATTTCAAGAATCGGAGTTACAACCCCGGACGAGAGGTGCGCTCATACCTTACAGATCAACACAGTTCTGACCTTGAACCAGTGCGCGGGTAGAGGTTTCGAACCTGATCACCCAGAAACTCAAATTACTGACTGATGTTGAAGATTTCCGCTCACTCAAATCTAAGCGTAAGGCGATTACCGCACTACTCCCGTATGCGGTCTGGCAAGAGAGGGATGGGCGACCAGAGATGCTCGACACGTTCCTACGTGCCGCCAGGGCGTCAAGGGAGAAGCAACTCACATGGTTTCAAATCAGGGGGGCCGCTATCGAAATGCTCTCTAAAGCAAGCCCTCGTGCCATTGTACTTGCGTCACCCCACGTCCCCTGGGATTGGTTGATAGACAGGGGAGATTTAGTCGAACTGTGGGCGAGGGCAACTTCTGCGGTCCCTCATACCGATGAGATCTGCCAGAGTGTGGTTGACGTCCTATTACAAATCGCGTCCAAGGACCAACTGATCCCATATATCCCCGTCGATGTTTGGTCATGGTTGACCAAACGGCCCACTCTCCCACCCGTCTGCATGGGACGCCACGTTGGAACTCGCGCTCGAGTTGTCAAGGCAGTCCGAGCGCTGAAGGACATCGAAGTTCTCAAGTCATACTTGCTCATTGTCTGGTCGGAATGGGATGATCTCCAGGATAACTCCGGTTTCAACAAGATGTGTACTTCGATTCGGGAGGATTTTAGCGGAATCGAGATGAGGGGTCACCGGGCTGAGCTCATCCGACGGCTGGGTGACATCCTGGGACGGTTGTATCAGGGGGTTGAGCAGTTGAATCCGCAGCTTGGCAAATATGATTTGTGGAAGATGAAGCGTCGATATGGGAAACTCATGGAGGTTTTGCTGGAAGTGGAGGAATGTACGTCTTCTCCAATAACTATGATTTCCCGCTTACTGACTCCGGCGTTGATGCATGTGATCTCATGACACTGATGCGTGCTCTTCCTCTCCCATGCGCGTAGTATCGCATCCGGAACCCTCGGTCTGAGCTGTTCCCCCTTCTCCTTCATCTGTGTGGGCATCAGTGCCTCCCGTGCATTCCTGTAGGCCTCTCGCCCTTTCTCGCTGGACTCTTGCAACATTCATGGTGTGTGTGTCACAGGAACGATGACTTTCGTAGCTGCTCAGTGGACTCGATGATCTTAAAATTCTGTGCCCCGGCTCTATGCCCCCCATGTTGTGTTTCTGTTTTCATAGAGCTTTGCAAATGAGATTCATGGTTCTCATTCCGTTCGTACCCCTGGGGTTTTGTGAAGGGGTGGTACCTGATATACACCGGGTTGATTTAGCGGATACATCTACACAATGGTTGAAAGAGACACGAGCAAGCAAAACCCATCTCCAATTGAAATGCACAATGAACCGGAGGATCTCTACTAGGCATGTTCTAAGGTTAGACATCATTTTTTGCCCACTAAAATTCCAAATGTGCCCCTACCACCACCCCAGACTCATCACCTGAGCAGTATACAGGGACTAACCAATATCTGAAGGACTTCCCCCCCCCTAAGTTCAGTCTGCGAGTTTCTGGCTATCATTCCTAATCCTTGCAAGTAAACCAATGTGTTGTGGCCAGGAGGGGGAATGTGCACAAAGTTGGGACACCTGGACACATCACACTGAAATGGATAGGTTCCTACACACAAACAAGTTCCCTTTTGTAATAAAATTCCCTGTGAGGGTGAGAAGAGGTGGAAGTTACAATATGAGGCCCATTGGAAAGGAGGATAAGTTGGTGATTATTTGATTTCTCAGAGCAGCTCCTTCCTTCCACACAACATTGAAAACAAAAGTATTATACACATCATAAAGGCTAACAAGTGTTTGGCACAAGTGAGAAAATACATAGGGTGAAATTGTGTTCTGTGTAGAGTGTACAAACCAAGAGTTACACACCCCAAGATAGCTAAACCACTGACATAATGTGGTCATTATTTAAAAACAGAGGATAAACAGGGTATACCATATTAGGATGATGAGAAGAGAAAGGTGTAGTGGGATATGCAATGAATTAATGCATCAAGGACCCCATGCCACAAAGGAGGAGAGTGGGGAGGGTAATGTAGGGAGTTGCAGATGTAGAACTATGGGCATGGGAGTGGGAGTGCACACATGAATGTTGCATGAGATCCTACATATGTCCACCTGGATTAGCATATAGGGAAGTATTATCATTGAATAGGACGCACCAGTAACTGCCTCCAGTAATATGTCCTTGAGTTTTCTATACTGATCTTTCATTTTCTGGAAACCAACCTGTTCCAGATTTGGATTGTGCTGCTGGATGTGTTTTAGTCCTTGATCCAACTGTGTCAAAATGTGATCCAGGTGCTGGATGAGTTCTGCCCAGTGCCAACCACACCAGGCCTCACTGAAATCCTCACATATTGAGGCACATGACTCATCAAATACACCATATTTGAGGTAGTCCCATTCTGACCAGACAAGAAGAAAGTAAGACTTGATGATCTCCATGTCTTTGAGTTCCCGAATTGCCTTAGTAACAAACAAATTAGTTCCATAATAACGCCCACTACAGGTGGGAGGGAGGGAAGGCTGCTTGGTCAGCCATAACCAAATGTTGGCAGGGATGTGTGGTAATAATTGACTATAATGTGCAATCTGCAGCAGAGTGTCAACTACACTCTGAGAAAATTCCTCAGTGTATGGAACTGCAGAAGCTGCTGCCACCCATTGTTTAACCAAACCTCTATCATCTGGAAAGGCCTCCCAGTGTATGTAGGGTGATGCAAGTATAATAGCACAAGGGCTTGCTTTAGAGAAGATAGTGCCAACATATTCTCTGGTATGAGACCATCCAAAGTTCAGCATCTTTGATGCTCTTGCAGCACATAGAAATGCATCAAGTATCTCAGATGCTCTATCATGCTCCTGCAAGGCTGCATATGGGAGGAGTGCATTGATTGCCTTGCACTTGGATTGGATCAGATGATAGTCCCCAGCATTAGCCATAGTTTTGAGCTTCTGACTTATCAGACTTGAAATTTCCTCCACTTGTGCACTGACTCAGGGTCAGATTGAGGGTTACATATGGGATGTTAACTCACTTGTTATCAAATACTAGATCTGATACATCACAACCAAGGTCAATTGCAATGATTAATAGGCAGTTGGCAATGATAGATGTTGATGGTGGGGGATCCAGGGAGAGGGAGTGCAGTGCAAACTGGAGGACAAAACGGGGTATTTTCCTCTGTGTCTTTTGGTATCTGAACTGGGCAATCTTAACAAAATTGTGGGCAGCTATAGCATGCTCATGAGTAGAAGGTTTATAGTCACCCCAGTAGGAGCTCCAATGTTGCTGCTTCTGAATATATAAACAACGGAGAGCAAAGAGAGCATTGTGGCACCAATGGCTGCCAAAATTGGTCCAGGCAGGGAAAGCCTTGAGGGAACACTGGTACATCTCCTCAAGGGCACTTGAAGTTGGATCCATGACCAGCAGGTGAGAGATGGTACTGAACAAACACAGGGCAGATACTGCTGCAAGCTCCTCCAAACCCTGCATAGCTACCACCTCATAATTGTTGATGTTTATGCAGCCAATAAAAGCATCAAAGCAATCTTTAGCAAGGGTGGGATCAAAGTTAGCAAGTTCTGTCATTGCTGCAAGGTGTTTGAAGGTTGCCAGGTGGACAGTTTTGTCCAAGGATGTTTGGAGCATCCATGAAATGCATTGCAAGTCCAACACAGCCAGTTGTTGGTCTACTCCCCTTTCCAGAGTGGAAGGTGAGCTATGCAAGTAAGAAACCAACAACATGGCTGTTGTGGAGCTGAGGCGGGAGGCTCCAACAGCAAAGGTATACAATGGCCATAGTATCACTTTTCCAAGATGATAAACATCAACAGCAAGTGCACGAGGGAGGCCAAGAACCATGTCCTTCAAGAAGGGTATAATCTTGCCTCTGGACCACCAGGGGTAATAGTATTGCACATTTACTGTGATGACCTGCCTAGTTCTGGATCCTTTGATACCACCTCTAAAACCTGAGGCAACAGTAAGGGCAGCTGAAATCATGACTAAGGTAGTTCTCTTAGCCCATGGCCCTAGATAGTGGAGAGCACGGGCCCCAGGTGTTTGGTATGGGCAGCTCTCAGAAATTGTGCCAGCAGTGATGATGAAAAGGTAAAAGATCATGCCAAAGGAGGTAATCCCAATGGCAACAGATGCAACAGTAATATTCACCCCCCAGAGGTAGCGAGAGAGGGCACAACCAAGAAGCAGCAGTGCAGCCTGCAGCATCAATGGTAGTGCCTCCATCACATAGTTGAAATACCAGATGACAATGCCATCGAGCTTGCGTTGCCGATTCTGACTGCGTTCAATCACAGTCCCTCGCATATCAGTGGAAGCATATCGGTTCAGCCACTGTTTGCCGAGCATCGCGAGGAAGGCCGAGAGGAGGGAAGAGGCGAGGCTCGTATAAAGCAGGGCTTGAACTTGGACAATTGTATACGGGGGACCAGTCCATTCGGGAATGGCGGGAGGTTTGGCACCAAAGGTGGTGTTGTCAATCTTATGGATGAGGACTCGGAGGAGGGCGGCGGTCTCCTCACCCGTGTCAGGCTGGAGTTGAGATTGGACGTCGATGATGAATGCAGATGCAACCGCGGAGAACAGACCAGCCTGGTACCCGTTTCAGCGTGCGCACGCTGGAACTTGACCACGACTCACGAAGATTAGAGTCGTGTTTAAATCCTCATCATACTTCTTCAAGAACTCCTTATCGTATTCCTCCGCCTCTTTCCGGTAGTACTCGAAGAATCGAGACCGGTGATCCTCTTGAGTAGGTTGTGCATCTTTTTTGCTGTTGCGTGTGGTCTCAGTGACACTCAGGTCAGGCGCAAGGGGGAACTTACCCATCTGCAGGTTGTGTGTCATTCTTTCGCCCACTTCCACTCCCCTTCTGTCCTCCTTCAGGGACCTGGCTGTTATTGAAGGTGAGGAACGGGAAAATGGAACGGTTACGGGGTGTAATCATACCCCGGTTGATAATCTTGCACGGATCCCTCTGACCCACCAGAGTTCCGACGCTTCCTCGACCTGAGGGTCGGATACTCAGCGAGCGAAACAACACCTGCGAGAATCGACGTACCGCCTTCGTTTCACGCCCTTTCCTTTGACCGAGCTGCTCCCAGCCTCATTCCCTGAATCTCCACCGCCATCTTCTCGGCTGTGGAATGAACGTGATCTAGATGAGATCCGTTACTGGACAACCGGAGAGCTTACTCGTTCTCTGCAACCTCTTCTAGATCTGCCATACGGGTGGTCTCGATTAGGTTCGCTGTAAGGGGGGAGGGATGGGAGGAGAAGAGCGAAAGGCGTCGAGCGATAAGCACCGCCACACCGCCACGATCCAAACGGATTCCCAGGCATGCCCGTATTAGCCGCCGGCCTTCCACCCATCGGCGTGGGCCAAGGGACAGAGTGTGATCACAACTCGGTCGGGTCTATTGGACAAATCGGGTACCTAAGGAAGCGGAGGGTCGCCACCCGTTCGCCACCCCGAGGGTTACAGCCGTGCCTTCGTTTCGAGAACAACGGTAGCGGATGTTTCGGCGCAGGCGCCCGGTTGATTTGCAGGATGCGGGCGCCTGATTTGCAGGATGCCACAGGTATCGAAGGGGATCATTAGGCAACTGTTTCGGTGCCAGGCTATCGCTTGTGTGAAATGTTGCGGTCGTCGGGGGCCGAGGCAGGGATACAATTTCACACCCAAGTACCAACTCCAACGAATTCGGACTCTCACTCCAAGCAAGCGGTGAAATATACCAGCGTGCGAGAGATCATAATTCTATCTTGGTATAGGGTAATTTACATAGGAATGCGCGTATCGAATTGGGTGGAAAGCCCCGAACGAAGTGTAGTGCGAGACCACAAATGGAGTGGTGATGATGATTCGGTGGCTCGAACCAGGTGGTGAAAGAAGAGTAAACCTTAGGGAAGGGTGGGACGCGGACTTGAGCCTAAAGAGGACATCCAACAATCACGCCGCAGAGGAGAGCGAAACATCTTGTGGCGCACGTCCAGGAACTGCTCGCAGAAGGTAGCACAACCGAACAGTCTACGGATCAGCGATGACGATTCCATGAATTAGTCCAACCACCATGGAACAATTTAATCCGGTTCAGGCTTTCTGTCCCGGTTGAGTTTGGCGATAGACCCTCCCCCAGATATTGGTGGTGGTGCGTTGGGTCAGCCATTGTTTCCCGAGCGTGGGAGAGGGGCGGAAAGGAATGAAGCAGTAATTATCGCTAAGACAGTGGTCGAACTTTGACAATTGCGTGTGGTGGGGCAACTATACCCCAAGATGGTAAGGGTATCGCTGAAGGTGGTGTTGTCGATCTCGCGAGGGAGGGTGGCCACGTCGTCAGGATCCGAAGGCTGGAGGTGGGAGCTAATCTCGGCGATAGATGCGCACGCCACAGCAGGGGGTAAATCAGCCAATCTACAGAAGTCTTGGGATGATACGCACGACGTTGGCGAAGCTCAGTGCTTTGCCAAAAACCTTGTCGCCTTTCTCTAGAAACACAGAACCGTTCCCTTCAATAGCGATAGCGTTCGTAGAACCTCGTTCCGTCCACCTCCATCCTTCTTTCCACGCTCTGGCCGTGATTGAAGATTAGAGCCCGGGGCGGGGCGCGTGCCACGGTGACTTGAAGTTGAACCTCGGGAGTTGCACCACCTCCTGGACAGAGGTTCGGACCATTAGTAATGGTAACGGCAAGGGTGGAGTTCAACGTACCGTGTTCCCATACTCACTCCGGCACACGTGGCGGGGCCCTCTCCAATTGCGTGGTCCCTTCCAGACCTGCCTCAGCGATGTATATAGGTTCGTTCCGTGGAGAGGGGGATGGAGGATGGTAAAGGGAGAGCGAGACGTGGCGAACGGAGGACCCGTGAGAGGTCGGATTCGATAGAGTTTGAGTTTTGGGCTCCACCAAGTCTGCCGGAGATATCCATGGACAGGGAAGTCCCGTTTGCGAGCCCGCGAGAGAATAAATCGAGGCCGTTTGTTTGAGTGGGACGGATGGAAGTACACCGGGCATGGTGGCACCTGAGCACGCCTAGCACCTCCCTCTCCGAAAGGCCAGGCAGGACCTCGACGAAGCGCTGCAGAGCGGGCTTGAAGCTTTTGAAGTTAGTCTCGCATTTCCCAGCGAAGTGAAGTGACTTGGCTGGCGCTTCCCAACCGGAACGCCAAACGCGGACACTCTGAAGATATTCGATCGTCACCTCCTTTCTCTCCTCCACCTGTCAGGCTGCAAGGTCCAAGTACGCACACTCCCTCTTTCTTTCTGAACGCTCAATCGCTGCTCTCGATGGGCCAGAACCCATCCTTAAGTCTCCAGCCCTCAATAGGTCTCTCCCGTTGTGGCAGTCCCGATTCCGCCCCACTAGTTCCACCAACC
>Ga0307516_10005587_pt1 | contig 14978 bp, 14 predicted proteins | sample 19_EM_MG_FD_203310 | JGI IMG/M metagenome (GOLD analysis project Ga0307516, IMG submission 203310) | Populus trichocarpa ectomycorrhiza microbial communities from riparian zone in the Pacific Northwest, United States - 19_EM | ecosystem: Host-associated > Plants > Roots > Unclassified | place...
TTAGCTCTCGATTTATCTTCCTAACTAACTGTGGTAGAATATGTATTGAGATACTCAAGTTTCAGACTCATAAATCAAGATTTATATCTATATATCAGTATATATCTTGCCTGCACTTTTGTTGATGATACTTGCACAAGAGCTTCAGTGACAATACCACTTGCATGTTGCAATCAATGCCATTCACATCAACCACCTTGACCACATTGAAAGCCGTCCTGAATTTTCAGGCATTCGTGGAGTGGGTGTTCAACTTGAGGCTGCACTGCATGACAGCTCTAGCTCTAGGAATGAGGGTAGTGGAACCAGTGATACTACATTGGATACTCAGGGCAGCACATCTATTTCACCTCAGGTGACCAAGGATTTGAGCAGCAATGATGAGGTGATTGAATGTGAGCAGGATGTCTTGTATACGCAAATGCTAGTGAACTACATTGATGACATCTACGATTGATATTTTGATACTGTATACTCAAACTGTAGTCTAAATATTCATTGTTGAACTTCAGACTTTATCAACTGCTTCAGTGATTAAGCAACACAGGCCAGTCAACATTTCAACCTCAATGCTGCAAGTGTGTCCCATGTAACATGGTACCAACTACATAGGCTTGTTGACTATCTCTCAAATCGAATGATGCATATGCATACATAGTTTGAATGATGTGTACGGGCAGATTGAGTGATAATTGGTAACCACATCGTCTAGGCTTGTTGACCATCATCTCTCAAGTACAGGCAGATTGAGTGATAATCAGTAACTACTTCATCTTGTCTCACCATGTGCAGCCCACAGTTATTGACACATTACCAGGTGATTCAAGTATTCAATGCTACAGCAACCAGCATGTGATTAGGGTCTAGTAAGTTTGCTTATTGGACATGTACTACTAATTTCATGACACAAGTTCCATGTGTAAGCATTCAGGAGTTGATCTTCAGCTGTCCACTTACAACAGCCTACTTTCAGCCTACATGCCCACCATGTCAGAGACACCTGGAAACACACAGTCCACTATGGATGATACTCAGGCCTCCTTTCCAAACTGGTTTACCCTGGAAAAAGTAGCTGCTGTATACTCAACATTCAAGGTGTCTTTTAGCAACAACAAGCGACAGGTGGCAGCCAGGGCACTTCTTCAACACAATGTACATGTTGATGGCACTCATTACCAGGCAAAATCCCCTGGCGGTCTCCATCCATGCTATGTTGGGCTGCCCTTGAGCTCTTTGGATGACAAAGAGCACGCCCTCTTCAGGGCAGAGATTGTACAGGCGTCTCTGCATCAGCAAATCAACAAAAATGTGCCAGAGTATGACAGATTTCCACAGAGTTTGTAATGTTCCCACAGTAGTCTACAGCATCCCAGAAGCCCCAGAAAGCCCCAGTTCTCCAGCAATGTACTCTCACAGCACTACAAAACAATTGATACTACACACTTTGGTAGTCGACACTACAACACAAACATAACACAACACATCCTAATTGATACTACACATTTTTGGTAATTAACACTACAACACAAACACAACACAACTACTCCGCATTTTTGGTAATTAACACTACATCACAAACACAGCACAACACTTCCTAATTGATACTACACATTTTTGGTACACTTTTATGACACTTTTATTACACTTTTACTACACTTTTGGTACACTTTTTACAACACTTTTACAACACTTTTTTGGTACACTTTTATTACACTTTTTACTACACTTTGACTACATTTTTTGGTATGCTTTTTACTACATTTCGTACCAAAAGTGTGTAGTATCAATTAGGATGTGTTGTGTTGTAGTATTGATTACAGTCAACACTACAACACAAACACAATACAATACTTCCTAATTGATACTGTAGTAAAAAGCATACCCAAAAAATGTAGTGAAAAGTGTACCAAAAGTGTAGTAAAAGTGTAGTAAAAAGTGTAATAAAAGTGTACCAAAAAAGTGTAGTCAAAGTGTAATAAAAGTGTACCAAAAAAGCATAGTACAAGTGTAGTAAAAAGTGTACCAAAAGTGTAGTCAAAGTGTAATAAAATGTGTACCAAAAGTGTAGTAAACAGTGTAGTAAAAGTGTAGTAAAAAGTGTAGTGTCAATTAGGAAGTCTTGTGTTGTGTTTGTGGTGTAGTGTTAATTACCAAAAATGCGGAGTAGTTGCATTGTGTTTGTGGTGTAGTGTTAATTACCAAAAATGTGTAGTAGTTGTGTTGTGTTTGTGTTGTAGAGTTGATTACCAAAAATGTGTAGTATCAATTAGGATGTGTTGTGTAGTATTTGTAGTGTAGTGTTAATTACCAAAAATGCGGAGTAGTTGTGTTGTGTTTGTGTTGTAGTGTTGATTACCAAAAATGTGTAGTGTCAATTAGGATGTGTTGTGTAGTATTTGTGGTGTAGTGTTAATTACCAAAAATGTGTAGTAGTTGTGTTGTGTTTGTGTTGTAGTGTTGATTACCAAAAATGTGTAGTATCAATTAGCAAGTGTTGTGTAGTGTTTGTAATGTAGTGCTGATTACCGAAAATGTGTAGTACAAATGTTGTGTAGCAAAAGTGTAGTACCAGTTGGTAGTTGCCACTGCCACTGTGCATCCAAAATTTGACTAAGTGCCCAAAAATGCGAGAAACATGATATTGTGGACACTGTTTGTCATACCTCTTGCACAACATGGCAAACCAGACCAAACAAATGCCTTTTCCTACTATGTAGGAGTGGGCTCAACACAACAAATGTTAGCGCCAGAGCTAATGGTAAGTTTCCTACTACCACTACATTTTAACTTGTCTAACAATGGTACTATTAGGCTATTTGACTACACAACAAATGTTAGTGCCGGAGCTAATGGTAAGTTTCCTGGCACTACTACCATATTAACTTGTCTAACAATGGTACCAATAGGTTATTTGACTACACAACAAATGCTAGTGCCAGAGCTAATGGTAAGTTTCCCACGTCCATTACATATTAACTTGTCTAACAATTGTACTAATAGGTTATTTCACTATGATCAAGCATGATTAGAGGCTATTAGCCTGCCAGAAATTGACAAACCACCCTGTAAGTTCTTTTTGTTTAGCTTGATCTAGCTTGTCACTAACTCAACCTTAGTATTGCTTCATTGGAGCAGTGTTTTTGATACTAGTAGTCAACACACCATGTATGTAGTTAGTAATTGATAATATATTTGGTGCTATACAAACTACTATGAGAGCTTTGAATTGGCTTTTGGACAAAGCCTAGTATTGGTGTTGCAAGGAGTACTAAGGGTAAGTGTGTACTAGTATTGCTAATGATTCTGTACATCTGGGGAGAACTGGGGAGAGCTGTACAGACTTCCACAGAAGTCCACAGTCTATGTCTATCTGGACAGAGCTGTTCAGTATGGACTAAGCTGGGGACTCTGTGGCTCTGTGTGGCATTGTCCAGAACTGTCCAGAACAAAGTGATTTGCTGATGTGAAGGATGTTTTTGATGCAGTGAGTCATTGTAGTTTTTTATTTCTATTTCACTAAGCAATATCATTGACTGTATGTCTAGATTGCTATGTGGGATCAGTTGGACAGTGGAATCTCTTTCCTGATCCACTGTCCTGGAAAAGAGGTCTCAGAGATGCTCAAGCTGGAGCAAGTCTCAGTTGACCTATACATCACCTCGTGTGAGTTGCAAGAGACCTCTGAGCAGATTGGTGGCAATGTTGCTGTGATGGTTCAAGCATTCTGTCAAGAATTTGCCGTCCCGCATTTACACTGTTTCACGCAGAGATGTCGCAAGGAAGGAATTTCTGGCCCCAAACTTCATTGTAAGTTATCTCTCCACACACACACCAATCATTGTATAGCCTTGGTGTCTCCCATCAATGTCAAGGGCCCAAGATACTTGCCTCCTCTGCTCTCTGCCACTGGCTGTCATATTCAGTGCTCTTCAATCCCTCAGCCTGACTTTGAGGAGAATGTCACTAAACCCGGTCCAAAGGTGGCTTGTGATCCCCCTGCTGCTTCTGCTGCCATCCGTCATGCAGCAGAATTAGCAACACCAAAGAAAATTGTGGAACTCAAGAAAGTTGTTGCTACACCTCCATCCCCTCAGCCCACAATCCCAGAACTCAAGAAAACAGCTGCTACATTGCCATCCTCTCCACCTGCTAAACCATTCCACTGTCGCTGCCCTGCTGATGTTGGGCTTAATCAAGAAATTGTCCCGAGTCCTATTGCTTCTACCTGTCAAGTCCGGACGAAGGAAGAGAGCAGAGGGCTGGACAAGAGGTTAGTCCGGCCGGAGTTGGTGACTGCATGGATTCAATGACTAAGGATAACGAGCGTTGATCCCTTGCGTAGGTTCCGGTCAAGAGGGGAAGACGGAGACAGAGACAGAGACGGACAAGAACAGGAGTAGATGACTATGGTTGATTTCAGACTGAGGAGTACAGGATAATCTACAGAGTACTTATACTAAGTGCAAACTAGGGATGAGTACATACGGTGACAAGTAAACAGCCTAAAGGCGGACAAGGAGCGACCGGAGTAAGGACTAGGTCAGGTCCGGTGAAAATGCTACAAGGTATGGGATATATTGAGTTCACGGAGAACTCATGTCAAGACAGGGTAGACGGCAAGGTGTAGTAAGGACTGTATAGGGATTAGACCAAGGGTCGTACTTAACAGAGGTATCTCTGCATGACCGTGACCAGAGTAAGTGATGCGCGACCGGAGTTGAGCTGTAGAGCTGTGATGTGACCGGAGTGACCGGATAGAACCCGGAGTTGGAACATGGTCGTAACAGTATCCCCCTTTTAGGGGCCGAACCCATGAGGCCCCAGTGAGGCTGACGTGGTCGCCTAGAACAATATGGAGTCCAGAGTGTTTGTCTGAGTATGAAATTTGGGTCTATAAAGATCAGACTGGTTTTGCCTTTGCCCCCAGTTTCCTGCCATTTAGTATCACCATGTCCGCTATTGCTAAGTCCAACAGCCCCGTCGCCCCTGTTACCACCGAGCCCAAGGATTGGACGAAGGCCCCTACGCCGGAGTTGCAATCCGGTAGCGAAGACGAGTCGGATGTCCTCGACACCAAAGCGAAGGAGTGTTGTCGACGCAAGCAAGTGAAGAGGGAGGAGAAACAGCGCAGGGAAGAGGCGGAGAGGCGAGCACGCGAAGAGGTGGAGGCAAGGGCTCACGAGGAGGCGGAGCGCGCTAAGGTGGAAGCGGAGTGGAAGGTGAGAGAGGCGGCGGAACGCCGGAGAAGGATAAGGCAGAGGTGCAGCAGAGGGCTGCAGAGGTTGCAGCGAGGCAGAGGGCACTGGCGCAAGAGGTGTCAAAGAAAAGGGTGAGGGAAGAGCTGGAGGCAAGTCTGAGTGACAACCGGAGCGAAGGAGCCCGGTAAGTAATCTTTTTTCCTTATTTATGATTTTTTATTAACCTCCTGGCAGGTGCGTTCGTTGTGCCAAGCACAAGGCCAAGTGCGAACGGGACCCAGAGAAGCCCAAGCAATGCGCGTGTATGAAGTGCGCGGGGCTCAAGGAGCGGTGCGAGTGGCCGGAGGTGGGGGGTCCGGGTCTGGTGGTGGACAAGGGCAAAGGGAAGGCAGTCGCGACATCGCTGCGAGGAGGGGAGAAGAGGAAGAAGAAGAAGACGGTTGCCAAGGTCGTCATCGACGACGACGACATCGTTGAGGTGCCAGGGCCATCTGGGAAGCGGTCCAGGTTTGACCCTGGACCGTTCCTGGAGCGGCTAGACAGGCTGACCGGGGCCGTGGAGGAGATGACCGGGCAGATGCGCCGGGTCGCGGATGCCACTCGCTCAGTGGCGAGAGGGAACGAGCGGCTGACTGCGGGCCTCGAGACCTTTCTCGAGGAGTGCCGATTCTTTACGGCGCCCTGGGACAAAGACGAGGAGTCGGAGGACAGTGGGGTGGAGGTTGACCCGGAGGAGGTTGAACAGGAAGTCCAGGGGCTCCATGAGGAGCAGGAGAACCCTGGCAGCGGTGTGCCGGAGTAGTTGGTCTGGTCCGGGCCTTGTAAATAGAATGTAAATTAGTTTTTGCTTTTGTTTATAAAGAAAAGTGACCTGAGTCTAGTGAGTGATATTACAAGATAAAATGAAACAGAGAGGAGAGACAGATAAGGGAAACAGATAAAGGAAACGGAGGCGAGAGTAATACTACATGGACGCGAGTGGTCCGGGTTTGTCCGGGTACCGGACATGGTAATCTTCTAAGAGTTCCGTAGCGTTGCCAAGTTCAGTGGTGAGAAGCCATGACGTTTCTTCGTCAGTTCCTTCGTAACTGGACCAGCGCACCAAGTACAACAGTTTGCATGATTTGCGTCGACGGTCAACCTTGGAGTTGAGGATCTCAGCGATCTTGAACTCCGGTTCACCATCCACTTCGACCGGTGGCAGAAGAGGCTGTATCCGGTCTGGTATGGTATTGGGTATGGCCGGTTCAAGTGGGGAGACGTGGAAGATGGGGTGAACGGCGGCATGGAATCTGGAAGACGGAGCGTAAAAGAGAGGGAGCCTACTTGCGCAATAATAGTGTAGGGCCCAAGATTCTTTTCTGATAGCTTTTTGGATGGTCAAGTAGACCGGAAGTATTTGGCTTTCACATATACTTGATCGCCTACTTTGAAGTCCGGTGCCGGAGTACGTTTGGCATCGGCTGGACCTTGGTAGCGAAGTTGTGCGTTGGCCATTTCTTCTCAAAGGTATTGATGCAGCGACTCGAGGTCGACTGCATAGTCACGAGCCCTGGCAGAGGTCATGTCGCGTTCTGGGTAAACAGAGATGTTAGGGTGGTAGCACTTGTTAGCAAAGAACGGCGAGACTCCGGTAGTAGCACTTGGTGTGTTGTTGTATGCGAACTCCGCCAGTGGGAGTAGGTCTGCCCAGTTGTCCTGCTGGTAGTTGCAGTAGATCCGGAGGTACTGTTCCAGTGTCTGGTTAGACCGCTCTGTCTGGCCATCGCCCTCCGGGTGGTAACCGGAGGTGAAGTGGAGGCGCATGTCGAGGGCTTTTCCGAGTGACCGGAAGAAGTGTGAAACAAACTCAGTACCGCAATCTGAAGTGACGTGGGCGGGAACACCGTGCTTGGAGAACACATGGAGTAGGAAGAGCTTCGCGAGCTCCGGGCTAGTGATGGTGTCGTGAGTAGGGATAAAAATGGCTTGTTTAGAAAGCCTGTCTACCACGACCAGGATGGCTGTAAAGCCAGTAGATGAAGGGAGTTGCTCTATGAAGTCCATCGAGATGGAGTTCCAAGGCTTCTCCGGTACGGGGAGCTGTTTGAGCAGTCCGTAAGGTCTATGGCGCAGTGTCTTAGCTCTTGCGCAAGAGGTACAGGACCGGATGTAGTCTTTGATGAAGGTCCGGAGACCAGGCCAAGTATACTCATGCCGGATTAGTTCTAGAGTCCGGTTTTGCCCAAAGTGGCCAGCGAGTGGGTGGTCGTGTCGATACCGGAGTACCCGGAGACGGAGGTCATCCAAGTCCAGTACGTATATGCGACCGTCTAGTCGCAGGAATCCAGCCTCGTCGGTGGACCAACAAGAGTCTGGTGGATCTGCGAGGTGGACCTGGGCAATGGGATCAGAGGGTAGTGCAGAAAGGATGTCGCTATGGAGTGTTTCCACGTCCATGATTGCGACTGCACGGAGAACCGGAAACTCTAAATAAGTAGTGCAAAGAGAGTTAGAGAGCTGTTCTTGAGTGAACACCGGCCTAAGGTTTTGGGGGTTAACCCGGGCATAGCCACTATCCCCCTCTTTGGGGTAGATGTCCCATCGTCTAGTGAGAGCGTCCAGCTTGGCACCGAGTTTTCCGGGACGGAAACGAATGACAAGATTAAATTGGGATAGGAATTCAGACCACCGGGCTTGCCAGCGGGACAGTACTTTTGAGGTGGAGAAGTACTCAAGGTTTTTGTGGTCCGTGATGACATCTATAGGAGAGGTGGAGCCTTCAAGGTAATGGCGCCAGTTCCAGAAGGCTTCGAAGATAGCCAGTAGCTCTTTATCGTGGGTGTCGTAGTTTAACTCCGGAGCAGTCAAGGTCCGGGAGTAGTAAGTGACCGGACAAATCTCTCCGTCGGCGCAGGTGATAGACAAGATACCGGTGACAGCGTAGTCGGAGGCATCGGTTTCCACGATAATAGGAGTATCCGGAATAAAGTGGGTAAGGATGGGCGCAGTGGTGAAGGCGTGCTTGAGAGCGTTGAAGGAACGTCGACAGTCCTCGGAAAAGTTCCAAGGAGCGTCTTTCCGGGTGAGCTGGGTAAGAGGGACCACAATGTCCAAGTAATTGAATATAAACCGGCGGTAGAAATTGGCAAAGCCCAGGAAGGACTGGATGTCCTTCACCTTTCGAGGTTCAGGCCAGTCGGAGATGGTTTGGATCTTGTCCGGAGACATAGTCAAACTGTCTGGAGAGAGGCGATAGCCAAGATACTCTACCGAGTCTGAGTGGAATTCACACTTCTCCAGTTTGGCGAAGAGACCATGTAACTGGAGACGGTGGAGCACTTCTCGGACATGCTGCTGGTGGGACTCCATATCCTCGGAGTAAATGAGGATGTCGTCGAGGTACACGACGACGCAGACATCTAGCATGTCAGCGAAGATGGTGTTGACAAAGCGCTGGAAGGCTGCAGGGGCGTTAGTGAGGCCAAAGGGCATTACTAACCACTCATAAGACCCATAGCGTGTACGGAAGGCGGTTTTCCATTCATCGCCCGGTGTAGAGACAGTCCTGTCTCTAGGTGTGTAGATTGGTAGTACTGATACTGGACTCTTACCTTAGCTATGTAGGCTTGTACTTAGCTTACTAAGCAATCTCCTTCTCTTCAGTGTACATCTTTGAGCTCAGTCATGGAGTGACTGAACCACCACTACTCTCCCTAGTTCTTCTAGTCTCCCCAGTCCCTGGGAGCTCTGCCAGACCTCCAGAAGCCCCTGGGTCGAGCATGCCTCACCTGAGGCAGCAGCAACACCCAACCCCCCCCTACACCGGAGCAATCCGGACTAGATGGTACGCGTGCCGGAGGTCGATCTTCGAATAGATCTTAGCACGGCTAGGGGAGTCTAGTAGGTCAGAAATGAGGGGGAGTGGATAGTGATCCTTTTTGGTAATTCTGTTTAGGCCTCGGAAGTCAACGCAGAGGTGGAGTGAGCCGTCCTTCTTCTTTACGAAGAGGACCGGAGCAGCGTGGGAGGAAGCGGTAGGACGGATGAAACCTGTATTAAGATTCTCGTCAATGAAAGTCCGGAGAGCGGAGAGCTCAACCGGAGACAGTGAGTAGAGAGTTCCCAGAGGTGGAGAGGTACCTTCTTTGAGGTCAATCTTCAAGTCGTAGTTGCGATGCGGGGGAAGTTCAGAGGCCTTCGCCTTGCTGAACACATCCTCATAATCGTGATACTCCAGAGGGACAATGTCCAGGTCCGGCGGAGGAAGAGCGAGCCTTCACTGAGTCAGAAGGACGCAGCTGAAGTTGGTATTTGGTGGATCCCTCCAATTTGCACGCACGCACGAATGCGGCTGCATTGATTAGAGAGATGTGCGGAGGGGTGCAAACCGGAGTGTCGACAGATGGTGCTGGGCCTGGGGTAGACTGGCCGGAGAGGCCGGAGTCAGGGTTACCGGACAGAACCGGAGAGGGAGTCGACGGGGGCGCTAGCAAACTTGGTGCAGGGGTCCGGAAAGTTAAACTGCTCAGTACCCAGTCAATCAACGGATTGTAGCGGGTGAGCCAGTTATGTCCAAGGACAATCATGCATTCAGAATCTAACGGAGTGAGGTAAAAGGTCATAGGGGTGACATCACTGGATGCGGGGAACTGCACTGATAAATCGACGGCTTGAGTGATTACAAAATTCGAGGTACCGTCAAAGAGCCGGAGTACAATCAGGGAAACGGAGTAAGTGGAGAGAGAGTGTCCGAGAGCATATTTGGTATCTACAAAACAGTGCGTGGAACCGGAGTCCACAAGCGCACGGAGTTCTGGTAAATTGTAAGACAAAAGGAGAACATGAGGCATAAGGGAGTTAGGATCGTAAAGAGCGGACACGTTGAGGCGAGCCTCCTTGGGTGCACTTCTGGAGTCAACGCAGCTAGCCGGTTGTGTGGAGGGCCGGGAGCTGCTTACTCTTTTTTTGACTCGGAGTTGGCACCCGAGTTGGAGTCTGTCTTACTGGACTCAGCAGCGATGGCCGCAGCACGAGCCTTGGCCTTTTTGGTCTTCTTTGGACAGTTGTCCGCGAAATGACCAGTACCTCCGCAGAACATGCAGAGGTTGTTTTCCAGATGCCTTTTGCGCTCGTCTGCGGTTAGCTTCCCATCCTTACCAAGCTTGTTGGTTAGGTCTGGTCTGGAACCAGAGGAGGACTGGTTGCTGGTCGCCTTAGAAGAGCCAGAGTTGGCGGAGCTGGAGGAGTTACTGGCCTTGGATTTCTCCTGGCCGGAGTTGGATGAGTTGCCTCCGGAGTTGGAGGGCTTGGTGGGGGACAAGGTAGGTTGGCTCTTCGTGGTACGAGAGATCTCGTCTTTGTGCTCCCAATAGTGCACATCGATCTCTTGACAAAGAGCCCTCAACCCATGCAGAGTCAGGGGTTTCCCAACTCGAGCAATTTCATCTTTGAGGCAATCCGGGAGACCGGAGTAAAACAGGCGGCGGAGCGCGCCATCTCCGTAGTCCTGGACCTGGGAGGCGAGTCGGTTGAAGTCTACTATGTACCGCATAACGCGGTGAGCATCCTTCATCTGGAGATGCTCGAGTTGATGCTCTGCATCAGCGATGGGGTCGTGAGGTTCAAAGGTGCTTTGGAGTTCAGCAATGAAGTGAACCCAGCTGTCCATCCAGCGCGGACGGTCAGCCGGATCACCGGAGTTCAGGAGGTCCAGTTCGAACCACTCTAGAGTCATCCCTTTTAGATATGATTGGGTGAAAGTTACCTTTGCCCTATCAAGGTGGAATGCCTTGGCTCGATCCTGGAAACATAGCTCACACTGGACTAAGAAGGTCCGGAGTTTTTTGGGGTCCGTGCCGTCAAAGGTGTCCGGTTCATGGACCTTGGCACGGGAGGAAGAGGAGTCATTGGTATGACGAGAGGAGCGGGAGAGATGGTTGACAGCGACGGCGAGATTGTGGAAGACAGCCAGACTAGGGTCTAGCTCTTCCATGGCATCGAGAAATTCGTTGTCGTCATCGTTGTTGTTGTCATCTCCGGGGTCATCTGGATCATCTCTGGGACCGTCCTCAGGGCCAAACCATTGGAAACGACCAGGTTCGCGACGTTCCGGAGTGGGGTCGCAATGGTAGGGAAACTGATCACCAGAAACGGATTCATGGTGACCTAAGTCTGCAGAACCACAAAGGCTCTGAGACGCAGCATCTCAACACGGAGTCACAGATGCTGTGGGGTTTCGAGCTGTGAAGCTCCGGAATTGGCTAACAGAAGCCGGAGGTTGCCTGCGGTTAGACAGGGCTTGCTGTGCAGCAGAAAGATGGAGGTCGTCTACTGCACCTGCTTCCTCAGCAAGTGCTGCAGCGGTACAAGCGTGAGAGCGTGTAGTCATGGTCATAAGAGATAGAAACTAGTTTGCGTACGAGGTTTGGGATAGTGAACCCACACAAGTGTGAGTCTGAAATACTGTCAAGTCCAGGTCTACTCCGGTAGGGGGTCCGGTCAAGTCCAGACGAAGTCGGACGAAGGAAGAGAGCAGAGGGCTGGACAAGAGGTTAGTCCGGCCAGAGTTGGTGACCGCGTGGATTCAACGACTAAGGATAACGAGCGTTGATCCCTTGCGTAGGTTCCGGTCAAGAGGGGAAGACGGAGACAGAGACAGAGACGGACAAGAACAGGAGTAGATGACTATGGTTGATTTCAGACTGAGGAGTACAGGATAATCTACAGAGTACTTATACTAAGTGCAAACTAGGGATGAGTACATACGGTGACAAGTAAACAGCCTAAAGGCGGACAAGGAGCGACCGGAGTAAGGACTAGGTCAGGTCTGGTGAAAATAAAGTCAGGTCCGGTGAAAATGCTACAAGGTATGGGATATATCGAGTTCACGGAGAACTCATGTCAAGACAGGGTAGACGGCGAGGTGTAGTAAGGACTGTATAGGGATTAGACCAAGGGTCGTACTTAATGGAGGTATCTCTGCACGACTGTGACCGGAGTAAGTGATGCGTGACCGGAGTTGAGCTGTAGAGCTGCGATGCGACCGGAGTGACCGGATAGAACCTGGAGTTGGAACATGGTCGTAACACTACCCTTAGTCCTTTCAAGGATACCATGAATTTTGGTCCTGCTTTGCTTAGTGTGGGACCCCACTTGGATGCAGTGGTTGACCGCTTGCAATTGGGGGACAAGTTCCTGCCAAAGGTGCAGGCATTTGTCAGCTCTGTGCGGAGTAGCAAGTAGGAGCAGACCCTGAGATCCTCACCTTACAATCTCACTTACATAATGTCTGGCAAGCTGACAATTTTCCCTGGTGAATGGTTCCATAAGTTAGCATAGAATGCAATTACTTCAGATTGTTTGCTGTTGTCAAGATAGAACCCTGAGCACCTCCTTTTGGTGTTGTGTTATTTTTTCTTTGCCTAGATCGTTATGTGATGTCTGATTGTACCCTTGTTTTGGCATTCTGGACAAGAGTATATAGATGTTGCTTTTGAGGGTCAGAGTGTCTCTTTGTAGCACTGCGAGTTTCTGTGCTCTCCAATGGTTGTGCACTCCTTCTATTTGGGTGCCCTGCAGTCGAAGCAGCTTCAGCCACAGGAGTGGCCCCCTTGTACTGCCAAGCTCACTCTGAGCAAAGAAGCAAGGGCAGTACTCAATTGAGCATGCAGCAAAAAGTGGAGCTGCTTCCAGAATGACATTGGGCAGGCTTGGAATATGATTGAGGTGGCCACATGAACCATCACCATTAATAATTGGAAAAGCGTACAATGTGTTCAACAAGAGCTTTATCTAGGACACAACTCAATCCAGATTTGGCACACTAAGCCCAATGCTTGGAACATATTTTGCTGGAAGAAGAGTATCGCGAAGGCAAAAGAGAATGGTATGTCTGCCAAAAATATACCTACTTCTACTGACTATGTGACTATGTATAGAAGCGGTTGATGACGAACAGCATGATGATTCAGGAGGGGACACCATTGAGAATGGGTATAAGAATAAATTCATTCCTGGTGTCTCACAGAGGGAAGAATACAAGGTCTTCTCTGCCAAGGAGAAAGAAGTGCTCCTTGCTGAGTTTACAGAGTTCCAACAGTCCAAAACATTTGGTTTTTGTACTTCTGCATGCTCCAAGGTCAATGATGTTGCACAAACACTCAAGACTGTTGAGAACAAAGTATTTTCATTAGTTGTTGATTATTCAGAGAAAATCTAATCTGGTGAACAGCTTAATAATTTGAGGTGTTGTACTGGCACTGAAACAATCCTGTACACAACGAGTGGATCAACCGACGTTCCCATGTGTGGTGTCATGTTCATAACTGAAGGCATTCAAAAGTTCATGGGAATGGGAATGAACATCAACAACCAAGATCTTGTGAACAAGATGGAAGGCTTTGCCATCCAGGGCATCAAATGTTTGTTGTATACTCTTAAAATAATACTACTAATATATTGGCTGTCTATCCAAGTTCTGTGACAAACCACCAGCAGCATGTCTCTCAAGTGTGCTCCAAAATTCAGGATTGCATCAATCAGAAGCTACATAAGTTTACATACCAGGCCACATAGTTCAGTCACTGACCCTTGTAAAAGTGGGACTAGCCGGCGCTGGCCGAAGCACTGTAAACCTAGGCCAGGCCGACATTTGAGCACGATGGCAAAACCAGGACTGGCTGGTGTATGGTATTATGATAGAACTACTACATTTCCTAGTGGTATTTCCTAATCAGCCATTTAATGTGAAAGTGGGACCGGCCAACAGGTAACAAACATGGCAAAACTAGGGTCGGCTGGAGGATGAGAAAATTGGTTAAGGCCTGTAAAGCTGGGACAGGCTGATGATCAATAATATTGTAAAACTGGGGTAGGCCGGCCTACAGGGAAATTAGTTGATGCCTGTAAAATTGGGACAGGCTGACAAATGAAACACATGGCAAAACTAGGGTCAGCTGGATGATTGGAAATATTGTTGATGCATGTAAAGTGGGACAGGCCGACAGGCAACATACATGGCAAAACTGGGGCTGGCTGGATAATTGGAAAATGTGTTGATGCCTGTAAAGCTGGGACAGGCCGACGGATGAAACACATGGCAAAACTAGGGTCAGCCAGATGATTGGAAATATTGTTGATGCATGTAAAGCTGGGACAGGCTGACAGGTAACATATATGGTAGAACTGGGGTCGGCCGGATGAGTAGAAAATTGGTTGATGCATGTAAAGTTGGGACAGGCCAACAGGAGACAGACATGGCAAAACTAGGTTGGCCGGATGATTAGAAAATGTGTTGATACATGTAAAGCTGGGACAGGCCGACAGGTAACATATATGGCAGAACTGGGGTCGGCCAGATGAGTAGAAAATTGGTTGATGCATGTAAAGTTGGGACAGGCCGACAGGAGACAGACATGGAAAAACTAGGTTGGCCAGATGATTAGAAAATGTGTTGATACATGTAAAGCTGGGACAGGCCGACAGGTAACATATATGGCAGAACTGGGGTCGGCCAGATGAGTAGAAAATTTGTTGATGCATGGAAAGTTGGGACAGGCTGACAGGAGACAGACATGGCAAAATTAGGTCGGCTGGATGATTAGAAAATGTGTTGATACATGTAAAGCTGGGACAGGCTGACAGGTAACATATATGGCAGAACTGGGGTCGGCCGGTGTGCGCCTAAGTGAGGGAAGAGGTCAGAACAACCAACAACCAACACCAAATGACAACAATAAGCGAGTGGTGGTATTCCTCTGCGGTTCTGGTAGATGATCTCCACAGGGGGATGTGCTGCAA
>Ga0307516_10005588_pt1 | contig 14978 bp, 12 predicted proteins | sample 19_EM_MG_FD_203310 | JGI IMG/M metagenome (GOLD analysis project Ga0307516, IMG submission 203310) | Populus trichocarpa ectomycorrhiza microbial communities from riparian zone in the Pacific Northwest, United States - 19_EM | ecosystem: Host-associated > Plants > Roots > Unclassified | place...
CTTTCAGCGCCGGCGACTGGATCGGGTAGATCGTGATCCCCTCGCCCGGCGAAACGATGCCAACGATGCGATCGCCCGGCACCGCACCGCCGTTCGGTGCAAACTTCACCGGCAGATCGGAATTGATGCCGCCGACCGGGATCACCGACGCGCTGCGCGCCGGATGCGGTGACGATTGCAGCTTCAGCTTGGCCGCAAGGCCCTTCTTGGCCCCGTAGCGCACCATCCGTTCTTCCTTGTAGTCCGGATACATCGCGCGGGCGACGTCGGAGGCCTTCAATTCGCCGCGTCCGACCGAGGCCATCACATCCTCGATCGAGGCGCGCGCCAGGCGCGGCAGGGCCCCCTTCAGCTTGTCGTCGGCATATTCGATCTTGGCGCGGGCAAACAGGCGATCGACGATGCGGCGGCCAAGGCCTGCATACTGATCGCGCACGGCAGTCCGGGTGGCGCGACGGATCGCCGCGCGCGCCTTGCCGGTGACGGCCAGCGATTCCCAGGCCGACGGCGGCGCCGACTGCGCCTGCGAGGTCAGGACCTCGACCTCGTCGCCGTTCTGCAACTCCGATGACAATGGTGCGAACTTGCCATTGATCTTGCAGCCGACCGCGCTGTTGCCGACGTCGGTATGCACCGCGTAGGCGAAGTCGATCACATTGGCCTGGCGCGGCAGCGCGATCAGCTTGCCCTTGGGCGTGAAGCAGAACACCTGATCGTGGAACAGTTCGAGCTTGGTATGCTCCAAAAATTCTTCCGGATTGGCGCTTTCGGACAGAACGCCGACGGTGTGGCGCAGCCAGGCAAAGGCGTTGGATTCGTGCTTGAGCCGCTCGGTCGGCGACTCCGCGCCTTCCTTGTAGAACGCATGCGCGGCGATGCCGAATTCGGCGATCTGGTTCATCTCCTCGGTGCGGATCTGCAATTCGACGCGCTGCTTGCCGGGACCGATCACGGTGGTGTGGATCGAACGATAATCGTTCACCTTCGGCGTCGAGATGTAGTCCTTGAAGCGGCCGGGCACCACCGGCCAGGTGGTGTGCACGACCCCCAGCGCCCGGTAGCAGGCCTCGACGTCACTCATCACGACGCGAAAGCCGTAGATGTCGGACAATTGCTCGAAGCCGACCGATTTGCGTTCCATCTTGGTCCAGATCGAAAACGGCTGTTTGCGGCGGCCGTAGACCCGCGCACTGATGCCGTTCTTCTGCAAATTCTTCGAGAGCTGGCTTTCGATCTCGCCGATCAGGTTGCGGTTGCGCTCGGCGAGCGCGTCGAGCCGCTGCATCACCACCGAATAGGCTTCCGGATCGAGCGTATTGAACGAGAGATCCTCGAGCTCCTCGCGCATCTCCTGCATACCCATGCGGCCGGCAAGCGGGGCATAGATGTCCAGCGTCTCCTCGGCGATGCGCCGGCGCGAGGCGTGCGGCACGAATTCCAGCGTGCGCATGTTGTGCAGACGATCGGCGAGCTTGACCAGGAGGACGCGAACGTCGTCGGCGATCGCCAGTAACAGCTTGCGCAAATTCTCGGCCTGCTTGGCCTCGCGCGAGACCAGCTCGAGCCGCTTCAGTTTGGTCAGCCCCTCGACCAGCGCGCCGATCTCGTGGCCGAAGATGTGATCGATCTCCGCGCGCGTCGCCTCGGTGTCCTCGATGGTGTCGTGCAGCAAGGCTGCCACGATGGTCGCGTCATCGAGCTTCAGCCCGGTGAGGATCGCTGCGACTTCGAGGGGATGCGAGAAATAGGGGTCGCCGGAAGCCCGGGTCTGGGTGCCGTGCGCCTTCATGGCATAGACATAGGCGCGATTGAGCAGGTCTTCGTTGGTGTCCGGATTATACGACCGGACGCGCTCGACCAGATCGTATTGCCGCATCATGCGCGAGCGCGGAGATTTGGCTCGCTCCGCCACGGGCGAAGTCGGCGCCACCGCGACCGAATCGGTGGCGGCCTCCATCTGCCGGGGCCTGCGGCGCCAGAACGCCATCGAATCACTGCCTTCATCTGCGCGGCCTACGATGGGCCCGCTGAAACAACATCTAATGCGATTTCGAACGAAGCTGCACCCCATTGGGGCCACCAAACGTTCAATTTCGTGCGGCCTGGATCAAATCTAACGCCGAAGCCATGGCCAAGCTGCGGCGAACCGGACCGGTCGGCTTCGGGCCGGCTGCCAAGCACGCATCGTAACTGCGAAAATGTCAACAAAAGCAAAGGCCCGGACAATTGTCCGGGCCTTTGGCAGATCAGGAATTCGAGACGTCCCGCGTGGCCGGACTATTCGTCCTCTTCGGGCTGCTCTTCCGGAGGCGCCAGGCCCTCAAGGCCCTTCAAAAGCTCTTCCTCGGTCATGCGCTCGACCGCGACCTCGGTGTCGTCGGCATCGACGCTCGCGCCGGCCGAGCCGATCAAAGGCACGGTATCGGGCTCAGGCTCGTCGACCTCGACGAACTTCTGGAGGGAATGAACGAGCTCCTCGCGCAGGTCTTCCGGCGAGATCGAGGAGTCAGCGATCTCCCGCAGCGAAACGACCGGATTCTTGTCGTTATCACGATCAACCGTGAGTTGTGACCCGGACGAGATCATACGGGCGCGGTGTGCTGCCAGCAGAACCAGGTCAAACCGGTTGTCGACCTTATCAATGCAATCTTCCACGGTGACGCGCGCCATAGACTGTCGCTCCGTTGTATGGGGCTCAATATGTTGGTTATGACGGCTAGTTATAGCGACGGATAGCGTTTCGCAAGGCCAAATTTGTGATTTGCCTTCCTAATGGGCTCTGCTAACTCAATAGCCGGGGCCAGAAGGCCGGAGCGTCCAGAGACGGCGGGACACCGTCAGGACAAGAAATCTCTCATTGCAACGTCAAAAGTCTAGGTTTTTCGCCCTCGCCTCACCATAATCGCAGTGGTGACTGTCGTGGGGAAAGATTCACCGAACTTTAGGCAACCGAACTGGAAATGCGCGCGGTTGATCGCCGCTGCGCTAAAAACGTTAACAAACAACGCGAGAAACCTTTGATGTCACCCGTTTCTAACAAGATCGCGCTCTTCATCGATGGCGCCAATCTCTATGCAACTGCAAAGACGCTCGGCTTCGACATCGACTACAAGCGCCTTCTCAAGGAATTCCAAAGCCGCGGAACGCTGCTTCGTGCTTTCTACTACACGGCGATTATCGAGGATCAGGAATATTCCTCGATCCGTCCATTGATCGACTGGCTCGACTACAACGGCTACACCGTCGTCACCAAGGCGACCAAGGAATTCATAGATGCCAGCGGCCGCCGCAAGGTAAAGGGCAATATGGATATCGAGCTTGCGGTCGATGCCATGGAGCTCGCTGAGCACGTCGATCAGATCGTGCTGTTCTCCGGCGACGGCGACTTTCGCTCGCTGGTTGAAGCCGTTCAGCGCCGCGGCGTTCGCGTCACGGTGGTTTCGACGATCTCGAGCCAGCCGCCGATGATCGCCGACGAACTGCGGCGCCAGGCCGACGTCTTCACCGATCTGGTCGAACTGCAATCCAAGCTCGGCCGCGACCCCTCCGAGCGCCCCGCCCCGCGCGAGCCGCGCCATCACGCACCGCAATTCCTGCAACGCGCGACCACCATGGCGCCGCGCGGCGCTGACGACGACGATTTCGACGATTGAGCATATGCGCAGGTCAGCGGCTAGTCACCCGTATGGCTAGCGCTGCCACTCCCCCCGCCACACCCGACCGCAACTGCCCGCTCTGTCCGCGGCTAGCCGATTTTCGCGAGCAGATCCGGGCACGCAAGCCGGATTGGCACAATGGGCCGGTGGCCTCGTTCGGCGATCCCAAGGCGCAATTGTTGATCGTCGGCCTCGCGCCGGGCATGCAGGGTGCCAATCGCACCGGGCGGCCCTTCACCGGCGACTACGCCGGCGACCTGCTGTATGCCACTTTGCTGGAATATGGCTTTGCCAAGGGCGTCTATCAAGCGCGGCCGGACGACAGCCTGCGGCTGGTCGATTGCCGGATCAGCAACGCGGTGCGCTGCCTGCCGCCGCAGAACAAACCGCTGCCGGCCGAGATCAACACCTGCCGCCAATTCCTGATCGCGACCATCGCCGGCATGCCCAAGCTTCGCGCGATCGTGGCGCTTGGCCGGATCGCCCACGACACGACGCTGAAGGCGCTGGGCTTGCGCAACGCCGCCGCACCCTTTGCGCACGGCGCCGTGCATACGGCAGGCGCGCTCAAGCTCTACGACAGCTATCACTGCTCGCGTTACAACACCAACACACGGGTGCTGACACCGGAAATGTTTCGCAATGTGTTTGCGAAGGTGCGTGGCGATCTGGATAAGGCCTAAACCGGATTCTGCTTCAGCCACGCCAGCACGTCGCCGGCATTGCGGTCCGGCGGAAACACCGGATAGAACACGTGGGTGATGCGGCCGTTGTCGATAATCAGCGCCAGCCGCTTGATCAGCGTCAGCCCCGCCACCTCCATGGTCGGCAACTTCAGGGCCCGCGTCAGCGCCAGCTTCTCGTCCGACAGCACCGGGAACGGCAGATGCAGGCGCGACGCCATTTCGGTCTGATAGACGTTGCTTTGCGTCGACAGGCCGACCACATGTTTGGCGCCGGCCGCCTTGAGCTCGGCGAACAGATCGCGGAACGAGCAGGTCTGCGGCGTGCAGCCGCGCGCGCCCGGGATCATGTCCCAATCATCGACCAGGCTGATCTTGCCGGGCTCGCCGGTGCGGGGGTAGGCGAACACGACGACGCGGCCCGGCAGCGCCGACAGCGTCACCGTAGAATCGTCGGTGGCGACCAGGCTGATTTCCGGGATCGTCATGCCGACCAGATGGGCCGCCGCGCCATCGTCCGATGGCGCCGGGATCTTGCTCCAGTCGACTTCGAGCAGGTTGGGTTGAACCATTTGACACTCCTCAAATTCTCAATTTGGCGAATAGTGGCGAATGGGAAATCCTGAGCTACTCGCTATTCGCCACTCACAATTTGCTTGTCTTATCCCCGCGCCCGCAACAGGCGGCCCTTCTCCCGGCCCCAATCGCGCTTCTTCTCGCTCTCGCGCTTGTCGTGCAGCTTCTTGCCCTTGGCTACCGCCAGCAACAGCTTGGCGCGGCCGCGCTCGTTGAAATAGAGTTTTAGCGGGATCAGCGTCATGCCGTCGCGATCGACCGCGCCCATCAGCTTGTTGATTTGTTTCCGGTGCAGCAGCAGTTTGCGCGGTCGCTTCGGCTCATGGTTGAAGCGGTTGGCCTGTAGATATTCGGGAATGTTGGCGTTGATCAGCCAGATCTCGCCGTCCTTGGTATCGGCATAGGATTCCGCAATCGTGGTCTTGCCGTTACGGATCGATTTCACCTCGGTGCCGGTCAGTGCAATACCGGTCTCAATGGTGTCCTCGATCGCGTAGTTGAACCGAGCCTTGCGGTTTTCGGCAACGACTTTGATCGGGCGCTCGTTCTTCTCGGCCACATCAAGCCTTCTTGAGGAGATCGCGGATTTCGGTCAACAGCGCCACCTCAGCCGTCGGCTTCGGCGGCGCCGCGGGAGCGGCCTCATCCTTGCGCTTCAATGTGTTCATGGCGCGAATGACCATGAACAATACGAAGGCGACGATCAGGAAGTTGATCGTCAGCGTCAGGAAGTTGCCCCAGGCCAGCACCGCGCCCTGCTTCTTGGCGTCGGCCAGATTGCCCGCGTCGACGTTTTTCGACAGCCCGATGAAATAGTTCGAGAAGTCGAGCCCGCCGATCGATCCTATGATCGGCATGATGATATCGCCGACCAGCGAGGTCACGATGGCGCTGAAGGCGGCGCCGATGATGATGCCGACCGCGAGGTCAACCACGTTGCCCTTCATTGCGAAGTCGCGGAATTCCTTCAGCATGGTTGATTTCCTGCTTGGTTGATCAAATTAGGTGAGCCGCTGGCCTCAGTTGATCAGTCCGGCATGGACCATGGCGTCGCGGATCACCTTGCCGGTCGGCGGCGTCACATTCATCAGCGGCAGACGCACTTGTTCTTCCAGCCGTCCCAGCAGCTTGAGGCCATGCTTGGCTCCGGCGAGGCCCGGCTCCTTGAAGATGGCATCATGTAGCGGCGTCAACCGGTCTTGAATCTTCAGTCCGGTAACGTAATCGCCCTTCAGAACGGCCGACATCAGCTCGGCGCACAGTTTTGGCGCCACATTGGCGACCACCGAAATGCAGCCATGTCCGCCCGCCGCCATATAGGCCAGCGCCGTCATGTCCTCACCGGACAGCTGGATAAAATCCGGTCCCATCGCATGGCGCTGTTGCGACACACGGGCGAGATTGGCGGTGGCGTCCTTGACGCCGGCGATGTTTTTCAACTCGAACAACCGGGTCATGGTTTCGACGGACATATCGACGACGGAGCGCGGCGGGATGTTGTAGATGATGATCGGGATGCCGATCGCGTCATTCACCGCCTTGAAGTGCTGATACATCCCTTCCTGGGTGGGCTTGTTGTAATACGGCGTCACCACCAGCACCGCATCGGCGCCGGCCTTCTCGGCATGGACGGCCAGATCGACGGCCTCACGCGTGGAGTTCGAGCCCGCGCCGGCGATGACAGGCACGCGTCCCTTCGCCTCATCGAGACATATCTCGACCACCCGGTGATGCTCATCATGGCTCAGCGTCGGACTTTCTCCGGTGGTACCGACGGGAACGAGACCGTGCGACCCCTGCTCGATTTGCCAGCTGACGAGACCGCGAAGCGCGGCCTCGTCGACCGAGCCGTTCTTGAATGGCGTGACCAAGGCGGTGAATGATCCCTGGAATTTTGTCTTGGCTGCCATGGATTACCTCCCAACGCGCGAGCGACGGCGCTGCTAAAAATGACCAAGCAATTCATATCGGGTCTGGCGATCTGGCGAAAGGGCCGCAGATCGGACCCCAGCCGCGATTTTGCCGTGGTGATGGCGCAAACGTGCTTGGCCGCGATTTTTTTAGCATTTTGTCCACATATTCAATCAAATAGACCTAAGGCTTCAGCGATTGAATGATTCGCCGCCGCAGAGGAAAGCCGTGACCCGCCCCGCCCGCGCAGCCGCATTGCGATCGACCGCACTGACGACAAGTCTGGCGCTGGCGCTCGCCATGTCCGCGATGTCGGCGGCTGCCTGGGCCAAGCCGAAAGTTCCACTGCCGAAGCCGCGGCCGGTTGCCCGCAATGTCGTGCCCAAGACGACACCGGTGGCCGCCGTCCGGAATGCCGCACCGGCCGAGGCGGTCGCCCCCGCGGTAGCCGCACCAGCCTCGCCCGCGCTCGCGCCGGCGACGCGCCAGCACGCCGCCCTGCCCGCAGCGCGCAAACAGGTGGCGCCTGCGGCCGTGGCTGCGACTTCATCGACCCCGCAATCCGACAAGGAAGCGCTCGAAAGCGTCATCGACCTCGTGCGCAAGCACAAGCCCGCGGATGCGACGCAGGCGCAGGCTGTCATCACCGATCCGGTCGCTCGCAAGCTCGCGGAATGGCTGATCCTGCGCAGCGACGACAATGGCGCATCGGTCGAGCGCTATCGCGCCTTCGTTTCGGCCAATCCGAGCTGGCCGTCGCAGATCTTCCTGCGCCGGCGCATCGAGGCCGCCCTGTGGGACGATCACCGCGACGACGCCACGGTCTGGTCGTGGTTCGAAAATGAATCGCCGATCTCCGCCAAAGGCAAGTTCGCACTGGCGAAGGTGATGATCGCCCGCGGCGATCGCGCCAATGCCGAGCGGCTGGTCCGCGATGCCTGGCGCCGCGACGGCATGTCGGAAGACACCGAGGCCACCGCACTCGATCTGTACGGCGCGCTCTTGACCGCGGGCGACCACAAGGCGCGGATGGATTTCATGCTCTATGGCACCGAGCAGGAAGCCGCCGGCGTGCGCGAAGCGAAGCGGCTGGGCGCGGGGCATCTTGCGCTGGCCAAAGCGCGGATCGCCGCCAACAGGAAGGCCTCCAACACAAGGGCGCTGCTCGACGCGGTGCCACACGAGCTGCATGGCGATCCCGGCTTCATCTTCAGCAAGATCCAGCAGCTGCGTCGCGAGGAGAAATTCGCCGAGGCCGCCCAGCTCATGCTGGCCGCGCCGAAGGATCCGAACCGCCTGCACAATCTCGACGAATGGTGGGTCGAACGGCGGCTGCTGGCGCGCAAGATGCTGGATGTCGGCGAACACCGCAGCGCCTATCTGATCGCACGGGACGCTGCACTTCCATCACGCGACAACTACAAGACCGACCAGGAATTCACCGCGGGCTGGATTGCGCTGCGTTTCCTCAACGACCCTTCGGTCGCCGCCCAGCATTTTGCGCGGATCGGCGTCGGCAGCGTCAACCCGACCACGCTGGCGCGCGGCGGTTATTGGCAGGGTCGCGCTGCGGAAGCCGCCGGCCGCGGCCAGGAAGCCCGCGCGGCTTATACCAAGGCTGCGGAACAATCGACCAGCTATTACGGCCAGCTGGCGCGCGCCAAGCTCGGGCTGCCGCAGATTGAATTGAATGGCGTCCCCCGCGGGCGCGGATCGGAGCGGCTGGAGATCGTGCGCGCGGTCCAGTTGCTCTACGAACTCGACGAGCGCGAAATCGCGATCCCGATCTTGGCCGACATGGGCGAGAACGGCGACCCCGACGCGCTGGCCGGGCTCGGCGAACTGACGTCGCGCTATACCGACGCCCGCGGCATGCTGTTGGTCGGCAAGGCTGCGCTCAATCGCGGCCTGCCGTTCGACCATTACGCCTATCCTGTCAACGGCATCCCGTCATTCAGGGCGATCGGGCCCGAGGTCGAGCAGAGCATCGTCTACGCCATCGCCCGGACGGAAAGCGCCTTCAACCAAGCCGTGGTCTCGCCGGCGCAGGCCTACGGGCTGATGCAGGTGACGCCAGACGCCGGACGCGAGGTCTGCAAACGGGCCGGCGTCAGCTTTGACCTCTCCAGGATGAAGACCGACCCGGTCTATAACGCAGCACTCGGCGCCGCCGAGCTCGGCGGACTGGTCGAGGACTACCGTGGCTCCTACATCCTGACCTTTGCCGGATATAACGCCGGCCGCGGCAGCGTCAAAAAATGGATCGCGCGCTATGGCGATCCCCGCGATCCCAAGGTCGACGCCGTCGACTGGGTCGAACAGATTCCGTTCTCCGAGACACGCAATTACGTGCAGCGGATCATGGAGAATTTGCAGGTCTACCGAACGCGGTTCGGCGGCGGGACCAGGCTTCAGATCGAAGCCGACCTGCGTCGCGGCGCCAGCGTCGAGTAACGCTCGGGCCGCGGCGTTCCATTTGTACTCCGGCACCGGGATCAGCTAGGTTTCAGGCAGCCAGATGTCTGCCCGGGAAATGCGACGTGCCGCACCTTGCCGTGATATCGACAAACCTGAGAGCAGTCGTCGCAGCAACCCTGATCATGGCCGGATGCGGGCTATCCGCACCCGCTCGGGCAGAGCCGGTTGCCGTCGCGCCGTCCGCCGCCGGGCTGGAGCACCTGACCGAATTCTTCCGAAATGAAGTCGCGACCGGAAAGCTTGCCGGCGTGGTCGTGCTGATTCAGCAGCACGGGCGGCCGGTCTATCTCAAATGCTTCGGCGTTCGTGACGTCGCCAGCAAACGGCCGATGACGCCGGACACGCTGTTTGCGCTGCATTCGATGACCAAGCCGATTACCAACCTGGCGGCGATGATGCTGATCGACGAAGGCCGACTGGCGCTGACAGACCCGGTGTCCAAATACATTCCGTCCTTTGCCAAGGTCCAGGTCGGCGTCGATACCAAAACTGAAAATGGCCCCGACGTCCTCAAGCTCGAACCACCGAACCGGCCGGTCAATATCGAGGATCTGCTGCGTCACACCTCAGAGATCACCTACGACTATATCGGCGGCGACCTGATCAAGAAGGCCTATACGGATGCCGATATTTTTCAGGGTCATTTTGACAACGAGCAATTTGCCGAACGTATTGCCCGCCTGCCTTTGTCCCGACAGCCCGGTACGCTTTGGCGCTACGGCCACTCCACAGACGTTCTCGGACGCATTATCGAGATCGTGTCCGGAAAATCGCTGCTTCAGTTTCTGAGGCAGCGCCTGCTGTCGCCGCTTGGGATGACCAGCACCAGATTTGTGCTGGATAGCAAGGCGGAATGGGCGCGCATGGCCGAGCCTCTCCCACACGACGCGATTCTGCGTCGCGCGGAGAGTGACCGGCGCGCGCACCCGGAATGGGAATCGGCCGGTGGCGGGCTGGTCTCAACCACCACTGACTATGCGCGATTTGCGCAGATGCTGCTCAACGGTGGAAAATTCGGTGGCAGGCAATATCTCAGCCCGGCGGCATTCAAGCAGATGACCACGGACCATATTGGCCCGGGTTCAGGCGTCGAGCGCGATTACTTCTACTTTCCCGGCGATGGCTTTGGTTATGGCTATGGTCTGGCGGTCCGCACCGATCCGGGCAATGCGAAACCGCCGCCGGTCGGCTCGATCGGCGAATTGAAGTGGGACAGCGGCAGCGGCACCTATTTCGGCGTCGATCCGAAACTGGACATGTTTTACATTCTGATGGAGCAGACGCAGGCCGAGCGCGGCCGCATCCTGCCCATCTTCAAGAAGCTGGTTTACGACGCCTTCGAGAAATAACGCGGGGGCGAAAACCGGGGCTGCGGCCAAAATTGCGAAAACAACCCCATGTACAGTAGAAATGGGGGCTCCACATCATCCCATAACACAAGATGTAGTAGCCCGTGGTCGCCCGCCCGTCCGCGCGCGGTTGCGGCTCGTGAGGCCGAACTTGGCGGGCGCGGATCGAAACCCCTTGCCTGACCGGGGGATGCCACGGATAGCGGCCGGAAGGCCGAACGCATCCTGCCCCAAAAAGAAAAACCCCGGCAGTTTCCTGCCGGGGTTCTGTTCAGGTCGTTAGACCAGTCTTACCAGTTGCGCTGAGCGCGGATCAGCATGGACACGCCAGTCTGGTCCTTGAGTTCGTACACAGCTGCCGGCTTGGAAACCGCAACGCCTACCGGGGCCGCGATCACGCCTGAGTACTTCTGATCCAGCCTCGAGACGTTGAGGTCGGCGGTGAAGGCCAGGTTCTTGACCGGGGTCCAGACCGTGTTGACACCGATCACCGAGAAGTTGAAGTCCGGGTTGCAGTTCGCGATCGGCATACCGACCAAGGCGAGGTTGTTGGCGCAGATCAACGCCTTGCTGGCTCCGCCGTACCTCAGCTGAGCATAGCCACCGTAGATGGCGCTGGCCCAGTTCGGGTTCCAGTTGTGGGTGTAACCACCACGGAAGCCCCAGGTCTTGACGGTCTCAATGCCGGTACCGGTCGCAGCAGTGGTACCAGAGTAGATACCATCAGCAACGGCGCCGACACCAATGCTCTGGTAGGCGCCGGCAACACCGGTGCCGCCATACATTGCAAAGTTCTGCGGGAACAAGTTCTGGAAGTTGTACTTGCTTGCGCCGTCCGTATACACGGCGTCCATGTTAATGCTGTCGCCAGGTCCGGTCGGGACGTTCTTGATCGACAAGGACGCCTGCACCGCGAAGCCCCACTTGTCAGCCGGATGACCCGTCGGCTCGGTCGCACCGTAGTAGGCAACATGGTTGTTGTGCGCGGCCGCTGCCAACTGGAAGAGACCCCAAGCCTGGTCAACCCGCAACTGGGCAATCAGGTCAGGCGCACGCGTACCACCGAAGTTGTTGAGGCCGTAGCTGCCAGCGATAAAGCCAGCGCTGGTGGCGTACGAGGTGTTGTAGAGGTTGCTCTGGTTCTGCTGGGTCGGATCCTGAGCCGACAGAGTTCCCGACACACCGTTGCCGAACTGGGCAGTGTACGTGAACTGGTTCACACCGGTGACATGGTTGGAGCCGCCCGGAATAGAGTCGGGGCCGCCAGCCGGATAGCTCTGCCACGGTGCGTCGAAGGCCGAGACCGTGCGACCCATCGTGAATCCAGCGAACTGGATGAACGCATGGTACATGCCGAGGTTATAGCTACCGACGTTGGTGCCAGAAGCATCGTAAGCCGTCCCGGGCGTCGCGCCGCCGACCTGGGCATAGTTGCCGGTCGTCCAGCTGAAGATCAGATCCGAGAAGGTACGAACCACGCCATATTCGGTCGCGGTGCGGGTGTCGATAGTGAGGTCCGAACGCGCACGGCTGACGAAGTAGTTGCTCTGGCGATTTTGTGCACCACCAACGCCGTTCAGGTACGGATTGTAGTCGCCGCCATTGAGCGCCAAGTCGACGCGCACATAGCCGCCCAGCTTGATGCAGGTGTCAGTGCCGGGGATGTAATAGAAACCAGCACCGTACAGGGAGCAGATCCTCACGTACTCGACCGCTTTGGCCTTGACGGGAAGATCGGCAGCCTGAGCTCCACTCATGGCGATGAGACCCGCCGCTGAGCCGAGAATAAGGCTCTTAACCATCTTCATGATAACCTCCAAGTTGCTCTGTAGGGAAGGTTCCGGATCCGCCGGGTGCGAACACCCTAAGGTTGGTTCCCTTAATCCCCTGAAACCCGCTTAGTCGCTTCGCGCCTTCGGACACTCCCGCTTCAACGCGAGGGACTTAAGCGAACCACCTAACGGGACGACCTCGGGATGCCCCCCTCCGTCGCAACATCACAATTACCGAGGACTTCTGCACACGCAACAAAGGAACCGCTTCGAACCTCCTGACTCGACGCCTTTTCCAATGGGTGTTGCACAAATAACACGCGGTCGTGATCGAACTTTCTTCGTAAGGCATTGTTTTTTATGAATATTTTTGAATAGTTCCATTTGCCTCGCAAATTGGTGCGGCGATGACCGGCCCACCCGTTTTCCCCTTTCCGGACATCTCTCCGCAGCCCTCCGCCGAGAATCGCGCGGCCCAACCACCGAATCCATGCCGAACGATCCCGCGCGCATAACGAAGTGCGGAGCGTTGGCTGGAGCGACGCCCGTGCGGGTACGACTGGCGTGATGGCGCTCAATCGAGACAATACTAAAGGCTCGCAGGCTGCGCCGTTATCGTCCGGGGCCGCAACAACCATCAGGGGTGTCGCGGACCAGCCGGCGGAAATTGCAAAACCCCTTATTTTCAGAGATCTAAATGCATTGATGCGATGCGCTCGGGATGCGCGGGTGGCGCTCCAGGCATGCGGGGGATTGGCGTGCAAGACGCGCTTAAGGCGGCAGCGTCACCAAATGGCCCCGGCGTAACCCAAATCTGCCGCTTGCGGCTCGCCCCCGTGTCGGGCATATCCGCCCCCACGGAGCTGTGGCCGAGTGGCTGAAGGCGGCGGTTTGCTAAACCGTTATAGGGTTGTAAAGCCCTATCGAGGGTTCGAATCCCTCCGGCTCCGCCAGACTACGCCATGGCCCGCCACGCTATCCCGAACGCCACCCAGGGCCTACGCAGCGGCAATGGCTTTTCGCAGACCCTCGGGTCAGCCTTGATGGCGCGCAAAAGCGTCCGCGCCGGACCACTCGGCTTTTTGGCACCGCGCTCCCATTCCTGCACAGTTCGAATACTGAATTCATAGGTCTCGGAGAACTGTGCTTGCGTCATGCCGGCAGCGTGCCGGATTGCGCGAACATCGATCTCCGGCGCCATATCGGGTGCAGAGTCGGGATTGGCGGCGATCTGCCTTGCCAAGTCCTCGTCCGTCATCGCGTCGATCTTGCTCCAATCCGTCGCCGCCAGCGCAGCGCGCGCCGCCTTACTCACGGTTTTCGCCATAGCGCTTCACTTCTCGTATGTTCGCCTTGCGCAGCGAGATCACCCGTCGCTCCGCTTCACGGTCAGCATAAACACACACAAAAAGCCGATCATTGATGAGCCCGAACGCCACCTCGCGAACTTCGCCATATTCAAAGCGCTCATCAGTCATAAATGTCGCGGTCGGGGACGAAGTGACGGCCCGCAGACTTGAGCGGTAATTCAAGTCCGGCTCCGGAAAGGCCTTTGCAAAGAAGCGTTTTTCGCAACGGCCGCCTGATAGCCGACACTTTACTGCGCATCTCAACAGCCTTGCACCACGTTCACACACTTGCTTTAGACGGCCGCTGATCGAGCGGGTATCATCCGCCGGATGAACGCGAACAACGCGCCACGAAAACCCGGCACCTATCTGCTGCTGCTCGCGCTCCAGATATTGGGAGCGATCATCTTTATCTGGCAGGCACTCCCGGAATTCAGACAGGTCGCAAATAATCCTGGCGCGCAATTGCCGCGCGACGGCTTCTCGGACCTGATCTCGTTCGGCGTTCTCTGCGTGATGCAGATCGCGTTCTGGTGTCGCGTGTTGCTTGTCCCGATCCCGTTTCGCTATCCGCAGATTTTCCTCAATCATTTATTTCTTTTTCTCGGCCGTCTCAGTTTTATCTTCGGCAGCGCATTGTTCGGCATCGTCGTGTTCAGGCACTTGCCTGAACTTGATGCGCGCATCGACATTATGCTGACGGCCAAACGCGGGATGATCCTGCTCGGATGTCTGTTCGCGCTGTTCTGCACCAGCCTCGAGGTCGAGCGGCTCGGGCAAGCGTTTGAGGGCGAGCGTCGACACTGAGCGGCTCCCCTACCCGCTGCTGAAGAAGCCAAGTCGCCCGGGCCCTGCACGACAAAGCCGCGCTTGCCAAGTTCCCGCCATGTGCGAGTATGTCAACGTCTGGCAGGGTGCCCGCCACGCTTTCGTCCGCCGTCTCGCCTGCCTTTTCGGAATGGAGAGTAGCGTGAGCGAAGCCCTTCATCCAGCCGCCCCCCACCATCTTCCAAATTTCATCACGGCTCCCGGTGACACCGACGTCTTGATGATCGTGGTCGGCATCATCCTGATCGGCGCCGTTGTCGGAGTGGGTAATCTTTACCTGCATCTCCACACCTTGCCGGAGCGAATGGCGCATAAGTCGCAAAAGCTGCAATTCGAAATCGTGGCCGTGCTGGGCTTGCTGGCACTCTTTACCCAC
>Ga0307516_10005589_pt1 | contig 14975 bp, 12 predicted proteins | sample 19_EM_MG_FD_203310 | JGI IMG/M metagenome (GOLD analysis project Ga0307516, IMG submission 203310) | Populus trichocarpa ectomycorrhiza microbial communities from riparian zone in the Pacific Northwest, United States - 19_EM | ecosystem: Host-associated > Plants > Roots > Unclassified | place...
CGTTGCCGTCGTTGATCAGGATCTGGTCGCCCTTGGTCACGTCACCGGGCAGGCCCTTGTAGGTCGTCCCGCAGATCTGCTTGTCACCGGAGACGTCCTCGGTCGTGATGACGAACTCGTCACCGCGCTCCAGCTCGACCGGCCCCTCGGCGAAGGTCTCCAGACGGATCTTCGGGCCCTGCAGGTCGGCGAGGACACCGATGGCCCGGCCGGTCTCCTTGGCGGCGGCACGGACGCGGTCGTACCGCCCCTGGTGCTCGGCGTGTGAGCCGTGGCTGAAGTTGAAGCGGGCCACATTCATGCCGGCTTCGATCAGCGACACGAGTTGTTCATGGGAGTCGACCGCGGGGCCGAGAGTACAGACGATTTTCGAACGGCGCATGGGGCGATCCTATCGGTTTGTTTCGCTACGGAATATTCCGTCTGGTGGAAGATACAAATGTGCGGCTCTGTGCTCAGGCGTGTTACTGCCGTGTATTGCTCAGACGGCCACGCGGCGGAGCCGCATATCGTTACTGCCCGACCAGTGCGTAGGTCTGTGTGGCGATCTCCAGTTCTTCGTCGGTCGGCACCACCGCGACGGCCACCCGCGCGTCCCCGGGAGAGATCAGCCGCGGCTCGTCACCGCGTACGGCGTTGAGCGCGCCGTCCACGGCCAGGCCCAGTCCCTCCAGGCCCGCCACCGCAGCTTCCCGCACCGCGCTCGCGTTCTCCCCGACTCCCGCTGTGAAGGCGACCGCATCCACGCGCCCGAGTACGGCGTAATAGGCGCCTATGTACTTCTTCAGCCGGTGAATGTAGATGTCGAAGGCCAGTCGGGCCTGTTCGTCACCTTCGTCGATCCGGCGGCGGATCTCCCGCATGTCGTTGTCCCCGCACAGACCGATCAATCCGCTCTTCTTGTTGAGAAGAGTGTCGATCTCGTCCGTGGACATTTTGCCAACGCGCATCAAATGGAAGATGACGGCCGGATCCATGTCTCCGGAGCGCGTACCCATCACCAGCCCCTCCAAAGGCGTCAGTCCCATCGAGGTGTCCACACACTTCCCACCCCGGACCGCCGAGGCGGACGCGCCGTTGCCGAGGTGCAGCACGATCACGTTGACGTCCTCGGGCGCCCTGCCCAGCAGCTTCGCCGTCGCCCGGGACACATACGCGTGGCTGGTGCCGTGGAAGCCGTAGCGCCGGATCCGGTGCTCGTCGGCGGTCTTCACGTCGATCGCGTAGCGGGCGGCCGACTCCGGCATCGTGGTGTGGAAGGCGGTGTCGAAGACGGCGACCTGGGGGAGGTCGGGCCGCAGGGCCCGGGCGGTACGGATGCCGGTGAGGTTGGCCGGGTTGTGCAGCGGGGCCACCGGGATCAGCCGCTCGATCTCGGCGAGCACGGCCTCGTCGACGACCGTCGGCTCGGTGAAGGACTTCCCGCCGTGCACCACCCGGTGCCCGATCGCGGCCAGCTCCGGGGAGTCGAGCCCCAGCCCGTCCTTCGCGAGCTCCTCCGCGACCGCCTTCAGGGCCGCGTCGTGGTCGGCGATCGGACCGGTCCACTCCCGGGACTCGCCGCCGCGGGCGAGGGGCGTGTGCTTGAGCCGGGAGGACTGCTCGCCGATCCGCTCGACGAGGCCCACGGCCAGCCGGCTGCTGTCACCCATGTCGAGCAGCTGGTACTTCACCGACGAGGAGCCGGAGTTGAGGACGAGGACGCGGGACGGGCTCACTGGGCGGTTGCCTTCTCATCGGGGTGCTGGGCCTGTATCGCCGTGATGGCGACGGTGTTCACGATGTCCGAGACCAACGCGCCCCGGGACAGGTCGTTGACCGGCTTGCGCAGCCCCTGCAGCACCGGCCCGACGGCGATCGCGCCCGCCGACCGCTGCACGGCCTTGTAGGTGTTGTTGCCGGTGTTGAGGTCCGGGAAGACCAACACACTGGCCTGACCGGCGACTTCGGAGCCCGGCAGCTTGGTCGCCGCGACCGACGGCTCCACGGCCGCGTCGTACTGGATCGGCCCCTCGATCCTCAGGTCGGGCCGCCGCGAGCGCACCAGCTCGGTCGCCTCACGCACCTTGTCGACGTCGGCGCCCGATCCGGACGTACCCGTCGAATACGACAGCATCGCGATCCGCGGCGCCACACCGAACCGCGCGGCGGTGGACGCCGACTGGACGGCGATGTCGGCCAACTGCTCCGCGTTCGGGTCCGGGTTCACCGCGCAGTCGCCGTAGACCAGGACCTTGTCGGCCAGGCACATGAAGAACACCGACGAGACGATGTCGGCGCCCGGCTTGGTCTTGATGATCTCGAAGGCGGGCCGGATGGTGGCCGCCGTGGAGTGCACCGAGCCCGACACCATGCCGTCCGCGAGGCCCTCCTGGACCATCAGTGTGCCGAAGTAGTTCACGTCCGAGACGACGTCGTACGCCAGCTCCACCGTGACGCCCTTGTGGGCGCGCAGGGCCGCGTACTGCCCGGCGAAGGAGTCCCGCAGCTCGCTGGTGGCCGGGTCGATCAACTGGGCGTCACCCAGGTCGATACCGAGGTCGGCGGCCTTCTTGCGGATCTGGCCGACCGGGCCGAGGAGGGTCAGGTCGCACACCCCGCGGCGCAGCAGCACCTCGGCCGCGTGCAGGACGCGCGGCTCGGTGCCCTCGGGCAGCACGACACGGCGCCGGTCCGAGCGGGCCTGCTCCAGGAGCTTGTGCTCGAACATCATCGGGGTGAGACGGCCGCTGCTCGGCGCGGACACGCGCCTGTTGAGGTCGGCGGTGTCGACGTACCGCTCGAAGAGGCCGAGAGCGGTCTCCGCCTTGCGCGGGGTGGCCGCGTTCAGCTTCCCCTCCAGGGAGAAGAGCTCGGCGGCGGTGGGGAAGCTGGTGCCGGTCACCGAGAGGACCGGCGTGCCGGGGGCGAGGCGGGCGGCGAGGGTGAGGATGTCGTCGCCCGGCACCTCGCCCAGGGTGAGCAGGACGCCGGCTATCGGCGGGGTGCCGGCACTGTGCGCGGCCAGCGAACCGATGACCAGGTCGGCGCGGTCGCCCGGGGTGACCACCAGGCTGCCGGGCGTCAGGGCGCCGAGGAAGTTCGGCAGCATCGCCCCGCCGAAGACGAAGTCCAGCGCGTCCCGGGCGAGCCCGGAGTCGTCGCCGAGGACGACCCTGGCGCCGAGGGCGTGCGCGATCTGGGCGACGGTCGGCGCGGCGAGGGCGGGGTCGTCGGGCAGGACGTGACAGGGCACGGGGAGCCGGGAGTCGAGCTGCTCGGCGATCTTGTCCCGGTCGTCCCGGGCGACCCGGTTGGTGACCATGGCGAGGACGTCGCAGCCGAGGCCGTCGTAGGCGCGATAGGCGTTGCGGGTCTCGGCGAGCACGGACTCGGCACTCTGGCCCCGGCCGCCGACCACCGGGATCACCGAGGCGCCGAACTCGTTCGCCAGCCGGGCGTTGAGGGACAGCTCGTCCGGGAACTGGGTGTCGGCGTAGTCGGTGCCGAGGACCAGGACGACGTCGTAGTCGCGGGCGACCCGGTGGAAGCGGTCGACCAGGGTCGACACCAGCTCGTCGGCGCCGCGCTCGGCCTGGAGGGCGGACGCCTCGTGGTAGTCCATGCCGTAGACCGTGGCCGGTTCCTGGGACAGCCGGTACCGGGCGCGCAACAGCTCGAAAAGACGGTCGGGGTCGTCGTGGACGAGGGGACGGAACACGCCCACCCGGTCGACCTGCCGGGTCAGGAGTTCCATGACCCCCAGCTCGACGACCTGGCGGCCGTCGCCGCGGTCGATGCCGGTCACGTACACGCTGCGGGTCACGCGTGCTCTCCGTTTCGTCGTCGCGGATTCGTCGTCGCGCTCATAAAAATCGCCCACCGAGGTGAGCAGAACCCTCTTGACAATACCTCTGGCGATATATAAGGCGCCCGTCAGTGGCGACGACGACGTGGTCCTGTGGGCATGAAACAATCGGACCTGGCTCACCGGTATCAACAGCGAGCAGGAGACACAGCACGATGCGCATCGGAGTGCTCACCGCAGGTGGCGACTGCCCCGGCCTGAACGCCGTGATCCGGTCGGTCGTGCACCGAGCGGTCGACCATTACGGCGACGAGGTCATCGGCTTCGAGGACGGGTACGCCGGCCTGCTCGACGGCCACTACCGCACGCTCGACCTCGACGCCGTCAGCGGCATCCTGGCCCGCGGCGGCACCATCCTCGGCTCGTCCCGCCTGCAGCGCGACCGGTTGCGCGAGGCCTGCGAGAACGCGTACGACATCGCGCGTGACTTCGGCATCGACGCGCTGATCCCGATCGGCGGCGAGGGCACCCTGACGGCCGCGCGGATGCTGGCCGACGCGGGCCTGCCGGTGGTCGGCGTCCCGAAGACCATCGACAACGACATCTCCTCCACCGACCGCACCTTCGGCTTCGACACCGCGGTCGGTGTCGCCACCGAGGCGATGGACCGCCTCAAGACCACCGCCGAGTCCCACCAGCGTGTGATGGTCGTCGAGGTCATGGGCCGGCACGCGGGCTGGATCGCCCTGGAGTCCGGTATGGCGGCCGGCGCCCACGGCATCTGCCTGCCCGAGCGGCCCTTCGACCCCGCGGACCTGGTCAAGATGGTCGAGGAGCGCTTCTCCCGCGGCAAGAAGTTCGCCGTCGTCGCCGTCGCCGAGGGCGCCCACCCCACCGAGGGCACCATGGACTACGGCAAGGGCGCGATCGACCAGTTCGGCCACGAGCGCTTCCAGGGCATCGGTACGGCCCTGGCGTACGAGCTGGAGCGCCGCCTCGGCAAGGAGGCCAAGCCGGTCATCCTCGGCCACGTCCAGCGCGGCGGCTCGCCGACCGCGTACGACCGTGTCCTCGCCACCCGCTTCGGCTGGTACGCGGTGGAGGCCGCGCACCGGGGCGAGTTCGGCAGGATGACCGCCCTGCGCGGCACCGACATCGTGATGGTGCCGCTCGCGGAGGCGGTGACCGAGCTGAAGACGGTCCCGAAGGACCGGATGGACGAGGCGGAGTCGGTCTTCTAGACCCGCCTACAGCTGGTCTTCCGGACCGGCCCTAGCCGGTGTTGTCCTGGACCGTGGTCCAGAAGTGGTCGACCACCCGGTCCAGGAAGTCCTGCCCGCCGTCACCGGCGCCGCTGCCACCCCAGCTGAACGTGGAGACCATCTGCCCCTGGTACTGCCGGTGCAGCTTCTGGAGGCTGTCCTCCAGAAGCCGCCGGCCCAGCGGCACGACCTTCGCGACCGGACGGACGTACGCCTGCCACCGCGTCGTCACGGCGTTGCGCAGCAGCGCGGCGAGCTTCGGCTCGCGGCCCGCGACGATCACGAAGTCGGGCAGCGAGAGGCCCAGCAGGTCGGCCAGCGCGGACGACTGCCGGTCGGTTCCGCGCCACTGGTCGTGCTCCTCCATGCTGAGATAGGCGAGGAGTTCGAGCCCGACGGCATTCGCCACGTCCTCGGGCGCGAACCCGTGGGAGAGCCGGTGCTCGCGCAGGGTGCGCGGTCTTCCGACGAGGTCACCGGGGGAACACCACAACACGCCCGCGAGCCCGACGAGTTCGGCGTTGGTGGGAGAGGTGATCCCGCGCTCCCAGGCGATCACGAGGTCGGGGGTCACATAGGGGAGTCCGTACGACACACGCATGCCGTAGGCGACATGTTCGGGCCCCATTCCGAGAGCGGTCCGCAGGCTGCGGGCAGCGGGAGCGTCGAACGGGGGAGGCGGCGGCGGGCTGGGCGGATTCGGCTGTGGGGATCGGCGCACGGGCCACAAGCTAGGGGCGCGGGCGTGCGATGACTACGTTCAGTTCGGCCAGGATCACAGATTGTAGGAACATACGGTTTCGGCCGTGGGTTCGAGGTGGCTGAAGATCGTCTGTCGGCGGTTCGGTGGCTGGTAGGGAGGGCTGTGGAGGGTGCCCGGACGGGTGCCCGAAAGGAGCGTGACGGTCGTGCACGAGGCAAATGGCAAGGTAGAGGGGCATATTCGCGAGCGTCTGGCGGCGCCGAACTTCTGGCACCTCGCGACCGTCGGCGCCGACGGGACACCGCAGATCTCGCCCATGTGGGCGGACGTCGAAGGTGAGTACGTCATGGTCAACACGGCGATCGGCCGGGTGAAGGAGGAGAACCTGCGGCGCAATCCGAACGTTTCCCTCTCCCACCACGACCCCGACAACCCCTACGACCGCGTGGAGATCCGGGGCCGGGTCGTCAGTTTCGTCGAGGGCGAGGAGGCGGACGCCTCCATGGACCGGCTCACCCGGAAGTACATCGGGCAGGACAAGTATCCCTGGCTGCTCCCCGGCGAGCGACGGGTGAAGCTGCTGATCGAGCCGGTGCGGGTGCGCCATGTGGTGGGGGTGGAGCCGTTCCGGCCCGGGGTGCTGCCTCAGGCGTGACGTGCCCGCAGGGCTCACCCCTTGACCGCGCCGCCGAGCGCGAAGCCTCCTCCCAGCCGTCGGGCGATCAGGACGTAGAGCAGGATCACCGGGGTCGAGTAGACGACGGAGAACGCGGCGAGTTGGCCGTACGCCACCATGCCGCGGTTTCCGAAGAACTCGTTGATGCTCACGGAGGCCGGCATCTGGTCCGGGGTGAGCAGCAGCATGAACGGGACGAAGAAGTTGCCCCACATCATCACGAAGGAGAACACCGTCACGACGGAGACTCCCGGGCCCATCAGGGGCAGCACGATCCGGACCAGTGACTGGAGCGACGACGCGCCGTCCGTCCAGGCCGCCTCCTCCAGTTCCCTCGGGACGCCGTCCATGAAGTTCTTCATCAGCCAGATGGCGAACGGGAGTTGGGAGGCGGCGAAGAAGAAGATCGTGCCCTGCATGGTGTCGATCAGGTCCACCCGCACGAACAGCGCGTACACCGGAACCATGATCGCCGTGATCGGCAGGCTGGTAGCGAAGAGGATCGTGAGCAGGAACGGGCGGTTCAGGCGGGACCTGAACCGGGACAGCGGGTACGCCGCGAGGGCCGCGCACACCACCGTCAGTCCGGTCGCGCCGCCGCACAGGATCAGGCTGTTCAGCAGCGGGGTGAAGGTGATGTCGGAGGTCAGGATCGCGTCGAAGTTGCCCAGGGTGAGGCCGTCGGGCGCCTTCACCCTGAGGTCGGCGTGCGGGTCAAGGGCCGACAGGACCACCCAGGCCAGCGGCAGCACGAAGGCGGCGGCGAACACGAACAACCCGGCGTCGGCCGCCAGTCGACGGCTACGGCGGCGGGACGAGAGCGTGAGTGCCATGTGTCGTCAGACCTCCGTCCGCAGCAGGCGCAGATACACGAGCGAGAACAGGGAGCCGACCAGCAGCAGAAGGAGGGCCACGGCCGTGCCGTAGCCGATCATGCTGTTCTGGAAGGCCTGTTCGTACATGAAGAGGGGAAGCGTCTGGCTCTTGTCACCCGGGCCGCCCCTGGTCATCACCCAGATGAGCCCGAAGACGGACAGCGTCTGGAGGGTGTTGAGCATCAGGTTCGTGGCGATGGAACGCCGGATCATCGGGAGCGTGATGTGCCACATTCGGCGCCGGCCGCCCGCGCCGTCGACCTCGGCCGCCTCCGTGATCTCCTTCGGGATCTCGTTGAGGGCGGCGGAGTACACGAGCATCGAGAAGGCCGTCCCCCGCCACACGTTCGCGAACGACACCGCGAGGATCGGAAGCGTGAACAGCCAGTTCTGGGACGGGAGATGGAGCCAGTCCAGGATGGCGTTCAGGGTGCCCTCGCGGCGGAAGAAGGCGTAGAGCAGGAAACCGGCGACCACTTCCGGCAGCACCCACGCCGTGATCACGATCCCGCCGGTGAGTGTACGGACCGGCTTCGACGCGCGCCGCATGAGTGAGGCGAGGGCAAGGCCGAGGGTGTTCTGCCCGATCAGCGACGAGATGACGGTGAACACCAGCGTCAGCCATACGGCGTTGAGGAACTCCTCGTCCCTGAAGGCCGTACGGAAGTTCTCCAGGCCGACGAACGACGACTCGGCCTGGCCGGTGAGCTGGAGGTCGGTGAAGGCGATCCAGACGCAGTAGACGATCGGGCCCGCGAGGAAGAGGAGCAGCAGGACCAGAGCGGGGGAGATGGGCAGGGCGCGGACGAGGGAGCGGCGGAGGGGGACGCCGCCCGGGGTGACGGGCGGTGAAGGGGGCGGTTCCGAGGGGGACTTGGCCGCCCCCGGACCCGTCGCCCGCGGTGCGGCGGTGGTCACTTCTCGACCACCTGGTCGTCCGTGGCCTCCTTGAGCGCGTCGTCGTAGCCCCGCGCCGCCTGTTGCACGGGCTGGTCACCCGTCGTCACACCCTCCATCGCCTCCTGGATGGCGGTGGAGACCTTCGGATACGCCGGGTAGGCGGGCCGGTAGTGGGTGCTGGCGACCAGGTCGGTGAAGAACGTGATGCCGGGCTGGGCCTTGGTGTACGCGGGATCGGCGGCGACGTCCTCGCGGACGGAGATGCCCGAGTTGGCGATGTACCACTTCTGGGCGTTGGCCTTCGTCTGCATGGTCTTGATGAAGTCGAAGGCGAGGCCGGGGTTGGCGGACTTGTCCGGGACGGACCAGGTCCAGCCGCCGGACATGCTCACCCTGCCCGGGGCCTGGCCGTGCTGGGTGGGCATGGCGGCGAGACCGAGTTCCTTCGACCACTCGGGCCACTCGTGCCCGCTGCCCTTCAGCCAGTCCTGCGGGAGCCAGGAGCCGTCGAGGGCGATGCCGAGCTTGCCCTTGGGGAGCCACTCGCCGCGGACCCTCGTCATGACGTTGGGGTCGAGGGCGTCCTCGATGTCCGGGCCGAGCTTCTCCTTGTAGACGGTCTCGACGAACGCGAGGGAGTCCTTGAAACCTTCGCTTCCGGCGACCCACTTCTTCGACGTCCGGTCGTAGAGGGGGTCCTGGCCGCCGGCGTCACCGGTGCCGGTGCCGTAGAGCAGCATCTCGAAGGTCTGCATGGTGGCGGCCTCGCCGACCGGCTTGCCCGTGTAGACGTTCAGGGGGATGACGCCCGGGACCTTCCGCTTGATCGTGCGGGCGGCGGCGAGGACGTCGTCCCAGGTCTTCGGCTGCCACCCTTCGGGCAGACCGGCCTTGGCGAAGACGTCCTTGCTGAACCAGAGGCCGCGGGTGTCCGTGCCGTCCGGGACGCCGTACGTCTTCCCGTCCTCGGCCTTGGCGGCGGCCTTCGCGGTGTCCATGAACTGGTTCCAGTCCGGCCACTTGGCGAGGTAGGGGTCGAGCGGCTTCAAGTACCCGCTGGTGATGTCCGAGTTGATGAGGAAGGTGTCCTCGTAGACCAGGTCCGGGGCGGTCTTGGGGGAGCGGAGCATCTGCTGGAGCTTGGTGTAGTACTCCGAGTCCGGAGCCTTGATGGGGACGAGCTCGACCTTCTTGCCGGGGTTCTCCTTCTCGAACTGCTTCTTGATACCGGCGAGGTAGTCGTCCATGACGTGGATCGAGTTGTCCGTGGACTGCTTGAAGGAGACCTTCACGGTGTCCGGATCACTACCGGAGCCGCCGCCGCAGGCGGTGGCGGTCGCTGCGGTGGCAACAAGGGCGATCAGAAAGGCAGTTGGGCGGACGGCGGTGGGGCGCACGGGCATGACCTCCTGCGGGCTCACTTCGTTGAGGCCGGGATGGCTGCCGTGCGAACGTAAGAGGAGTGGTCTAGTCAAGTCAATGAGCATGCGCGGATTGGATGTTGTCCGGCCCGGCTCCTGCCTGGCGGACGGGCGCTAGGTTGCACGCCATGACTCAGCCTGGACCCGTCGCCTGGCCACCTGCCCCGATACGGACCGAACGGCTCGTGCTCCGCGAGCCGTTGGCCCGGGACCGTGCGGCGTTCATCGAGCTGTTCGCCTCGCCGGAGGTGGGCGCCTACTTAGGCGGCCTTCGACCGCGTGACGAGTTGGAGCGCGCGTTGCCTGAGACGCCCGTGAGGCGCCCCGGCCTTTTCGTGGTCGAGTTCGACAGAGCGATGATCGGCACCGTCGAGCTCAACCGGCGCGACGCGGAGCGTCCAAGTCAGGTCCGCCCGGATTCCGGGGAGCCCGAGCTCGGCTACCTGTTCCTGCCAGAGGCATGGGGGCGCGGGTTCGCCGCCGAGGCGTGCGCGGCGGTGCTCGCCTGGTTCGCCGGCGCGCTTCCCGGTGAGCCGGTGGTGCTCCGCACCCAGACCGCCAACGACCGCTCCATGCGCCTCGCGGCGAAGCTGGGGTTCACCGAGGTCCAGCGGTACGAGGCGTGGGGCGCCAAACAATGGATGGGCGTGTGGTCCCCGGTCACGCCGTCCTGTTGAGCTCGTTCTCGGCCGCCGAGTAGCCGACGGGACGGGATGACTCACGCTGAAGGGACCGCGCGACTCAACGCGGGGCCCCTTCAGGCATTCGGCTCGGTCTCTCCGGGCGCGTCGCCGGCCGGCTCCGGCATTCCGATGACGTACGTCCCCTTGGCGGGCGGAGTGGCGACGAGTCCTCGTTTCCGGAGTTCGACTATGGCGCGACGCACGGTCCCGATGCTCACGCGGTACAGGTGGCCCGCTCGCCGGGCAGTGCGGCCCCCTGCGGCAACTTGCCGGACGCGATGTCTGCCACGATGGCATCGGCGAGTTTCACGCACTCGTAGCGCGGACCTGGGTGTGATTGCTGACTGTTCGTGCGCCTTTGCTGCACACCTCTTTGGAGACGGCGACGGCCACGGTGACGGCGTCGGCCTGAGGCGGCCGGCGGCCCGGAGAAGGTAGCGGCTCCAACTCGCAAGCAGCAAAGGGTTTACAGGGCCGCAGACCTCGACGCCCCCTCCCCTGACGCCCCCTCCTTATCGCCCCCGTCCCACAACTCCCCGCACCCACCGGTACACCAACTCCGGCCGCCCCACCTGCCCATACACCGGGGCCCGTTCCGCCCGCCCCGCCTCCACCAGGTGCTCCAGATATCGCCGTGCCGTGATCCGGGAGATGCCGACCGCCTCGGCGATGCCAGCCGCGGTCAGGCCCTCCTCCGCTTCCCGCAGCGCGCCGGTCACCCGTTCCAGCGTCGGCGCGCTCAGCCCCTTCGGCAACGCGGCCGGCCCTGGCGCCCGCAGCGTCGCCAGGGCTCTGTCGACCTCGTCCTGGCCGCTCGCCTCGCCCGCCGACGCGTGGAACTCGGCGTATCGCACGAGGCGGTCCCGCAGGGTCGCGAAGGTGAAGGGCTTCAGTACGTACTGGACGACACCGAGGGAGACGCCCTCCCGGACCACGGTCAGATCCCGTGCGGACGTCACCGCTATGACGTCCGCCTGGTGGCCGGCGGCCCGCAGGGAGCGGGCGAGCTGGAGGCCGTGCACGTCCGGCAGGTGGAGGTCCAGGAGGAGCAGGTCGACCGGTGTGCGGTCCAGTGCTCGGCGGGCCTCCGCGCCGGTGTGGGCCTTGCCGACGGCGGTGAATCCGGGGACACGGTTGACGTACATGACGTGGGCGTCGGCGGCGACCGGGTCGTCCTCCACCACCAGGACCCGGATGGGCTGCTGCTCGGTCGTCGTCATGCTTCGCCTCCAGAAACCGGGTTGCCGCCGGACACCGTGCTGTCCCCACCCACCGTGCTGTCCCCACCCACCGTGCTGTCTCCAGACACCGTGCTGCCCCGGGAAACCCCGCCGTCCCCGTCCGCAGGAACCGCGCCGCCCCCGGAAACCCCGCTGTCGCCGTCCGCAGGAACCCTGCCGCCCCCGGAAACCCCGCTTCCCGACACCACGGCCACCTCCGACACCCGCTCGGACCCGTCCCCGCCCCCCAGCGACAGCCGTACCTCGAACTCTGCCCCGCCCCCGTCGGCCTCCGCCACCGTCAGGGCCCCCTCGTGCCGGTTCACCGCCTGCCGTACCAGAGCCAGGCCGAGACCCCGGCCGCCCGGTCCGGCCGGCTTCGTCGAGAAGCCCCGCTGGAAGACCGCCTCCGTGTGGGCGGGGTCGACGCCGGCTCCGGTGTCCGAGACGCGCAGCACCAGCTCACGGTCTTCGGTGTACGCCGTCACCGTCACCCGGGCCGGCACACCGCCCTGCGCCGCGTCGACCGCGTTGTCGATCAGGTTGCCGAAGATGGTGACCAGGTCACGGGAGGGCAGCGAGGCCGGCAGCAGACCGTCGTCCAGGCGGCTGTCGTCCGACACCACCAGCTCCACGCCCCGCTCGTTGGCCTGGGCGGTCTTGCCCAGCAGCAGGGCCGCCAGTACCGGCTCGCTCACCGCCGCCACCACCTGGTCGGTGAGGGCCTGGGCCAGCTCCAGTTCGGCGGTCGCGAAGTCCACCGCCTCCTCCGCGCGGCCCAGCTCGATCAGGGAGACGACCGTGTGGAGGCGGTTCGCCGCCTCGTGGGCCTGTGAGCGCAGGGCCTGGGTGAAGCCGCGTTCGGAGTCCAACTCGCCCATCAGGGACTGGAGTTCGGTCACGTCGCGCAGGGTGACCACGGTTCCCCGGCGCTCGCCGCCCGACACCGGGGACGTGTTGATCACCAGCACCCGGTCCGCCGTCAGATGCACCTCGTCCACCCGCGGCTCCGACGCCAGCAGCGCCCCGGTGAGGGGGGCGGGCAGGCCGATCTCCGCGACCGAACGGCCCACCACGTCCGCCTCGGACGCCACCCCGAGCAGATCCCGCCCGCCGTCGTTGATGAGCGCCACCCTGTACTGCCCGTCCAGCATGAGCAGGCCCTCGCGTACGGCGTGCAGCGCGGCCTGGTGGTAGTCGTGCATGTCGCTCAGCTCGGCCGCGTTCATGTTGTGGGTGTGGCGGCGCAACCGGGCGTTGACGACGTACGTGCCGACCGCGCCGAGGGCGAGCGCGCCGGCCGCGACCCCGAGCATGGCCGTCAGCTGGCCCCGCACCCGCTTGCTGATCTCCTCGACCTTGATGCCCGCGCTGACCAGGCCGATGACCCGGTGGTCGCCGTCCTCGACGGGGGCGACCGCGCGGACCGACGCGCCGAGCGTGCCCGTGTAGGTCTCGGTGAAGGGCTTTCCCTTCAGGGCGGGGGCGATGTTGCCGCGGAAGTGCTGGCCGATCTCGGTCTCCACTGGGTGCGTCCAGCGGATGCCCCGCGGATTCATGATCGTGACGAAGTCGACGTCGGCGTCCGCCATCACCCGCAGCGCGTACGGCTGGAGCTCGGCCGTCGGATCGGAGGTGCCGATCGCCTCCCGTACCGAAGGGGAGTCGGCGACCGATCGCGCCACCGCCAGGGCCTGCCGACGGGCGGCGTCCTCCGCCTGGCCGCGGTCACTGACGTACGTGAACAGCGCGTATCCGGCGACGACGACCGCGATCAGCACGGCCTGCATGGCGAAGAGCTGGCCGGCCAGGCTGCGGGGTCTTGGGACGCGGACGTACATGTCGTCAGTCTGCCTCTTGGCTGATTGTGAACTATATGAACGGAAGGGTGACCGCCCTCACACGGCGGGAGATAGTCACCGCATCCCCCTATGCAGAACAGCCATACACAACCCCATCCAAAACCCCCGGACGTGAGCCGCACGCCGGTGATGCCGACGACGTCGTCAAGGAGGGCTTCGTGACCAGCGCAGCCGATACGGCACCTGCCGCACCCAAAGCAAAGCGGGACCGCACCCACTATCTCTACATCGCGGTGATCGCCGCGGTCGCCCTCGGTATCACCGTCGGTCTGGTAGCCCCCGACTTCGCCGTCGAGCTGAAGCCCATCGGCACCGGGTTCGTGAACCTGATCAAGATGATGATCTCGCCGATCATCTTCTGCACCATCGTGCTGGGCATCGGCTCGGTCCGGAAGGCCGCCAAGGTCGGCGCGGTCGGCGGTATCGCACTGCTGTACTTCACGATCATGTCGCTGGTGGCCCTGGCCATCGGCCTGGTCGTCGGCAACATCCTGGAGCCCGGCACGGGCCTCGCGGTCACCGACGCGATCAAGGACGCCGGTCACGCGCAGGTCGACGCGGAGGCCAAGGACACCACCGAGTTCCTGCTCGGCATCATCCCGGCCACGCTGGTCTCCGCCTTCACCGAGGGTGAGGTGCTGCAGACCCTGCTGGTCGCCCTGCTCGCCGGCTTCGCGCTGCAGGCCATGGGTCCGGCCGGAGCGCCGGTCCTGCGCGGGGTCGAGCACATCCAGCGGCTCGTCTTCCGCATCCTCGGCATGGTGATGTGGGCCGCCCCGGTCGGTGCCTTCGGTGCGATGGCCGCCGTCGTCGGCTCCGCGGGTGTCGACGCGCTCAAGAGCCTCGCCGTGCTGATGCTCGGCTTCTACGTCACCTGTTTCCTCTTCGTCTTCATCGTGCTCGGCGTGCTGCTGCGCCTGGTCGCGGGCCTGAACATCCTCACGCTCTTCAAGTACCTGGGCCGCGAGTTCCTGCTGATCCTGTCGACCTCGTCCTCCGAGTCCGCGCTACCGCGGGTCATCGCGAAGATGGAGCACCTGGGTGTCAGCAAGCCGGTGGTCGGTATCACCATCCCGACCGGCTACTCCTTCAACCTCGACGGCACCATGATCTACATGACCATGGCGTCCCTGTTCATCGCCGACGCGATGGGTACGCCGATGTCGATCGGTGAGCAGATCCCGCTGCTGCTCTTCCTGTTCGTCGCCTCCAAGGGCGCGGCCGGTGTGACCGGTGCGGGTATGGCCACGCTGGCGGGTGGCCTCCAGTCGCACAAGCCCGCCCTGGTCGACGGCGTCGGCCTGATCGTCGGCATCGACCGCTTCATGAGCGAGGCGCGCGCCCTGACGAACTTCGCGGGCAACGCCGTCGCCACGGTCCTGATCGGCACGTGGACCAAGGAGATCGACCGCGAGCGTGTCGACCAGGTGCTCGCCGGACACCTGCCCTTCGACGAGAAGACCCTCCTGGGCAACGGTTCCGACGGCGACCAGGACGTCCACGCGGACCTTCCCGAGCAGGGCGGCGAGAAGGAACTGGCCAAGGCCTGACGATGAACCCCGGCGTGGGGGGGGGCCGCCCCCGCG
>Ga0307516_10005590_pt1 | contig 14971 bp, 12 predicted proteins | sample 19_EM_MG_FD_203310 | JGI IMG/M metagenome (GOLD analysis project Ga0307516, IMG submission 203310) | Populus trichocarpa ectomycorrhiza microbial communities from riparian zone in the Pacific Northwest, United States - 19_EM | ecosystem: Host-associated > Plants > Roots > Unclassified | place...
GAGGGTTCTTCTTCCTAATAGCACTCTAAAGTAGGGATATAACTGTCATGGTGCTGGAGGACGCCGTCTGAAAGTAGGGAAGCGGATAGAGTACTGAATTCGACGCATCCAGGGAAGTGAGACGAACAACAGAGGAAGATGGACATGGCAAGTATCTGGGAGGAAGGGACCATAGGCTGAGGGCTCAGGGGACACAGAGACGACCAGAGAAGACTTCTCAATCTTGACAATAGACCTAAGATGACCAAAGTACATCCTTGACGCAGGACTGACAAGGAGAACGTGCTGACCGAGAATGAGGGGGACTGAGGGAGCAGGCTGGGAAGATATGTGCCAGGCAGTGCACGGGAACTCTTGGAGAGGCTGTCCTAAGAGCAGGACATAGTGGAGAGCTGCAGCAATAGCAGAGAAATGATCCAGAGAAAATATGGACTCCATGGTGACTGCTGAGACGAATGTCTGGATTGCGGGGGGAATATCTCCGTGGGAAATGAATGGATCCATGTCGGAACTTGACAGGCAGATAGACCACGCTCCAGGCTCTCTGACGGTATAGCCATGTGCCTGATAGCTTTGGAAACAATGGAGCTATTCAAAATATCGGAATGCTGGCACTGGGCACCTAGACATTTGAGCGCTAACGTCATTTCTTCTCTTCTTTCCTTCATTTCTCCATCAATTCTTCAGCTTCTTTGCTCATTCTGGTATGGGAGTTGGACTGCAGTAGATTGCATTCCTTTCTCATACCATAATGGACGTTATTCCTTCAGTTTCTTCTGCTTCTTGGCAGTTCTTGTGCGATAGATGGCTACAATGAGGCTCCGTCATGCTCATCCTTCACATCAGGATTGTTTGATATTGGCGTTATCTTCCATGTTCACTGTACCAAACCTGTTTGGTGCGTGACAGCGCCCTGTAGTCAAGCCAGGCACATTACCTATGGCTTGACTCGACTTGGCTAGTCACAACTTTGCAGCTTCAGTCGACTAACTGCCAAAAAAAAATTATACATTGTGATGTAGCATGGTCTACCATTTACAGTGAAATTGTACTACTTAAGTTGGTACTATATATTGTGCCTGTCAAGTCCGGGTCTACTCCGGTAGGGGGTCCGGTCAAGTCCGGATGAAAGTGGACGAAGGAGAAAGGGCAGAGGGCTGGACAAGGGATTAGTCCGGCCAGAGTTGAGACCGATTGGATTCAACGACAAGGGGGTCAAGCGTTGATCCCTTGCGTAGGTTCTGGTCAAGGCGATGGAGTCGGAGACGGAGGCGGAGACAGACAGAGACTGGAGTAGAGATTAAGTTGATTTCATACTGAAGAATACAGGATAATCTACAGAGTACTTATACTAAGTAAGAACTAGGGACAAGTACTTACGGTGACAAGTAAACAGCCTAAAAAGCAGACAAGGGATAACCGGAGAAAGTACTAAGTCAGGTCCGGGTAAAATAAAGTCAGGTCTGAGTAAAATAAACCAGGTCTGGTGAAAATGATACAAGGTAGGAGATATATCGAGCACATGGAGAACTCACGTCAAGCCAGGGTAGATGGCAAGGTGTAGTAAGGACTGTGTAGGGATTAGACCAAGGGTCGTACATAGTGGAGGTATATCTGCGCAACCGTGACCGGAGTAAGTGATGCGCAACCGGAGTTGAGCTATAGTGCTGCGATGCGACTGGAGTAACTGGATAAGGCCTGGAGTTGGACATGGTCGTAACAGTATCCCCCCTTTAGGGGCCGAACCCATGAGGCCCCAATGAGGTTGACATGTGGTTGCCTAGAACAATGCGGAGCCCGGAGTGAATGTCTGAGTACGAATTTTGGATTTATAAAGATCAGACCGGTTTTGCCTTTACCCCCAGTTTTTTGCCATTGATTCTAACATGTCAAACATTGCTAAGTCCACCACCCCCACTGTTCCCTCTGCAGTCGAGTCCAAGGACTGGACCAAGGCGACAACACCGGAGCTCCAGTCCGGTAGCGAAGACGAGGCGTCCGTCCTCGATGCCAAAATGAAGGAGAGGCGTCGACACAAGCAGGTCAAGAAAGAGGAGAAGCAACGCTGGGAAGAGGCGGAGCGACGAGCACGTGAAGAGGCAGAGGCCAGAGCACAAGAGGAGGCGGAGAGGGCCAAGGTGGAGGCAGAACGCAAAGTGAAAGAGGAGGTGGAGCGCTGGGCGCGTGAGCAGGTGGAGAAGGAATGAGCGGAGGTGAAGCGGAAGGCTGCAGAGGTAGCGGTGAGGCAGAGAGCGATGGCGCAGGAGGCGTCGAAGAAGCGAGCAAGGGAGGAACCGGAGGCGGGTCTGAGTGGTGACCGGAATGACAACGTCCGGTAAGTGTTTTATTTTTTCTTTATGATTTTAATAATAACCTCCTGGCAGGTGCGTTCGTTGTGCCAAGCACAAGGCCAAGTGCGAGCGGGACCCTGAAAAGCCCAAACAATGCGCGTGCATGAAGTGCACCGGGCTCAAGGAGTGGTGCAAGTGGCCAGAGGTGGGTGGTCTGGGTCCAGAAGTGGACAAGGCGAAGGGCAAGGCGAAGGAGGTCGCAATGTCGCCGCGAGGAGGGGAGAAGCGGAAGAAGAAGAAGACGGTCGCGAAGGTCGATGACGACGACAAAATTGTCGAAGTGCCGGGGCTGTCCGGGAAACGGTCCAGGTTTGATCCCGACCCGTTTCTTGAACGGTTGGACCAGTTGACCAGGGCCGTCGAGGAGATGACCGGGCAGATGCGCCAGGTCGCAGATGCCACCCGCTCGGTGGCGAGGGGAAACGAGCGGTTAATGGCCGGCCTCAAGACCTTTCTCGAGGAGTGCCGCTTTTTTACGGCGCCCTGGGACAAGGACGAGGAGTCAGAGGACAGCAAGGCGGAGGTCGACCTGGAGGAGGTCGAACAGGAGGTCCAGGGGCTCCATGAGGAGCAGGAGAACCCTGACAGCGCTGTGCCGGAGTAAGTGGTCCGGTCCGGACTTCTTGTAAATAGAAAATGTAAATTAGTTTGATTTTTTATAAAGAAGTATGGACTGGAATTGAGAGTGAGTGATATTACTTGAGACAGAGTGAAATAGATAGGGGAAACAGAAAAAGGAAACAGAGAGCGAGAGTATTGTTACATGGACGCGAGTGGTCCAGGTTTGTCCGGGTACCGGACATGGTAATTTTCGAGTAGTTCCATAGTGTTGCCTAATTCAGTGGCGAGAAGCCAGGATGTTTCTTCGTCAGTCCCTTCGTAACTGGACCAACGTACCAAGTACAAAAGCTTGCACGATTTGCATTGACGGTCAACCTTGGAGTCGAGGATTTCAGCAATCTTGAACTCAGGTTCACCATCTACTTCGACCGGTGGTGGAGGAGGCTGTATCCGGTCCAGTATGGTGTTGGGTATGGCCGGTTTGAGTTGGGAGACATGGAAGACGGGATGAACGGCGCACATGGAATCTGGAAGGCGTAGCATAAAAGAGAGAGAGCCTACTTGTGCTATGATAGTGTAGGGCCCAAGATTCTTTTCCAATAGCTTTTTGGATGGTCGAGTAGACCAGAAGTATTTGGCTTTAACGTATACTTGATCGCCTACTTTGAAGTCCAGTGCCGGAGTGCGTTTGGCATCAGCTGGACCTTGGTAGTGAAGTTGCGCGTTGGCCATTTCTTCTCGAAGGTATTGATGCAGCGACTCAAGGTCAACTGCATAGTCACGAGCCCGTGCAGAGGTCATATCGCGTTCCGGATAGATGGAGATGTTAGGATGATAACCTTTGTTAGCGAAGAATGGTGAGACTCTGGTGGTAGCACTAGGTGCGTTGTTGTATGCGAACTCCGCCAATGGGAGTAGGTCCACCCAGTTGTCCTGCTGGTAATTGCAGTAGATGCGGAGGTATTGTTTGAGTGTCTGGTTGGATCGCTCTGTCTGGCCATCGCCCTCCGGGTGGTAACCGGAGGTGAAGTGGAGGCACATGTTGAGGGCTTTTCTGAGTGACCGGAAGAAGTGTGAGACAAACTCAGTACTGCGATCTGAAGTGACGTGGGCGGGAACACCGTGCTTGGAGAACACATGGAGTAGGAAGAGCTTCGCGAGCTCCAGGCTAGTGATGGTGTCGTGAGTAGGGATAAAAATGGCTTGTTTAGAAAGCCTGTCTACCACGACCAGGATGGCTGTAAAGCTGGTAGATGAAGGGAGTTGCTGTATGAAGTCCATCGAGATGGAGTTCCAAGGCTTCTCCGGTATGGGGAGCTGTTTGAGCAGTCCGTAAGGTCTATGGCGCGGTGTCTTAGCTCGTGCGCAAGAGGTACAGGACCAGTCGTAGTCCTTGACGAAAGTCCAGAGACTAGGCCAAGTGTACTCACGCCGGATTAGTTCTAGAGTCCGGTTTTGCCCAAAGTGACCAGCGAGTGGGTGGTTGTGTCAATACCGGAGTACCCGGAGACGGAGGTCATCCAAGTCCGGTACGTATATGCGACCGTCTAGTCAGAGGAATCCAGCCTCGTCGGTGGACCAGCGAGAGTCTGGTGGATCTGCGAGGTGGACCTGGGCAATGGGATCAGAGGGTAGTGCAGAAAGGATGTCGCTGTGGAGTGTTTCCACATCCATGATGGCAACTGCACGGAGGACTGGAAACTCTAGGTAAGTAGCGCGAAGAGAATTAGAGAGCTGTTCTTGAGTGAACACCGGCCTAAGGTTTTGGGGGTTAACCCGGGCGTAGCCACTATCCCCCTCTTTGGGGTAGACGTCCCATCGTCTAGTGAGGGCATCAGGCTTGGCACCGAGCTTACCAGGGCAGAAGCGAATGACAAGATTAAATTGTGATAAAAATTCAGACCACTGGGCTTGCCGGCAGGAAAGTACTTTTGAGGTGGAGAAATACTCTAGGTTTTTGTGGTCCATGACGACGTCAATAGGGGAGGCAGAGCCTTCAAGGTAGTGGCGCCAGTTCCGGAATGCCTCGAAGATGGCAAGGAGTTCCTTATCGTGGGTGTCATAGTTCAACTCTGGAGCAGTCAAGGTCCAGGAGTAGTAGGCGACTGGATGAATTTCTCCATCGGCGCAAGTGATAGACAGGATGCCAGCGATGGCGTAGTCAGAGGCATCAGTTTCCACGATGATAGGGGTATCCGGAATGAAGTGGGTAAGGATGGGCGCAGTGGTGAAGGCGTGCTTGAGAGCATTGAAAGAGCGTCGACAGTCCTCAGAGAAGTTCCAAGGAGCATCTTTCCGGGTGAGCCAGGTAAGTGGAACCACAATATCCAAGTAGTTGAATATAAACCGGCAGTAGAAGTTGGCGAAGCCCAAGAAGGACTGGATGTCCTTCACCTTTCGAGGTTCAAGCCAGTCGGAGATGGTCTGGATCTTGTCCAGAGACATAGTTAGACCGTCCGGAGATAGGCGGTAGCCAAGATACTCTACTGAGTCCGAGTGGAACTCACATTTCTCCGGTTTGGCAAAGAGGCCATGCAACTGGAGTCGGCGGAGAACTTCCCGGACGTGCTGCTGGTGGGACTCCATATCCTTGGAGTAGATGAGGATGTCGTCGAGGTACACGACGACGCAGATGTCTAGCATGTCAGCAAAGATGGTGTTGACAAAGCGCTGGAAGGCTGCAGGGGCGTTAGTGAGGCCGAAGGGCATGACTAACCACTCGTAAGACCCATAGCACATACGGAAAGCAGTCTTCCATTCATTGCCCGGAGCAATCTGGACTAGATGATACGCATGCCGGAGGTCGATCTTTGAGTAGATCTTAGTGCGGCTAGGGGAGTCTAGTAGGTCAGAGATAAGGGGGAGTGGATAGCGATCCTTTTTGGTAATTTTGTTTAGACCTCGGAAGTCAACGCAGAGGCGAAGTGAGCCATCCTTCTTCTTTACAAAGAGGACCGGAGCAGCATGGGAGGAAGCGGTAGGACGGATGAAACCTGTATTAAGATTCTCATCGATGAAGGTCCGGAGAGCGGAGAGCTCGACCGGAGACAGTGAGTATAGAGTTCCAAAAGGAGGGGAGGTACCTTCTTCAAGGTCGATCTTCAAGTCGTAGTCGCGATGCGGGGGAAGTTCAGAGGCCTTTGCCTTGCTGAATACATCCGCATAATCGCGATACTCCGGAGGGACAATGTCCAAGTCCGGTGGAGTAGAGGCGGAGGAAGAACGAGCCTTTGCTGTGTCAGAAGGACGCAGCTGAAGTTGGTATTTGGTGGATCCCTCTAATTTGCACGCACACACGAATGCGGCTGCATTTATCAGAGAGATGTGCGGAGGGTGAGACGACCCTAGGCGAAGACACCAAGGACCCTACTACACACTGGGGCTCTGAGAGGATAGGACGCAAGGACTAGGGCAATAACCCAAGATGAGCTCGAATGGAGAGCTTCTGGGTGCTGGATTGCACTGTATATATACTACTCTACACGAGGGCTATGCAAGGCTACCCACAAGGCTACGTACTGTGCAACGCTATGCTAGTGACGTCACAGTGGAGCTAAGGCTATGCGGAAGGATGTCAGGGAGGCAGCGTGTACAGCATGAGGCACGGGTCTAGACTAAGGTAGATAAGATACGGCTGTACACTTCGATAAGATAAGACACTATCTAATCACAGATTAGATAAGATAAAAAGTAGGACCGTTACACTACTCCCTCCTCAGGTGCAGGATTCCAGACTGCAGAACTGAGCTTTGCAAACCGTAAGGTTTTCAGGGATACGACTAAATAACGAGTCAAAGTCCGCTTGAGTCATACAAAGTTTCCGAGGAGCGGAAGGGTTTTCTCGATAAAAGTGTTCGACTACCAGAGGAGAATTCTTTAAATTTGACAAGGGTTCCCAAGTTCTCTCGTGTTCTTCGTAACCTTTCCAGTGTACTAGGTACTGGAGTTGCCCTTTATAAATACGAGAGGCCACAACATAGTCTACTTCGTACTCTTCATCGCATTCTTCTGAAACATGTATCGGACCAGGCCGAGACACAGGTTGACCAGGAAGAGGTGCTAAATAAGGCTTTACTCAAGACACATTCACAACCGGGTGAATCCGAAGAGTTTTTGGGAGCTTAAGCTCGACCATGTTCGGTGTTACATGAGTGACCTCATAGGGGCCAATCCACTTTTCAGTAAGCTTCTTAGAAGCACGATTCAGCATCCGAAGATTGTCCGTAGAAAGCCAGACTTGCTGGCCTATAACATAGTCCAGGGCAGGATTTCTGTGCTTATCCGCCTGAAGCTTCATGTTACGTTTGGCCTTCTCAGAAGACTCAACGACTTTGTTAAATACGGCAGCAAAGTCCTTAGCCGCTGGGGCTACAGTCTCGACTGGTTCTATACCCATACGAGGGGAATAACTCTGGGTAATTCCAAACGGGGAATCAGTGGTTACCTCCGAAACGGTGTTGTTCCAGATGAACTGGGCGATCTTGATCCACTTGGCCCATTCGTTCTGTTGATCATTTACGTACGTTCGGAGATACTGATTAATTTCGCAATTCAATCGCTCCGTTTGACCATTGGTTTGTGGGTGAAACGCAGTAGACATTTTGCGCTTTACGCCTAAGAGTTTATACAACTCCCCCAGGAAGTTGCTTGCGAAAACTGATCCACAGTCGGAAACCACGGAAGAGGGAAGACCATGCTGACACCAGACATGATCCCTAAATAACTCGGCAGTCGACAATGCGGTTTCCTCCTTGGTACAAGGTACAAACACGACCTCTTTTGAGAACCGATCGACGACCACTAATATATAATTGTAACCGAGGGATTCCGGCATCTCGGTAAAGTCCATGGTGACATCAAGCCACGGGCCACTAGGAGTGGGCAGAGGAATAAGACTTCCAGAAGTCTTTTGATTCAATACCTTGGACTGTTGGCATTTTTGACAGTGCTTTACATAGGTTTGAATCTGTTCCTTCATTCCTTTCCATGTGTAATGCTTCCTGAGCGCGTTATAAGTAGCTTTTACTCCTTTATGACCAGCAACGGGAGTGTCATGAAAGTCCGTGATAAGCGACTGGCGCTCTTCGTAAGTCTGATCAGTAACGTTGATCGACTTAATAGATACAGGGTTTAACAAGGTTTGGTCCTTGTTATCTTCGGAACTAGAGACGTAATAGTCCAATTGCCTACTAAGCGGATCTGCAACGTGCATCTGGGTTCCCTTTTTATAGATAAGCGAGTAATTAAAGCGCGTCATCCACATTTGCCAGCGCGCTTGGCGCTTAGAGAGATTCTGCGACTTTGTAAAATATGTTAAGTTGTGGTGGTCCATGTAAATCTCGAAAGCATAAGGAGTGGCTTCGAGATAATGGCGCCAGGCCTCAGTTGCTTTTATGATGGCCAGCATCTCTTTGTCGTGAATAGGATAGTTTCGTTCGGGAGGTGTCATAGAGTGTGACATGTACGTGACGGGTCTGAATTTGCCGTCTTCGCACTTCACGGATATCACTCCCCCGACGGCGAACTCAGACGCGTCTGTTTCCAGGCGGAATTCGCGGTCCTAGTCGGGGTACTGAAGTACCGGAGCACGAGTAAAGGCGGCTTTCAAAGCTTCAAACGCTGCACGTTCCTTTTCTCCGAAGTTAAATACAGTGTCTTTACATGTTAAGTCCGTCATGGGCCTAGCCATGATTGCATAATCTTTAATAAAACACCGATAGAAGTTACCGAGCCCTAGGAACGCACGGACCTGTTTTACGTTCATTGGCTCAGGCCACTTTAAAATAGCGTTAACCTTCTCAGGGTCCATCTTGATTCCGTTACGAGAGACTATCATACCGAGGAAATCGACTTCAGTGACCTTGAAGCGACATTTCTCGGGTTTGACAAACAGGTCATTGTCTCGCAACCGTTTCAAAACTTCCAGCATGATTCTATCATGCTTTTCCTGATCGTCCGTGTTCGTAAATATCATAAGATCGTCTATATACACCACGCAGACATCCGACATATCGTGGAAGATTTCATTCATCATTTTTTGGAATGTTGCGGGTGAATTACAGAGACCAAAATACATAACAAGCGGCTCAAAAGCCCCTTTGTGCGTTACAAATGCAGCCTTCCATTCATCGCCTTCACGAATTCTCACATTGTTATATCCCCACCGAAGATCCATCTTCGTAAAGAGTTTACAACCCTTGAGCTTGTCAACAAGCTGAGAGATAAGCAGCAGCGGATAGTTATTCTTAATTGTCCAATCGTTTACATAGCGGTAATCCTGTACCATGCGCTTCTTGCCATCCTTCTTAGGAATAAAGAAGACCGGTGACGTCTGTTGACTAATAGAAGGCCGAATATATCCTTTTGCAAGTTGATCATCTAGGAAAGATTCGACTTCTTTTTGCTCATCAACAGAGAGCGGGATAAGTCTTCCCTTTTTGGGCGGGAAGTCTTCTTTTAGATCAATTCCATGATCCCAAGGTTTCCTAAGTGGCATGCGCTCTGACGACTTTTTACTAAATACGTCTAAGAATTCCCAGTATTCTTTAGGTACTTGCTTCTGGGCTTCTTCTAGGGTCGACTCATTGATAGTGACCTTTGATTCATGTGCCTTCAGAGCTTGAACCCAAGTTTCCTGAGATTCGTTTTCTCGTAATAACTTAGCAAAGCATGTTTCTAAGAGTGACTTGCACTCTGGAGGACACCGAGTTAAATTAACTTTGCCAGAAACCCAATCGATATCGGGATTGTGCTTTCTAAGCCAGGTATGGCCGAGGATAAGGGGAACTTTTCCAAGGCAGGTGACTGCACACCAAAGCTTTTCAGCATGCTTCCCAATACCGATGGTAAGCAATACATAATGCATAATATCACCCTCCTGATTCCTTGTGTCATCTACATTAAGCACTGGGACGGGTTTTATCAGCTTAGATAACTGCAACCGCCAATCAAGAGCCCAGCTCTTGTCAACAAAGCAGCCAGTAGCGCCACTGTCTAGCAGGGCATCTACTTCAATAGTATTAAGGGGCCCGCGGATGTGGACCGGTACCGTCACTTCACGTTCCATTGTGAAGGACCTTCGTAAGTCCATGGGAACTTCCGAGTTGCCGGCGGGACTTTCCGGTTTCTCAGATGCCAAAGAAGGAGAAAGATTGTCTTTATTCAACCGGGAATTAAGCACGCTCGATTTTACATTCGGCGCCGAGCCCTTTGCAGGGACCCCCTCAGATGGTGCAGAACAGTCCGAGTCACAGTCCATACTATCAACAGACAAGACAGAGTAGCGAGAAGGAGAAACGGAAACAGGAGAAACTACAGAAGACACTTTTTTGTAAGTTTTCGTAACTTTACTACGTAACAAAGCGATGCGGTATTTAAATATTTCCTGTACAACAGGAGTGGTAGCACGAGATAGTCTGTAGTCCAAAATACGTACAGCTGTGTCCAAAGAAGATTCAAGAGCGAGGGTGCCCGACACGTCCTCACTCTCTAATCTTTTAAATCTCTGAAGAATGCCTGCATTTCTGCAAAAGACATTCCTCGCACTGCGTTTAACTGGTCATCCTCCGGTTGGGCCTGTGCTGCCTGTGCTTGGGGTTGCCCACGATGAGGGCGGCGCGGCTTTGTGCACTCACGTGCAATGTGGCCAAATAATTGGCAATTGTAGCATTGGGGCCCTTTACCCCTTTGCTGAGACGATGCGTCTGCGGCTCCTATATCCATAGGGGTACCGCTGGCCGACGCTGAAGACGACGAATAATTTTGGCCCTGGTAATACCGGACCGGTGACTGCGACTGCGTATTAATTATGAAGAGTTCTTGTGCTCTTCCTATTTCCCTGGCCGAGGCGGACAGGGTGACATACGTGTCGCGCGGCATGTTCTGAATGTAAACTTGCTCCAGGAGTTTCCTCTGGAGCACTCTTTTGAGCAGGTCCCTAGCGTAGTCATCTACGCACCGACTCTGTATCTTAAGCGCTTCGAACTGCGCTAAGAATTCGTCAATGCGCTGACGAGGGCCCTGACGAAGACGCAACAACTGGGCTCTTGCCCATTCCTGGTTGTTTCCTGGAAGGAAGAACCCTTCTATTTCGGCCTCGAGGGCCTGCTTGGTGGGCCACGCTGGCGGCGGGGGCGGCGCTCCCAGGGCAAGGGGTGGTGCGGCGACAAGGGCGGCGTGGGCTGCCATACACTGGTCAAGGCGGACCTGAGCCCATTGACCAGCTTTCGGACCCGTGAGCCGAGAGTAGACGGCGGCTGCCACCGTCGCGTCGTTGGCTCCCTCCATCGTGATGTCGATCCACACCTTAAGCTTGCTCCACCACTTGTGGAACTTGGCGGGAGAACCATCGAAAGAGCCGGGATCCGCGACCACCTTCTTGCGTGCTGGCGGTGCAGGCTGAGGCTGTGCAGCCGCAAGGGCCGCGATATGGTTCTGGAGGACGATTTGCCCCTGGATGAGCTGACCGAGGAGCGCGTTGAGGTCAGCCATTCTTCTGACTCAGTAGGGGTGGAGACAGGAATAGGGGGTAGGTCTTTGTTTAACCGGCCGGAGACGAGAGGACCGGAAGGTGCGGCGGCGAGCGAGAGGGAGGTCTGGCAGGGGTGGAACAGGAAGGGAATGGTGGAGGCCGAGGAGGACTTGGATTTCGAAGTCGCTGATAAGGCGACTGTAGGCGGCAACGGCAGCGGTAAACTGGTTTTCCTCCTCGAGGGCTGTTTCTCTAGCGACAGCTTCTTTGCTGGAGACAGGGCGGGGACCGTAAATGATCGCCAAGCACTCCTGTTGCGCTTCGACGAGGTGACGGGGAAACTGGTAAGGTATGGTGGTAACGCAAGGGGTGATGTAGGGTAAGACTATACAGGACTAGATCCCCACAGATGTTCCACTAAACTAAGCGTAAGACTCTGTTCGCCTGTCACTCTCGCCGGATCAGGGCAGTGGCACAGCTATGCAGAGAACAAACGGCTAGTGGCTGCAGATCACAGGTCTACCTCTGCACAGACGCAGGAACTACTGAGTAAGTATGTCTCAATCGCCTTGTGGCTGCGAACCACTTTTGAACGGGCGCCGACCTTCAGACACCAGGCACGACCCTGGGCTGGTGTACAGTACGTAAAGGATGCGGTGCTAAAAACTCCCAATGCCGAAGCACTACGGGAACGGCACTAAAAGGCTGGCCGTGTACGAAACGCAGGTGTGAAGAAGAAGCTCCTTAACCCTGGAGTCCGGGTACAGTTGTCTGATAAGGCTAGACGAGCGCGTAGTAGAGCAAAGTAGAGGTTTAGATTCGAGCTCAGGTGAGACGACCCTAGGCGAAGACACCAAGGACCCTACTACACACTGGGGCTCTGAGAGGATAGGACGCGAGGACTAGGGCAATAACCCAAGATGAGCTCGAATGGAGAGCTTCTGGGTGCTGGATTGCACTGTATATATACTACTCTACACGAGGGCTACCCACAAGGCTATGTACTGTGCAACGCTATGCTAGTGACGTCACAGTGGAGCTAAGGCTATGCGGAAGGATGTCAGGGAGGCAGCGTGTACAGCATGAGGCATGGGTCTAGACTAAGGTAGATAAGATACGGCTGTACACTTCGATAAGATAAGACGCTATCTAATCACAGATTAGATAAGATAAAAAGTAGGACCGTTACAGAGGGGTGCAAACCGGAGTGTCAACAGATGGCACAAGGCCAGGGTCAGATTGGCCAGAGAGGCCGGAGACAGGGTTACCGGACTGAACCAGAGAGGGAGTCGACGGGGGTGCTAGCAAACTTGGTGCAGGGGTCCGGAAAGTTAAACTGCTCAGTACCCAGTCAATCAACGGATTGTAGTGGGTGAGCCAGTTATGTCCAAGGACAATCATGCATTCAGAATCTAGCGGAGCGAGGTAAAAAGTCATAGGGGTGACATCACCGGATGCGGGGAATTTCACTGATAGATCGACGGCTTGAGTAATTACAAAATTCGAGGTACCGTCAAAGAGCTGGAGTACAATCGGAGGAATGGAGTAAGTGGAGAGAGAGTGTCCGAGAGCATATTGGGTATCTACAAAACAGTGTGTGGAACCGGAGTCCACAAGCGCACAGAGTTCTGGTAAATCGTAAGACAAAAGGAAAACATGAGGCATAAGGGAGTTAGGATTGTAAAGAGGGGACGTGTTGAGGCGAGCCTCCTTGGGTGCACTTCCGGAGTCAACGCAGCTCGCCGGTTGTGCGGAGGTCCAGGAGCTGCTTACTCTTTTTTTGACTCGGAGTTGGCACCCGAGTTAGTAGAGTCCGTTTTACCGGACTCAGCAGCGATGGCCGCAGAGTGAGCCTTGGCCTTTTTGGTCTTCTTAGGACAATCATCTGTGAAGTGACTGGTACCTCCGCAGAACATGCAGAGGTTGTTGTCCAGACGCCGTTTATGCTCGTCTGCGGTCAGCTTCCCATCCTTACCAAGCTTGTTGGTTAAGTCCGGTCTGGAACCAGAGGAGGACTGGTTGCTGGTCGTCTTGGATGAGCCAGAGTTGGTGGAGCTGGGGGAGTTACCAGTCTTGGATTTCTCCTGACCGGAGTTAGATGAGTTGCCTCCGGAGTTGGAGGGCTTGGTAGGGGATGAGGTGGATTGGGTCTTCGTCGTACGAGAGATCTCGTCTTTGCTCTCCCAATAGCACGCATTGATCTCTTGACAAAGGGCCCTAAGCCCATGCAGAGTCAGGGGTTTCCCAACTCGAGCAATTTCATCCTTAAGGCGGTCCGGGAGACCGGAGTAAAACAGGCGGCGGAGCGCGCCATCCCCGTAGTCCTGGACCTGCGAGGCAAGCCGGTTGAAGTCTACAATATACCGCGTAACGCGGTGAGCATCCTTCATCTGGAGATGCTTGAGTTGATGCTCAGCATCAGTGATGGGGTCGTGAGGTCCAAAGGTACTCTGGAGCTCAGCGACAAAATGGACCCAGCTGTCCATCCAGCGTGGACGGTCAGCCAGATCACCAGAGTTCAGCAGGTCTGGTTCGAACCATTCTAGAGTCATCCCTTTTAGATATGATTGGGTGAAAGTTACCTTTGCCCTATCAAGGCGGAATGCCTTGGCTCGATCCTGGAAGCATAACTCACACTGGACCAAGAAGGTCTGGAGTTTTTTGGGGTCCATGCTGTCAAAGGTGTCCGGTTCACGGACCTTGGCACGGGAGGAAGAGGAGTCGTTGGTACGACAAGAGGAGCGGGAGAGACGGTTGACAGCGACGGCGAGATTGTGGAAGACAGCCAGACTAGGGTCTAGCTCTTCCGTGGCGTCGAGAAATTCATCGTTGTCATTGTTGTTGTTGTCATCTCTGGGGTTGTCCGGATCATCTCCAGGGCCGTCCTCAGGGCCGAACCATTGGAAACGACCGGGTTCGTGACGTTCCGGAGTGGGGTCACGATGGTATGGAAACCGATCACCAGAAATGGATTCATGGTGACCTAAGTCTGCAGAACCACGAAGGCTCTGAGACACAGCATCTTGATGCGGAGTCACAGACGCTGTGGGGTTTCGAGCTGTGAAGCTCTGGAATTGGCTAACAGAAGCCGGAGGTTGCCTGCGGTTAGACAGGGCTTGCTGTGCGGCAGAAAGATGGAGGTCGTCTACAGCACCTGCTTCCTCAGCAAGTGCTGCAGCGGTACGAGCGCGAGAGCGCGTAGTCATGGTCATAAGAGATAGCAACTAGTTTGCGTACGAGGTTTGGGATAGCGAACCCACACAAGTGTGAGTCTGGAATACTGTCAAGTCTGGGTCTACTCCGGTAGGGGGTCTGGTCAAGTCCGGACGAAAGCGGACGAAGGAGAAAGGGCAGAGGGCTGGACAAGGGATTAGTCCGGCCAGAGTTGAGACCGATTGGATTCAACGACAAGGGGGTCGAGCGTTGATCCCTTGCGTAGGTTCCGGTCAAGGCGATGGAGTTGGAGACGGAGGCGGAGACAGACAGAGACTGGAGTAGAGACTAAGTTGATTTCAGACTGAAGAATACAGGATAATCTACAGAGTACTTATACTAAGTAAGAACTAGGGACGAGTACTTACGGTGACAA
>Ga0307516_10005591_pt1 | contig 14967 bp, 23 predicted proteins | sample 19_EM_MG_FD_203310 | JGI IMG/M metagenome (GOLD analysis project Ga0307516, IMG submission 203310) | Populus trichocarpa ectomycorrhiza microbial communities from riparian zone in the Pacific Northwest, United States - 19_EM | ecosystem: Host-associated > Plants > Roots > Unclassified | place...
CCTTTCAGAAGAAGGTGATCCACATCTTCCTATTCAAAAGTTAATACACATGGCCGGACAGTAAGGGAGTGGGCTCACAATGAGTTGGCAGCTCCTATCATAGAGACTTTATTGTAATGATGTCTGATGCAAATGTTAGGCACGATGTGTGCAAGACTTTCAAGAACAAACCTGATAATCCATGATGGCGTCATGGATATCTCCAGCAAGGCCGCCAAGTTTATCCGCAGTCTTGACGTTGTTAAAAAAACCCGCGATCCCGCCTTGCTCTACCAGCGGTTCTAGCTCTTGTAGAATATCCTCTAGTTTCCTAATGATCCCTATCCGTCAGACCCAGCTTCCAACCTCGAAGACCGCGATTACCTTTTGAGGGTTTCCCTCCTCCCGTGCTCCTTGTCTTCACTCTCTGGAACCGGCGCACGGAGCGATTCCGCAAGCCGCTCAACCCGAGCTATTAATGATTCAATTGTTTGTCGGTTGGCGGTCGCTTGCTGGGGTAATCGTCAGCATCGTGGATTGGAACGGGGGAAAGGGCATACGTCATAATGTTTGAGAACAGCAGTAAGGCCACCCGCAACAGCTTTGAGCGGAGGGAAGACATCTGATGATTCCTTCACAACATCGACGACCACCTTGGCCGAGGCGTACATGGTGGACCCTAAACTTGACTCGGATTTGTTCTCACTCGAGGTGCCACTCCGGTTGATGATACGATCCCAGGGTTTCAGACGCTTGGCATTTGTGGATACAGGTTGGGTGGGATCAGAAACGGATGTGTCTGAGTTGAGTGGAAGAACGGTTAGATGAATCTCTCAAACAGTTGTTCACGCACCGTTTGGTACCCGGTTTTGTGAGGTCGAAGGGGCAAATTTTAGCAACGCCGAGAATCGGGTTCCGAGATCTTGGCCGGATTCAGTCGGGCGCGGTACCGCCAGACCACTTCCACCTGGATCTTGGATGGCGCCGGCGCCGCCACCAACTTTACTTTGCGCTCGCCGACCCTTCCGCGATAGAGAGAGGAGGGGCATGTCGTCGCTAGGTTGGCGTGGATGGTGGCGTGATAATATATATTTTTACTCGTGGCAGACCAGCGCTTGATCAGCGCTCAGCCCGGGAACAATTGACGATGAGGAGGGTCTTCATAGTTCTCTTCCGCGCATGAGGTTTCAGTGCACAACAATTCACACACAAGTAGCGATACAGGGTCATGGGTAATGTTACGATGACACCAACACCCGCCCGGTGTATGAGGATGCCGGACCAGGTACTACCCGATGAACGTGGGGTAATCGAGAGGCGGCGCGGTCAGATGGGCGTTTCACAGCAGAGGAGGGTTTTTTGTACACGCCAAAAGAGACTTCCTACGGGGAACGGTTGTTCGGCCGGTGTTACAGATTGGCCGGCAACTACGAGAGGTGTCAGTCAGGGGGACAGATTCGCGTCCGGGCTGTGGGTTTTGCCATAACGGTGAGTGATTGATTCTGATGGAGAGACGAAAAGGCCTGGGACGCGTTCAGATGGGTCGTCATGTCGTGCGGTAGAGTCGCTCACGGCTGAGCAAACCGAGAGCACACGAATCATTGAAGTTGGATGCCCAGGCAATCCGAAGTGATATTAATTATGCAGGCCAGAGGCTCAGGAGTTAAACGCCGGGTGTAATCCCCTACGTAGTTGTCGGTCGGCCCAAAGTTCTAATCCGGCTGGAGGCAGATGCACATTAGGTGAGGGCCCCGCCAATAGCTCTTGGGGAGCTTTCCCTCCGTTAATTTGCCAACACCCAGCGCGTCAGAATATCAGGGGGGAACGAGTCTATGAACATCACAGAGTTGTGGAACGTTTTGTTCATGAACGAGGTCGTCAAGGGACCCCGGCGGGGAGAGGTGTGGGGGTGGAGGAGGCGGAGGGTTGGAGGTTCCAGCTGCATGGCCAGAAGTAGAAAGGCCTGCGAAAGAAACGATGGTCAACCGTTGAATCTCGACATGAAGAAAACATGGAATGGCGTATGTGCAAGTGAAAGAGCAAACCCAGGGATTGCGCGTTGAGGTGAAGCTGGAAAGCGGAGGCGAAGGCAATTGGTGCGGGTGGGACGGAGGGGAGGACACGTGTGATAGCAGTTGTGTAGTTCCAGGTGGTGAGTAGAGCATGATCCAAAAGCGAAGATGGCAAATGGAAGCGACATGTGAAGACGGTATATGTCCGGGGCATTGTAAAAGCGCGATGAGGAATCGGATTGCGGCCAGTGTCGAGGCGGCCCACTACCATGTCCACGATGGTCTCCCTGAGAAGCGATCAACCTGTTAGGATAACACACCGGTGACGGAACCACCTTGCGGGGCGTAGGTGAGAATGGGCGAATAGCTCACGATGACGCGTTCACAGGTGCCGGCCGATCATCAATCGCAACCCTCCCCGGTGGGGCCAAATCCCCTGAATGGTTCCCCCCTCTCGAATCCGACAATAGCCCCCATCAGTAAGTGCGTTGAACGCATCCACCACCGTCATACTGTACGTGAACTGGTGTGACCTTGGAAAGCCGAGGCACCCGTGAAGGCGTCGGAGTCTACGATACGAGTTTGATTCGTCGCGTTGCTGAAGGCTCAATCCCTACCCCCGGGTAAGCGATGTGGGGGCAACGTGCCATCAGCATACACTTCATAACCCGATTGACAACGATGGAGATAGGGTTGAGAGGAGCAAATCACGGAAAACGCAGCGAATGGACATACAAGAAAGCCACGAACACCGCACTGCCGTTCCGTTGTGGCCCGTTCTGCGCCATGGTTCCCGCCTGGGTGGTTTCCCGACATGTCCCTGGAGCTGGGTCGCTGTAGTTGTATGGTGTCGTGGTCATTTCGTTGTCTGGAACCGAGAATTAAATCAGATGGAGCTGGTAGTAGAAGATGCGGCGTTTACTAGGACCGTTACCACCCCCCATGTCGAGGACTTGATGCGACCTTGATGCTGACCCGAAGTTGGCGGAGGGCTTGCAGGGTGAACGCGTACAAGAACAGCTCCTCAAGCCCCAATTTTGCTCTTAGTCTGTCGGGACCTCTGGGTTCGACCCGGCGGGCAAGATCGCGTTCGTGGGTTCTCCACTAAACTCGGGGCCCCCATTCCGTCTCGCCAGCGATCCCACACCAAATCTACCTCTCGACCGTCCACTCCGCAGCGGCGAAGGCACATAATCGTAGACGCGTACAGCAGCAGCGAGTATTCGACCCAAGCGGAGCAGAGGGTATCGTAAGAACGGCAATAGCGGAGGAAGGAGAGCGTTCGAATTCGGACCTCCAGGTCGTTCTTTCGCTGGAAACCGACGCGTGGGTGAGAAAAGTAAATCTGGGGATAAGGAACAAGTAGAAGAAGGATCCGAGTGGTGGTATGGCTTGACGATTTGAGGGGAAAGTGGGATATTAGTTCGGTTGAGACTGTCAGGTCAAGGAGAGGGCCGTGTATCTGGAAGATGGGGGACACAAAGGTCCCAAACGGACAAGGTGGAACAGCACCCAGGCATCGCGAAGTGGGTGTCGATCGTCAGGCAGATCCCGACGTCCTTGACGAGAACCACATCCCACCAACCCAACCACGCCATCTTAGGCCAGCGCACGACTACCCATACCAGCATCCAAAACCACTCGCCGCCGATAGCCGCAAACCCCTGCTGCACTCCGTCACGTCCGATGCTGCAAGAACTACTCAAGACGTTGCAGAAGGAGTTGGAACTCTTCGGTGGTGGTAAAACTTCGGTATACACCGACCTAGATCACAGCCGGGTGAGAGTCACTAACACTACATCGCCAAACCAACGAGAGACCACAGCTAACTCACGTCCTTATTACGAACGACGAAACAGCGTAATGACCTCCGCAAGAGCGCGATGGGTGTCTTAGCCGGTTTATCAAAACTCATCAACACCCTCGCGCCCATAAACCAACTACCGCCAGAGATCTTAGGGATGGTCCCGAAGTATCAGGAGGGTCAAACTTGGAAGGAGCTTGTCAAGGTTTCCGGCGTTTGCGCTTACTGGCGGAACACGTTCCTCGCCACACCTTCCATCTGGACGAGGCTCAATGGGAGGGGGATAGAGAAGACTCGGGCTTGGGTTCGGCGGTCAAAAGGGTTGCCAATCCAGCTCGAAGCGGAGACTTCTCCCGACCTTCAAGTCCTGAAGTTCCTTGCGCCTCATTTCCCAAGGCTGGATGTGGCGATTTTACTCTGCTTGAAGGCCAGAGACCGCTCCCTAATCGAGCACAATCACCTCGCGAAACTTCTTCGTCCAAACCCTCTCTTGCGAGTTCTCCATATCGAGGCTTCTACGGGCCTCGGAACCTTCGACGCACCAGTGGTCGTTGACGGAGAATTTCCCTCGCTCGAGAGGCTGTTCGTCACGGGCATCCAGGTCGTATTCACTAACCTCTACGCTCCAAAACTCCGCGACGCCCACATCACCGGCACATTCGATCTCACGAACTTACTCGACTTCCTCGAGGCATCTCCACTTCTGGAATACCTCGCACTCAAGTTGGACCTCCAAGATACGACCGTTAACGCCCGGAGGAAAGTGGCCTTAGAGAAGATAGAATCGCTCAGGTTTTTTTATCATGGATCCACAATACTTCAACACCTCTCCCTACCTCCGGGTAGTGATATCAAGATGATAGAGGCGATATCCCCTGATCAGCTAGACGGGACCACAAGCGCCCACGCCCACTTTCTCTCCCGGGCGCTCGATAACCTCCCCATGAGTCGCCAAGCCGAATCCCTCTCTTTCCATACCACCGGCACCGACACCTGTCGGTTTGTATCACTCTCGGGGCCAAACGGAGCTTTGGAACTGCTAACGAATGAGATCAATACCCCAACCGCCTGCGTCACGCTCCTCCGCATATTCGCACGGCACTCCTTCGGGTCCATCCGGGATCTCAAGATTACCGAACTTGATCTTTTCCCAAGAGATTCGGAACTGATCAGCGATTTCATGAGGTCCCTAAACGGTCTGCAGTCCATCGTGATGCTCCATACGAACGTTTCGCCGTGGCTATCAGCTCTGGGCTCTAATCACTGTCCGCAACTTCAGGATTTAACTTTTGAACACCCATCGCCTTGGTCCGCCGACTACGACGCGTTCTTGAGGTTCGCTAAGGACAGGAGCGCGGCTGGCGTCCCAATTCAGCGGTTAAGGGTGATGGGCCACCAAGAGGGTTCCTTGGATGCAGTGCGGATGGAAGTCTTGCGGGAGTACGTGAGGCATGTGGTCTGGACCCGAGGAGGTGTATGTACATAGATTGTTTGCAATTGGAAGGCAGCCTCAGCATCCTCCCCGAACTTGGCTCTGGATTCCAAACCAGCCAACCCCTCCCCGACTGGTCATGCGGAGTGATCCCCCATCAATCCCAGACTTCTGAGTTGAACGTCAGGCGGACTCCTGGCTCCGTAGCTTGGAAAATGGCAAAACATCCCTTGCAACCGTGGATGCGCCGTGTCATTTTCTAAAGGCGTCGCGATGAGAAATTTTCCCTGCGGCGCGTCAGAACACCAGAAAAAGCCGAGCCATGGAGATCGTAGAGTCATGATCCGGGGGGTGTTTCACTCATCAACAAGGAAGCAATATTTTTCGAGAACATCAAGGGTCCCCAGCAGGAAGGGACGTGAAGACGGAGGAGACGGAGACACTGCGGGGAATGAAGTATTTTTCCATTGAAAAGGTTCTTTCAAAGATAAAGGTGAAGGAATAGACGGAAGTTGCTCTCATTGGCCAGCGCATAGTTCTGCTTGACATTCCCTCACTCGCTGTATCCTTCGGAAATCGATTCAGACTCCACGATAACCTCGAGATTTCTCCGGCGTGTAAATAGTACCCCGTTGCCCCCGGTTAGAGATAGAAATCTCCGCCGAGTATGGCCATATGAAGGAGAGGGCCGCAAGAGGGGCTCGGGTAAAGTCTTGAATCTCAGTACGGCGGAAAAAATATGGAATCTGGAATGCGCAAGAGTGAGACCGGGATACCTAGGGTTACACGTGTGATGGATGAATCGATGAAGCCAAAAAGCGGAGGCGGAAACAGGGGGTGTAGGTGGGACTCCGGGGGAAGTGGGTATAATACTTAGCAGCTGTGTAACCCTAGGAGGTGGATAGTGTGCGATAAGGGTGATGGTCAGACCGATACATGCAAGGGCGTGCGGGACCATGACAGCGACGAGAACGGCCGGCGTCGAGGCGGCCCACGACCACACGAGAGATCAGCCGCATTGAAAAGCGATCAACTTGTCAGCAAAACACACCCCAATTGCGAGGCGGAGGGGGACGAGAGGATACCTCACGATGGCGCATTCGCGGGTGCTAGCCGCACCACAATATACCCCCGGAACTGTTCGCCAGCCCATCGTTCAGGTGTCGGTCTCAACTGCTGTATCTCTGCAAAGTTCCCATGATGAATCCGGGGTTCCGTTGCCAAAGAGTGGATAACCAACGATTCGAACAAGCCCTCAGACGCCTCAGATATAAGATATCCTCGTTTCCGATAACGATTTCGAGTCTTCATATATCATTAACTTTCACTGCGCATAGTACGGGTTATATATACAACTTACGAGCCTAGATTTGTGGACCCAGTATGTCTGGGAATTCAAGTCTTCATATAATCCGCCCTAATGAGATCAGCCATCTTTTCTGCCACAGCCAAAGTAGGAGCCGCCGTATGGCCGGCGGGAATTCTGTGCGACGACATCACGCAGATCAACACCGACAAGTGTGGTCCACCCTTGAAAGGGGAGCACTCACGTAGGGAACACGCTAGCATCGACAACCCTCAATCCCTGGACCCCGTAAACCTTTAGTTCTTCGTCCACGACGCCCCCATCTTCCCTCCTCGCCATACGTGCATTGGAGGTGGGATGGTACAACGTGTTCACTCTCCGCCTCACGAAGTCTTCAATCTCTGCCCCCGTAGCCTTGTAAAGATGGTGGTCGAATGCGGGGTTCTCATCTCCAGACCTGTCCACTACCTTGCTCACAAACGGCTCGGCTTGGGTCACCCGGAGGAGTGCATCGATTCCCCTGACTAGCACTTGCACGCCGTGTTGTGTGCTCAGGTAATTACAAGCGGACTGTCAATACATCGGAAGAGCAAGCACAACCAACGAACCTTGGATCGATCACTGGGCTGCCGAACGAGTCATTCGACCTGAGCCTCACATTCCCCAAGCTTGTTGGTCGCAGAGCAACTGCGTGTACCCCAACTGCGGGTTCCGTGAAGGTGGTTCCAGTGGGTGTATATCCCAACGGAGTCGCGAAGAATTCTAGGTCTGGACACTCAGGACCGGAAGTTGAGTCTTCCGCAAGGGGCATTTCATGATCTAGTAATAATTTAGGGTCGTCCGCACGGACGGACGCTATTCCCTCCGCAAGCTGTACCACAGGAACGACGTGAACGTGGGCTATAGTACCAGCGGTTTACCGCAATATGATCACTTACGCCGGAGGTCAAGGGCCCAGTCCCCCTCCAGGACCATTGGAGCAGAGCGGAAGCTTGAAACTCATCCCTGCGGATTTCTGCATCCACCCAAGGCTATGACCGCTCTTGTCAAGGAGGTTCACATCAATAACCGGGTGGTCCATTAAGTGCTCTCCGACCCCCGGGAGGTCGACCAGAGGGGCCACATCATGGAAGGCGAGTTGGGCAGCCGGCCCGATACCGGACAACATCAAGATCTGCACACTAACATCAGACTTGAGGACGCTTGGTATGGAGGATTACCTGCGTGAGGTGTATGGATTGCTCCGGCGCTGAGGATCGGAATCAGTTTGGTCGACGGAAGGCCGAGGCAGACAATCTCACCAGAGGATCACTTCTTTCCCAGCACTGGCCACGAACCGATGGGCATCACATGAGGATGTAAATTCAACTCCGACAGCCCGCGGTTGGCCGCCAGACTTGTCGAAGCTCACCCTGGTGACAGTCGCAGAGATGATAACTTTAAGATTTGGACGTTTGAGTACTTCGGGTGTGAGATAGGATCTCTCCGCGGTAACCCGGCGGTTGTTCGGGTCCGTGAAGTTGACCAATGCGGGAGTCAGTTCAGTTATTCGAGGAGATAAGCCGCTTGGCGAAACTCAAAACGCGGGTCAGGTCCACATTGGTCGAGGTTATGAGTAGAAATTGCCTTAGTCACGCCCGGGTGCCCTTTGACGTATTCACATCCGAAGACAGGGGGATTCCAGTTGCCTCGCACGCACGAATGAACTGTTGTGTAATATAGGACAAGTGTCCAAGTACCCGGCTAGGCATTGGGTGCTCGTGGGTTTCTCAGGAGAAACGACCCAGGTGCCGACTCACTTCTCATAGGTCCAGAGGAGCCGCGCTGAGAGAGCCCAATGTTTGGGTAGTCCTTGTGGGGGGTGAATGTCTCGAACTTCAAGAAGTACCTACGCCACTCCCGCGCGTCAGCTCGAATGTCCTGACCGGATCACAAGCACGTCACTTTTTGAGACCTTCATAGGACCAAATGGAGTCCTCTTTGGTTTTCCCCAAGAAATTTGGCCATTCGTCATAATCCGAGGAGGCAGCATGGTGGAGGCTAGACCAAAGCACCGATCAGCCCTCGACGAGCGGTTTGAAAGAGATCTCGAGGCTGACATCATCGCGTTCATTGGACGTGACTTACACCTGGCCGCAAAAACCACCGCCAAACCGGTCGGCCAATGTGAGACGCGTGGATAAGCCGGGAATAGTCTCACCTCGGGGCCAATACCGGCTGCAGCATTTGGCTGGGGAACTGTGTTGAGTGCATAGTCGTGCTTTGTCTTGAACAGCTTGTGGCGGGCTGCTGGGATTGTGGCCTCCAGAGGAACGGAACTACACGTAGTGTCAGTGGAGCCGGGGGGAGGATCGTTGAGTCGTCGGCTAGCTTCAGACAGCCGATCAGGGGTGCAACCGCATACCTTTCTCCGGATTCGAGCACCAACACTCGCAGACTGGACTCCTCGGAAAGACGAGCAGCTAGAACACAGCCCGCGGTTCCTATAAGGGGGCCGTTATCGGCTGAGGGAGCAAGATGTAGAGGCAAGGGGAGCTTGCCTCCAACGATGATTATGTCGAACAGTTGGCCGGTGACACCATCCGCATCTACATGGGACGTGGTGTCCTTGAGGTCCAGGAGGAGGGGGGGTTTCTTGGGAGCGCGTTTCACCTTGAGGATGACGAGAGCGGGGACGACGGCGAGGAGGGTGAGGAAAGTTTTTTGAGGAAGCAGACGGGACATGCCAAGTGTTGGGCGTCTGTGGCTGCGCAGGGTGCAATAGAAGCAGGCAATCGGAAACTACACTATTTACCGCACCATCGGTAAATTGAAGGTGGTCTGCTTGAGGAGGAGCTGCAGGACCCACCTACCTCGATCGTACGGCTCTGAGTTCCCCAACAAGGCTGGATCACCCCCAGGAAGATCCCGACATCGCTGACGAGAACCGCATCCACAAATCAATCTTGGGCGAGCGCACGACCACCCCATTGAACTGGGATTAGTATTCCGAAAAGTCATTCGCCGCCGACAACCACAAACCCTGCCACACTCCGTCACACCTGATGCTACAAGAATTACGCAGCTCAGGATCATCGTTAGGAAGGCGGTTGGGATTCCTGGGTGGTGGCAGAACCTCGGTATACGTCGACCTAGATCGTAGTCTGGTGGGAGTTACTGATACCGTATTGTCCAGTGTGAACGTAGATCCTGTAGAACGCCCAGTCCAACCTCTCCCGCATAGTATAGGCGAGTCGAGCGTTGGGACCAGAGCCATTGGTGAGGACCAGACATGCTCGTCGGCTGTTCCTACTTCTTGTACGCAGGCTCCTCCCGTTAAACGGATGACTTAGGGACTCATGTACATCATAGCATCCACCGGGAGTGGGCACGCGCTCCTGCCGAAGGGTCGAAGATCCCACTAGAGACGAGTATACGGGGTTGCGGAGTTTTGGCAACCCGGCTGATCGGCGCACTATAACTACCTCGCGACGATTCAGAACCCCCCCCTTTGAACTCAAGGCTGGATTCCACAATGCGGATGAAGGGCTCCTGACCTGTGATAAGTAATATCCTCCGCATCCCGCGTGGAGTCCCGATACTCACCGTCGAAGGATTTATGATATTTCTGGGGGGAAGACACATGGTTAACCCTCAATGGCGTCCAGCGGCATTGCGGGGAACCAAACCCCGTTGCCTTCAATGCCTCTCGATTACGCTGTGGGACAGACACACGTCCCTCAAGGTGGAGTTGCTCGCGGCCGAGTAAATCGGCGACCTGTAGACTATGGCGGCCGGTCGCCTTGTCGAATCAGCACCCGTCGTTTCGGAGTCCTTGACCAGAGGCTCACAGTGACGGTCTCAGCAGACGACTGACGGCGAGTCAGCAGCCCGTCGAACCGGATGTGCCTCCGCCAACCCAGACGCCACACCGGGCGTGCGTCTCACATCCGGGGGTAATCACGCATCGGGTTGGTACATTGACAGTATATTGGGAAGGGAGTCTACACCACAGTTTGTGCAGCAACCAGCCAGGCACGCCTCTGACGTAGCCAAGCGGGCCCTTTGAATTATCTATGCATGCCTAATAGCGGAGATCTTCAAGGGGAGCTGCGCGCCTTTGTGTTCCTCTCCTAGGACTACGGGAGTCATCATCGCTGATTTGGTTCTCCTGATTTGTGGTTGATGGTCCGCATGGGAGATGTCGAACTTTTGGATGAGGGTCACCAGGAACGTTTGCATCTCTACCAGACTATCCAACAGTCGGTTTTCATCAGAGGACGAATACGATGAGATGATCGACCCACGCGAATCGCCACCCGATACAGCTCCTGACACCTCCGGAGAATGTGCAGCTGAGCGAACGAAATATTAGTCCTCAACGCCCCATCGGAACTCCATGCATGACCATACAGGTTCCCATACACTCCAACGGGCGATTCAACTTGCCCATTCATTTCGAACCACCGCTCCGGTCGGAATTGGTAGACGTCTGGACCCCACAAATCCCGGTTCCTACCATGGAAACAATAATATGGTAACTCTTTCGAGGGACCGGTGGGGTTTGGTGAAAGAGACGCACATGTTGTATCCGATCGTCGAGACAGAGACAGAGGTTCCTTTGGGAATGGTCAATTCCGTATACACCCTCCCGGAAGTACCAATTATCGGCTTCGTGAGAGGTAGGACGTCATCCTCTATTGGCGCGCGCACGATATCCACAGCGATAGGGTTATTCCTCAAAATCTCCTGTGCAAGGACAGAACGAATTTCGCCCTCGTTCAGAGACGTGAAAAAAAAATCCGGCGAACCTTTGTAACGGCCACCAAATACGGCATAGTTTCAAAGTCGTTGGCTGTGAGATCGGAATCGCCTCTCGCCTTGGCTTTCTCCAGGGTCTCGTTGATTTCCGCACGGAGTTTCTCCTGGCAATCCCGGTGCCTTGCCAACTCCCAGAGTCCGAAGGTTAGCTGGAGAACCCGTGAGAACCGTGTCCAAAAGGAGGACAGCTGAAGGTAAAGTCCCAACCGATTTCGCAATGGTTTCGTGTCCGGCAAACATGATCGTCCTTCAGGCAGTGAACATGGGGGACCTCAGGGCGATGACCAAAAAGATGCTCACTGGACTTGCGGAAATATCTCTTCGTCAGTCAACCGCCAGTCCTGGCGTTGAGAATCACTAGATTTGACTGGGGTGGGCAGGTCCTCAACGTCAACGCCCACGCGAGCAGAAGTGAAGAAGGGGAACAAACCGAGCAAGCTCATGATGTCTTTCCTCGCCGTACCGTCCTTCAATTCTTGTCTTTTCAAATTAACGAGTTTCTGGGCGATAAGGCGCCCCTGGTTCTTGTTCCAACGGAGATTCCGTATCCCAGGATCAGTGGAATTATTGTATACCCACGTAATCAGACCTGGGAACCATCTGGTGACGGACCCGAGGAAAACCAGTAATCGAGAGGGGTTCCCGAAGGCGTTAAATCTAACGAACGGGGCAGACGGTTAGTGTGGGGGAAACTAGGGCGAAGAAAGGTAATTATACGCTAGGTTCGTGTAAGATTCGGTAAACGGGTTATCTTTGTTGTCCAGGGCACCGAAGTCATAGTCGAAAGCTCCAGCCCCAATCCTTTTGAGCGGTCAGTTCACGGGTATTTCGCAGCCTGCGCATGCCCAACGCGAAGACTAGGACTCACGCATCGAGAGTGGCCTTTCCTAACCACATGGTCACGTCGATAACGGCTGAATGCCCGGACTCGCTGTTCTCAATGATGCCACTCCACTTGTCTGCCAACTGTGTAAGGGCTCGGGTCAGTCTACGAGATCAAGCGCGAATAAGGTTCCAGTGCCTTGGTAGCGGCTTCCATAAAATATGGCAACAACGCTTTCGTCTCGAGGGGACCAAACGCCGGAGCCATCGCCCTCCTGTGGCGCTTGTGCACGTCACCTGTGGGATCATTTGGTAAGTCAGGAGTAAGAAAGGGCTAACCGTGATGGGTGACTCACCCTGTGCCCATACGACACCACGACCGGACAACAATGACGACCGTTCTTGGGTGTGCTTCGGCTTCCCGTACAAATAGCCGGATTTCTGGAGGATGTGGTTGATGGCCTTCGGGTCCGCGATCCACAAACGATCCTCCTGCACACACATACCAGTCATTTCAACAAAAAATCCGAATGCGGATCGCCGGTGTTTGTTCGATAAAAGACAAGACGCACCCCGAACGGACCGTTCCAACGAACGACGCTCCCGAAGTCCTCGAGGAACCTCCTCGCTGCTCCTCCGGCTTCTTCGATCTGAATATACCACTGGTGTCCTGAAGGGTTTTCACGTTTAGTGCCATAGACGTTTGGGATGGGGTGAGACGGGCTGGCAGGTTGTTCCTCCAGGAACGTACCAAACATCCAAGACGGGTTTGCCGGTCCTGGCACATCCTTGACCGCGGCAAACCTCCTACGCCTTCGGAGAAAGACATAGACAAAGACCGCCGCGCAAGTCGCTGGTGCCACGAGTTGATACTCCATGGCTTCGTCGTTCGAATCTTTGCCACGGAGCGGGGCAAGGAGAGCTGAGGTTCTTATATACTCAACTCTAGAGCCCGCTCTCACAATGGGACACCATGCTCTGTCCTCCGCAAGTCACAACCAGTGACACCGGTCTCGCGACCAATTAACCGCCAGAATCTATGGTAGCCGAAAATGTGTGAGTGTTTGGTGGTGATATTTTGGGGTCCTACACTTCAATGGAAGGTGGAGGGCCGTCGGAGCGATATGGGTTGTACATTTTGTACCCGTTATTCCCGCTCCTCCCCTATTCCAACCCGTTTTGGGACCTACGAGTCGGGGTCTTACGGGCCGACACAGCGGATTAACACACCTCCAATGGCCCTGCACGGCCAGTTGGAAAGTGACAACGAGCCGTAAGATCAAACCCCGCGTTCAGCATGAGGGTCAAGCGAGGTTTGAAAATCTCATCGTCCATGATGTGTCGGGATACACCTCATCAACACGACAAGGGAAATGCCGATTCAGTTTCCACTAAAAATTGGAAGTGCTCGGCACTAGTGCTCCGGCCGCCGGGCGCGGGAATTTGGCGACTGCCGCTCCGCCGAAGCACATCGATTGTACAGTCACATAAAATCTGGCTTTAGGTTTTCCTGATATCGGTGGCCCCCGTCTCTCTCCAGGTAATAAGAACACACCCTACCAATTGGCTGGCAGGTTTTTACAATCGACGTTGTTGCGGACACCACTCATTGACCACAGGATGGGCGGGTCTGGTATGGGTTGAATCCAATCTACTGTATTATGTATATCGTGCGAGGACCTAACCAATCTTCGTAGGAACAGCTTACGCTTTCCGGACCGCCTGAAACAACTTTAACACGCTTCTCGGTCTCTTCGGAGGCGGTTTGGTCATTCTCCCTCCATCTGACTTGATCAGGACCAGGACCTCGCTCCAAGAAGCAGGGTGTGGTGGATATAGCGGAACTCCTTTGCGGACTCGTCTGGAATCCCCATCGTTTTTTTGTTATGAATGTCAACTGAAGTGTGTGGCTCGACCAGCAGATCACAACTTCTTGAAGAGAGGGAACACCCCCCAAATGGTCCGCCGTTTACAGACGGCCGGAGCAGGCTTTAGAACGTGACCGTTCGTGTATATGGTATGGCCGAAGTGTCCTGGGGACACCGTCGACCGCGCGGAAGTCCATCAGGGATTGGTTCCTCCCAGATGGATCCCAAAATCGTTGGCGAGGGCCACCAGGAGTATGGTGGATTACACTCCCTTTAACCAATCATCTTCTGTGGCACCATAGGAAAAGAAAGAACATTGTATGCTGGCTGGCCTGTACTTATCTTGTCTGATTTGGGAAGGGATCAAGGGGGCTGTTGGGAAATTTTGGACTGATTCTGAGCACATCTGTGGGCTAGCAGAGGGCAGGCAGGTATAGTTCTTGAGTGTTGGGCAAGTGAGTGCACTCAGGACTAGGTTTGAGTTTATGCATTGGGAGCATGACTGGTTAAGGGGTTGAGGCTGGGTCAGGGGGGATGGGAACACTGGGTGTGGAGCCCCAGATCATGGAAGAAAGCACTTCAGAAGTGTATTGAGTAGGCCCCCTCCCCCCTGTTAAAATGAAAGGGGCAGGGAACCCACTTAGGGACTTCTCATCTGGAAAGCTCCCCTCTCCCTCCTGTGAGGGGGGTCAGACCTGGAGGAGACAGAAGGACTATAAAGGAAAGGGGTAGGGCATTATTAATAGTTTCTTGACAGGGAAGCGGAATGGCCTGGTTGTGGCTCCTGCAGTTGTAGGAGGAAGGGGTCTGATGTTCATTGGTTATGACCACTGATATGATACCAGTAGCTCCCACCTGACTGTGACCTTGGTTGGCACATACCAACTCAGAGACTTTGCCACCACCCAGGAGTTCCAACTCCTTTTCCAATGTCTTGAGTAGTT
>Ga0307516_10005592_pt1 | contig 14967 bp, 23 predicted proteins | sample 19_EM_MG_FD_203310 | JGI IMG/M metagenome (GOLD analysis project Ga0307516, IMG submission 203310) | Populus trichocarpa ectomycorrhiza microbial communities from riparian zone in the Pacific Northwest, United States - 19_EM | ecosystem: Host-associated > Plants > Roots > Unclassified | place...
TTCGGGCTCCGGCCCGCACCCAGGAGGGTCTGGTGTGTGAGCGTATTCCTTTCCTTATCTTACCCGTGAAGCAGTTGTCGCGCGAGCCGCCGGGCAAGACACCGGGCCCGTCTCGACCGAACCATCCGCCGAAGCGCCACGAGCGAGCCGTTGGGCAAGACGCCAGGCCCGCCTCGAACCATCCGCCGAAGCGCCGCGAGCGAGCCGTCGGGGAAGACACCAGGCCTGTCTCGAATCGAATCCTCCGCCGAAGTGCCGCGAGCGAGCCGTCGGGCAAGATGCCGGGCCCGTCTCGAATCGAATCCTCCGCCGAAGCGCCGCGAGCAAGCCATCGGGCAAGACGCCGGGCCCGCCTCGAACCATCCGCCAAAGCGATACACGAGCGAGCCGTCTGGCAAGCCGCCGGGCCCGTCTCGAACCGCATGCGCCGCCGCGCGAGCCGCCGCGCACACCAAGCCGTCCACCAAGCGATCCGTCAAGCGATCCGTTGCCGCGGAGCCACGTACGATCCGGCGCTCAAGCCGCAGCCAGCGGGCGCCGCCGATACCGAACCGAACCCCTTAGATTATTCGCTGTGAATCCCCTAACGGTGGGCGAACTTGGAAGGAGGGTCATTGGGGAAGTTATTCTTGTATAATAATTGAACGCCGGCGAAGACAGCGCGCGCCCCATCTCCTTCGTGACTACCGAGAAACCTGACTAGTTCGATATTACCGTCACTCCGACGTTGACCGCACGTTCCAGTGTCACACTTATCGTGGATTTCGTAATTGATTTCCGCGGGTTGGAACTTTCCTGAGTGGAACGCTACTGGGTGCAGTCGGTTTTCTTCGTCCCGTTGCGACAGGATGGCTCCTATAGCGAAGTCCGATGCATCAGTTTCGATGATGACTGGTCTCGCCGGGTTGCAATGGGTGAGGACGGGGGCGGTGGTGAATTGTTTTTTAAGCTCGACAAAGGCTGCTTCGGCTTCTTGATTTCAGGTCCATTCCTTTCCTTGTTCCCTTTTTGTTAGCTCCGTGAGAGGTCTTGCTACCCGGGAGTAGTTTTGGATGAACTGTCAGTAGAAGTTGGCAAGCCTAGGAAGGATTGGACTTCTGTCAGTGATGCCAGTCTTTTCCAGCTTAGTACCGCGTTAACTTTTTCGTCCGACATCTTAATTCCTTCCCTTCCAATGATGTAGCCTAGGAATTCCACTTCGTGTGTCTTCCAGACGCACTTTTCTGGTGAGACTGCTAGGTTATTGGTCTGCAGACGTCTCAGTACTTCTTTGACCAACCAATTGTGTTCCTCCTCGGTTTTTGCATAGATGAGGATGCCGTCCATGTACACTAGTACCCCGACATCCAGTAGGTCGGAGAACACGTTGTTAATCATATCTTGAAAGGTGGATGGGGCATTGGTTAGTCCGAAAGGCATTACTTCGAACTCGAATAGTCTGTATCGGGTTCGGAAGGCCGTTTTCCATTCGTCGCCTTCTCGTATTCGAATGAGGTGGAACCCATTTTTAAGGTCCATTTTGGTGAACCATTGGGCCCCTTGGACCCAGTCTTGTAGTTCCTGCATGATCAGTAGCGGGTATTGGTTCGGGATCGTGATTCGGTTCAAGGCCCGATAGTCAACGCAAAGGCGCAGTCCTCTTCCGTGGGGTTTCGGTACGAATAAAATTGGCGATCCTGCCGGTGAGGTTGATCGCTTGATCTTCCCTGTTCGTTCCATTTCCTTTAGCCATTCTCATAGCGTCTGAAGCTTGACCTCCAACAGGGGGTATATGGGTCCCCAAGGAGGGGTTCTTCCGTCCTGTAACTCGATCTTGCAATCGTAGGGTCGGTGCTCGGGTAAGGCTTCCGCTGCTTCCTGGTCCATAATTCCTAAGAATTGTCGGAATTCCCTGGGTATGTTTTTCAGCAGGTCTTCCTTTTCGGAAGTGGCCGACATATACCCGACAACCTGTGCCCCCGGGTTTGTGGCCACGGAGTCATCCCAAGTTAGGGAGAATTCGTTGGTCTCGTGATTGATGCAGTTTTCCAGGCAGCTGGCGCTGTTCAACCGGATTTCCGCTGTCGTCCAGGCTCCCTGGGGTTGCTGGCTCATTATCCAGCTAAATGGGAGGAATACATCAATTCCTGGTTCCATCGGTGATATCTCGAATTTCTCCCGTGAGTAGTATTTTCGGTGTCGTATGAGGAGTGGTTTTGTATAAATTTGTCCTGCTCCTGGGACTTTTTCACCGGTGAAATTCTCGATGCCGCAACTGTGGGTGTGCTTCTGCTTGCTTATCCTGAGCCGGGGTATCATTCGTTGGTTTATTAGTGCTATGGAGCATCCTGTATCCAATAGCACTTTGATTGGGTGTTGTATGTTGCCCTGTAGGAGTATCATGTCGATCACCAGGCAGGGACCGCTGTGGGGCATCTTTTGTTTTTTGGGCGAGGTTCCAGCACTTGGTTCCTCGTTTTTTCGTTTCTTGGATGCCCCCTTTGTTGCTGCATAGGCCTTAGGCTGTGGTAGTTCCTGGCCTTCTAAAAATCCGATTCGGAGTCCTCCCACCATTGGGATAGCGCGACAGCGTTTTCGGTTTCGACTTCCATCATTTCTGCCGCCGCTATCTTCTGCTGTTTGGAGGGCAGGTTCTCTGGTTCTTCAGAATGTTTTGGTTTTCCTTGGGAGGCTGCTGATACTGCCCACGGTGCTTTGGGTAGGTCAGTCCCTTTTTTTGTGGTGAATGCGTAGCATTCGTATGTTTTGTAGCCGCTCCGTCCGCATCTCCAGCAGTCTTCTCTGCTTTGCCCGTATTTCTCTTTCTCGGCCTTAAGCACCCCTTTCAGGGCGTCTTCTTTGGTTGCCCAGGCTTGTTTTCCTCCATACCAGTTTCGGTCCTCGGTGCGGGGTTTGTTTCGTCTGTCCCTTGGGTTTTCCGTTTCCTTACCCTTGTTGGTTTTGTCAGAATCTCTCTTCTGACCATCCTTTTTTTTGTCCTCCGGTTTTTGGGTCCTTGTCCCTTCCCTTATTTTCTCCAGGGCCTTCATTCTTTCCACCTGCAGCCCGGCCTGGTAGGTTGCCTGTAGGAATCCTTCGTCATCCGCGAATTCCCCCAGGTAGTGGGCGAAGGGCATTCGGAGGATGTCCGATGACATAGCTAGGTCCACTTTTTCCTTTAGTGCCTCCCCTGTTGCTCGAACGAAGTTGTTAAGGGCTCTGAAGTCCGTCATATAGGTCCGAATTGAACCCTGATACCGAAGTTGGCCGAGTCTCAGCTAGGCGTTAGCTGCCTCTCGTTCATTGCGATACTCCGTCCGAATGGCTGCCGAATAGTTGGCCCAGGTGTTGTTGTCCTGTAGTTCCCGGTAACGGTGGAGGTGCAATACCAGGGGAGTGTCGGTCAGAAGGGTCCCGACCCAGGCGATTTTCTGCCGGTTGACTGTTCCTGGGTAGAATCCCATGTACATCGTGACGGATTCCCACCATTGGTTGAAGGTGGTTGAGCTTTTTCTGTCGAATTTTTCGGGGTTCTCCATTTTCAGTCTCGAGGTATGAATTCGTGCTTCGTTCACTGGTCGTTCAGGGCCTCGTGCCGCCATGATCCCGGCTCCTACTATCCTTGCTATTTCTTCCGGCGTGAGCATAGTTGCCAGCTGTGATTCTGTCGGTTCTCTTGCCCCTGGCGGGGGTCTTCCCGCTGGGAGATTCTGCACATATAGGTCGTCGTCGTCTTCGCTGGACAGCGGCGAGGGCAAGGGGGATATGGCCAGTTGTCGTGGCCTTGGTGGAGAGCCTCCTCCTCTTCCTCCCACGCCTCCGGTGGCTGGCAGCGGTGGGAGCAGTGGTTCCGGTGGTGGGCTCGAAGGTGGGATCGCTGACCGTCTTAGCCTTCGAGTGGGCGGCACGGCGGTGAGCCGGATGGGGCTTCGGAGTGCCGGTCGCACTGGTAGCAGTGGGGGTGCAGCGGGTGCCGTTGGAGCACTGGTACTGGAGGGTCTGGCCGGACTGCGCCAGAGCTGCAGTGGTTCAGGGGTCGGGGTTCTTGGTTTCGGGGAACCTGGGAGAGGTATTCAGGTGGCGATTCGCCGATTCTCGTCTCTTGCTCGCCGTAGTTCTTCTTCCACTTTCCTCATTTTCATTTGGTGGTCCGCTGCCCACAGTTCCACGTTCCTCTGGAAGGTGGCCAGATGCTGGCTTTGGGCGGTGTTGGCTTCGTTCAGGAAGGCGAGGGCGTCATTTACCCTAGTGAGCTGGGTAGCCTGGCATATCTGCCTCTGGTTGTCTTCACTGGTTTGTTCCAGGATGGCTTGCCAGACATTGTGCGCAAGTGTTTGGTAGGCGTTGGCTGCGTTTGCCAGCTCGCTGTGTACCCATGCCTCTGCGATTTCTTCATTAGTGTTTACTCGGTCATATACATACCTGGTGCCTTCCACCAATGTTTGATAGGCTTTTTTGATCTGCTGCATCCATTGATCGGTTCTGTCGATCGTGTTGCCGCATAGCTGAGTGAGCTGTCGCAAGTCGTTTTCAGCCTGTTGCTGTTGACGCGCCATGGTCCGAACCCAGACCGCAGGGTTGGCCACTTCTATCGCCTGTTGCGTCGCTAAGGTCCCGTCTGTGATTTGGAGCAGGTCCCGGGGTACTTCAGGCGGAGTATGTTAAAGTCAGAGGCGGTGGACATTTTTTTCAGTATAGGTCCAAGAAGTGTCCTGTGTAGATGGTTTTGTCGTCTTCAAAGGTATAATCGCAGATCTCTCGGAATTCGTATCCGTCGAGGTCGGCCACGAGTTGCAGTGATACGCAGTTGGACCAGTATTGAGTATACCAGTTTTCAGGGGTGCAATTAATTTGTACGGTTTCTGGGATCGGTCCATCGGAGAGTTCTTCCCACTGTTCGTACTTTGAAATCTCGTTGTCGATCGAGGCGAACGTATGGTCGATCGAGTATTGGGAAGTTGGTTTGAATATGTTTGAAAGTTCGAGGAGGTACTCGTGGTCTTGTTCGAAGGAGGGCATGCGCTGGTCTCCTTCTGTGAGACTAGGGTGATTTTTTGGATCGAAGATTATAGTGTGACACTAGAGTTGTATTGTAACCGGAGTGTGGAGAGAATCAAAGGTAATCAGGCTACTTTCGATAATTCACAGCGGAATAATCTTACATCTTGTGTGTGGGTTCGGTGGTAGTGTTGGTGAGGATGTTCTTGTTGATTTTCATCTCTGTCGAGGTGAGGAAATCTCTTCTCTTTATCCGAGAGCAACCAGCATGAGAAGTGGTGATTCGGACTTGGATTCCCCCGAGGCGCATGGACCTCTAGGTTGATTCATTGGTACTGGCCGGGTGCCGATAAGGGGAGATGAGGTTTCATGCATCCGGGCGGGGTGTCTGGACCCAGAACAGTCTTCCCCTCCTTCGGAAGGCGGACGGACCCCGCTCATTTCAGTTCCTCTCATTTGTCTAATCAACCCCTCATCTCCGGAGATAAACTCTTATGGCCGGTTCCGGCCGTAAGCTAATCTCCGTTCCTTAACTCCCTCCTATACTCTCTGAATCGCTCCGTCATCCTATGGTACGTACTTCTCCAGCTAGCTACGTACTCTAGATGTTTCGAGTGATCATCCATGCTCTAATAACTCGAGTGTAACAGATAGGTAGCAAGTTTGGCTTAATGGATGGATACATGGCATCACTGGAAATTACGCAGATGTTACGGGTTGGTACCCTGTGTTTGATCTTAAGGGTGCCTACGACATTATTATTAGAAAAAATTGGCACTCGAAAACACACGATTTGGTGGATTCAGACAACATTTTGCACCTGCTAGATGCCGATTGGTCGTCGCTAACAGATAGATGACCAGCATTTGTATCTAAACTGGCATTGAAAGGGCTTCGACTGCACCAAGGCCGCTACCAAGAAATTCACAACCATTGCACGACAGTCGCTCAAGTGGCATCCATCAATCTGATCTCTGCAGAGGAAACGAGATGGGTGATGTCAAAGTTCAGTAGTGATAGGATTTTTGCGATCGACATCCGGGAACGCCAGATGGGTGATGAATTCGGTGAGGATGATTCCATTTTGGCAGATCTGGGGAAGTGGAGAGTTCAAATCCAGTGCGATTTTGACGATCTCTTTTAACCACCGAGTGACGTCCCACCACCAGGGGAGCACGATTTCCGCATGCATACCAACCCAACCGTGAAAATTCGGCACCGCCAGCCGCACCGGATGACACAGTCCGAAATTAACGAGTTTGAGGTGCAGATCAAAAAACTGCTCGAAAAGGGGTGCGTGACAGACTCTGACTCATGCTATGCAGCACCAATAATCTTTGTGAAAATACCATATGCCATGCTCCGAATGTGCGTCGATTATCGTGGCTTGAACTCAATAACTGACAGAGACCGATATCCGTTGCCATTCATCGAGGACTTGCTGGATAAGCTCTACGGAGCACATGTATTCACCAAGCTGGACTTGGCGAGCAGATACCACCAAGTGCGGGTTCATCCAGATGACTGCCACAAGACCGCGTTCAAAGCACCAGACGGATTCTACAAATATAAGGTCATTCTGTTTGGACTGGCAAATGCACCAGCCCCGTTCATACATATGATGCACAAAATATTGCACTGACATCATCGGAATGCAATTGTATATCTGGATGACATCCTGATTTTTTCGAAAATGCTGGCAGAACACAAGAGGCATGTGGAAGGTGTGTTACAGGCATTATGGAATGTGCGGTTATGTCTGAGTGAGGCCAAATGTGTGTTTGGTACTCTGGAAACGTCATTTGTTGGTTTCAGAGTGAATAAACACGGTATTCACACAGAGGAAAAGAAGGTCAAGGCAGTACGGGATTGGCCAACACCCAAAACTCCAACAGACCTCCGTGGATTTCTTGGTTTGGCGGGCTACTACAGAAAATTTGTGCTGAAATTCAGCCACCAGGCCCATCTGTTACATGACCTTGCTACAAAGCCCAAGAACAAGTACATATGGACTGACCGACATGGCAATCAGTTTGAAGACCTCAAGCGGGCTCTAATGTCCGCACCAGTACTGGCAACATTGGATCTGGAGGCCGATTCCGTCCTGCAGACTGACATATCGGTTACGGCGATTGGAGGTGTTCTAACACAGAAGCTACTATTTGAAGGAAGGTTGGTGGAGTGGCCACTGGGATACTTTTCAAGGAAGCTCCATGGGGTCGAGGCAAGATATCTAGCATACGACTGAGAGCTCCTTGCAATCAGTACAAATCTGGAACATTGGGCCTGCTATGTTCATGGGCGGAAATGTACCACCATCTATACGGATCATGTATCATTGCAGTATATCTTCAGGCAAAATAAGCTGATGAGCTGTCAGTGGCGTCACCTTGACAGGCTCCAACAGCACAACTACAAGGTCAAATACTTTCCTGGGGCAGCGAATGTTGTGGCAGACGCACTTAGCCGGATTGCCTACACCTAGGGGGAGCAGCCAAAGGCTCCAGATCACCTCGACACTCCGGATCACCTCAATATTGTTGAAAACTGTGTGTCAGCCTCAACCGAATGGCTGAACGATGTGCAAAGTGGCTATAGGGAGGGCATCATCTTCAGTCCTGTCCTACAGCATCTGCACGACAGCGTGGAAATGAGAATGAAAAGGGAGATTCAAAGAAAAAGACATGCCGTGTCAAAGAACGAGCAAAGCCCTACACGCTCAAAGAAGGCCTGCTGTACCATAAGCCGTCAGGTGGAAAGTTGGGTATTCTAAAGTCCATGAGAGCAGACGTGATTTGGGAAGCACACGACGCTATTCTAGGTGGTGGACATAATGGTATAGCAAAGACAGTAGCAGTGGTTGGTTCACGGTATCACTGGCCAAAGATGACAGACTCGATCGAAGAATGGATTGCTGGATGTGACATATGCCACCGGGTCAAGCACAAGAATGCCAGGCCGTACAGACTCCTACAGGTACTACCGATTCCATTCGAACGCACCGAATGGGTAAATATCGACTTCATCACCAAGTTGCCGATATCGGAAACCGGATACAATGCAGTTGCAACAATCATCAATCCTTTGACGAAGCGAGCGCATTAGATTCCTCTTAAGGAAGCTGAACTCACTGCAGAAAAATTTGCAACCGCATTCATCAATGGTTATGTTCAGTCGCAAGAGTTGCCTGAATCGATCATGTCTGATCAAGACACCAGGTTTACCTCCAGCTTCATTGGGAAAAGAAAAAATTGCATCCAGAGCGTCCGGATGCACCAGACGGTCAAGACGTTCTGGATGCAACCTCGCTAACCCAGATGCAGCTAACCACGGCACTGGGCATCCAAACGCAGCTACCACAGCAGTGTGCGTTCAGACACAGAACACCAGGGCACTGTGAGCCAGGACGCATCATGCCAGGGCACCGTACGTCGGGACGCAGCTGCTGCAGCATATATGTTACGGACGAGGAGGGTCAGGGCATTAATCTTTGGGACGCAGTGCGTGTCTTCCGGATGCAGGGTGTCATGGCAGATGGCGTCAGGATGGTACATGCCACAGCACCACGCGTCCAGACGCAGCTGTCAAGGCGCAACGTGTCCAGATGCAGCTGTCAAGGTGCAACGTGTCCAAACGTAGCTGTCAAGGCACAACACATCCAGACACAGCTGACAACGCACCACGCGTCCAGATGCAGAGGCTGTGGCATATGCTTTCTGGACGAGAAGTGTCATGGCAATTGCGCTCAGGACGCAGCGCGTGTCTTCCGAACGTAGAGTGTCAAGGTCCAGATGGAACATGTTAAGGCAAATGTCTGGACGACGCTTACGATGGCGCACAACATATAGGTAACAGAGCAGTCACAGTGATGGCATCGAGACGCGACTGTCAGGGCACGGTACATTGCAGCGAAGACTATCAGACAATTGTGACTCAATCCAGTTCTATTGATTACATTTAATGTACATCTATTTACCAAACTTAGCTTACCCAGTGCAAGCACCCAGCTGCATCACATCCGATGATGATGCTGGCCACAAGGACAATCGCGAATAAGACGCTGGGAGAAGATTGACGAATTTCCTGAGATTGTTAGTGCAGCACTCCAAGTGACAGACAGTGTGAAGTTGTACAATACGACGCGACGAGTACGATATCGATGAGGATTGCGGTGAGGATGATGCCAGCAGCAAGGATATTCACGAATAAGATATGGTGAGAAGATCGACACGCTTCATGAGATTATTAGCACTGCTCTCCAAGTGACAGACAGTGGGAAGTTCTACAATACGATACGACGCAATGAGTACGAACTCCTCATCCGCAAGGCAGATGCTGTGGCATGCGTTGTCCGGAGGACATTTACCTTGCCACTCTGTGTCCAGAAGGAAAAATGCTCTGACACTCCTCGTCTAGAAGGCAGATGGCGTGGTATGCATCGTCTGGAGGATATTTGCCTTGCCACTCTGCGTCCAGAAGGAAAAATGCCATGACACTCCTCATCCAGAAGGCGTATGCTGTGGCACACGTCGTCCGGAGGACATTTGCCTTGACACTCTGCATCCGGAAGGAATAATGCTCTGACACTCCTCGTCCAGAAGTCAAATGCCGTGGTATGCATCGTCCAATAGGCAGATGCTGTGGCATGCGTCGTCTGGAGGACATTTGCCTTAACCCTCTGCGTCTGGAAGGAATAATGCCGTGACACTCCTCGTCTGGAAGGCAGATGCCGTGGCACACGCTGTCCGGGCGATATTTGCCTTGACAATCTGTGTCTGTAAGACAAGCGCTGTGTCAGGAAAGAAAAATCCCCTGACACTCCTCGTCCAGAAGTCAAATGCCATGGTATGTGTTATCCAGAAGGCAGATGCCATGGCATGCGTTGTCCGGAGGACATTTGCCTTGACACTCTGTGTCCAGAAGGAATAATGCCCTGACACTCCTCATCCAGAAGGCAGATGTCATGACACACGCCATCCGGAAGACATTTGCCTTGACACTTTGCGTCCAGAAGGAATAATGCACTGACATTCCTTGTCCAGAAGGTGTATTCCATGGCATGCGTCGTCCGGAGGATATTTGCCTTGCCACTCTGCATCCCAAAGCAGAATGCAGTGACACTGCTCGTCCGGAAGGTAGATACCATGGCACGCATCATCCGCAGGTTATTTACGTTGACACTCTGCATCCAGAAGGAAATATGTCCTAACACTCCTCGTCTGGAAGGCAGGCACCATGGTGCATGTCATCCGTAAGGCAGATGCTGGGGCATGCGTTGTCCGGAGGACATTTGTCTTGCCACTCTGTGTCCAGAAGGAAATATACTGTGACACTCCTTGTCTGGAAGGCAGACACCGTGGCGCGCATCGTCTAGTGGACATTTGCCTTGACACTTTGTGTCTGGAAGAAATTTGCCTCGACACTCTGGGTCTGTAAGACATGTGCTGTGTCCAGATGGCAAATGCCCTGACACTCATCGCCCGGAAGGTAGACGCCGTGGCATACGTCGTCCAGATGATATTTACTCTGGCATTATTTGTCTAAAAGGCCAATGCACTGCCCATCTCCATCTAGTACGCATATTCACAGGCATTTCTTGTCTGGAGTGGCATGTGTGCTGACATGTGTCGTCTGGAGTGAGACTACCTTGCCAGGTTGCGTCCCGAGCATCTAGACGTTTCAGACACGTATGGAGCATCTGGACGCAGAATTTTTTTCCTGATGTTCTGGCAGTCATTGTGTTCACAACTCGGAATCAAGCTTTGGATGTCTACTGCATACCATCCGCAGTCGGATGGACAGGCAGAAAAAGTGAATCCCACTTTGGAAACATTTTTGAAGGCATATATAGCCCAATTGGAATCCCGTAAGCAGTGGAGTCGCTTGTTGCCGCTAGCGGAGTTCACCTACAATGCGGCAAAACACAAGGCTATCGGTATGTCGCCATTCGAGACAGATATTGGGTACATTCCGAGACTCCTACTAGACTTGCTGGTATCAGGACCAAAGACATTGGTATCGAGGTCAGGAATGGAATATGCCGAGTGCCTGGTCAAGATCCTACGGATGCTTTGCAAGTGAATGGAAGAAGCCCAATTGGCAATGGTAACGGAAGCGAATGAGCATTGTCAGCCGCATCTGTTTTGGATAGGCTATTTGGTATTCCTGGACACCTGTTTGCTGCCAGTCGGCTATGCCAACATCAATTCTGCTGCCAATTACAGCGCTAATTCGCGAAAGTTTCAACATCCATACGCCACTCCGTTTACGATCCTGAGGTCTGCCAGCGAGAATGCTTTCGTTCTCGACATCCCGGCGCACTGGTGCTAACACCAGGTTCTCAATGTCGCACGCCTCAAGTTATCGAAAGTCGACAGAACTCGTGAACATCCGCCCCCACCGCCGCTACACTCCACCACTACCATTGAGTACGAGGTTGAGTCGATCCTCAAGAACAGAGGTAACACAGTTTGAGATCTCGAATATTTGGTCAAGTGGGTCGCCTATGTTAACCCTACATGGGAACTACTGGCAAACCTGAGGGGCAGCAGCAACGAGCTACTAGGGGAATACCACACTGCGAATGGTCTACAAGTTTACAGGTGGATGGAACGGGGGTGACGGATCAGTTGTATTTGGTTTGGTGGGTACTTGGTTGTCGTTTGGTACGTATTTGTATTGTGAGTGCCACTATTGTTATAGTTTTTTTTTTTTTTTCCGGAACAGTGCTTGTTTTATTGAGAGGGAAGTGGTTGTAGGGGGACAATTCCGGGCGTCACAGATGCTACGCCTAGAGTGGCTAGCATGGTGGCTAGCATAGCTTCTAGAGTTTGTGGAACTTGGCACATGGCTGCCCTAGGAGCTTCAGTAGACAGACAGTCACACATTAGCACTAGTGGCGGACCCCTTCTTAGGAGGCCACCACTCCTCTTCTTAGAATGGATCATGTTTCTTGCTACCCCTCACCACATTGCATATATGGTACAACGACCTTGAACAAAACAACCACCTTCAAACAACCACCTCCAAACAACCACCTCCAAACAACCACCTTCAAACAACCATCTCCAACTAAACAACAAGGGTTTACTGCAAGATGTCTGCGGACTACAATGATACTGCTGAGTTTATATGTAAGTGCTTTTCACCTTGTATGCTTTTTTATCATTCTACCATGATGTACTATTGACCAATGGAGACGTCACTAGTGATTCTGCTCTCATAGCTTAGAAAATACCGGCGATTGGAGATGAAGTTACTCCCTCATCCGCCTTCATCAATGTTGGAGGATCTGGTCTTATACATGGCGTTAAGTCAATGACTACTTCTGGTCACGATATCGGATGGATTCGTGAGTATAACAAGGAAGATATTCTCATACTGATTGACACAGCAAAGAATGTCAAAGGTACCATTATACACAGTGAACCCTTCATCTGACATGGTGGAATTTCATTCAATGGAATTATCCACTACTCGGTACATGTTATTTCTTCTTTCTTTCACTGTAAGCTTGCTGACAATTGACAATGTTATAAGAACAAGCATTCTGAAGATGTCCCAGACCACGTATGTACTCTATCTTAATGCTAACAATTTAACTTACAGCTAATAGGGGCATATCCAGCTCTCTGAAAACAATCAATTTTCTGAGCATGTAGGTACCCCTTCACACCAAGATGATTCCGCTGACTCTTTACAGAAAGAAAAGAACCTACTTTCAGATAACAGAGTAGCTGGTAACACAATGTATAGATCCATTACTTACCCCCCTTTTGAAGCATACTATCTGCAATCACTCATATCACTAATGTTCTGAATTAGGACCCCTATATACAGTTCAATTGTACATTTCTCAGTAATCATGTAAGTACTTTACATGTTACTTTACTCATCCTGTTGATGTTGTATATGAAGTACTTACTTAGGTGCTAACAGGTGATCACCTGGTATACGTTCTCCAGTATCAGACCTCGACTATTTCCAGTAGGCTAATTATTCTTTGCGTTCGTTCCACCAGAACTAACCTATTTGGTGGTCACCATATAGCGACTGTGATGAGACCAACTCCACTGGTATTACCTAGTCGGTGGGTATACCAATTCAGAGTACAAATGCAGCTGGGACTAACTCCACTGATCGACTCTACAGACCAACTGTTACACCTCAAAGTCAGGAAACGTGGAGAAAAGACAGGAGGAGTAATTGGCAGGTCACGAGGCAACGATACATAGTTACTTTAGGGAAAACAGGAGCACGAGTTAGTCAGCCCCAGAGAGTCTACATCAGCAAAAAATTTGAGAATTCCTAGGGAGCTCCCATAGCTCCCGTAGCTCCAGTAAGCATCGCTAACTCCCATAAGAGGAGAAGTTATATTTTGCTCCCGTAAGGATTTGAAAAAAAATATGTGGTTTATTTTTAGCTGAAACCTTGAGAAATATTAGTTCAAATTTATGTCTCACCTGTAAAAAAAGCAATATACTTCAACTTTCCATTTTTTTTGCTGATGTAGGCGGGAGATAGCCCTGGAGTTAGTTCTTATGGCCATAATGGTAATAAAGAGCTAATCTCCGGAAATAAGCAGGAAACGCAACTATACGGAGGTGGTGGCCCAGACCTCTCAGTCAGATAAACAGCCCACCTCTGATAGGCCGGTATTCACTTATTGAGGGATTTATGTGGTGTGGGCATCTGGTCAGCTTATCGTCAGACCGACCAGGACCAATGAAGCTATGTGGACTGTGTCTGTGGGGCCAGAGGCCACGACTAGCCGCACCCCTCCCAAGAGGAACGGTATGAGTTGGAGATTCTCTCCAAAGGAATCTTGTGACGACTGAAGCCGTATATAGCAGATAGATTTCTCCCACGTTGAAGAAAAGAGAGGACAGTACTGAACGAACACTCAACGAAAAAACCCACAAACAAGATCTAAGATTATTCCATTGTGAATTATCGACAGTAACCTGATTACCTTTACATCGCCTACACTCTGGTTGGCAAGACAACCCCAGTGTCACACCAACTATTTCATCTTAATCCTACGAGAGTGGAGGGTGGTTGGCAGTGAAGTGTGCAGATAGAACCTCCAAAGGTATTACTCTCCAAAACCTTTCACTCCAGATGCTAAGTATACTAATAGCTTCCACAGATGTCAGAAAAACTTGATGATAGCTAATAATGGGCAGTGGGGTTTCAGAAATTGCAAGAGTTTTGAGCTGCACATATAATACGTAGACATTTAATAGAATATGAGCTCAAATATAAAGTCATTTCACATGCTAGTATGGGCATTACAACTGATACCTGTATCAATACTCGTTTTCCTGAATTCTGATTTACTTAAATACTGGTTAGTAGAGAGTACATTACAGGTTAACACCGGATACATCCAGTGTTATTTTTTGACACTTATTCGTGATCATGCTGTATGAAATACGATACTGGAGCAATACAACATAACTGCCAAGATTAATTCAACACGGATTGATCGAAGTAGGATATTAACACTAGGTTGACACTGTATTTAATCAATGCGATACTTCAAAAAATCACGTGTTGTAATAAAATTGGTGCTTATTAGATTCTTTGAGTTTTATAATTTCAGTGTTGTTTCGGTGTTGATCCAGCGTTTGTCTTTTTAAAGATTTATTGAAATTCAATATAGACCCCGTATCGACGATGCAATAATATAAAGAATGTATTTCTTAAAAGTGGTATCGAAAAAAGATACGGTAATTGTACAAATTATAATTTGTATATGAACGGGGTTAATACGAGGTATCGTCGAAATTCTAAAGCCAATAAAAATCCCGTGTGGACATGGTGCCAATGCAGAGTCAATTTTACCCCGTTTTTTTGGTACAGTACATAAAGTACAGGGACAAAAGTTTCCGTACAGGGGCCGTTTTACACCAAAAATGCCCGTTTTCACACAACCAAAAACCACTCTTTACTTGACGGAAAAAAACTGTGCCTTTCACAGACGTCTTA